>ERZ772917.716-NODE-716-length-22242-cov-35.917564_pt1 | contig 22242 bp, 18 predicted proteins | sample MGYA00511187_ERZ772917 | MGnify/ENA primary metagenome ERZ772917 (study PRJEB29015, sample SAMEA2737925) | human oral metagenome | biome: human oral; feature: human-associated habitat; material: dental | place: China | collected 2012 ...
CTGCCACTCGCCACTGAACGTTCCGTCCCGCACGTTCACCACCGAGTGGCAGTGTACGGCGCACTGCCACTCGCCCTCGAGCGTACCGACCGCACTGCCACTCGCCACTGAACGTTCCGTCCCGCACGTTCACCACCGAGTGGCAGTGTACGGCGCACTGCCACTCGCCCTCGAGCGTACCGACCGCACTGCCACTCGCCACTGAACGTTCCGTCCCGCACGTTCACCACCGAGTGGCAGTGTGAGACGCGCCGCCCGGTACGCTCGATGCCGTCTGGCAGTGAGGACTACACTGCCACTCGACCCTGAGCGTTCCGCCCCGCGCGTTCACCACCGAGTGGCAGTGTGAGACGCGCTGCCAGGTATCCTCGGTTGTATCCTGCAACGGCTGTGGGCGAAATACCGGCAGGTTATCGGCGTGTCCCGCATATCCACAAGCGTCTTGACAGCGTACTATCTCATGCCGGCCTCTCTCCTGAAGGGCTGCAGGAGCTGCGCTTTGTCATACGTGCCCAGCTTCCTGAGGCTCCGTGCCCTATAGACGCGGAGTATATCGACAGCCTACTGGATCCTTGTCTTCCGGTTGTGTGGGGAGGTCCCCGGAGTTACCCGCCTCGGAGTCACCTGTATCAGAACCACCTGCCTCAGGGTAGCCTGGTAGCATTACCCTGACTCCCCGGCACTTCCTTAACCCGCTGGACACAGACCCGAGCCGTCGCCTGCCCTGAGAGCCTGCGCCCGGCTGCGGAGACCCATGGGCCACCGCCTGCGCGTGACGGTCGCCAAGCCCGCGGGGGGACGGCGCCGGGGCCGCGCGCGGACCTGTGGAGGGGCGTAATCTGCCCCGACGCCTCACGAAAAGGTGCAGTCTGCGGCTCCCATGTTGCGCAGAATGCGCTTTTCCGTTACGTCGCCGCCCGGGAGGCGTGGGACACAACCCCCCGCCAGCCTGCGGGGCACTATGGAAAATGGCCCAACTGGGCAAACGTGCTCGAGCAACCCCCCGCCAGCCTGGCGGGGGGTTGCGCCGGGGACCCGCAGGCCTCGGCTTGGGGCCCGGCCTCACGGAAAGGCGCAGTCTGGGCAGAGGGCCTCGCTGAGAGCGCACCCCGGGCCAGGCCGGGACACCATCAGGCTGCCAGTTGTGGGCTAAGGGGGTGCCGGGAACTCAGCATTACTTCCCTGGCCCTCTCCGCGCCCCCTCGCCCCCCGCGCCCCTTGTCCCGCGAGCTCAGGGCGATGGGCGTTGACACCAGGTTCCCCGCCCCCTCCGCGCCCCCGCGCCCCTTGTCCCGCGAGCTCAGGGCGATGGGCGTTGACACCAGGTTTCCCGCCCCTCGTCCTAAGCCCCTTGCTCCGCCCCTCCAACATCGCTCGCCCCGCCCTCTGGCGCGGATGTGGTAAAAACATTGATTGAGGCAGGCTTCAGATGGCCATACGAGGTCAACACGGGTTAGAATAGGAGTGGTTCTGCCCCCGTTTGTCAAGACCCATGCGACAGACGGTGTGGTCTGTCGCCCATCGTTGCCCAGGAGGTCTCACGCATTGATCGTTTCGCCCGGCTCGCCTCAAAAGTCGCCCTCAGGCGCCAGGGGACGCGCTGCCTTTCTCACGGCGCAACGCATTTCGCGTATTGCCTCCATCGCTGCGCTCTATGCTGCAACCACCTTGGTATGCCTACTCTTTTTGGGTAGCCTCGCGTGGGGTCCCGTTCAGTTCAGGCTCTCTGAGGCACTCTGCGTCCTGGCCCTCCTGAGTCCTGACGCCGTGCCAGGCCTTGCCCTTGGATGTGCCATCGCCAACATCGCCAACATTGCCGTGTCGGGTACGGGGATGCTCGGCATGCTTGACGTTGTCTTTGGCTCCTTGGCAACGCTTATCGGCGCGTGGTGTACCTGGCGCCTGCGCAAGCACCCTCGGCTTGCCGTGCTTGGCCCTGTGGTTGCAAACGCGCTTATCGTGCCGGCCTATCTCCCCCTCATGCTAAAGGGCATAGGGTTCTACACGATTCCGTTCACCTCGATCTCGCTCGATGACTCATATGCGCTTATGTATCTGTTTGGCCTTCTGGCCACCGGTATCGGCGAGGCCGTTGTTCTCTATGCGCTGGGCCTTCCGCTTTGGCGCGCGCTGCTGAGCAGCCCTCTCGTTCGTGAGTTCGTTGCCAGGGCAGATACCGCCGATGGTGGACGGACGTCTATCGACGGGCCGCCTACCCACGAGGGTAAAGACGCGACGGGGAGCAGGACTGACCGCCATGTGATCGAGAGGATCTAGCCACCTTGAACCCCGCCATCGTCATCCCGTCATATTGGACCGAGAGGGACGAGTCTGCCGAGATTGGGCGCGTCGGTGCCTACGACCACGCGACAGCCGTCCTCAAGCCGCTTCCCGAGCTCGAGTCCTGCCTTGACTCACTTGAGATGGTACGGGGGGTGCTCAGGGTCATCGTGCTCCTCGTTGCCTCCGGCGGCTGCGAGGATGCGGCTCGCGCACGTGTCGATGGGATCTGTCGCATGCACCCTGATCTGCACCCGCTTGTGGTGGGTGCACGCGAGGCAGGCGAGATCGCACGAGCGGTCGATCGCGTGGCGCCAGGGCTGAGCGGGGATCCCATCTCGCTCAGGGGCTATGGCGCCATCAGGAACATGGGGCTGGCGGCCTGCGCTGTGCTCGGACATGACGTCGCGGTGTTTTTGGATGACGACGAGGTTGTCCTTGACGAAGATTTTCTCCTTGACGCCACCTACGGCCTGGGGATGGAGACGAGGCAGGGCCTTTCCATCTATGCCAAGAGCGGATACTTTATCGATAGGGAGGACTCCCCCTTTGCCGCGATGGACGGCCCGCGCCTGCGAGATCGCTTCTGGGCGAAGCGCGAGGAGTTCAACGAGTGGATGCATCGGGCTCTGTCGGCTACGCGAATCTCTCGCTCGAACTGTATCTGCGGAGGCTGTTTTGCGATTACTGCCGAGGCGTACGCCAGCGTCGCCTTCGATCCGACCATCACGCGGGGAGAGGATCTCGACTACCTGCTAAACCTCAGGATGCTGGGCCTGGACGTGTGGTTTGACAACAAGTGGCACGTGCGTCACCTGCCTCCCGAGATGCCCTCGCGCGCCGCACGCTTTCTGCAGGACGTCTACCGCTGGGAGTACGAGCTTGCCAAGCTCGATCGAGCCAATGCGACCATCGGCATGCGCCAGGTACGTCCCGAGTCGCTGAGGCCCTATCCTGCGATCTGGCTCTCGCCCGAGGTGCATGCCCGTATCGCCCTCACTGCGCTCATGCGGGCGATCTTTGGACCCGAGCGCCTCGCGTATCTGCGCATACTGCTGGTGGGGCGCCTGCGCGCGCGCAGGTGGGCAAGGCGCGTCTCGGGGAGCTACTTCGAGTTTCAGACCTATTGGCCCCGCATCATGGGCAGCCTCTGGCAGGACACCTCCCTCGCCAGGCGCCTGCTCCATATGGGCAGGCCTACACCCGTGACGAGGCCGCAGTGTCGAGACTGCCCTCCAAGTGGGGAGACGGCCGATGCATAAGGTGCGCAGGTGGACATCCGCCCACTTCGCCTTCCTCATCCGGGGCTTCCTGCTCGTTGCGACCGCAGCGTTTTTGGGGCTCCTCTCCTGGGGCATCGGTACGAGCAGCCTGGTCGCGTCGGTAGTTGCGGGAGCTGGTCTTGCCGTCATCATCGCCATGGCGGGATCCGTCCTGCTTGCCCCGGATGACCTGCGCTCTCAGGCGACGGAGCGCACCCTGCGCGTTGCCTCCGCGACGCTCAGGCACATGTCGGGTGGGCTCACCCGGGAGAACGCCGCTGCGGTCTGTCAGCTGCTCCTTGCCGAGACGAGCGCCGCCGCCATCTCCATCACAGACACTGCCAAGACCCTCGCCTATGTGGGTGATGGGGTTCTCGGCTATACGGGCGGCACGGCCAACTCGCCTGCGACCAAGAAGGTGCTCAAGTCCGGCCGTGTGCAAACCTTCTCGAACCTGGGGGAGGACGAGTGGGTGGGTACGGTCTTGGACGAGGAGCGAGGTCCGCGCGAGCTGTCTTTGCCTGTGGGTATCTTTGCTCCGCTCAGGGTGGCCGATCGCATCGAGGGTACCCTCAAGCTCTACTATCGTCACGGGCGCGAGGTGGATCGCACGCAGTTGGCCATCGCCCGCGGCTTCGGTGAGCTGCTCTCCACCCAGCTCTCTGCCTACGAGCTCGAGGCTCAGGCGGAGCTTGCCGCCCGTGCCGAGGTAAAGGCGTTGCAGGCCCAGATAAACCCCCACTTCCTCTTCAACACGCTCAACACGATAGCCGCCCTCACACGCACGAATCCGGTAAAAGCCCGCGACCTTTTGCGTGAGTTCTCTGTGTACTATCGTCGAACGCTCGAGAGTTCCGAGTCCTTGATTCCCCTCTCGGAGGAGTTGGCTCAGACTAAGCGCTACCTCAAGATCGAGAAGGCACGCTTTGGGGCAAACCGCATCATCGAGTCGGAGGCCATAGAGCTCGGTGTCGAACAGCTCCTTGTCCCGGGCTTCATCGTACAGCCCCTGGTCGAGAATGCCGTGCGCCACGGCATGCGCGACGAGGGACCCCTCCACATCGACGTGCAGGCGACCACAGATGGTGATGACGTCCTGATAGCGGTGGCCGATGACGGCTTGGGCATGAGCGAGGAATCCGCCCGGCGCCTGCTCGCCGAGTCATCACGGAACCGCCTGGCGAGCGATGGCAAGCAGGGCGCGGGTATCGCCATCAGGAACGTGGCCGATCGCATAGAGAGGTTCTATGGCAGCGGTTCCGGCGTCGAGATCATGTCGAAGGACGGGGCTGGTACGGCCGTGACGTTGAAGCTCGTGGGGGCTGCTCCTGACGTCGCAAAGATCAAGGAGTAAGGGTAGTATTGTATTGATGGGACAAGGCTCATCGATGAGGCACAAGGCGTCCGCGTGCTGCGCGGCTCGACGTCGTGCCTTCATCTAGGGCAGAGAAGGCCAGGTGATTGCCGCATGATGAATGCGCTTATCGTCGACGACGAGGAGCCTGCGCGCTCCGAGCTGAGGTTCCTGCTCGAGGAGACGGGTCGTATTGACTGCATAGAGGAGGCCTCCAACGCGAGGGAGGCAGTCGAGGCCCTCGTCCGTCGCAAGGAGAATGTTAACCGCCGCCGTGGCATCGAGGTGCTCTTTTTGGATATTGCCATGCCAAAGACCTCGGGCATGCAGCTTGCGGAGGCCCTGCATCAGCTCAAGAACCCGCCTGCGGTCGTCTTCGTGACGGCCTACAGCGAGTATGCGCTTAGGGCATTCAATGTGGACGCCATCGACTACCTGATGAAACCCGTCGAGACCGACAGGCTCATCCACTCGCTCGACAAGGTGGAGGCGCGCAGCAAGCCCATCACCCACGCGCAGCCTTCCGTCGAGCGCATTCCGGTCGAGAAGGGTGGGCGCAAGGTGCTCATTCCGGTGAGCCAGATTCACTACATCGAGGCCAAGGACGACTACTCCTGCATCTATACCGGGAGCGAACGCTTTCTCTCGACCGTCTCGCTCGCGAAGCTCGAGCAGAAGCTCACCACGCACGGTTTCTTCCGCGTGCATCGTGGATACATCGTGAACCTCGAGCATGTCGAGGACATTGAGGTCATCGCAAGTGGCATTCTGCAGTTGGGCATCAAGAACATACCAGAGAAGAAGATACCGGTCTCGCGGAGGCGCGTCGTGACACTCAAGCGTGCCCTCGGACTCTGATTGGGGCAGGCCATGCGCTACGACATCATCGCCGACACACACGGATACCTTTCTGACGAGCTGCTCCATGCGCTCGAGGGTGCCGACGTCATCGTGCATGCGGGAGACATCTGCTCTTCGAGTGACCTGCGCAGGCTCGAGGACATCGCACCCGTGAAGTTCTGTCTTGGCAACAACGACTACGGGTACGACTACGGGCCCTTCGCCAAGCGAGACTATCGCTTCTACTCGAGTAAGCTGCGCTGGCAGGTATGCCACTATCGCGAGCGCCTTGACCTTGCCGTCTGCGACATCGCCATCTGCGGCCACACGCACCGCCCCCTCGTAGAGAGGGACAAGCGCTACGGCACCCTCGTCATGAACCCTGGCAGCCCCACCCATCCACGTGCGAGCGGGCCGAGCATGGGGCGGATCATGGCCGAGGAGGGCCAGGTCCTCTCGGCCGAGATCATTCGGCTCGCGAGCTAGGCGGTGACGCCTCTGCCTTTCCGTCTGCGGCCTGGGGGTCTGTTCCGTCTGGCAAAAAGAGCGGCACGAAGATCTTGGTATAGAGCCCCAGCCACATGAGCGAGACGCAAAACCCCGCCAGCACATCGGTTGCGTAGTGAACGCCGAGGTAGATCCTACTGAGCCCCACCGCCACCACGACGAGCGTGAACCCGCTCATGCAGAGGTACTTGACAAAGCGGTCCCTCTCATAGTGCCATACCATCCAGGCGAGCAGCCCGTAGAACGCCATCGCGATCATGGAGTGGCCCGAGGGAAAGCTATAGCCCGTCTCGGCGATGAGGCGGAAGCCCTCGGGGCGCGGGCGGTGGACGATCTGCTTGAGCGCCGCGTTGAGGACGAGCACGAGTATGAGGTTGACTCCCGCACAGATTGCGGGGCGCCTGCCCGGTGCGAATGCCTCGACGGCGAGCAGCATCACGATCAGGACCACCGGTAGCGCAAGCTCGGAGATAGACTGCATGACAGGCGTGAGCCACGGCCTGCGCATATAGACAACGACCAGTTCATAGGCCCAGGAATCGAGCTTGATGGCCTCGCCCGCAAGGATCTCCTGCGCAAGCCACATGAAGATGAGTGCGGCCACAACCACGATGATGGTGCGCAGGTTATCACGCACGAGCCTGGCAAACGTCCGATGCGCCCTCTTGCCTTGGGTACTCACCTGCGACCACACTCCAAAACAAAGGGACGACCGCATATGCAGCCGTCCCGACTACACGAACCGAACGGGAGAACGCCACCGGAAACAGGCGGCTTACGGCAAACCGATGACTCGTCGTGATCAACTAGCGACGAGTAAAAGCTGAGTACAAGCCTTACAGATTTGCTTCGATCTCTTTTATGAGCTCGGCCTTCGGCATGCTGCCGACCATGGTGTGGACAGCCTTGCCGCCCTTGAAGAGGATGAGTGTGGGAATGGAGACGATCTGAAACTGTTGGGCAAGCTCCGACTCCTCGTCGACGTTGCACTTGTAGACGTCGAGCCTCTCGGACATCTCCTCTGCGACCTCCTCTACCACGGGGCCCAGGGCCCGGCAGGGGCCACACCAGGCTGCCCAGAAGTCAACGAGGACGGGCTTGTCCGCCCCGGCGACAAGCTGGTCAAAATCAGAAGCGGTCAGTGCGTTGGACATTGGTCTCTCCTCTAACGTGCGCATGAGTGCGCGGTCATTGGGTATGCAGCGCTTATACCCAGAACGTGGGGCGGCTGCAGCTATAGAATGGTATTCGTGAAGTTTCAGTCGAGCGTTCGAGTAGGGCGGAGGGGAGAGATGGCAACAACGCGAGATGAGCGCAGGCTCGCCTTTGTGAACAAGGTGGCAACCGAAGTCGCGAGGCTCGAGGCTGCAGGTGTCGTCCTGGCAGGCAACGCCTTCTCGAGCGTGTGCTTCCTCAAGGGGGAGCTCTCGCGGCAGGAGCGGGAGGGGGCGGCCCTGCTCTCGGGTGCGGACGGTGACGCGCTCAGGGCGTCGCTCGCGGCTTTGGGCTATGCGCCCGAGGATTGGTGTGCGGCCGCGACGTGTTTGCGTGACGGTCGAAGTCTTACCGCAGACACGCTCGTGCGAACTGTCGTTACCCTTGATCCCTCGACGCTCATCATCTGCGATGACGCGGCCGCAGCTGCGGTGCGCGGGGCCTATGCGGACGAGCTCTCCTCACTTCCTGACGCGCGCCAGTCTGCGCTTGAAGCCGGTTGGGTCGTGCCCCTTCTGGGCATGCGCGCCATGAACCTTGGTGGCTTTGCGGCAGCCCTTTTGGACCAGCGTCAGAAGCAGCTCATGTGGGCGCGCCTCAAGCAGCTTCCCCCGCTCGGCGAGCCCTACTGACGCTGAGCGCTTTGACGCGCTATCTTGGTTCGGAACACCCTCCCATCGGCTATCATAGAACTATTATTATGTGCCGGTGTCGCATCAGCGCATCGGCGGCAGGACTCAAGGCAGAGGAGCAGACATGGCAAACGTTCCCGCACCGATCGACGTGACCCAGACCTCAGAGTGGAAGGCGCTGCAGAAGCACTTTGACAAGCTCAAGGAGTCGGTTACCCTCAAGCAGCTGTTCGCCAACGATCCCCAGCGCGTGAGGAAGCTCAGCTTTGATGCCGCAGGGCTGCACTTTGACCTCTCGAAGAACCTCGTGACCGACGAGACCCTCAAGCTCCTCGTCGCCCTAGCCAAGGCCATTGGCCTCGAGGAGAGGCGCTCGGCTATGTTTGATGGCGTGCACATCAATACGACAGAGGATCGAGCGGTGCTCCACACGGCGCTCCGTCGTCCTGCGCGTGAGGCCGGCACGCTCGTCGTAGACGGGCAGGATTGCGTCAAGGATGTTCATGAAGTGCTCGATCGCATGTACGCCTTCTCACAGAGGGTTCGCTCTGGCGAGTGGAAGGGCGTCACGGGCAAGAGGATCGAGAACGTCATCTCCATAGGCATAGGTGGATCGGACCTGGGTCCGGTTATGGTGTACGAGGCGCTCAAGCCCTATGCGGATGGTGGCGTTCAGGTACGCTACGTCTCCAACATCGACCCCAACGACATGGCCGAGAAGACCCGTGACCTCGACCCCGAGACCACGCTCGTGATTGTCGTCTCCAAGACCTTCACCACGCTCGAGACCATGACCAACGCTCGCGAGGCGAAGGCATGGCTGCTCGAGGGCCTGAAAGCACAAGGGGCTATCGACGGCTCCGATGGGTCGCTGGCAGAGGCCATCAAGCGGCACTTCGTGGCCGTCTCGACCAACCTTAAGCTCGTCTCCGACTTTGGCATCGACCCCGAGAACGCCTTTGGCTTCTGGAGCTGGGTCGGCGGGCGCTACTCGGTTGACGCCGCCGTGGGACTTTCCCTTATCATTGCCTTTGGTCCCGAGCGCTTCTCTCAGTTCCTCCAGGGCTTCCACGACATAGATGGCTACTTCTGTAAGACGTCGCTCGAGGAGAACGTCGTCGCCCTCATGGGACTCGTCAACGTGTGGTACGTCAACTTCTGGGGTGCCGAGAGCCATGCCGTCCTGCCCTATGACCAGTACCTGCATCGCTTTCCCGCATACCTGCAGCAGCTCACGATGGAGTCCAACGGTAAGTCGACGCGCTGGGATGGGACGCCCGTCACCACCAAGACCGGCGAGATATTCTGGGGCGAGGCGGGCACCAATGGTCAGCATGCCTTCTACCAGCTCATCCACCAGGGCACTCGTCTTATCCCGGCGGACTTCATCGCGTTTGCCAACACGCCCAACCCCGCCAAGGACGGCGAACAGGACGTCCACGAGCTCTTCCTGGCGAACTTCCTTGCCCAGACCAAGGCCCTGGCCTTTGGAAAGACGGCCGAGGAGGTGCGCGCCGAGGGTACGGCAGAGTGGATGGTGCCAGCGCGCTGCTTTGCCGGAAACCGCCCGACGACCTCCATCTTTGGTGATACGCTCGATGCTCGCACGCTGGGGGCGCTGATCGCGCTCTACGAGCACATCACCTTCGTCGAGGGCAGCGTATGGGGGATCGACTCCTACGACCAGTGGGGCGTCGAGCTGGGCAAGCAGCTTGCCAAGCAGATCACACCCGCCTTCCACAACGACGAGGCCCTCGCCACCCAAGACGAGAGCACCAAGGCCCTCATCGCGTACTACCGCGCCCATCGCAGGTAGCCCTGAGTCGCCCCCGGGCGCCACGGTGCTGCGCGTCGTGGCGGGGCGCCCCTGAGCGTTGCGTGACATGCCGTGCCTCCGGACTTGGGTCCGGAGGCGAGCGGTAGGGGCTAGCAGTTGCCCGCATACACGTGGGGAAGCCAGCGACGCGCCACCTCCACGAGGGCGCGTATGTCCTTGACGGGCGTCGGGCCACGGTCTTGCATATGCCAGTTAGGGAAGAAGCGCGTCAGGTGGTAGGTGATGTCTTTGTCTAGGGAGGCTAGCCACTTGGCCATGGCCTCGATCTCTTGGACAGAGTCGTTCTCGCCCGGCACGACGAGGGTGGTGATCTCAAGGTGGCAGCTGGGTTCAGCCGCGAGCCGCTCGATGGTCGCGCGCACGGTGTCAAGATCGCCCCCATAGCGCTCGTAGGTTTTGTCCTGGAAGCTCTTGAGGTCGATGTTTGCTGCGTCGATGAGGGGCGCGAGCGCGTCTATGATGTGCGGGCGTGCGCAACCGCTCGAGACGAGCACGTTGGCCAAGTCGGCCTCGTGTGCGAGCGTGCCCACGTCGCGAATGTACTCCCAGACGACGAGCGGCTCGTTGTAGGTGTGGGCGATCCCCACGACGCGTCCGTCGCGCCTGTGTGCGCCGCAGGCGGTCTCGACCAGCTCTGCAGGCGTGATCTCTTGCCAGGGGACGTCATGCTCTCCCGCTTGCGAGATCTGCCAGTTCTGACAGAAGGGGCAGCGCAGGTTGCAGCCATAAAACCCAGCCGAGAGCAGCAGCTTTCCCGGTCGCCAGCGGGCGAGCGGCTTCTTCTCGACGGGGTCGAGCGCAAGCGAGGTGATGTGGCCATAGCCTGTGGCCACAATGCGTCCGCCTACGTTGCCTCGAGCACGGCAGCGCCCCATGCCACCCTCGGGGATGCGGCAGGCGTGCGGGCAGACGTCGCAGGTGACGGTGGTCGCGACTCTGGTTGTGGCGGCGGCTGCGGTCGTGGTGGGGGTGGTTGCGGTGGGGGTGGCCGTGGCGGCGGCCGCAGTGGGGGACCGAGGCGCGGTCGTACAGGCGCTCATGTGTGGCGCACGACCTCAAAGCGCTCGAGTCGCCAGCTGTCGCGCGCAAGATCGATGCCTCCCTTGCGTGCGGCGATGTCTATCTGCTCGTCCACCGTGTCCACGCCGTCGAGGTCTGGGAGCAAAAGGCCGCGCCTTCCGTCATCCGTGCTCACGATGACGCCGTAGCGGCGCACGTCGAGCTGCTCGGGACCTTCGATCGGCTCTGGGGGACTCAGCACGTCCACGTCGTAGACAAGCTCGTCGAGCTCATCTGCACGCACAGGAGCAAAGCGCGGGTCATGCACCGCAGCGCTCACGGCGTTGGCGCAGATCTCCTCGGCAAGGCTTTCCCTCGTAGGGGCGATGGTCCCGATGCAGCCCCTGAGCTCACCGTCCTTCTTGAGCGACACAAAGCAACCTGCCTGTGTCGTCGTGAGCTCATCGGGCAGCGTAAGGTCTTTGGGCAGGTCGTCCGGAAGTCGCACGCGCCCTCCGTCGCGCACATGGGTCTCGAGCGAGAGGCGAGCCAGACGTACGTAGGGGTCCTCAGACGCCCTGCGCTCTGACTGCTCGTGGGCGCGAGCTTTCTCGTACACGTTGAGGTAGTCACGCTTTGGACAGCTGCGCTCAGGACCGCATGGCGTGAAGGCGGCCACGGCATAGCCTACGCCAAAGGGTCCCTCGTAACTGAGCAGCTCGGGGTGAATCTCTGTCTGGTCGAGCGCTCCTGCCATCATCTGGAAGCTGCGCAGGCCGCACTCGGCCGCCCGTTCGGCAAGGCGTGGACTCATCGCGAGCAGTGGCAGGAAGTCTCCTGACAAGAATGCGTCGCACACGATCCGGTCGAACTCGGGTCCCTCGGGCGCAAAGCCGTAGGGACCGTCCTTCGTGAGCTTGTGCGAAAGGTCCCCGGACGCCACGTAGGTGACCCGCCTGCCGAGCACGTCGGCCACTCGCTGTATCAGCGTGCCCAGACGGTAGTGCGCCGTAGGGGAAAGTCCCGAGAGCCCGATGCGAACAACCCTAAAGTCCATATCGTGCCCCGCCTCGCGATAGGCCTCCTCTATGAAGTGCAGCGGGACCATAGTCGCGTGGTCGAGCGCAGGGTCTTGCTCGCCCTCGGTGCCGGCGGCAAGGTCATCTGCCGCCGCTGCAGCCCCAAGCGAACTCACAAACGCCTCGTCGTAGCGTACGTGGTGACATGCCTCTGGGGCGCCAAACTGGCCAAAGTCCCCAGAGGCTGCGGATCCGGGTGAGATGTGCAGGTAGTCCCTGTACATGATCGAGTGCGGAGACGAGATGACGAGGGTCTCGGGCGCAAGCTCGCAGATGCGCCTTCCCACCTCGCGATAGGCAGCGACGGTCGCTTGGATCTCCTCCTCGCGACCGTGACCGACGGCGTGGACGATGAGTGGTGGATGCGGAACGGCGTAGGCGGCAAGAATGGCCATGGATCCCTCCTCTTTCGTGAAGCAGAAATCACCCATGACTATACTAGACGAGTCGGGCGCCTGCCATAGATGAAGAGGGTGTCCGCTCTCGCAGCGGCTCTATGCGGACTCCTCCACGATCAGTGGTTCTGTCTGGAAGCTGACGCAGTTCACGTAGCCGCGATTGGTCTGGCGCAGCACCGGGATGCAGGCGAGTGACATCAGGCCCATGGTCATGAAGGGTGAGGGCAGCTTGCAACCCATGGTGCGCCAGGCCTCCTCGATCCTCGAGACCTTCTCGCTCACGACCTCCACGCGCCCGTCGCTCATGAGCCCGCAGACGGGAAGCTCAACGAGCGCCAGCACCTTACCATCCTGGACGGCCACCTCGCCGCCGCCGCAGTCCTCGAGCGTGCGGGCCGCGAGCAGCATGTCCGCGTCGTTGTCGCCCATCACGAGGAGGTTATGGGCGTCGTGGCTCACGGTCTGCGCGAGCGCCCCGTGTATGCCAAAGCCCGTTGCGAAGCCGTGGGAGAAGGTTCCTGCGTCTGCGTGGTGGCGATCGAAGACGCATACCTTGAGTATGTCATGGTCGGGGTCAGCCATAAGCTTGCCTCCCCGAACGGGCACCTCGACCACGCTGTCTTGCGTGATCGTGTCTCCACCGCTTACGGCCATCGCACGCACTTGGCAGCTGCCGTCGGGGCGGCCCTCTCCCTCCCTGAACTCAAACGATTGGGGACAGAGCTGCCCGCCCAGGTTCATCGTGCTCGTCATGAACGTGGGCCACGCGAAGGGCCTCACGTCAAAGAGGGCCTGCCCTCGCTCGGCCACCTGACTCCCGTCGATCCAGACCCTGACCGCCCTGAAGTCGCGCAGGTCCTCAAAGAGTACGATGTCCGCGCACTTGCCGGGGGCTATGGAACCCATGTCGCGCCCCACGCCAAAGTACTCCGCCACGTTGATCGTGGCCAGCTGCAGCGCCACGACCGCGTCGAGGCCCAGCGCAACGGCGTCGCGCACCACGCGGTCCATGTGTCCATCGCTCACGATGGTGTGGGGGTGAGAGTCGTCCGTGCAGAGCAGGCAGTGGTGCATGTCCACGCCACTTTCGATGAGCTGGGGCAGATACCCCGGGAGGTTGAGCCATGCCGACCCCTGTCTGAGCTGCGCATACATACCCATGCGAAGCTTGGCAAGCACGTCGGCGACGCTGCCCGACTCGTGGCAGCACGAGGCGCCCGAGGCGATGTAGGCCGCAAGTCCGCGATCGATGTCGGGATTCACGTAGTGGCCGGTCACGACGCGGTCGGTCTTGAGGGTCTCGCGCACCTCGTCTAAGGCGTTCTTCTCGCACGCTAGGATGCCCGGGAAGTTCATCATCTCTCCGAGGGCACAGGTCTCGGGCCATGTCATGGACTCTGCGATCTGCGCGGCGTCGATGCTGGCGCCCGTATCCTCGACGTCCGTGACGGCTGGCACGCAGGAGGGTGTTGTGAGCATCGTCTTGAGCGGCGTGCGAGCCGCGTCCTCCCACATCGCGCGCACGCCGTCGAGGCCGCAGACGTTTGCGACCTCGTGCGGGTCCGCATAGATGCCCACGGTCCCGTGCGGCACGACGGCGCGCGCGTACTCGGAGGGCCCCACCATCGACGACTCGATGTGTATGTGGCTGTCGAGGAGGCCGGGCGCGGCAAAGAGTCCGTTGGCGTCGACGACCTCGGTGGTCTTGCCTATGCAGTGGTCTGCCGAGTGGCTACCTATGCCCAGGTAGGCTATGCGCCCGCAGGCGATGGCGATGTCTGCGTGCTCCAGCAGCTCGCGCGTGTCGACGCTCACCAGGTGCGCGTCCTTGATCACGAGCTCTGCGGGCTGCTGCCCCTGCGCGACCCTCACCAGCGTATCGTTGCACTCCCAAAGCGGCATCTTGCAGAAGCGGTTAATCATGGTGTCCTCGCATCCTCGTGTCCTCGCGTCTTGGCTGTCGTCCGGCGGCGGCCCCTTGCCGTCCGACGGCCTTCCCTCGCGCCACCCTCGTCCGCCGGCTCTTCCGGACGCCATCCTCGTCCGTCCTTTGTCGGTAGAGTAGCGCAAGTGAGTGTCGCGTGCGCAACAGCGTTATCATGGGACCCGTGAGTGTTGGCTCTTGGCCTGAGAGAGGTGTGGACTGTGAGATACAGAAGTCATGCGTGGCTCAGAAACCTTATTGTGGCGGTGGTGCTCGTTGCCGGCGTGGGCTGTGCCGTTGCCTTTGCCCTCTCGCCGTCGCGCTCGCAAGACACGGCGAGTGACGCCTCCCCAGCCGCGTCGCCAGACGGTGATGCGCCGCAGCCGCAGCCTGTGACACCAGAGGTCGTTGAGAACACGTCCGATGCTAAAAAGCTGGATCAAGGAATAACGTTCTCGGGACCTGACCCGACCAAGACGGAAGATGGGGCGCAGGCTGGCAGCGGTACACCCGCCCCTGACAACGTGCAGCGCGGCTGGAAGTGGGTTGCCACAGACGACGGTTCGGGGGGAAACGATGGCGGCAAGGCCGTCTACTGCGACGACGCGGGGGGCCACCTGCAGACGGGCAGTGCCACGATCGACGGCGTCGAGTACCACTTTAACGAGACGACCGGCGCCCTCGAGCTGGGGGCTCAGTGGATCCAGGGAGAGCACTTCAACCACGGCACGAAGGCTGTCCAGAAGTACATTGTGCTCCACGACACCGAGGTTGCGGGTAGCCCCGCCAGCGTCGTTGAGGGTTGGAAGAACTCGCGCAGTGGTGCCGTGGCGGCGCACTTCGTGATAGGGCGCGACGGGTCACTCGTCCAGTGCGGGCGCCTGAACCAGATCCTGCACCATGCGGGCTGGGGTGGTCCTGGGGACTTTGACAGCAAGTTTGGCGTCGGGTCCAACGACGGCAAGGGCAACGGGGACGACCTGTACGGCGTCACGCCGTGGTCGGGCTACACCTCCTACGGCATGAACTCCTACTCCGTAGGTATCGAGATGGTCCACCTCACGGGCCAGGACTACCCCGAGGCACAGCTCGACAAGCTCGATCAGATCATACGCTACATCGATACCTACTTTGGCTTTCAGTCGACGATCATCAAGCATCGCGACTGGCGTCCCTCGAACTCGGACACGGAACCCAACTTCGACCCCTACTTCGAGAGCTACCAAAGCGTCCGCAGGCACCACTGAGCGGAGGTGTGCGAGGCCGGGGCCGGGAGGTAGATTTTTTCGGTTCGCATTTAGATTCTCGCAGAGCGGTCCTCCCGAGGGCCGTTCTGCCCAGTCATACTCGGGAGTCCCTCCAAACTGTACGTTTCGTCACGTCGCTCGATAAACACCCAGTTAGTGTTTCTTTAAGACGACGAAAACGTACAGTTTACGGGGCGTCGCCGCTTACGACGCCCTCACTCGTCCCCGTACCTCGCCGCCTTCGTCCCCGCCGTCCCGCTCGTCCCCACCGTCTCGCCGCCTTCGCCCGTGCCGCCTCGCTCCCGTCGCCCCGCCCCTCCCCGCGCGATGTGAGTGAATCACTCACATCATATTCCTGAAGTGAGTGATTCACTCACTTCGAGATACTGTTCAGTAAGTCTCTGAACTGGCCGTATGTATTTTGTTCTCCGAAGGTAACACCAATTTTGGGTCGAGAAATCACTCACATCATGTTCCTGAAGTGAGTGATTCACTCACTTCGCACTTGCGTCGGCTTCCGTGGAGTCCCCGCTCAGTGCGCTCGATACGCAGGTCTTTGCTACGAAAATGCCCGCCGTCCCGACGGTCTCGAGGTTTGCTGGGATGAGCGATGGGGGGAGGACCAAAGAGGCGCACGCGTGGCCTAGGCGGATCGACGAGAGCTGCGATTGCGCCGACCCTACATATATATAAGAGAGGAGAGAAATATAAGAGAGGAGAGAATCTGCCCGTGACCTTTCGCGCTTTTGATGTGCTGTTTGTGCGGCCTCGTCGCGTGGGGAAGGGTTTGCTAAAATTAATCTGTTAGCGCGCTCGGCGGGTGCGGGCGACGTCACACCTCGAACCTGGTCAGGACCGGAAGGTAGCAGCCATAAGGGGCCTCTGGCGGGCGTCCGCTCCCATCGAGCGCGCTGCATGTGCGCGTAGCGACATGCGCCCCCTGTCCTGCTCCCATCACCACAGAAACGGGCCTCGTATATGGACTTTGTCAACTTCATCGTCGAGCTGTTGCGTGACCCTCGCACGTTCATAAAAGGTGCTATCGAAATGGGCCCCTTCGTCGCCCATGGCCTCGTTTTCCTCATTATCTTTATCGAGACGGGCGTTGTCTTTTTTCCCTTCCTCCCGGGCGATTCCCTGCTCTTCGCCTCGGGCTTCTTTGCGCATGGTGGTGGCTTCAACATCTTCGTCCTGCTCGGCGTCGTGTGGGTGGCGGCCATCTTGGGTGACCAGTGCAACTTCATGATTGGCCACTTCTTTGGGCGCAAGATCGTCGCGTCGGGCAGGGTCAAGGCCATGACACCCGAGCGCATGGAGAAAAGTCAGGCGTTTCTTGATAAGTGGGGCCACCTGGCCATCTTCCTGGGGCGCTTCTTTCCGTTCATTCGCACGTTCGTGCCATTCATTGCGGGCATGGGCGGTATGAAGTGGCACAACTTTGTGCTCTGGAACGTGCTTGGTGGCATTACCTGGTCAACGCTGTTCACGCTCTTGGGCTACTTCTTTGGCGGTATCGAGTTTGTACAGAAGCACTTCGAGCTGCTCATCGTAGGCATCGTGGCTGTGTCACTTGTGCCTACGGTCGTGGGTCTCGTCCGGAGCCGTCTTAAGAAGCGCTCCGTTTCCTAGGTCGGTAAGAGTGTACCTCACGAATAGGCGCGCCCTGCTCGTGGCTTCTCATGAAAAGACGCACTCTGTGCGTACGTGGGATGAAGAATACGCTTTTGCGTGAGCCGTCCCATGCCACCCCGGTGCCCCCGTCCCAGGCTCCGCCGCATTCCTGCTGATTCGCCCAAGATTTCGCATTTGCGCCATTGACGTTTGCGAGAGGGACCAAAAGAGACTACCGTTGCCATAGGACTAAGCACCCGACAGACCGCTTGCGTTTGGCCGGGCGTCAGAATCCTTTGGGCGACACGTGCGTACGGCGGCGATCAGGTGAGGACGGAGACGGCAATGGCAGCGAAGGGTGACCTTGGCCTAGTGGCCCGCTACCTCGGGCGCTACCGGCGCGACTTTGCACTCGCGACGGTATTTGCCTTCGCCGAGGCGGTGCTCGAGCTGACGATTCCCTTTCAGATGGCATACATCGTGGACGTGGGCATAGCCCAGGCCAAGCTCGACCTCATCTATCTTTCGGGCGCGCAGATGCTTGTGACGGCCCTCGTCGCCGGTGGCTGCGGCTTGGGCTACGCACGCGCCTCCGCACGTGCCGCGATGGGCTTTGGCGCGAACCTCCGGGAAGCGGAGTACGCTCACCTGCAGGGCTTTGCCTTTTCCAATCTCGATGAGTTCGAGACGTCCTCCCTGGTCACGCGCATGACCACCGACGTCACCGTCGTGCAGAACGCTCTCATGATGGGCTTTCGACCCCTTTTGAGGGGTCCTATCATGCTCGTGATGGGCCTTCTGATCGCCTGCACCATGAGCGTTCAGCTCGCACTGGTGTTCCTTGTGACGCTGCCGGTCCTGGCGGTCGTCCTCGCCATCATCGTATTGCGTGTGGCTCCCCTCTACGGTGTGATGCAGGGTGCGATGGACCGCCTCAACGAGGCTCTGCAGGAGGACCTCGTCGCGATACGCGCCATCAAGGCCTATGTGCGGGAGGATTACGTCGCCGAGCGCTTCGAGCGCGTGAACGAGCTACTGGCCAAGAGCTCTACCCGAACCTTCAGGATAGCCGTGCTCAACACGCCGATCTTTCAGCTGTCAATGGGCGTCGCAAGCGTGTGCCTTCTCTGGTTTGGTGGGCAGATGATCATGGCGGGTGTGCTCGGGGTGGGCACGCTTACCGGGTTCATGAGTTACGTGCTACTCATCATGAACTCCCTGATGATGATCTCGAGCGTGTTCTTGCTGCTCGCGCGGGCTATTACGAGCATCCACCGCATCTGTGAGGTCCTGCGGGAGAGACCCGCGCTCACGGGCGCGAAAGATGGCCTGACGTCGGTGTCTGACGGTGGGGTGCGTTTCTGCGACGTCTCGTTCAAGTACAGCGCGAACGCCAGGAAGGACGTGCTTGAGCACGTGAGTCTGCGCTTTGCCCCGGGCTCCACGGTGGGCATCCTCGGTGGCACCGGCTCGGGCAAGACCTCGCTCGTGCAACTGATCGCCCGCCTCTATGACGCGAGTACGGGGGTGGTCGAGGTGGGAGGGCACGATGTGCGCGACTACGACCTCGCGTCGCTTCGCGAGGCAGTGGGCATCGTGCTGCAGAAGAACGTGCTCTTCTCGGGTACCGTCCGTGACAACCTGTGCTGGGGAAACCCCGACGCCACGGACGAGGAGCTGCTCGAGGCCTGTCGCATCGCCTGTGCGGACGAGTTCTTAGAGAGGATAGGTGGCCTTGACGGTGACCTCGGCCAGGGTGGCGTCAATGTGTCGGGTGGGCAGAAGCAGCGCCTCTGCATCGCGCGTACGCTCCTCAAGCACCCTAAGGTCATCGTGTTCGACGACTCGACGAGCGCCGTCGACATGAAGACCGATGCGAGGATACGCTCCGGCCTTGCGGCGCTCGGCGGTATGACCAAGGTCATCGTCGCGCAGCGCGTGAGTTCCGTCGTGGAGTCAGACCAGATAGTCATCTTGGACGACGGGCGCGTGCACGCGACGGGCACCCATGCCGAGCTGCTCATGCACGATCATATCTATCAGGAGCTGTGCGCCTCGCAGGGCGTGGCCTCGCTCCACGAGGCCGTTGGTGCGGCGCAATCGGCACTAAACGCAGGCGCACAGGCTGTTCACCCGGGCGACGGTGGCGAGGATGGGGCAGAGGTGCGCCATGGCAGCTAGAGCAGATGCGCCGAGAGCGCCGCAGGATCTTGGTCGTACGCTGCGTAAGCTCACCGGCTACCTTGGTCACGCGCGGTTCCAGCTGCTTGCGGTCGCCCTGCTCGTGAGCGTCTCGGGACTTGCCAACCTCGTGGGCACCTACATGATCAAACCGGTCGTGAATGCGGTGGGAAGAGGAGACGCAGACGGCTTCACGTCAGGTATTGCCCTGACGGCCGGCATCTACGCGCTGGGTGTGGTGGCCTGTCTCGGCTACACACAGACGATGGTCCACGCGGCCCAGCGCATCGTCTTTGACATTCGCCGCGACCTGCTCGCCCACATTCAGACCCTGCCGCTCTCGTGGTTCGACTCCCGACGTAGCGGCGACATCATGAGCTTCTTCACCAATGACGTGGACACGGTCTCGGAGGCGCTCAACAACAGCTTCGCGAACATGGTCCAGGCGCTGATACAGACCGTGGGCACGGTCGCTCTGTTGCTCGCGCTCAACTGGCGCCTCACCCTGATCACGCTCGGGTGTGACGCGCTCATCGTGCTCTACGTACGCTTCTCGGGTCGACGCTCAAAGCGCTACTTCTCGCGCCAGCAAGAATCGCTGGGCCTGCTTGACGGCTACATAGAGGAGATGACGAGCGGCCAGAAGGTGATCAAGGCCTTCAATCATGAGGGGCAGAACCTCGCGGGCTTTCGGGCGCTCAACGACGACCTGCGGCAGACGGGCACGAGTGCGCAGGCCTATGCTGCGACCATGGTGCCCGTGACGGTGGCCGTGTCATACGCCAACTATGCCATCGTGGCCGTGGTGGGGGCCCTCATGGCGCTCTTTGGGCAGATGGACGCGGGTAGTCTCGCCAGCTACCTTGTGTTCGTCCGGCAGGCGGCCATGCCCATAAACCAGCTCACGCAGTTGGGTAACTTCCTGCTCACCGCTCTTGCGGGCGCGGAGCGCATCTTCGAGGTGATGGAGCTTCCGGCCGAGACGGACGAGGGCGTGACCCACCTCGAGTGCGTTGAGGGCGAGGCGACCAAGGCGGCGGGCGTCAGCGAGTCCTGCCGCGCGTGGCGCTGGCGCAAGGGGGACGGCAGCTGTGTTGCCCTTGCCGGTGACGTGCGCCTGGAGCACGTGAACTTTGGTTACCTGGCTGGCCAGACCATCCTCGAGGACCTCTCGCTTTGGGCGAGGCCGGGCCAGAAGATCGCCTTCGTGGGCGCGACCGGTGCCGGCAAGACCACCATTACGAACCTCATCAACCGCTTCTATGACATCCGCTCGGGGTCGATTTCCTACGACGACATCGACATACGTGCCATCTGCAAGCCCGACCTGCGCGCATCCCTTGGCATCGTGCTGCAGGATACCCACCTCTTCGCGGGGACCATCGCGGACAACATACGCTTTGGTAAGCTTGACGCGACCGATGATGAGGTGCGACGCGCGGCCCAGATAGCGAACGCCGACTCCTTCATCAGCCGCCTGCCCAAGGGCTACGACACGTCCATCAGTGCGGACGGGGCGAGCCTGAGCCAGGGGCAGCGCCAGCTCATCTCCATCGCGCGTGCGGCGGTGGCGGACCCGCCGGTGCTCATCCTAGACGAGGCGACCTCGAGCATCGACACGCGTACCGAGGCCCTGATCGCACGCGGCATGGACCAGCTCATGGCCGGGCGCACCGTGTTCGTGATAGCCCATCGCCTCTCGACCGTGCGTAACGCCGACGCGATCATGGTGCTCGATCACGGTCGCATCGTGGAGCGTGGCACGCACGATGAGCTTCTTGCCCGGCGCGGCGAGTACTGGCAGCTCTGGACGGGTGCCAAGGAGCTGGATTAGCCCTGTCGGCAGGGGGTGCGACCAACCCCCTCTTCCGCAAGCCCCTGTGAGCAAAGTCATCGACGGACGTCTCTGAGGTTATCGTCACAGTGCGACCAACCCCCTCTTCCGCAAGCCCCTGTGAGGGTATGTGGCTGAACTTCTTCGAGGTGAAGCGCGTCTTGTTGAGTGTGAGGTCATTGCCAAGGTGCCGTATTCGGGTCGGATGGCCCGATCGCGGCAGGAAGGGGCGCACTTTGCGGCGCGGATGATGGGTAGGATAACAGTTTTTGCATGGCAAGAGGCCGAGGGACCCTAGGCGGCGGGTGGCTTGCGGCCTGTGCTGACTGACGTCAGGGGAGATCAGGCGGTGAGTGCGTCGACGAGACTCTCGCTAAGGAGCCGGTCGCTCAGGTCTTGGGCAATGCGTCATCGCTGCGGTCGATATGATGCAACTTTCCGGGCATATCGCAGAGCACATGGTGGCTCGGTACTCCTTTTTCGTCATACCCACGGGGATGACCGCCCACATGAACGGGACCACCGCGATGCAGATCGTCGTCACGTTCATCGCGACGACGCAAGAGAGAGACATGACCCCGGGCACGTCGGCGGTGACCGCCCTCATAGCGGTCTCCTGCGAGAGAGGCACACCCCCATTCTCGCCGCCGTGACTACCCTGGTGTACGTTGTCATGATGGGCCTTGGGCTTGGCATGCCGCTGTGCCTGATCTGCTGCTCGCTCGTTCTTACGATGAACTACCCGCCCGGCATAACGGTCATGCCTATGAACGTGATCGTGAGCGCCAGGGAGGGCGCCTTGGACAGGGAGGTCTACCTGGGAGGGGCGGGCGTTGGCCTGGCGTGACCCGTGGGCTCACGCCCGTGGCCGGAACGGGCCGTGCGGGGCGCGGGAGAGTGCCGACCCCTCGGCCGCTTTGTTACAATCCTGATTCCGCTCCTTGCACGTGATACCGGAAAGTCCTAGGATTCTTTACGACTTGAGTGGTTCGTGTGAAGGGGAGTGGCATGATGAGGGTCGCGAGAAGTGTCCTGTCGGCGT
>ERZ772917.717-NODE-717-length-22242-cov-5.836391_pt1 | contig 22242 bp, 25 predicted proteins | sample MGYA00511187_ERZ772917 | MGnify/ENA primary metagenome ERZ772917 (study PRJEB29015, sample SAMEA2737925) | human oral metagenome | biome: human oral; feature: human-associated habitat; material: dental | place: China | collected 2012 ...
TGATCCAAAACGCGCAGAGCGAGCAGGAGCTTGAAATTTTGCTTCCGCGCAAACGCATCGCGCAGGAGCGGCGCAAGGAGGGCGAGGGCGAACAGGACGTGCAGAACTTCTATCTGGGCGATTTTAAAATCAGCGTCGGTAAAAACGAGCGCGGTAACGTCCGCCTGCTTAAAAACAGCAGCAAGGAGGACTTTTGGTTTCATCTCAAAGACGTTCCTAGCGCGCACGTAATCGTAAAGACGAACAAGCAGAACCTAAGCGAGGAGGCGGTGCAGATGGCCGCTAAAATTTGCGTAAATTTCAGCGTCAAAGAGAGTGGAAAATATCTCGTCGATTACACCAAGCGCCGAAACGTAAAGATCAACGAAGGCGCCTTCGTAAACTACGTAAATTTCAAAACGATCAGCGTTTTAAAGCCGCAATAAGCGAGCTTGATGTATAATTCACAAAATAAATTTTAAGGAAATTTTATGAAGCAAAGAATAATCACGGCAGGAATTTTACTCGCCGTATTTTTAGCTCTAATTCTAATAAACGCCAGGTGGCTAAATTTCGCCGTATTTGCGCTGATACTCGTGCTTGCGTTTTACGAAAGCCTGAAGCTTTGGATGCTGGAGGATGAAGGCAAGAAATGGCTGGCGCTCGCGCTTGCGTTTTTTGCGCTGCTGCCGTTTACGCAGACCGACGAGCCCTTCGTCTCGGCGCTAAAGGTTAGCATCCTAGCGATCCTGTGCGTCGCCTCGGTAGTAGCCTTTACCAAAGGTCCTAGCCTAAAGATTGCGCTTCCTTTCATCTACCCCGTAACGCCGATCTTTTTGATGTGGGCGGTTTACGATGATTTGGGAGTCTTTCACTTTGTCTGGCTGATCTTCATCGTCATCGCCAGCGACAGCGGCGCGTATTTTATCGGTAGAGCCTTCGGCAAAACTCCGCTAAGCGCTAGCTCGCCGAATAAAACCGTAGAGGGGGTGCTAGGCGGTCTTGCGCTTGCGCTCATCGTAAGCTTTCTTTACGCGCGCATCTTTACCAATCTGCCGTCGCTCGAAATTTTAAGCAAAACCATCGTAATCGTCATCTTTAGCGTGCTGGGCGATCTATTTGAAAGCTACCTAAAGCGCGCGGCGGGTCTTAAAGATAGCGGCGCGCTCTTTCCGGGACACGGCGGGATTTTAGACCGCATCGACGGCTATATGTTCGGCGCGATCGCGATGGCGATAGTCTATTCATGGTAGTTTTAGGCTCCACGGGCTCTATCGGCACAAACACCCTAGACGTAGCCGCGCGCAGCGGCAGTATGATCGAAGCGCTTAGCTGCGGGCGCAATATCAAGCTTTTAAACGAACAGATCGCAAAATTTCACCCTCGTCTCGTCTGTATCGCGGACGCGCAGCAAAAAAGCGAGGTAGATCACGAGCGGGTATTTTGCGGCGCGGATGGAATTTTGCAGATGCTTGCGGAGTGCAAAAGCACGACCGTGGTAAACGCTCTCGTAGGCTTTGCTGGCATGATGCCCAGCCTAAAAACCCAAGAGCTCGGCAAAAGGCTCTGTCTAGCTAACAAAGAAAGCTTGGTCGTCGGCGGGAAATTTCTGCAAACGGATAAAATTTACCCGATCGACAGCGAGCATTTCGGACTGAAATTTTTGCTCAGCAATGCCAAAATCCCCGTTTCTCGCCTAATCATCACGGCTAGCGGAGGTGCGTTTTACGATGTGCCGTTAACGCAGCTGGGCTCGCTCACGCCGCAAAACGCCCTAAAGCACCCCAACTGGAAGATGGGCGCGAAGATCACGATCGACAGCGCCACGATGGCGAATAAGCTCTTTGAGGTGATCGAGGCGTTTTGGCTCTACGGCACGCGCGAGATCGATGCGCTCATCGAACGCACCTCGCAGATCCACGCGCTAGTCGAATTCGTAGACGGCTCTACGACGGCGCACATTAGCAGGGCCGATATGCGCCTAGCTATCGCGCACGCGATGTTTGGCGGCGACGTACGGGAGCAGATCACCGCGCCCGTGGATCTGTGCGCTCTGCGACCGATAGAGCTTAAACCGATCGACGAGATGAAATTTCAAATCTTTACCCTCAAAGACGCGCTGCTAGCGAACCCCGATCTAGGCGTCGTCATCAACGCCGCGAACGAAGCGGGCGTAAATGCGTTTTTGCAGCAGCGCTGCCGCTTCACCGACATTGCGCGCGTCGTGCTGAAGTGCGCGGAGAAATTTAACTCGCCTAGCGTAACGGATGCGGACGCGCTTACGGCGGTGGACGCGAGCGTGCGAGCGTATGCAAACGAACTGCTGAAATTTAACGGCGAGCTTTAAGCCTAGCTTTGCCTGCTTAAATTTAGAGTTTAAATTTAAGCTATCTTGCCGCAAGCGGTGAAATTTAGGATCAAAAATTGTTAGACGTACAAACTATCGTAAATTTGGAAAAAGAGCGCCGCAAGCTGCTGCAAAGCCGCATAAAATGGAAAATAATAAGCCTGCTTAAAGCCTGCGCGATATTTATCCCTGCGGTTTTCCTAATGAGGTATATGGCTAGCGAAGAGGGTACGCCTTTGGGGATGCCGTATCTTTTATTTGGTCTGGGCATAGCGCTATATTTTACTTATAAGCTATTTTACGAAAAAACCTACAAAGTCAAAACGCGAGAATTCGCGCTGCAATACAAAGCCCTCTACATAGCACCCTACGTCGAAAGTCTAGGATATAAATACAACAGATTCGGCGCCGTAACTCAAGAGCAAGATATCCTGCAAAGCGGGCTTTTTAATCAATATGCAAATTCTGGCGGAGATGATTTGATATACGGAAGCATAGACGGCGTGGACTTTAGCTTCTGCGATATTTGGATGTCTAAAGAGACTATAGATGATAGCTTTTTCACTTTGATTTATGAAAAGAAGGAAGTGGAGATATTTCAAGGTCTTTTTTTCGCAGCCGATTTTCATAAAAAGATCAGATCCGACATTTTTATTCTTCCAAGACAAATAAAGCTACCGCACGGCGTCTTGGAAAGCGGTGCAAAATCTTGCAATATGGATAACGCGAAATTTAATAGATCTTTTGCTGTATATGCAAAAGACGCGGTCGCCGCTGCGTATGTGCTAACGCCGGCGCTGATGGAGAAAATTTTATTTTTGAAAACGCTTGCGAAATCGGAGATCGCGCTTAGCTTCAGAAAAAGCAAAATTTATATAAAAATCCCTCGCGGATACGATAGCTTTGAGCCCGATCTAAATAGGCCAATACGCGGTGATAAGCTCGCGAGCAAGATACAAATCGATCTGGACGCGATGCTGCAAATCGTAAAAATTCTAAAACTGAATGAGAAAATTTGGACGTCTTAACGGGCGCAAGGCAGAGCGAGGCAAGGCGAGTAGATGAAACGAGACGAGGCGAAGCAAGGCAGGCGGGGCAAAACGAGGCATGGTGGGGCGAACAAACGGAGCGTGCGGTTCGCGCAAGGAGCTGCAAAATTTAGCGACATCCAAGCGAAACACACCAAAATCGCGCCATATCTGGCGTAAATTTAGGCTGCGCCGCAAGTTTGCGCCATTAAATTTTACGCGGATTTTGGAAAGATCATGAAATTTCGCGCGGAGTTTCGGCATGGGGATTTTGGCAAAATAGTGGAATTTCGCGTAGAATTTCGACGGGATTTTACGTCGCGGCGAAATCTTGTATAGAATTTCAGCAAGGATAAGATGCTAAAATTTCGGCGGAATTTTACGAAAAGTTAAAATTCGCTTGCTATTGAGAGATTTTTTTGATATACTGCCGTTTCTTTTTTGGCCCCGTAACTCAGTTGGTAGAGTGTCACCTTGACATGGTGGAAGTCGTTGGTTCGAGTCCAATCGGGACCACCATTTAAGCTATTTTCATTTTTGCGCACAACACCTGTCTTAAATTTAGTTATTCCGACCCCTTTCATTTTTATTTTAGATATAATTTTTCCAAAATACTATGAGATCGGCTAACCGATCGATGAGGTAAATTCTATCGGCAACCGATTAAATTTAGAAAGGAGTATCGGCGATATATGGGACAGTATGTTATAAAAACATTAGACTATTGCGCAGAAAAGGGACTGCAGCTACAATGGGAAATGGACTTCGCGATCTCCGTCAATGCTCCAGGAAACGAAGTTACTATAAGGGCGAATAAAAGCGGGCTTATATCTCTTGCCAGACATTTGCTTACTTTAGCGCAAGATTCTGCGCCGAAACATTCGCATATACATCTGGATGAGTATAATTCGCTTGAGGAGGGCTCGGCGGAACTTATATTGGAGAAAATATGAACACGAACAGCTTCAATGTAGATGGAAAAAGTTATTATACTCCGCAATCAAAGGGATTGGGATCATACTCGACGGCACTCGATGAATAACGGCATAGTGCGCAAAAGGAGAATAAATCAGTGCTACCGAATAAAATTTATATAAAAGAGGATCCTCTAACTATCGATGAGGAACTTATGGGGCATGAGTATCATAAATTAGATATTAAAATTCTAGAAGACAAAAAGCTTGTGGTATTGGGTTTTACTACGAATTTGGCTATGTATTATTTCGCAAAAAACATTTTAACATCATCGTATAATGAAAGGGTCTCATACCTAGAGCTTTTCCCTTATGAATATTGGGTGGGAGGAGCGCGATTTGCAAAAAATAGCGTTCAATTATGTATAGATATAAAGGAATTGATCAAAATGGACGAAGCGGAGTGCTGCATAGCGGACGATATGGACAGGTATAAATTTGAGCTGGATTTTAAAACATTCTACCAAAGCGTTACATTTTATTTCCCTAGTACGAAGGATTATATAAATTTCGCCAAATACCTGCTAAGTATGAGTATCTACAATAGAAAAAATAGGGTAAAATTTTATAGTGAAGATTATACGTTGATTTTGCAATATTCCAGGTTTGTTATATGAGAAATTTCGAACTATCAAAAATAAAATTTCTCTCATAGAGCTAAAATTTAAGGATCGGACGGTATGGCGCAAAACACGATGAGCAAAGCAGATCATAAGGAAAAGGAGCAGCGCAATGCTAGATAGAATTGCCGCTTTTTTGACAGGCATAATGTGCTTCTTATATCTTATAAATTTTACGGTACATAAACATGTAAAGATAGGCGAGAAATATATTAAATTTGATGATGCAGGTAGTTTGTGGATATTGCCCGCAATCGTATTTTAATAGCGGGTATTTACGGCTTTTATTTCGCCTTTCGCTCTGAAAAGAGCATAAAAAGATACCCGGAGTATATGTGGTGTGCAGACTGCGGTAAATTTTACCGATACGAGGACGTCAAAAACACGGATCAAATTTGCCCAGACTGCGGCAAAAAGCTTACGGAGTATAATGACGGCGACTACTGGCGAAGAAACGCTCCTCATCAAGGCGTTAAACCCCCGAAGATCAAAAAGCGCAAATTTAAAAAGCGATGAAATTTGATTTATTATAGAGGAATGTATAAAAATGCTAAATAGAATTTTTGCATTAATCGGCTTTTTTGCTTTTTTCGTATGGGGACTGGCAGCCGTTCTATTGGGGGAAGTTGATATAAAACCCTATTTTATGGCATCGGCAAAATTTGATAGTATATATCTGCGTATAATAATTGGAATTTTATGCTTTGCGGCGTGCGTTTTCTTTTTATATCTCGCATTTCGCTCCGAAAAAAGCATAAAATATTATCCTAAATTTATGCGCTGCAAAGGGTGTCTTAAATTTTATAATTTCTCGGACGTTAAAGATAGGAGTGTTTGCCCTAAGTGCGGAGGCGAACTGCAAGATTATGCCGAGGTAGAAAAATCGGATCAAATAGAAAAGAATAAAAAGCTTGAAAAATATTTTAAATTTGAAAAAGAATGGCTAAAGAGGGTGCAAAATCGGCGCGACGAGGAATAAAATATTCAAAAGATAGACACAATTAAGGTATAAAATTTTAAAATTGCGTATGTATTTGCAAGGAATATTATAAGGCGTTATAAATAGAATTCCGATAAAGGAGGTAAAATAAGATGAGAATTTTGACATTAGTATTAGCCATAATTTGCATAGCAATATTTAGCGGCTGCAAGGATCTTTTGTTAACCAACCATTTTATTACTTATGGGAACGGGGGCGGCTATGTCAGTACCTGCGAAACATTTTTTAGCGATTATCCTATAGGTGTCGAAAAACTTTATGAATTAAAGAGTAGAAATGATTTAAAAGCTCCGATATATATAATAAAAGATAGAAATTTTACGATAGCAGATGTTAGAAAAGGAATATTTGGCGTCGTTCCTATCGAAAGCTGTAACGATAAATGGTGTAAAATTTACTATCCTTGCAGCGAAACGGAGTATTTCGTAAAAAAAGACGATATAGTAAAAAGAAAGTACTAGCCGTCAGGCGGAAAGATACTTGGCGCGGATTTTAAAATTTCAATACGCGCAGAGTATCCAAGCGAGCATAACGTAAATTTAAGCGGGTTGAGAAAGCAAATAAAACAAAAAAGGTTAAAAAATGAAAAGCATAAAAGGTATTTTCCGTTATCTTTTTCCGGTAAGAGATGGACGGGAACTCTATGGACTTAAAATTCCAAAAGGGCAAAGCGATCGTTTTGGAAAAGAATTTATATTCGAGCCTGAATTGATTGCGAAATCGGACGCGCAAAAACTAGATCTAAAAATAGATCCAAAGCTTTTAAGAGATAAGCGAATTAAATTTCATATACGCGATATGTATTATAAGACATATTATGAGATAACATCTTTCGGTATCGATGAGAGCTACGCCGATTCTCGGCAAATAGATTTTGATTTAGAAGATATAAAACAAATCGTAAAATCGGATGAAGACGATCCCTACTATGTATATAGCTATAGCCTAAACATAGAGCAGATGAGATCTTTTGGATGCATCGATATGGTTAAGCCCGGTTTTTCATACTTCTTCGAATCCACTGCTGTCCACGAAAGAATAATCAAAGCTCCAAATAGTGGCGATAAAAATATAAAAGGCTGCTATATAAATGTCTTTGATAGCGATAAGGACGCCTTTTACGTGGCGTTATTGGACGTTAAGCTGCCTTTTAGCGAAGTTGCGAAAATAGTCGCTCCGCTGAGCGTAGAGGCAAATATCCACTATTCTTATAGCCTCTGTGAAGAGCAGATTATAAAATTGGGATTTCCTGAAATTTTAAAAGAAAACGACGGCAAAATCGACGCTCAAATATCGGTAGAGATAGTATAATTTAAAATTTAGCCGTTAATGGGTAATTATAGAGGTTCGGTGGGCTGTAAATTTATGAGGAGCGCAAATCAAGCTAGGCAAATTTCTTTTGATTATTTTCCAGGCCGATTTTTTGCGTGCTTGATGATTTTGCCAGCTAGCGATTCAGTCCGTCTTTATTATCCATACCGGCTCCTTTAAATTTCGCGCGTTATCTAAATTTACGCAGCGTCTTTGCCGTCGCAAGAGGAGTTTAAATTTAATCCGCAAAATTTTAAATTCTCATTTTATAAATAAATTTGATAAAATTTCGCCGTTTCTTGACGACAATCAAGTTATTCTTCTAAATATAATCTTAAAATTACTAACTAAATTTTTTTATAAAGGATCTTCTATGAGCGACAATCTAGAGATGTTCTGTCATCAGTGCCAAATGAGCGTACCCGAGGGCTGCGGCGCAAAGGGCCAAAGCAAAGGCACCTGCGGCAAAAATTCCACATTAAGCCTGCTTCAAGACACTATGGTTTTCGGACTTAAGGGGCTTAGCGCCTACCGCCACCACGCGCACGAGCTCGGCGCCGATACTAGCGCGGTCGATACCATTATGGCGGACACGCTGTATTTCACGCTGACGAACTCAAATTTTAACTTTGACGAGCATATCGCGCAGCTGATGGCCGTCGGAAGCGCGGGCGTGCAGATGATGGATATCTTAAGCGAGGCGCATACCGCAAAATTCGGCGTACCGACCCCGGTTAAAGTTAGCCAAAACAAGGTCGAGGGGAAGGCGATTTTGGTTAGCGGCCATAACCTGCACGCTCTTGAGGTGCTACTAAAAGTGACCGAGGGCAAGGGCATCAATATCTACACACACTCCGAGATGCTTCCTGCGCACGGCTATCCGCAGCTTCGCAAGTATCCGCACCTAAAGGGCAACGTCGGCAAGGCGTGGTTCGATCAGACCAAGCTTTTTAACGAATTTAAAGGCGCGATTTTGATGACCACCAACTGCATCGTGCCGCTTCGCTCGTCCTGTAGCTACGCGGACAGGCTGTTTGGCTACTCTATCGCGGGCACCGACGGGATCAAACATATCCAAAACGACGATTTTACGCCGCTCATCGAGTGCGCGCTTGCATGCGGCGACGTGAGTATGGACAGCGACGAGAGCTTGGTGACGGGCGGGCACTACAAGACGATTTTGAGCCTCGCGCCGCAAATTTTAGACGCGATCAAATCTGGCAAAATCCGCCGCTTTTTCGTCATCGCAGGCTGCGATGCGCCGGGCAAGGGACGCGAGTATTACCGCGAGCTAGCGCTCAGCCTGCCGAAAGACTGCGTGGTTTTGACCTCCAGCTGCGGTAAATTCCGCTTCAACGACGTGGATTTTGGAACCGTGCCCGGCACCGAGCTTCCGCGCTATATCGATCTAGGTCAGTGCAACGATAGCAACGGCGCGGTCAAGATCGCTCTGGCGCTTAGCGAGGCTACGGGCATCGCGGTAAACGATCTGCCGGTCTCGATCGTGCTGATGTGGATGGAGCAAAAGGCGGTCATCATCCTACTTGCGCTGTTTAGCCTAGGCGTCAAGAACATCAACGTAGGACCTACCGTGCCTGAGTTTTTCAACGACGAAATTTTGGGCTTTTTGGTGCAAAATTTCGGCCTTCGCCTAATCAGCGGCGACGCGCAGGCTGATTTGAAATACTTCCTGGGCGAATAAGCGTCGCTTGGGCAATCTTTACGGGCGCGCGAACGCTGCATGAAACAGCGCGCAGAATTTCTCGCGTGCCCGTAAATCCGCTCGCGCCCGCTAAATTTTAAATTTTCGGCGGGGCGGTAAATTTTATAAAATTTCAAAATTTTATCACGGCGCGGATTAAATTTTCCGCGCCTCAAAAACCGAGCCAAGATCGATCTTGCCTGCTTTTCGCTTCTTTAAATTTAGACTCTATCGCGCATTTTAACGAAATTCATCTTTATTCATCGCAGCTTCATTTATGAATTTTATAATGCACTCATCCAAACGAAAGTTGGAAATCAAAACAAAAGGATCAGAAATGACAAAGTTATTAGGCGCAGCGGTTTTAGCGGCGGTTTTAGGTGCGACGAGCTTGCAGGCTATCACGTCCAAGGAGGCTTTAAACATCGCGGAGAAAAATTTCCCTGGCTCAAAGATCAAGGATATATCAATGGATGTTAAAAAGGGGGCGACTTTTTATGAGATAGAGTCTTTTAAAGACAATCAAAAACAAGAGATCAAAATCGACGCCGCAAGCGGCCGGATCGTAAAACAAGAGGTTAAAAACAAAAATTTATATTGCCAAACGAGGCGATAGACTTTTCAAAGTTCGCTCTTAGCATCGACGAGGCCGCAGATAAGGCGCTAGCGCTTGAGGCTGGCTGGAGCCTTGATGAGGCCGATCTTGATAATAAAAACGGCACTTGGATCTACGAGGTCGAGCTTAAAAAAGGCATGAGCGAGAAAAAGGTGATAATAAACGCTCAAACAGGCGAAATTATCGGCAACTACACGAAGTGATTTTATGCGCCCGAGTAGCTTCGGGCGCCGAAATTTAGGCAAAGGAAAAGATATGAGCAAAAACAGGGATCAAAATTTAGACGATAAAACTAGCGGGCGAAATTCGGAGGAAAATTTGAGCGCGAATTTTAACGAAAACGCGGATGAAAATTTAAACGCAAACGTCGGTGTAAATTTAGACGATAGCGCGAGCGTGGCGAGCAAAAGCACTCTAAATTTAGATGAAAACGGCGAGGAAAGCACGGTTGAAAATCTAAACCGAATTTTAGATGAAAGCGCCGAGCGAAATTCCGGCGAAAGCGGGGCGGAGCAGGGCTACGAAAATTTAGATCAAAACGCGAGCAAGGTAGGCGAAAGCGCGGAAAAAATATGCGTGGGCGCTCCGAAATGCAAAGCGCAAAATTTATTTAAAAAAGCGCTCGAAATTTCGCTGCAAAGCGCAGCCAGCGCACTAGTTTGTGCCGGCAGGGCGGGGCTGTGGCTATTGGACGCCGCAAGCGAGCTAAAAGACGAAGCGCAAAAAGCGCAGCTTTCAAAAATAAACGAGGAGCAGGCGAAATTTGACGGTGCGCAGATCATCTCGCGCGCCATTATCAAGGAGATCGTCGCAAACCGCCTAAAAACGGACGCAAGCGGGATAGAATTCGGCCAAATTTATCTAGTCAAAAGACATGCTTCGGGCTTGCGGGGCGACGAGTATTTTTATGAAGCAAAGGCCAAATCTAACGGCTTTTCGTATGATTTTAAGATCGCGGCGAGGGGCGGCGAAATTTTAAAGCTGAAAATCAAAAGTTAAATTTGATAAAATAGCGGGCAAAATTTAAAAAGGGCAAAGATGAAAATTTTAGTCGTCGAAGATGAAATTGACCTAAACAACGTGATCGTAAAACACCTCAAAAAAGACGGATATAGCGTCGATAGCGCGTTTAACGGCGAGGAGGCGATGGACTTTACCGCCGTGGCGCGCTACAATCTCATCGTGCTTGATATTATGATGCCCGTGATGGACGGACTTACGTTTTTGCAAAAATCGCGCGCCGCAAAGCTCGCGACACCCGTGCTGATACTGACGGCAAAGGATGAGGTGGACGACGTCGTAAAGGGGCTCGATGCGGGTGCGGACGATTATTTGGTTAAGCCCTTTGATTTTAAGGAGCTGCTGGCTAGAGCGCGCACGCTCATTCGCCGAAACAGCGGCAGCGCCGCCAATGAAATTTACGCAGGCGAGCTAAAGATCGACCTTTCTAAAAAATCGGTCGAACTTGGCGGACAAAACATCGAGCTAACGGGCAAAGAGTATGAAATTTTAGAGTTTTTAATGCTAAATAAGGGCAGAATTTTAACCCGCGATCAGATCAAGGAGCACGTCTGGGACTTCGACTACACGGGCGGCTCAAACGTCATCGACGTGCTCGTAAAAAATATAAGAAAGAAGCTCGGCGAATGCGAAGTGATCCAGACTAAAAGAGGGCTCGGCTATGTTATTAAGGATTAAGCGGATCCTCGCAAACATACCCATTACGGCGCGCGTGACGCTTTGGTATTCGTTTTTTATCCTCGTTATCGTAGCGGCTTTAATTGCTATTTCGGCGGTCGCGGCGGATGAAATTTTTGAGGACGTAAGTCAAAAAAAGCTAGCCAAATCGGTCGCCAAAATCGCTAGCGATATGGAAGAATTTGAGCCCTACGACGATGGGATATTTTTTATAAAATACAGCGCAAATGGCGAGCTAACGGGCGGCCTGGCGCCTAAAAATTTTGAAACTTCGCTTAAAATGGACGGCGGCGAAGTGCGGCTTTATGAAAACGGCGAAAACCGCTTTTACTACTACGACGCCGCGACCGAGAATCGGGGGGTCTGGATCAGAGGCGTGATAAGCGCGGATGGGTTTTTTAAAAAAGAGGGGCTGTTTTTGCTCGCTTTGGCCCTGCTCGTGCCGATCCTCTTCGCCTTCGTGCTTTACGGAGGCTACAAGACGATAAAAAATGCGATGAAACCGGTCTCCGCGATGTCTAAAACCGCCCTTGAAATCGGCGCTAGCAAGGATTTTTCAAAGCGAATAGAGCTGCCTACGGGCAAAGACGAGCTGCACGCGCTTGCGAGCGTGTTTAACTCTATGCTGGATTCCCTCGAAAAGGTCTATCAAAACGAAAAGCAGCTCACCTCCGATGTCTCCCACGAGCTGCGCACGCCGGTGTCCGTCATCATAGCCGAGAGCGACTATACCGCAAGCTATGCGCAAAATTTAAACGAAGCCAAGGAGTCGCTGGATGTCATCGCCAGGCAGTCAAAAAAGATCGCCTCGCTGATAGATCAAATTTTGGAGCTTTCGAGGCTGGAATCGGGCAGAAATTTAACGCTAAAGCGCGTGAGTTTAAGCTCTATTTTGCAAAATCTCGCGAAGGACTATGAAAAACTGGCTGAGCTCAAAGGGATAAAATTTGGCTACGATATAGCGCCAAGCGTTGAAATTTGGGGCGATGAGCTTATGATCTTGCGGCTAGCGGATAACTTTTTAAGCAACGCGCTAAAATTTACCGCTAGCAAGATCGAGTTAAGTCTAAGCGCAACCAAAACGCACGCGCTACTATCCGTAAAAGACGATGGCGCTGGCATTTCGCAAAAAGAAAGCGAGTTAATCTGGAATAAATTTTATCAAGCCGAGGGTTCAAGAAATAAAAGCTTAAACGCGGGCAGCGGCCTTGGGCTGGCAATCGCTGCAAATATCGCTAAAATTCACGGCGCGAAGCTCGGCGTAAAAAGCGGCGAGATCGATGGCGCGGGCAGCGAATTTTGGGCGGAATTTGAGCTTTTGAAATAAATTTCGCTAAATCGCGAGAAATAAAAGCAAAGTAATCGGCGTAAATCCAAATTTACGATGCTTTGCGATGAAATTTTAAAATTTCATCGCGCTAAAAGTAGTCCGATCAATCGGCAAGCTTTTTTAATATCTCGTATCTTTTGCAGAATCTTTGCAAAACATTTTTTTCGGGGTTAAATAGATCTTCTTCATTTTTACCTAATTCGCAGGACTTTTTGTAGTATTGTACCGCACTTGCTTTATCACCGCTTTCTTCAAGAATTACTGCGAGATTTCCGCACCCGCCCCAATTTTCCGCATTACAAGCCTTTTTGTAATACTCTATAGCTCTTATTTTATCTACCTTTACCCCTTTGCCGTATTGATACATAAAGCCCAGGTTACTGCAGGCTTCCATCTCTCCGCCTTTACAAGCTTTATTAAATAGCTTCATAGCTTTTTTATAATCTGCTTTTACCCCTTCTTCGCGGACATACATAGCTCCTATTTCCAAGCAAGCTGCATATAGGTTTCCATCGCAAGCTTTTTTAAAGTAATAAAGCGTTTTGTTATAATCCCTATCGGACGCGCTTCCTCCGAGTTCAACCGGATGTTCATAAAATATACCGGCCGCTCCGCAAGCTTCAAAATTGCCCGCTTCACATTCTTTCTCGAATTCTTTAATCTCCGATTTCGTTAGTGTTATACCAAAGGATAAAAAAGCCAATGCGCCTACAATCAAAACTATTTTTTTCATCTCTGCTCCTTTGAAATTTTGTGAAAGTATATTCTTTCGCTTTTTAATAAGCGCTGAATATGCCCGTCTTGATGGGCTTGCTAAAATAAGATAGATAAAATGCGTCGGCGCGTGAAGCGGAGCTAAATTTAAATTGCGGGCTAAATTAAAGTGCGGCTTAGACCGCTCTGCGGGCGTTCGGCTCGGCTCTAAAATAGTTAAATTTAGCGCTAGCGTCTGCGGGGGCTTCGGCTACCTGATTTTTGCGCTGCCGAAGCAAAGCCCGTTTTCGTTGCACTGCATATTTTCGATTTGCGGATCCTCGCTTTCGCCGCAAATTTGAATCATTTGATGCGATGCTTCGTCCATTTTAGGCTCGCTGCAATACGAAACGCCGGGCTCTGGATGCTCCGAGTTAGAGCAGCCGCATATAATCAGCGCCGCGCAGACAAACAATAGGACATTTTTCATTCTAAATCCTTTTAAAAAATTCTGTAATTCTATCTTTGCAAAGCTGAAATTTTACGGAATTTAAAGCGTTTCGGATAAATTTAACGCCCCTGCATGCCGAGCTGGGCGGCGAGCGCAGCGATGAAATTTTAAAATTTCATCGCGCCAAAAGTAGCTCGATCAGCAGTTCGATCAACCGGCAAGCTGTTTTAATGCCCTATTTATCGCAGAATTTTTGTATCATTAGGTTGAACGGGTCTTCATTTTTACCCAATTTGCAAGCTTTTTTATAGTATCGCGCCGCTTCTACGTTATAGCCATTTTCTTCAAGACTTTCGGCAAGATTTCCGCATCCTACCGAATCTCCCCCATCGCAAGCCATCTTATAATACCCCATAGCCTTCGCCCTATCAACTCTTACTCCCAGGTTACTTGCGTACATATAACCTAGACCATTGCAGGCGGCCGCAACCCCATTGTCGCAGGCTTTAGTAAATAGCTCCATAGCTTTTTTATAGTCTTTTTCTACCCCTTCGCCTTTAAAATACATCGCTCCTATATTCGAGCAAGCCACATATTCCCTTTCGTCACAAGCTTTTTTATAAAAATAAAGTTTTTTGCCATAGTTTATATCGGATATATCGCCTCCTAGCGCAGCGGGATCTCCATAAAAAAGACCGGCGGCTCCGCAGGCCTTGAAATAGCCCTCTTCGCATTTTTGCTCTAATTCTTTAACCAGCTCTTTCGTAAATATTGTTTTACCGAAAGCCAAAGAGTTTAATAGGGCTAAAGCTAAAATGATTTTTTTCATAATATTTCCTTTAAAATTTTGCGAAAGTATATTCTTTCGTTTTTAATAAGCGCTAAAATTTATAAAATATCCCGTTCGCGAGCAAAGGCTTAAATTTAAAAACACAAGCCCTCTTTAACGTTGATTTAATGCTAAATTTATATAATCTAACATTTGGAGGCGGATAGAGTATGCAAGATTACGAATTATTGGACGTTTTGTCCAATAAAAGGGTTCTTTGCCTAGAGGACGAGCCCGGGATTTTAAAAAATATAACCGAATCGCTACAGCTGTTTTTCGGCGAAGTAGTGGGGGTTAAGGACGGGCTGGAGGCGCTTGATGAGGCGATGAGCGGCTCGTACGACGCGCTGGTTTTTGATATCGGCGTGCCGCATATGGACGGGCTAGAGGTGGTCAAAAAGATCCGTGCTGCTGGCATCTCGGTGCCGATCGTGATACTTTCGAGCCACACCGAGCAGGAGTATCTGTGGCGGGCGGTGGAGCTTAAGATCACTAGGTATCTGCCTAAGCCGTACGACAAAAACGCCTTTATAAAGGCGCTGCAAGACGTCGCTGCGGAGCTGATAAATCACGCGCCGATACTTAGTATAAATGACGAGCTGAAGTATGATTTTGCCAAAAAGATCATCTACGTCAAAGACAGCGCCTGTCATCTTTCCAAAAGCGAGAGCAAGCTTTTGGAATACTTCTTAGCGCGCAAAAATCAAACCATAACCTACGAGCAGCTATTTGACTATATGTGGGAGTTCGAGCAGCCCAGCAAGGAGGCGATCAAGGCGATCGTCAAAGAGCTACGCCGCAAGATCGGCAAGGACGTGATCAAAAATTTATATGCGGTGGGGTATCTCTTTGAAGTATAAATTTAAATTTATCGTAGCGCTTTTCGTGCTGCTATATATCGTAATTACGGCTTTGGTTTTTAACTTCTACCGCGAGCTTGCGCTAAAAGATACGAGGCGCGAGGCGTTTTATATCCTAGATACGATGAATGCGGTGCGCGATTACGTCTCGACCGTGCAGCGCCCGCTAATAAACGAGCTTAAAGAAAAAAAGCTTCTAAGCGAGGATTTTTTCGATCCGAGGCTGATGTCCTCGACCTACATAACGCGCGAAATTTATAAAATTCAGCTCGCCAAAGAAAACATCAACTACGACTACAAGCTCGTCGCTACCGATCCGCTCAATCCCGAGCATGAGGGAAGCGAGTTTGAGAATGAAATTTTAGAGGGCTTTAAAGAAAATAGATACAAAGAATACTCCAGAATCGTCTATGATAAGGGCGGTGCCTCGTATCTTTTGAGCCTGCCGATCACAAACTCCCAGCCCTCCTGTATCGAGTGTCACAACATAAACGCAGCGCCTAAAAAGATGCAAGAGCTCTACGGAGACGTGGGGAATTTCAAAGGCAGCCTAGGCGATACGATCGCGATGATAAGCTTTAAAATTCCGATAAAAAGCGTTTTGCTCTACCACACCAAAGAGTTCGTCGTCAGCGGTCTAAGCGTGCTTGCGGTGTTTTTGATCTGTATATTTTGTATCTATAAAATTCACAAAAAAAACGAGACCTTAAAGATGCAAACTCAGCTTTTGATGATAAATCAAAGCCGCCTCGCGCTCATGGGCGAGATGATCGGCAATATCTCGCACCAGTGGCGCCAGCCGCTATCTCAGATCAGCTCCACGCTCATAAATTTAGAGCTTTACAACGAGCGGGGCAAGCTCTCAAAAGAAAGGCTCGAAGGCGGCATTAGGGACGCGGGCGAGCAGGTGAAATTTATGAGCGATACGATCGAAGATTTTAAAAATTTCTTCAATCCAAACATGCCTAAGAGGGAGTTTAGCGCCGGCGAAGCGATCGAGCAGGCGCGTAAAATTTTAAACGCCTCGCTCAAAAAACATGTCATCGACATAAGCGTGCGGATAGAGGAAAATTTCACCCTTTACGGCAACGTAAACGAGCTCATCCAGGTGCTAATAAACATCATAAATAACGCAAAGGAGGCATTTTTGGACGTGCCGCTTAAACGGCGCGAGATTAAAATTTGCTCGTTTTTAAAGCAGGGCGAGCGAGTAATCACGATCGAAAATAACGCAAGCCGCATCGATGAAGCGCAGATCGGTAAAATTTTTGAGCCGCACTTTACGACAAAACAGCAAGGCAGCGGGCTCGGACTATATATGAGCAAGATGATAATCGAAAAAAACGGAGGGAGCATAAACGCTGCGAATTCCGACGAAGGCGCGATATTTACGATATCTTTTCGTTAAATTTAGACTTTATTAAATTTCTCCCTTTTTTACCCTTTTTTGTTGATATTATTTCAATCGTAGAACTTTGCTAATTTAAAAATTTGATTTTCAAAGGAGGAGCCATGAAAAAATGGAATAAGATGCTACTAGGCGCGCTCGCCTGTATTAGCATTTTTGCCGCAGGAGCCTGTGCCGACGAAGGCATGGGGCATGAGATGGAAATGTCGCAAAAATCGCGCGACGTCATCGCAAATCCTAAGGGCACGTTGCAAAGCAGAGGCGTCATATCCTTGCAGGACTACGTCGTAGAAGAGCAGGAGATGTATGAGTGGCTATTTAAAAACCACCCTATTTTTACCAAATACGGCGGTAAGACAGTCGGCAAGCTCGACGTTCACGACCGAGGTTTGGAGTGGCTTGCGGAAGGTCACGGATTTGACTTTTCAAAAGCGAGCAAAAGAGACGACGGCAAGGGCTATAGCTCTATGATGTATAGAATCCCTGCGGGCTCTTCGCTACAATTTCCGAATAAATTTATAGGTCCGGCAAAATGCGGCGAGTGCCACCCTGCGCAGTACGAGACATGGAGCAGATCGCGCCACGCCACCACTATCCGCTTCCCGGGTGAGCACCCAGAGGTTAATAATAATCTAACCGATCCGGTATTTAGCCCGGATACTGCGTCGATCCTTCCAAAGGGTATTACTCCCGACGTAATCTACGCTACCGTAGGGCACCTAAGAACTAAATTCGGCTACGTAGATGCATGGCTTCTACGTGGAACCTATCACGTAGAGGGCGGCTTGTTGCGAGACGGCACCGGTCAGATCGTAGCGGGCGGTAACCAATTCCAAAGGACTTGGGCGTTAAATTTAGACGACGAGACGGTTAAAAAGATCAAAAAGATCGCTCCGGAATTCCCGGAAACCCTAGCCGACTATGGCGATAACGGCGGCTACGTAAGAGGCCTCGCTTCTTACGCGGCGAAATACAAAAAGTCGATGTTCTTTCAAGCAAACGCATCTTATTGCGAGGTCTGCCATCCGTTTAAATTCGACTTCAAAACCAAGAAGGAATTTTACGCCGCTTTGGGTAATGCAAAAGAGCTTCAAAAGCACACTATCTCCAAAGGCGTAAGCTGTGAGGAGTGTCACGGAGCGGGCGGTCACCTTGACGGCGCTACGAATTTTAGAACTTCAAACTGCGAACGCTGCCACCAAAGATTTAACTATAGCCCTGATTTGGCACGAGCCAATCCGTTAAATAACGGCAAGCCCGATCTATCTCTAAGCTCTAAATTTAAATCTATGGGACCAGGCTGCGGCTCCGAGGGCTCTCAATCTTACTTCACCGCTCACTACGATAAGGGTATGCGCTGCGTAACCTGCCACGATCCGCACGATAATACAGGACCTGTCGTAGGCGATAAGAACGTCAAGGGCGTAAATTACAACTCCGAGCAGGGCTACCTAAGCGCGTTTTACTCAAGACCAAAGATTACGAAAGAGTGCAAGGACTGCCACCAAGAGCAAGCCTACATCGCCGCAAGAGCCGATACGCATAAAGACAACACTTGCGCATCTTGCCATATGCCGTTTATGATGAGCTGCGAGAATTTCTACGCTATTCAGTTCCAAGACAACGCGGGATTCGATACTCAAAGAAGATCGCACATCTGGAAGATCGACATCGATCCTGCCAGAAAATCTCTAGTCGCAGGCGAGGCTGCCAAGGGTCCAAGGGATACAAAAGATTGGCACTTCCAAAGAAATAAAGATGGACGAAATTTCGTCGATCTTATGTGGTCGTGCGCGAGAACTTCGTGGGCGGATAAAGATATGCAAGATACCAAAGGCTGCCACAGCCCTGTCGTTTCCGAGCTAAAAGAGACGCTTCACTTCAAGAACCAAAAGCAGGTTTACGATGAGGTTATGGGCTGGCAAACTCCAATTAAGAGCGATTTCTCGCAAGTTAAGATCGGTATTCAGGGAATTTACTCGATCCTTGAGACCAAAAAGCTTGACTCCAGCGATAAAACTCGCGTTTACGAGCTGATCGAAAAAGCTCAAGACACCGTCGATCTTATCGAAAAAGACGGCTCATGGGGTATGCACGGCTTTAAATATACTAAGCAAAGGCTAGAGGCCGCTAAAGAGTATATTAAAGAGGCTCAAAGAATTCTAAACGCAAACCTATAGCGATAAAGGGGGGGCGGGGCGTCCGCTCCCCTTTAAATTTTAAATTGATGAAGGTAAAATATGCAAAAAACACTCTTTTTAGTACCGCTTTTAGCCGCTAGCCTATCCTTTGGCGCGGATCTTACGCAGAATGATCAGCGCGAGGCTTACGCTATCGGCGCATCTACCGCGAAATACTTGATGAATCAAATTAGCGGACAGGAAAAACTAGGGATAAAAACCGATAAAGATATAGTTATAGAGGGCTTTTTGGATGTTTTTAAAGACGGATCCAAAATAAAAAATGACGAGATAGAAAAGCTTTTAAACGACAGAGCTGCCAAGCTTAATAAAGCAGTCGATGCGATCGCTAAAGCCGAGGTGGAGAAAAATTTAAAAGCAGGCGAGGAATTTATGGCGAAAAACGCCAAAAATCCAAATGTCAAAACTACAAAATCGGGCGTTCAGTATGAAATTTTAAAATCCGCCAAGGGCGACAAACCGAAGCCCGAGAGCATAATCGTGTTAAATTACAAAGCCTATCTACTCGACGGCACCGTGTTTGACGAAACCTATTCGGCGAAGATGCCCGCGCACCTGTCTATGATAAATTTAATCGACGGTCTGCAAGAGGGGCTGCTTATGATGGATACCGGCTCGAAATATAAATTTGTAATCCCTAGCGATCTTGCTTACGGCAACGAGGGGATGGAGAAGATCCCCGGCGGCTCGACGGTCGTTTTCGAAGCGGAGCTGCTAAAGGTTTTAAAACCGGGCGAGCTCGCCGAAGCGGCGAAAAAGCTTAGCGAGAGCGAGGCTAAAAGCTTTCACGACGCGAACAAAACGAAGTAGTTTTGCTTAAATTTAGTCGGAGGAGAATATGCAAAAGCAAAGAAGAAATTTTATAAAATCCGCCGCACTCGGCTCTTTGGGGCTCGGCGCAATTGCCTCAAATTTACTTGCACAAAGCGGCGACGGCGCGGATAAAAGCGCGCAAGACGCAAACGCGAGCGTCAAAAAGCAAGAGCCGAAAAAGCCGCACTACGGTATGATATTCGATCAAAATAAATGCGTCGGCTGCACCGACTGCGAGATCGCCTGCAAAAAGGTAAATTTGGTCCCAAAAGGCCAAATGAGGCTTTTTATCCAGGATAAAACCGATCCGCTAAATTTAAAAGAAAAGCGCTATGTTAGAGTATCTTGTCAGCAGTGCGAGGACGCGCCGTGCGTGAACGTCTGCCCGACAAAAGCCTGCCACAAGGACGAAAAAACGGGCATCACGACGATGAACACCGACGACTGCATCGCCTGTAAATACTGCATCGTCGCCTGTCCTTACGATGTGCGCTTTATAAATCACGAAACAAGAGCCGCAGAGAGCTGCAACTTCTGCTTGGATACGAATTTAAAAGACGGCCACGAGCCCGCCTGCATCGAGGCGTGCAGATACGAGGCGATCGTATTTGGCGATCTAAACGACGAAAGCTCGCACATTAGCAAGCTACTTCGCGTAAAAGACAGCCTGCGAATGCGCCCGGAGTGCGGCACGAAGCCGAGTCTGCGCTATATTCCTGCGGTAAAACTGGGGGTGTGATATGAACGGAGCCATAAATTTCACTGCGACCTTCTCGCACGGCGTGGAGTGGGGCTGGCCAATCGCGGTCTATCTTTTGCTAGCGGGTATGAGCGGCGGCGCTTTGATAGTCGCGATCCTCGTCAAATTTTACAAAAAACAGACCGAGAGCACGCCGCTGTTTAAAGCTGCGTCGCTGCTATCTTTCGTAGCGATCTTACTCGGTATGGTCTGCCTGGTAGCCGATTTGGAGCGGCCGCTTCTTTTTTGGAAAATTTTGATTAATTACAACTTTACCTCGGTTATGTCTGTGGGCGTGGCGGCGCTTTGCGTCTATATTCCGCTTAGCTTCGTAGCCTGCCTTTATGCGTTTGAAGATTGCCTAAGAGAGTTTTTGACGCGCAATCTTAGCTTTTTAAAAGGTCTTTTTGAGCTTATGATGAAAATCGTAAACGCGCTTCGTCCGCTATTTCTTGCGCTCACGCTTGTTTTTGCGGTCGCGATCTGCGCTTACACGGGCTTTTTGATCTCGGTTTTAGTTAGATTTCCTATCCTTAATACAGCCGTTTTACCTGCGCTTTTCGTGGCGTCTGGCTTATCGGCAGGCATCGCGGGATCTAGCCTGATAGCCGCGCTTTTCTTTAAAGCAGACCCGCACGGCGGCGATCTTAAAATTTTACACGCGGTCGAGTGGCCGGTTTTGGCGATGGAAATTTTATTAATCGGCATGATTTTCGTCTCGCTAGTAACGGGCAGCGACGTGCAAAAAGCCGCGAGCGTCGCATTTAGCGAGGGGCTCTACGCTCAGCTGTTTTGGCTAGGCGTCGTAGGCGTTGGTTTTTGCGTACCGCTAGTTTTAAATTTCGCACTGGGTAAAAAGATCGCTCACTCTGCGTTTGCGTTCTACGTCAGCTCGCTTGCCAGCGTGGTCGGAGTATTACTTCTTAGAATGTTTATACTATACGCAGGTCAAACTTACGATATAATAATGTAAAACTGCGGAGGGTTAATGAGCGCACTAAAAATATTAAAATTTTTCATCTCTTATAAATTTGCGCTCTGCCTCCTTTTCATTCTAGCCGCAGGTGCCGGCGTCGCGACCTTTTTAGAGAGCATTTACGATACGCAAACGGCTAAAATTTTAGTCTACGAGGCGCGCTGGTACGAGTGCGTCATGGGCGCGGCGACGCTTAGCCTGCTAGGAATAATCATAAAAACCAAAATGTGGCGCCGCTTCGGCTCTTTCGTTCTGCACGCGGCATTTATCGTTATCTTTATCGGTGCGGCGCTGACGCGTTATTTCGGCACCGAGGGCGTGCTGCACGTAAGGGCGGGCGAGAGCGAAAACGAGATGGTAAGCGTCAAGCCATACTTGCAAATCCGCACGCAAGACGCGCTGTTCGAGCATCCGCTAAATTTAAGCCAAATCGGCGATAACGATTTTAGCTTCACGCAAAGTATAAATTCTAAAAACTTCACCGTCAAATTTGGCTCCTACAAACCCGCGCCCAAAGGCGAGCAGGGAACGCTCGCGGTAAAAGCGGGCTTTGAGGGCGGAAGCGAGCAAGAGGCAGAGCTTCACGGCGGCGCTGGCTGGCTGGGTGAGCCTAAAATTTTAAACTTTGACGGCGAAGAGATAATGCTAAGCTGGGGCTCGAAACTGA
>ERZ772917.718-NODE-718-length-22239-cov-16.671520_pt1 | contig 22239 bp, 20 predicted proteins | sample MGYA00511187_ERZ772917 | MGnify/ENA primary metagenome ERZ772917 (study PRJEB29015, sample SAMEA2737925) | human oral metagenome | biome: human oral; feature: human-associated habitat; material: dental | place: China | collected 2012 ...
ACCCCACGAGAAGCCTTCGAACGCCTCCTCGTTGCTTCCACCCCTTGACACCAAGGGGCAGCATGAGGTGTTTCAGCGTTAATGTCCGCTTCGGCGATTGGATCAGACCACATCCTGATCGCCCAGCCCCAACTGACACCTGAAGCACGCAAGATCCTCACCACACTCCAACGCCCGCCGGCACACTCAAACCCAGCCCGAGTGCCAGGAGTCGGACTTGGCGGTGTTGCACATTCTTCTTACACCGGCCTGCGAGGGATCGTTGATATCTCAACGATCCCTTGTTGTAGAGCACCCGTTAGACAAGGATGAATGTGCAACGGCGACGCCGTTGCACATTCATCTCCTTCCCAGGCCCCCAGCCCCCGAGCAGATCCGCAGGATTCAGCGCCCTGCCACTCTTCGGGGACAGAAAGAATGTGCAACGCTCACACCCGAGCACACGCCGAAGAGATCCCAGGCCTGACTTGCCCAGGGAACTAAATCAGCACGAGTCAGGTGAGAAGTGCGGAAGCCTGGCGCGGACGGTCCGCGTGTGCGCGAGGCAGAGCAGGGCTCAGGGCGTGCCAGCACCTGAAGAGGATCTGCCAGCCGATCGCCGCCGGTCATCCGCCCCGGCCGCTTCGCCGTCGCCCCCATGCTCAGCTGATGAGCGGGACCAGCCCTCCAATGCCCTCGTGAATGGCGATGGGGCGGAAGGGGTAGGTGGTGACGTCGGCGAGCGTCGTCGAGCCGGTGAGGACAAGGTGGGTTTGAAGGCCGGCCTCCAGGCCCGCCCGCATGTCAGTGTCCATCCGGTCGCCGACGAAAGCCGTGGTCTCGGAGTGGGCGTCGATCCGGTTGAGGCCCGCGCGGATCATAATGGGGTTGGGCTTGCCCACGAAGTAGGGTTCGCGGTCCGTTGCCGCGGTGATCATGGCGGCCACCGCGCCGGTGGCGGGCAGAGCGCCGTCGGCGGAGGGGCCCGTGACATCGGGGTTCGTGGCGATGAAGGTCGCGCCGCCCTCAATGAGGCGGATGGCTCGGGTGATGGCGTCGAAGGAGTAGTTGCGCGTCTCGCCCAGGATCACGAACTCCGGATCTGTTTCGGTCATGACGAAACCCTCCTGGTGGAGGGCGGTGATGAGGCCCGCCTCGCCGATAACGAAAGCGGAGCCGCCGGGGCGCTGCGAGGCCAGGAAGTCGGCGGTGGCGACGGCGGAGGTCCAGATCTTCTCCTCGGGGATGGTCAGGCCCGAGTTGCGCAGGCGAACGGAGAGGTCCCGACGGGTGAAGATCGAATTATTCGTCAGCACCAGGTACGGGGTGGAGGTGTCCTCCAGGGCCGCAATGAACTCGACCGCCCCCGGCAAGGCGAGATTCTCGTGGACGAGCACCCCGTCCATGTCGCACAGCCAGGCGGAGGGGCGGGGCAGGGCGGCGAGCTCGTCGGGTGTGCTGAGGTGGGGGGTGATGCGCATGGGTGACCTCCAGGGTGAACGTATGCAGCACAATATCCTGCGCGCGTGCGCCGGACGTGCACGATGCGGGGCCCCGGCCGGAAGAGGATCGGCCGACTGCCGCGAGGGCGGGTTCGGCCCTGGAGGCGATCCGCGCCGACTTGGCCGCCTGTGCCGACCCGCCGCATCAACGTTGCTGCCACGGCGGCCGGCGGATCGCGAGGCGCGGCAGCTGTCCATCCGCCGACGCCGCCCACCGCAACGCCGAGAATGAACCTTTTGGCCCCAGTCCCCTGCTTTTGCCCGGGGACCGGGGCCAAAAGGTTCGTATTCGGTGCCAACCGGCATCTCGGCGATCGACGTGCCAGAGCCGGAAGGGCGGGTACCAGCCCTTAATGAAGTGCAGTTCCCAAAGGAACTGCAACGCAGATTTATCGGCCACCAAAGCCGTATCCGCATTGCCTCAATGAAGTGCAGTTCCCGAAGGAACTGCAACCTTGTCCCTGCTGTCGGATACTCTTGGTGGCCACAAGGCCTCAATGAAGTGCAGTTCCCGAAGGAACTGCAACAACCGCGCCCCCGAGTCCGGAGACGTCTCGACCAGCCTCAATGAAGTGCAGTTCCCGAAGGAACTGCAACGACGACTTCGTCCTGGACAGCAAGGGTTGGAAGAGCCTCAATGAAGTGCAGTTCCCGAAGGAACTGCAACCCGACTGAGGCGCTGGTGTTGGGCGAGTTGGCGCGGGCCTCAATGAAGTGCAGTTCCCGAAGGAACTGCAACCGGTGCTCCGGGAGCACGAGGGGGAGTCTCTGGACGCCTCAATGAAGTGCAGTTCCCGAAGGAACTGCAACCTGGCATGAGATCGCTGTCCCGGAGGTCATCACTGACGCCTCAATGAAGTGCAGTTCCCGAAGGAACTGCAACACAGAGTCAGGTCCAAAGTGAGCTGACGCAAACGGGCCTCAATGAAGTGCAGTTCCCGAAGGAACTGCAACGTTTGGGGTATGCCACCTACGGCTATCTTCACGTCGCCTCAATGAAGTGCAGTTCCCGAAGGAACTGCAACCTCACCGAATGTCCTGACGAACAACCTGGTTCAAGGCCTCAATGAAGTGCAGTTCCCGAAGGAACTGCAACGATAAGCGCCTCTTGGTGGGGCCGGCGAAGTTGAGCCTCAATGAAGTGCAGTTCCCGAAGGAACTGCAACTCAGCGAGATCCGCCTGCGTCTTCTCACCGGTAAAAGCCTCAATGAAGTGCAGTTCCCGAAGGAACTGCAACTCCCGGGCCATGGAGGGTTTCCTTGCTCAGCAGACGCCTCAATGAAGTGCAGTTCCCGAAGGAACTGCAACACCCGATGAATGAGGGGGTGACCCTGTGAGAACCGCCTCAATGAAGTGCAGTTCCCGAAGGAACTGCAACCTCGGCGATTATACGCAATGGATTCAGTGTTGATCCGCCTCAATGAAGTGCAGTTCCCGAAGGAACTGCAACGCCTGCGCAGGTGCCCGTAGCGCCTTCCGCCACAGGCCTCAATGAAGTGCAGTTCCCGAAGGAACTGCAACAGTAACGAAGAGCGCTACCGAATCGTACTGCAGCGAGCCTCAATGAAGTGCAGTTCCCGAAGGAACTGCAACCACTAAGGACACGCTTCACGGTGTCGCCGAGGAGACGCCTCAATGAAGTGCAGTTCCCGAAGGAACTGCAACCCGGGTGATCCGTGTCGCCGGTATGCCCTACGGCACGCCTCAATGAAGTGCAGTTCCCGAAGGAACTGCAACTTCTACCCCTGCAAGCACGAAATCTTCACGGCCACGCCTCAATGAAGTGCAGTTCCCGAAGGAACTGCAACCTGTGTGACGTATCGGGTCAGCCGTGGTTTTGAGCCTCAATGAAGTGCAGTTCCCGAAGGAACTGCAACGGCGGATTCATTATGTCGATGGAAGTTGCCTTGGAGCCTCAATGAAGTGCAGTTCCCGAAGGAACTGCAACAGTCCCCGTAGTCTAGCCTACGACGCCGCTGGCGAGCGAACCGACTGCGACCGCTCGGCTATGCGTAGCTCGGGTCGAGCCTCAGCTCGACCGCACCATCTCCGTGAATCGGCATGAGAACGCCAAAAGCTGGGCGACGAGCGCTGACCGGGGATCCCGGACCACCGGAGCGCTCGCGTCAGGCGATGAGGGGGCCGTCCGGCGTGATCGTTCGCGTCAGCCCGACGTAGCTGAACCTCCGCTCATCCACGGTCGACAGCAAGCCGAGGTCGCACAGAAGGATCGAATCCGCGTCAGGATCGACGATCGCATTCAGCTCACCGCGCAGACGCAGGAGCCGGGCAGGAGCGGCATCGACGATGAACACCGAGTACTGAATCCGATCGCCGTACTGGGAGAGCTTCTTTGAAACCCTCGTCCGGCGCCGGTCGGATGGAATATCATAGGCGACGAGAACCCGCCTCACGTCATCGCGCATTAACGTACGGTCACTCCCCGGTAACTTGCTTGAGTTCCATCGATCACTCCGAGGATGAGCCGAGCCTGAACCTCGATCGCACGCCGCCACGTCACATCGTAATTGAAAACGGGATGCTTGAACGACGTCTCGATACGGCGTTCGAAACCTGCAATGAGCTGCTTACGGCCCCGATCGGTTAAGCGACATGCCCCCATCCGCTGTGTGAAATCGGTGGCGCCGAGCTCGCCGTTACGCAGGGCGCGTACCACCACGGAATCGGCCACGGGCGCACGGAGCTCCTCCATGAGATCGAGGCCCAGTGCGGGTTTGTTGCGCGTACTGGAATGGAGAAACCCGGCATGCGGATCAAGCCCGCATGCTACAAGAGCGCGAATGCACTCACCAAGCAGCAGGGCGTATGTGTAATCAAGGGCGGAGTTAACGGGATCGGGCGCAGGTCGGCGGTGCCGCCCGGTCCACTGTGATGCGGCGAACTCGGCGGTCGGACCTTCCAGCATGGACCCGAATGCCTCAAAATACAATCCCGCGGCCTCTCCTTCGAAGCCCATGAGGTCATTGAGGCTGGCGGCTCTGGCGGCATAGTGTTGCAGCTGCCGCATGCGGGCCACGAGGTCAGGCGCATTTCCGTTCCGGCGCAGAAGGGTTGCCTGATTGGCAATCTTCGCTGATACCATCTGCTGAGCAATATCGAGTCGACCTTGCGAGCTGGCGACGTGCTGCTGAACTCGTTGTAGTCCGTTTGGACTGTCCGCCCCATGGGACCAGCCGATGACCCGGCCGGACCAGGAGCACCACACCACGCACCGATTCCTCCAGAACATCTCACGAAGCAGAGCGGAAGAAACATCAACGTTTCCGTGGATGACAAGGCCGAGAACTCGCTCCATGGGCACACTCATGAGTTGCTCGCCCTGTTTACTCACCTCCAGCCTGCCGCCCTTGAGCGAGGCCCGCGCCCCGGCGGTTGCACAATGAACGATCTGGGCGTCCGGAGCAGCGGCAATGATTCGACGTCGGGGCTGCTCATACCGGTGCTCCGAGGGCAAGCATACCGAGACATGAGAACACCAACCGCACCGAGTGTCGTCATCAAGCGGCGCCGGTGCCGTCGCGGAGGAGATGATGCTGCGCGTCCGATGGACGGCGTCCTTCGCCGCCACGAAGTCATCGTCGGTCAGATCGACCTCCACGCGGCGGCGGTGCCCGGTGAAATAGACCTCAGTCTTCTCGACCCTCTCGCCCATCTCCTCCAAGCAGAGTTTTTGAAGGGCGAGCTGCACGCGATTCGCATATGTAACGTCGGGGCGGCGTCGCACCGGTGTCGCCTTGTACTCCACTATTGTCAGCGGCGTTCCGGGAGCTCCCTCAAGGACATCACAGCGGCCGGATAGTCCAAGGGACTCGCTGCGCACGTCCACGGCACGGTGCTCGGCGGGCCGACTCTGAGCCGGATCGTCGGTGCGCTGGTGCGAGTCTCGTCCTGCCTGCATCTGCATCGTATCCGTCTTCTCCCCGACGGAATCCAGCCACGCGCGCCGCGGACAGTAGATCGTGTGGATGACCAAGCTGATGGGGATCGGATCCCCGGTCGCCGACGATTCGCTGGCCGCCTCAGTTACGGTTCCCATGATGTCTCTCCTTACAAGACCCTCAACGAGAGGCCGACGGCGCCGCCGCGCTGAAGTCACGTCATGACAGGCAGGGCCTCCCCGAGAACATCCAACTCCCCGACGCCCAATGAGCGCTCGCGAGTGCGCGAGCCGTCGCTGAGATGGAATGCAAACGTGATGACAGCCCTGGCGCCATGCGCGGCCAGCCAGGTGCGGGCGGAGAGATCATCCGCGGACCGAGCTCGGATCAGCTGATCCGAAACCAGGAGCGCCCGCCACCGCTCGAGGGAGTGCGGTCCCACGAAGACCGGCAGCACCATGGCCCCGGGGTAGAATGTGCCGACGGGCGTGGCGGCGGCCGTAACAGACGCGCCCTCAACCCGATGGATGACCGGGAATGATGCGATCCCCCACAAGGCGCACCAGGCAAGAGCGCTGTCGGTCCACCGGGGCGTCGTCAAGCCCGTCGGCGTTCGGGATTCCTTGGACCGCTTCCCCTTGTAGGCCTCGTCAATGCGATGTCGACCGTCCAGGCCTTTGTGAACCCCATCAACGTCACGCGCGGCAACATGCTTGGCAAGGTGCCGCAGTCGATTCTGTACGAAGTCTGCTCCGCTGTTTCGTGCTGCCATCTCCCAGCGACTGGCGCCCTCATCCGGCACGGGGTCCTTATCGCTGAGCCGCCAATAGGCGGGTTCCCCGAGAGCTCCAATGAACTCGAGCCCTTCCCCGAAATCCGATCCGTCCCCCTCCCGGTCGATGCCGCAGTGTCGTGCCTCCTGTAGGGCCCTCCACCGCTCGATCACCTGATCCTGCGATGGCGCGACTTTGTTCACCTTCGCATGCGGTGATTTGATTCGAGGACTGAAAACCGCGCTGTCCTCATTCCACGGCGGGCCGTCCAGATCGGCTTGAACCCAACTGCCCTCCCGCGTGCACGCCTCGGCGTGCCGGTGGACGGCGTCGGCGATCATCTTGTCGTCGAGTCCGGCGGCGGTGACAACCATGCGTGGTTCTTCCTCGTCCGTCCAGCCCAGGCGGACGCGTTGCGCCCCATCGGCCTCCAGGATGAGTGCCAGCCCCAATCCGGCGAAGCTCGTCAAAGCGCTCGTGATGCTTCCAGCCAGGATCATCCCGATCACTTCCCTTCCGCAGAGATGGTGCAATCGGCGGCGCGCAGAAGCGCCTCCACATAGGCGGTTCCCCACGGCCCGAAGGACCTGTCGGTGCGAGCGATGAGCGACTCCCACTCGCCCTCGCCTACGAGCTCCCCGAGCGCCTCCAGGCACGCAGGGCCGGCCGTGACGGGGTCGTGATTGAAGGTGGGCCTGCCCCTGCCGTGGCTGGTTCCCACGAGCCGGGTCACCAGATCGCGTTCCGGAGCGTCGGTTCCCTCCCTGCCGGTCTGCTCCCAGTAGGCGGCGGCCGAAGCCAACTCGTGGCGCCACCCCGGTGGCAGCCCGGCATCGGCCCATGCCCGCTGAACCGACCGGGGTGGCCTACCCCCGCTCTTGGCCAGGACCTCGTCTCCTTCACGCCGTCCCAGCATCGCCTGGAAGCGCTCATCGGCCTTGCCGACGTCGTGCCAGCGCCCCGCCTCGGCCAGGGCGCGGGTCGGCGCCGGCGCAAGGCCGAGCCCGCTGGCCAGCACCTCCGCCCGCCCCGAGACGGCCGCATTGTGGTCCGCCAGAAGCACGCGACGACTGCGCGACCAGGCGGAGCGGGTATCTGATTCGTCATCGACGACTTCCCCACTGCACACCACGAGCCATGCCGGTGGTGTAGCGGCGTCCGGATCCCACCCGGGAGACCACTCCAGGCTCTGATCGGGGAATTCGCGCTCCAGCTCGTCGATCTCCATATCGGACAAACGCCCCAGCTCGTCAGGGTCGGTGACGATGGCGGCGATGCCCTCGAGATCCTGCGCCGGCACCGGAGCACCCGTATCCGCGCCGTCGGATGTGACAACCCCCTCGGTGAGCAGCGGCGTGGAGGCGTCGAGCACGAGCACATCACCGGGGCGCAGCGCCCACCCGACGTCGATCTCGACGTCGTCCTCGGCCCGGGCCGACTGCCCCAGGGGCAACGCCTCCCCGTCCCGCCACAGCACGGCCTGCTCCAGCGGGGCGTCGGCAGCCTGCGCCAGCTGCTTCATCATGGCGCGCGCTGTGGTGATCGTGGGGAAGACCTCGCTCTCCTGCGGCGGGACGGCCCGCAGGAGCGTCTCACAGGCCGTGGCGTCGGGCAGGGCCGCCAGATCCCGCAGCACCACGCCGACCGTCCCGACCTCCGGTTCCAGGTCGTCCCTGAGCCACAGGTCGAGCTCGGGTTCGATGACCAGGTCCATGGACGTCTTGGCCCACAGGGCGGCGTTCCACGGCTCGGGCCGCTGCCACAGGAATCTGCGGGGTTGCTCCGGCGACGGCGGGTCCTCGCTGACGGCCAGCGGGGATAGATCGCCGTCGTCGGCGCGGGCCAGCGCCCAATCCCGGCCCTCGGTCAGATCGGCGGCCTGGTAGGGGAGTGCGTTCTTGGTCAACTCCGTCTCGGGTGGCGGGCCGACGACGATGACGCTCCCCCACTGCCGATCACCCAGGCGATTGACGCGGCCCGCCCGCTGAGCCAGGGCGCTGCCGGAGGCCAGTTCGGTGACCATGGCCGCAAGATCGAGATCCACACCGACCTCGATGGTCTGGGTGGCCACGAGCACGTCAACACGCCCCGAACCGGAAACGTCGAACAGGCCCGGATCCTCCCGCTTGAGCCGCTCAAGATCCCACGGGCGCATGCGCCCCACCCACAGGCGGCACTCCAGCCCATGCTTGTCGCGCAGCTTCTTGACCACCTGGGTGGCGGACTCGACCCGGTTGAGGACGCAGCCCACGGTGCGCGGCGCGTGGGTGCCGTCGGCCGCGTCGGGCACGAGTTCGCGCGCCTCCTCGACGGCGCTCACCACCTGCTCGACGACGACATCCCGATACTTCGCCGTCATCGTGCCGTTCGCGGGCCAGTGATCGGTCGGTGCGTACACGGCGGTCTTGGCCGCCTGCACCCGGTGGGCCAGACGCGGGTCGCGGGCGAGATCCCCGCGCTCAACACCAATGGTCGCATCGGAGGTTTGCGACGGCGTCGCCGTCATCTCCACGACCTGCAGGCCGGGCACGCCGAGCCGACCGGCACTGGCCGTACTCAACTGGCCGACGCGCCGCGCCGTGAGAAGGACCTGACGGTTGAGGTGCGCCTCGTCGAGGACGACGGCGGCATCGAGGGCGAGCAGCCCGGCCAGCCGCGGTCGCGCGAAACGACTGGCACCGTAGGAGCGGAACAGGAGACTGGATGCCCACATGGCCGGGGTCATGCACAGGACGGCGCAGGCCTCCGGCGCGTTGAGCCACGCCCGGTCCGTGGCCGCGGCGCCCCGCATGGTTGTCACGACGAGCGGAGCCCGGTCGAGTGCCTCAGGTGGTCGCAGGCTTACGAGCGCATCGCGCACCCGCCCGAGGACACCGTGGTCGCCGTCGGGCGCCTGGGCCAGCTCATCGCGGAGCCGGGCGGCCCTGTCCGCGTGGGCGTCGGTGAGGGCCCGACGGTTGACGACCACGGCCAGCCGGCGCGGAACCCGGGCGCCCGCTCCCAGGGCCGCCAGCGCACAGGCGAAGACGTGCACCTCGATCACGCTCGACTTGCCGGCCCCGGTGGGTGCGGCGATCTGCTCGGGCCATCGGCCCGTGGAGATGACATGGTCGAGCAGCTTCTCCTGCCAGGCGAAGGGCCTGACCCCGGGCCCGTGGAGGGCCTCGAAGAACTCTGCGAAATCCTCACGGCTCAACACGGCGGCTCCTCAGCGTCTCCTGCACCAACTCGGTGGGCAGGTCCGCGGGAACGAGCAGCCCACCGCCCAGGTGGCGGCTCTGGCCGACGGCGGCGAGTGCCGAGTCTGGCAGCAGCTCCCCGGCGCGGATGAGTGCGTGGTAGGGCTGGGCGACCATTCCCTGCGGCATCTTGTGGGCGTAGGCGGTGGCCCGCTTCGTCACGCGTTCGTACCACATGACTGAGGCGCCGAGGGCGCGGACCTGCTGAACGAGATCCCGGTAGCCCTGCGGGCCCTTGCCGACCGGCTCCAGGGCGTCGCGCCACACGAAGCCCAGGGACAGCACGATCGCATCCTCGAAGGTCCACTGGCCGCGCTGGCGCACGACCTCGGGAACGGCGGCCGGGGTCGGTGACCAGAGCCGAGTCGTGCCCGAGGCTGGCGCCGCCCAGAAATCACCGGCCCGGTACACCTCACCTAAGGGCCGCAATCGTGCCTTGCCCCAGCGCGACCTCACGTGCGGCATCCCGATCAGGCCTCGGCGCACCACCTCGGCCTCTGCTGCGCTGATGTCGGCGGGGAGCATGACGAGGAACGCCCCGGGCGCCCCACCGGCATCCCGGCCGACGTGCGAGCGGGCGAGCACCGATGCGGGGACGTACTGGATGGCAAGGCGATTGGCGGGGAGTTTGAGTCCCTCGGGGTAGCGGCCGGTGACGACGGCGGGGGCGCCATACCCGATCCGGGAGATGAGCGCCTTGTGGAAGCCAACGCACCAGTCGAGGCGCTGGTGGGCGGCGAATTCCTGCCCGGAACCGTCGTCGGCGAGGAGGACGAGGACCTCGTTCCAGGGTGAGCCGAAACCAGTCGAGATGCCTCTCCCGCTCTCGGCTTCCACGCCGGTGTACCGGACGGTGCGCAGGCATTCGGTCGAGGTGGGGAAGACGACGATCGATTCGCTCGCCTTCGGCTTGTCTGCGCTCGCCGTCGGCCATTTGGTGGGCCGGGTCTTGGCGTGTAGGTCGGCGAGAACCTTTGCCCTTCCCGGGGCGGGCACCGGCAGCCGCAGCCCACCGGGGGTGAAGGCCGTGGCCTGCTCGTCGATGCGCAAGGTCGGCTCCACCCCGGTCTCCACCTCGAAGACGGCGACGCTGTCCGCCTCGCCGAGGTGGGGGATATCGGCGCACAGGCTGGTGAGGGCCTCTTGGACCGCGGTGGGCATCTCATCCCAGATCCAGGCGAAGCCGCCGGCGACGGCCACGCCGTCGGAGATCGGCTTCGATTTCTTCTTTATCTCCTTCTTCTTCGTCGACTGGTTCGTCTCCACAACCCCGGTGTCGCAGTAGGCGACGCGCATCCTGTGGGAGGTGCGGACGGCCATGGTGGGAGGTATCCTCAGGCCGCTGGGCGGGTGCTCCTCCAGCCACCTCAGGGCCGCCTCAGCCTCATGGGAGGGCGCACCCTCGGGTGTGGCCGTGGTTCCAGTGCAGGCGGCGCTGACCAGTGCGGAGAAGAGCCGGGCGGGCGAGGGCCAGGGGTCGGGTGCGCCATCGTCACCATGACCGTGGTAGACGCCGAGCGGGAAGCGCGCTGTGATCGCAACCGGGCCCATCACTCGTCCTGTGCGTCATCGACCGCTGCGGCGAGGATCGCCGGGTTGCCCTCGACCACGAGGGCTGAGCCGTCCCAGGTCAAGTCCGCCTCGCGCTCCGCATGCTCGATCGCCGCGGTGAGGAGGCCCTGGGCCTGGTCCACGCTCAAGGGGTCGAGGGTCTCCTTCTGCCCGTAGCGTTTGTCCAGGGTCACCACGGTGGGACCCGCCTCGACCAGGTCGCAGTTGGCGCGCAGCAACAGTTCGGCGTCGGAGCGGGCCAGGCCGTTGAGGGCGAGGGCGGCCAGGACCGCGCGGCAGGCGACGTCGCCCTCAGGGTTGTCGCAGTCGAAGCGCAGCGCCCGCAGGGCCGAGAAGCTCAGCACATGGGAGCGGATGATCGCCTGACAGGCCACGCCGCCCAGCTGTTTCAGGGCCGGTGGGATGCCGCCGAGACCAAGGATTGAAAGCTGCTTCTTCTCCTTCACTGCATTGTTATAGGTGCCTTTGGACAGCTCATTCTTCTGGGCGTCTGCGATCGCCTTGCGGTCCTTGTCGGTGATCTCGAGCTTCATTCCAAGTGGGTCGATGCGGGCCCCGCCCCGCTTGGATTGGTGAGCACTGGGGTTCCCGTCCTGGTCCGCGAGGATGCCAATGATCTCGCCGACGAGGATGGAGCGGTAGCGCCCCTGATGGCTCTTGCGGCTGGCGTCCCAGCCGCCCAGCAGCAGCGTCATGGGACTGCGCTCCAGGAGTGCGCGCGCATGGGAGAACGTGGCGTCGCGCAGCAACCGGTAGTCCGGATCGGCGGTCGCAGGCTGGCCGTTGATCGTCCCGGCACGGATCTGACCGTCGAAGGCCCGGTGGGGCAACTCGATGTCGCTGAACACCGGACCGTCCGAGAAGCGGAGCTCAATGCACGGCAACCGTGACAGGACCGGGTCGCCGCCCGCGATCGCCGCCGCCACGGCGGCCTCGATCCGGTTGTTCTGGGACTGCTTGGAGTCGAGGAGGACGGCATCCACCGCCCGCCCCTCCCAGAAGCGCCGCTCGTAGGCGAAGACGCTCTTGTCGCCTTCTTTGAACTTCGCCGGCGCGACCGAGGCGTGCGGCCCCGCCGCGGGCTCCAAGGGGGTCACGGAGGTCAGGACGCTCGCCCCTCCCGGTCGGCACGCTGCGAGTAGGTCTTCAAGGGCAGGGACAGTCACAGTGCACTCCTCACTGAACGGGTGATGCGCGGGTCTTCACGGCGCGCGTAGACATCATTGTCCTCTTCGGGGTTGAGTGTTCCCTGAATGGCGTCACAGTTCGACAACACCGCCAATCAGAGGTAAACGGCAACCGACCTGCCTGCGCAGATGAGGGCGCGGATGTTCCGGGTTCTGCGGCAACGGATGACGACGTGGTCGCCGCGAGTGACGATCGCCGCCGGCTCAGGACGAGCGACGGAGCTTGCGCGCAGCGAGACGACCCATCTCCGCAATAAGCAGGACGGCGAGGATCCACCGCGCATACCGCCAGAGATCATAGGGAAGGAACGAGAAGCTCAGTGCTGCCAGGATCACCCACAGCAGCAGATTCCTTTCGGGGCGCCGAATGAATTCACCCCAACTTCTCCTGTTGGATTCACGAATCGTGTTCATGGGTTCTCCCTCCATTTTCCATTACGGAATGTGGGGAGCGGGGCGGTGCTCGCTCCGGCCTCTCCTCCCTTGAGCCTACTCGCGGCCCCGCACCCGCGGAATAGGTCTACCCCCGGGGTGCTCGACGGCGGTGCCACCGGCCGCCGCCGAGCCCGGCCTCTCACCGGCGAGGAGGACGAGGCGGACCTCGGTCCGACGTGGGCCCGTCACTCCTCGCTGGTGAGCCGTCCGCCACGACGCGGCGCCTCAGCCCTCGGAGGCCACGGTCCACCGGATGGAGCGGTGGGCGTCAGACTCGGCCTCGTCGACGATGGCCACGGCCATGTCCTCGGCCGACACCTTGGGCCCGGCCGGGGAGTCGGTGGCCTGCGCGTAGCGCCCGGTTCGCTTGCCGGGTTCGATCAGTGGCGCCGGGGCGATGACGGACCAGGCGAAGGCGGGCCCCGCCTCCCGGTAGAACTCGAGGATTCGGGTGTAGGCGTTTGCTTCGGCGAGGTACTCCGCGGGGAATCCGGGCGCGTCCTTGAGGAGCAGACCCGAGCCCGGCTCGGTTTCCAGAGCCCCGGCACCGGCGACGACCACGAGCCGGCCCACCGGCTCGCCAGTCAAGGACTCCACCAGTGCCCGGTGCTCATCAATCGTGGGCTGGACCGGACCGCCGCTGCGATCCGGGGAGGTGGCGATGACGACGACGACGTGGTCCGCCAGCAGCTGACGCACCCCTGGCACGTCGGACAGGGGTACGGCGACGTTCACGGCGGCGCCCTCGATGGGGCGCCCCGAGCGACTTGCGCTGGTGACGTCGTGTCCGCGTGAGGATGCCTCGGCGACGACGCGTGATCCGATCATCCCGGTACCACCGATGACTGCGATCTTCATGTTTCCTCCGGTTTGGTGAGAGAAGCGCGTGGGCTGTGAGTGCCCCCTGATCCATGGGGACGATGTCCTTGCTGTCCTTGCTCAGGGGGTGCACTTACGCTATCCTCTAGATATCAGATACCTCAAAGATACTAAAGGATGGATGTGACGGTCTTCACGAATACTTCTCGTCGGGCGGCGGACACGGCGCGAAGCGAGGCGAGCGAGGCGCTTGTTGACTTCGACGTCATGTCACCGCAGTGCCCTTCGCGTTCCGTTTTACGTCATGTCGTGGACCGCTGGACGCCTCTGGTGGTCTCCGCCCTGGCCGATGGGCCGCTGCGCTTCACCGAGTTGCGCCGTCGAGTCGGCGGGGTCACGCCCAAGGTGCTCACGCAGACGCTGCGCTCCATGGAGCGCGACGGTCTGGTGACTCGCACTCAAACCGGGGGTGTGCCCCCGCGCGTGGACTATGAGCTCACCGAGCTGGGGATCACCATCAGTGAACCGATCGCCGCGTTGCGCCGCTGGGCGCAGGACAACGCCCGCGAAGTCCTGGCCGCCCGCACGGCCTACGACGCCGACCACGAAGCCCACCAGGATTCGCAGGGTGTCAGCGGACAGGAGAATGCGTGATGCGCAGTTCTCCAGCACTGCTGAATTCGGTGACCTACCGCCGCGACCTGGATCGTGCACTGCAATGGGCGATTGAGGATGCCGGACGGTACCTGTCGGCGGATCTCACTGATCGTCTGGTCCCGCGGGGGCAGGTCGAGGCCGATCGGGAACTGCTCGCCGCCCTGCTGACCCTGCGGGATCCCGGTCCGGTGCCCACCGCGGCCGCACGAGCAATTGACGCGCTTCTGACGGCCGAGGTCCGGGAGCGGGGCGTTGTCGAGGCTGAGGATCTTCCTCGCATCGCGGACAGTGGCCCGTTGGCCCATGTGGCCCTGTGGCAGGGGGACATCACTCGTCTGCGCATCGGCGGAGTCGTCAACGCCGCCAACAGCGCCATGCTGGGGTGCCGCACCCCGGGGCATTCCTGTATCGACAATGCGATCCATGCCGCCTCCGGGCCCGAGCTGCGCAATGCCTGCGCCGAACACATGCGACGTCGGCGCACACCGGAGCCCACGGGAACCGCCACCATCACGCCGGCCTTCAACCTGCCAGCAGCAGCGGTCATCCACACTGTTGGACCGATCGTCACCGGGCGACAGCCCACGGCTGAGGACGCTCGTCTTCTCGCCTCCTGCTACCGCGCGTGCTTGGACGCAGCCGAACGCGCCGGGCTCGACAGCATCGCCCTGTGCTCCGTCTCGACTGGCGTCTTCGGTTACCCGATCGAGCAGGCGGCCGCGGTGGCACTCAACGCCGTGACGCAGTGGCTGGGCGGACCAGACGGTCGCGGCATGTTCATCGTTTTCGACACCTTCTCGCCACGAGACACCGAGGTGTATCGCGAGCTGCTCACCAGCGCCCGGGCACAACGATCCAAGGAGACGATATGAGACCCACCTGGCCCGAGGACCTCGTGTCCGCAGATGCCACCTCGATCAGTGAGGCGCGCGCCCTCCTGGTGGGAGCGGAGCACATCCTTGTGGCAACGGGCTCGGGCATGAGCGCCGCCGCCGGATACGACTACGGCGACGAGGCGTACTTCGCCCGGGTTCACCCCGAACTGCACGCCATGGGCGCCCGCAACTGTCTCCAGTTCATCACTACAGAACTCCCCCAACAGGTTCTGTGGACCTTCTGGAGAAACTACGTTTGGGATATCCGACTGCATCCCCACCCCGACCCCAATCCCCTGTACTCGCGGCTTCGCGAGATGATCGCCGACCGCGATTACGCCGTCCTGACCAGCAACGTCGATGAGCTCCTGGCCCGGAACGGCTTCAGCGTCGATGCCTACGCCAAACCCCAGGGCGACTACGCCTTCTACCAGTGCACGAAGCCCTGCGTACGACGGGTCTGGGACGTCGCCCCGGTTGTCGAGCGCCTCAGAGACGACGCTGCGACCCATCCAGGGCTGTCCCGGCCCGAGGTGCTGCCGACCTGCCCCAACTGCGGCGGACCAACCTTCCTCAATGTGCGGGCGGACTCCTCCTTCATCGACGAGCACTTGCGACCTGGCATTGCAGAGGCCAACAACTGGCTGTCTGCTCTGCCGCAGGACGGCCAGGGCGTGGTAGTCCTCGAGATCGGCGCCGGTTTCAACACCCCCAGTGTTGTGCGCTGGCCCGTTGAGCACATCGTGCGCTCCCTGCCGGAGTCCCAGCTGGTGCGAGTGAACATCGCCCACCCCGGTGTTCCACAGGATCTAGCGGGACGCAGCGCCTCGGTGTCGGACGCGGAGACGCTCCTGGAAGGAGCTGCCGGCTGAGCCACCGTTGAGACGGATAACTCGCCCGCTGTCTGTGGGCCAGCCGCGGCGAGGATCGGCCAAGGCGTCAATAACAGTTGACGGGGGTGGCTTGGTGTCGACATCAGTGACGGCATCCCCCATGCATCCAGGGTTCGAGGGAGTCGAGGACGCCGGAGAGCCGGACGCGCACGATTCTCGTCGTCTACCGGGTCGCCGCTGTGACGGGCGGCGTCACGCCGGGTCGGGGTCCGCAGCGATCCCCATGGCCCGGCCGCGAACCCAGTAGGCCTGGTGCTGGATGGCGCGTCGCGCCAGGCCCGCATTCATTAGATGGCGCCGCACGGTGCGCGTGAGCGCGCTCTCCAGGGCCACCCAGGCCCAGGTCGTCGATGCCAGGGACTCCAAAGCGCGGTCGATGGCCTCCAGGTGCTGAGACTGCGGGGCCCATGGGTCCACGAGGGTCCAGCCGTGGTCGCGCTCGGCGCGCGGGAGGCTGCCCCCGGGCTCGGCCAGCATGACGACTTCTGCGCGGCAGGAGGCCGGGGCGGCCTTCACGGCGTCGGCGATCGCCGGCGCGGAGGCGGGATCGCCGACCAGGAGCATGCGATCGCTTGGGGACGGGGACCGGTAGCGCGTGCCGCCCAGGACGTGGATGGCCACGGCGTCGCCCGGGCGGGCGCGACGCGCCCACCGGGAGGCAGGCCCCTCCGGTTCGTGATGCGCCACTAGGATCTGCGCGCAGGCCCGCCCGGTGTCCATGCGGGTCAGGGTGTAGGCGCGCTGGTACTCCCGCCCGCCCTCGGGGATCCACATCCGCACCCAGGTTGTGGGCGGCAAAGGACTGGCCTGCGGTCCCAGGAGGCCGGGGCAGTGGACGGTCAGCACGGTGTACGGATCCTGCTCACCGACCTCGGTGATCGTCAGACGGTACTCGGGAGCGCGCAGGGCCTTGAGTACCGCTCCCTGAACTCCGCGCGACATTGCCGTCCCCCTCACTCCGGGCACCCCGGCACCAACGCTACTAAGGCTGACCTTAGCTTCTGGATGGTGGAGGCGATAGGCGGGTGAGCGGATCCGGCAGCGCTTTGCGCGGCTTACCCCTGAGCAGTGCGTACGGGGCCAGGGGGTAATGGGTCGGCCTACCACTCGGCGACGCGTGCCAAGCGCCTGACCGGGCTGACGGCGACGGCTACCAGGGTGGCGAGCGCCCCGAGGAGCAGCGCAACCAGCAGGCACAGGCGCAGGCCGCCGACCTCGAGAAGGACGCCGGCGGTCACCGGCACGGCCGCCGAGATCACGGCGATGATCAGGCCCACCAGTGCCAGGGCGCGCCCCTGCCCCGCCTTGGGCACCACATGCTGCACGTAGCCGAAGGCGCAGCCATTCATGGTTGCGGCGGGCAGACCGATCAGCGCCATTGTCACCACCTGAACCGCACGCCCGGAGTGGACCAGTGCGGGCACAACAACCACGGTGCACAGCAGCGAGCCCACCACAATGATCCAGCCCGCCCGAACCCGCCGGATGATCCAGGAGGCCGGCAGCGCCCCCACGAGTACTCCCGCCGCCATGACGGTATTGAGCAGGCCTACCGCGGCGGTAGACGCGCCCGCTATCCGCAGGGCCATCTGCATACCGTCGACCAGGAGCAGGACCTGGACGTTCAGCAGTACTGCGGAACCGAGCAGTGCCAGCGAAATCGGCTGCAACAGGACCCGCAGCAGGAGCTCCCAGGTCACCGGTGTTTGCGGCGCCCGCGGCGCATCGCCATGGTCCCCATCTCCAGAAAGCGGGTGCAGATCGGTTCTCACGCGGCTGATGCCGGCGGCCTGACAGAGCGCACCGATAACCGAGGCGACGAACAGCGCCCACGACCCCAGCGCGAGCAGAATCCCGGAGATCGGCTGCCCAACAATGTTGACGACGCCGTCACGCCCCCGGTTGACGGCCAGCGCACCCGGCAGCCGTTCACCGGAGACGACGCTGGGCAGAGCCGCATCCGACGCCGTGCCGAATACTCCCGTAATCAGCCCCGCCAGTGCCCCGCATACCATGAGAACGCCCAGTCCCGCGTGGCCGGTCGCGCACATGACGGCGACGGCCGTGTAAAGAACGGCTCGCAGCACCCCGGAGGCGATAATGGCACCGCGCCGGTCGACGCGGTCCATTGCCATGCCCCCGGGGACGGAGAGCGCCGCTGCCGCGCCCCCGGCGACCGTGGACACCAGCCCCGCCTGCGCCGTCGACCCGGTGACGTCCAAGGCCACCATCATGAACGCGAAGGTGCCAATGACCGACCCCAACTGATCCTCAATCCTGAGCCCACTGCGTAAGCCCCGAGAACCGGCGCACCTTCTGGAGGCATACGATCCCGCTGATGGAACCGTCCTCCAGCGACATCTCGTGACGCGCATCCGCAAGGGATGGGCGTCGGTGAGTGTAATAGCAGTTCCTCCCTCGATCGTTCTTGCAGGCCTACCGTCGTTGCCAGGGACCTCGCCGCGTTCCCATGAGCTTGAGGAGGTAGGCCATGACACAGGAGAAGAGCCGCGCTCAGCAGTTGGTGGGTGACATCGCACCGAAGCTGGCGGAGCTGACCGACGAGGTGCTGTTCGGCGACGTGTGGGCGCGCCCCGGCCTGTCACCGCGGGATCGCAGCCTCATCACCGTAGCGGCCCTCACCGCGCTGGGCCGCATCGATCAACTCCGTTCCCATCTGAATCTTGCGCTGGACAACGGCGTGACCCGCGACGAGCTCGCCGAGGTCGCCACACACCTTGCGTTCTACGCCGGCTGGCCGGCCGGAATGAGCGCGGCGACCACCTTGAAGCAGGTCCTCGATGCCCGCTGAGAAGGAGAGCCCCAGAAAGCGGGCTGGCGTCACCCATGCCGAGCACCGCCGCGCCACGGCAGAAGGGAGTAGGCCATGACCACCAACAACCTCACCGCGGCGGAACCGCTGGCGGTGGCTGCGCAGGGCAGCTTCGCCGTCGGCGGCACCGTCGTGACCAGGGAGGGGACGTTCGACCCGCGTCACCCCATGGACCCGGCCGGGCAGACCTCGCACGCCGACCACGCCCGCCTGACGTACCAGATCCCCGTCGACGCACGGCCACTGCCACTGCTGTTCTGGCACGGCTGGTGGGTGGACAGCTCCTGCTGGGACACCACCCCCGACGGCCGCGAGGGCTTCCGCACCCTGTTTCTGCGTCGCCGTTTCGCCGTCTACCTGCTCGATCAGGTGCGGCGGGGGTCGGCGGGCAAGACGACCGCTGCGGCATCTATCCCGACCGACCCGAATGAGCAGTGGTTCTTCAACCAGTTCCGCCTCGGGCTCTGGCCGGACCTCTATGAGGGCGTGCAGTTCTCGGATGATCCGGCGGCGTTGGAGCAGTTCTTCCGGGCGATGGTGCCCGACACCGGGCCGCTGGATGAGGAGGTCATCGTCGCCGGGGCGTCGGCCGCGATCGAGGAGATCGGCCCTCTCGTACTGGTGACCCACTCCCATGCTGGCGGATTCGGCTGGAGGGCGGCGATCCGCAACGAGAACGTGCGGGCCGTGGTCAGCATTGAGCCCGGCAGCGGGTTCGTGTTCCCCGAGGGCGAGCTGCCCGAGGCGATGCCGTCCTCCAACGGCACCCTGGAGCCGGTCGCGGTGCCGGTCGAGGAGTTCAAGGCGCTGACGAAGATCCCCATCATCGTCTACTACGGCGACAACATCCCCACCGAGCCGACAGACATCGCGGGCCGCGACAACTGGCGCACCCGTGTGGCGATGGCACGCCTGTGGGTCGACGCGATTAACGCCCATGGCGGCGACGCGACCTTCGTGTCGCTTCCCGAGCAGGGCATTCGCGGGAACACTCACTTCGCATTCAGCGACCTGAACAGCCATGAGATCGCCGACCTCATCGCGGCATTCCTCGCCGACAAGAACCTTGACTGAGAAGCGATTAAGTAAGGAGAAACTGATGTGCGACACCGACATTATGGAGGATGCCGGCCCTGTGCACGACTACCGTGACAACCCGTTCGGGCTGGTCTACGAGTACGCGATCACCGAGAACGTAGCCGGGCAAGTGAACATCCACCCGGTCTCCTACCTGCTGCGCGGGCTGAAAATCGCAGCGAACGTGTACACCCCCGCCGGATACGACCCGGCGGGCAGCTACCCGGCGATCACGGTCGCCCACCCCAACGGCGGCACCAAGGAGCAGGTCGCGGGCCGCTACGCGCAGCGCCTGGCCGAGCAGGGCTACATCACGATCACCGCCGACGCCGCCTACCAGGGCCACAGCGAGGGCGAGCCGCGCAGCACGGACAAGCCCTTCTTCCGCACCGACGACATCCACGGCATGGCCGACTTCCTCGCCTCCTTCCCCGGGGTCGACGCCGGCCGCATGGCTGCGCTGGGCATCTGCGGTGGCGGCGGCTACACCCTGAACGCGGCGAAGTCCGACAAGCGGTTCCGCTCGGTCGCCACGGTCAGCATGTTCAATTCCGGCGCCGTGCGGCGATGCGGCCTGCAGAACTCCCAGGTGGCCACCATCCAGGACCGGCTGCGAGCAGCGGCGGAGGCTCGCGCGCTCGAAGCGGTTGGCGAGGAAGTGCGCTATGGGGGCGACGCCGACCTGACTGACGAGCAGATCGCCGCCCAGCCCTTCGCGCTCTACCGGCAGGGCTACGTCTACTACTGGAAGACCCACGCCTGCCCCGGCTCGACCTTCAAGTACACGCTCTCCAGCCTCATGGACCTCATGGCCTGGGACGCCACCGACCAACTCGAACTCATCAACGTGCCACTGCTCATGATCGCCGGCTCCACCGCCGACACCCGCTACATGAGCGACGAGGCGCTGCCGCTGGCTACCGGCACCGAGGACAAGGAGCTGTTCCTCATCGAGGGCGCGCAGCACATTGAGACCTACTGGATAGACGAGTACGTCGACCAGGCCATTGAGAAGCTGACCGAGTTCTACGCCCGCACCGTCTGATACGAGCCCCGGCAGGCGGCCGCCTCGCACGTCGGCACGGCGCGCGAGGCGGCCACTGCTCATCAAGACCGAAGCGTCAGGATGTCGTCCACCGGCACCCGGCTGCTCCGGAAGCTGTTGATCCGACGATCGTCGGCATACCCCAGCCCGATCCCCATCACGATGTCCTCGTCCTGCGGGATCGAGAGCGCGCGCCGGATCTCCTGCGGATACTTGACGATTTCATAGGCGGGCATGGAATCCACTCCATGATCCTTGGCGCTGAGCATTAGGCTCTGACCAAAGGCACCCATGTCATAAATGCTCCAGAGCGGAGAGCCCTTATGCATGGTCAGATAGACAAGGGCTGGGGCGTCGAAGAGCCTGGCCTGGCTTTCGGAGAACTGAACGCCGTTCTCGTAGCCGAGATGGCTCCGCAGGCCTCCGCTCCACTCTCTCATGTTGCCAGATGCCATCACGCCCCAGTCGGAGCGGTGCCCCGTCTCGAGATCCGACCGCCCTTGAAGACCGCGCTGCACATTCTGATAGTGCCGTCGACGTGTTCTTGCTGCGGCCTCTCCGGTTTCCACATACACTTTCCAGGGTTGCGCATTCGCCCAGGAGGGTGCCCGCTGGGCGTCCTGAACGATCTCCCGGATGACGTCTTCCGGGACCTGTCTGTCGCTGAAGAAACGAATCGACCTTCTCGCCTGCAACGTTTCTCTTACGTTCACGACTCCTTACCTTCTTTCGTCAGTCGGCGATGTACGTATCGACGTAGGTGTCGAACGCCTTGGAGATGATGCTCCACTTCCCGTCCTCCCTGATCAGCTGCAGGTACTCCACGTAGTCGTATCCGTGCCAGTCCTCCACGACCACTTTCGCTACCGCGGCCCGTCCGGTGATGTCCAGGTAGTCGATTCGAGCCGTGGCGTCGGTCTCCCCGTGACGCTCCACGGATCGGAACAGGGCCTCGATCGGTCTGCCGTTGATCAGGGCCTTCTCGTGGTAGGCCTCCCTCAGGACCTTCAGGTCGCCGTTCGCCCCGTCGATGTACTTCTGGATCGTCTCCCTTACGGCTGCTTCTTCTCCGCTTATCCTCAGCATCTCCTCCGCCTTTCTCCTGCTCAGGCCCCTAGGACGTCCTGGGGCTCGACGTACTCCACGCCGCTCTTCGAGGAGATCTTCCATCCCGCGCTCGTCCTGACGAGGTGAAAGAACTCAACGAAATTGATGCCGTGCCAGTCCTCGATAATCACCTTCGCGCTGGCCACGCCATTGGCGACGTCCAGTGCGACCAGTCTTCCGGTGGCGTGCGTTTCGCCTCTCGTCTCCACGATCCTGTACAGCTCCTGTATAGGACTTCCATTAATAATGGCCGTCGGTAAGAACACTGAGCCTTTCTCACTGGGAGTGGGAGTCGAGGGGTGAAGATGGTTGGAGTGGTGCGGGGAGGTGGGTGTGTCGTAGACGA
>ERZ772917.721-NODE-721-length-22149-cov-10.103648_pt1 | contig 22149 bp, 19 predicted proteins | sample MGYA00511187_ERZ772917 | MGnify/ENA primary metagenome ERZ772917 (study PRJEB29015, sample SAMEA2737925) | human oral metagenome | biome: human oral; feature: human-associated habitat; material: dental | place: China | collected 2012 ...
TATGCCCGTTGCCGTCGAACCTGCCCACGAAGGCGAGCGAGGATTTGGCGACCTCTCCTTTTTCGGGGTCGTCGATCTCCATGTTGAACGTGCCGATCGGGTCCCAGTTGCCGTACGACGACAGGTCGATGTCCGAAATCAGGATGAAGGATTTGTCCCGGTAATCCTTGATCTTTGCGAGCTGTCCCGCCGTCGCGATCCGGTAGGGGTCCTCCGGCGTCCCCACCCCTCCCGCAAAGGGCGATGCCGAAATTTCGCTCTTTCCGCTCCCGCCGCAGCCTCCGTTCGCCAGCAGCACGATACCCAGAAGAAAGAGCATGACGAAGTTCAACGCACCGCGCCGGTTTCTCATATTCTTCAAATGGAAGCACCTCCCAGGGGTGATTTGGCATCTCTGCCTGTCATGGAAACAGTATGACATCACAAACAGGCGAGGGCTTATGCGAGAGGAAATTTTTGTCATGGGAAAGGAAATTTTTCTCGAAATGCTATAATATTTCGGTTTGTGCGTGCTGACAAAAGGTTCGATGGCTTGTGGGGGACGGCTTTGCCGGGAATGGAAGCCTGTATGGGGAAGCCCATGATGATTGCACGGTCTTGCAGCGTCACATTCAGGGATCACATAGAGTTTTTCGAGGCAATCCATGAGACGGGGAGGCCCGTGAACGCTTCGGGGGCGGGCGGCCCGGAGGATGGGCTCGTCTCCCTGTCGGCCCCCTTTGCGGAGATCCTTCTGGAGACCCACAGCCTTTTCCGCGGCGCGAGCCTGAACATCCTCGAGATCTCGCCGAGGGCGGACATCGTCATACCCTACGATTTCGGCGGCGGCGCCCTGGGGATGGACTACCTCGCAGACGGCTCCTACCTCCTGGACGAGAGCAGCGGCAGGATGGTTTCCCCCGGAGACCTCTTCCTGATGCCGCCGTCGGGCTGCAGGGGCAGCATGGTCTTTCGCGGCGGGAGGCCGAGCAGGACCATCGCCTTCGGCGGCCCCGGGAGGATATTGTCGGACCTCCTCGGGGAGGACGGCGGCGCGTTGTGGGCGGAGGCGCTCAGAGCGGGCGGCGGATACGGCAGCGGGCCTCGTCTGCTGCGTGCGCCGCAATACGTGGCCGGCTCCTTTCTGCAGATGCTGCATTGCGACTATCCGAATCGGGCCAAGCGCTTGTTCCTCGAGGGCAAGCTGATGGAAATACTGTCGCGGATCATCGCCAGGGGATTGCCGGCCGAGGAAAACGGGGGGAATGGCGGGGACGCGTTCGAGCTGGAGCGGATCAGAATGATTCCGGGAATCCTGATGGAGCGCATAGACAACCCTCCGTCGATCGCTGAACTCGCCCATGAGCTGTCCGTCAACTCCACCACGATGAAGAAGGGCTTCAAAAATATCTTCGGAGAGCCGATTTACACCCACCACAGGAACCTGTGCCTGAGCCTGGCCGCGACGCTGCTGCTCGAGACGGATAAATCCGTCTTTGAAATTGCCTCCGACGTCGGCTATTCCAACAGCGGAAACTTCGGCAGCGCCTTCAAGCGACGCTACGGCGTCTCCCCGGTCCGGTACCGGCGGAACGGGCGCGGCGCTTCGCCGCTCCAAGAGCCCTGATTCCCCGGCTTGCCGGGCCGAAGGCATGGTCCCGGCATCCGCCCCGTCCCGCAAAAGATTCCGGCTCCGCCATTTTCACCTCACCCCATAGAAAGCCCAAATCGGCGAAGGAATACTATATAATGAAGGGCGTTTTACCGAAATAAATTTCGATCGCCGATCCTGCAGCATCGAAGTCCTTGCCGAATTTTCCGAGGAAAGCGGCAAAAGAAGGGGGAGTATGGGTTGAGCCTGAACATGTTCGTTCAGCATTTCATCAACGCGCTTGGCCTGGGGTCGCTCTACGGGCTGGTCGCGGTGGGGTACACGATGGTCTACGGCATCCTGCGGCTCATCAACTTCGCGCACGGCGACATCTTCATGCTGGGGGCCTACTTCGTCTACTTCGCCACCGTCGTCTTCAAGCTGCCCTGGGCCGTCGGGGTCGCCCTGGCCGTCCTCGGCGCCACGGTCTGCGGGCTCCTGGTGGACCGCGTCGCCTACCGCCCCCTCCGCAGCGCCCCCCGCATCTCCGCGCTCATCAGCGCCATCGGCGTCTCGTTCCTCATCGAGAACCTGGCGGTCGTGGTGTTCTCCGGGATGCCCCGTCCCGTCGTCCAGCCGCCGCTCCTGATGAAGCCCATCCCGGTCGGAGGGGTGCGCCTCATCCCCCTGGGGCTGATGGTCCCGGTCATCTCGTTCCTGCTGGTGGGCGCGCTGCTCTGGATGGTCTACCGGACCAAGCCGGGCCTGGCGATGCGCGCCATCTCCCACGATATCGAGACCACGCGCCTGATGGGCGTCTCGGTGGACGGGATCATCGCCCTGACCTTCGCCCTGGGCTCGGCCCTGGCCGCCGTGGCGGGCATCCTCTGGGCGCTGCGCTATCCGCGGGTCGAGCCCTTCATGGGGCTCTTTCCCGGCATCAAGGCGTTCATCGCCGCCGTCTTCGGCGGAATCGGCTCCATCCCCGGAGCCATGGTCGGGGGGATCCTCCTGGGGTTCGTCGAGATCATGTCCGTCGCCTTCTTCCCCACCCTCTCCGGCTACAAGGACGCCTTCGCCTTCATGCTCCTGATCGCCATCCTGCTGTTCCGCCCCACGGGCCTGATGGGCGAGCGACTGGAGGAGAAGATATGAGACCGGACACGCCGCTGCGGGGCATCCTGGGCGGGGCACTGACCCTGGCAGCCTGCGCCCTCTTCGCGCTCTTCCTGAACTGGGCCCCGACGGGCCTGAACGGCTATCAGCTGCGCATCCTCAACCTGATCGCCATCAACGGCATCCTGGGGCTGAGCCTGAACCTCATCTACGGCATGACCGGCATGTTCTCGCTGGGGCACGCGGGGTTCATGGCCATCGGCGCCTACGTCTCCGCGCTCCTGATCCTGTCCCCGGCTCAGAAGGAGGCCATGTGGATCCTGGAGCCCATCGCCCCGTGGCTCCTGAACCTCCAGGCTCCGTTTCTGGTGTCGCTCCTCGCCGCGGGGCTGATCGCCGCGTTCTTCGGTTGGCTGATCGCCCTGCCCGTGCTGCGGCTCGGCGGGGACTACCTGGGCATCGCGACCCTGGGGTTCGCCGAGATCATCCGCATCCTGATCACCAACCTCACCCCTTTGACCAACGGGTCCCTGGGACTCAAGGGCATCCCCGCCCACACCACGCTCTGGATGAGCTACGGGTGCCTCGCCGTCTTTCTGTTCTGCACGGTCTGCATGATGCGCAGCAACTTCGGAAACATCCTGAGGGCGGTGCGCGACGACGAAATAGCGGCCCGGACGATGGGCGTCGACACCTTCAGGACGCGGGTCCTCGCCTTCACCCTGGGCTGCTTCGGCGGCGGGATCGGCGGCGCCCTGATGGGGAACCTCGTCACCACCATCGACCCGCGCATGTTCATGATCACGCAGACCTACAGCCTGCTGATGATCGTCGTCGTGGGCGGACTGGGCTCCATCACCGGATCCCTGATCGGCTCCGTCCTCGTGACGACGATGCTGGAGTGGCTGCGGTTCGTCGAGAACCCCATCACCCTGGGCTCGCTGCACATCCCGGGCATCCCGGGGATGCGGATGGTCCTGTTCTCCGTGCTCCTGATCGTCGTCATCATCTTCCGGCGCGAGGGGATCATGGGGATGCGCGAGTTCTCGTGGAACTGGCTCCTTCGGGCCCCGAACCGTCGCCGCGGGGACGGCGCGGACGGGCCGGCCGCCGAACGCTCCGGCCCCATGCTGGAGGTAAAGGACGTCACGCTGCGCTTCGGCGGGCTCGTCGCGGTGAACCGCCTGTCCTTCTCCATCGAGGAGGGGCAGATCGTCGGCCTGATCGGGCCGAACGGCGCGGGAAAGACCACCGCCTTCAACGTCATCAGCGGCTTCTACAGGCCGACGGAGGGCCACGTGGAGTTCCTGGGCCGAAGCCTGACCGGCCTGACCCCGCACGCGGTGTGCCGGGCGGGCCTGTCGCGCACCTTCCAGAACATCCGGCTCTTCGGAAACGAGACGGCGCTCCAGAACGTCATGGTGGGGGCGTGGGTGCGCCAGAGGACCCGGTGGTGGATGACCCTGCTGCCCTTCCTCTTCCCCGACTCCCTGCGCGAGGATGGGGAGATCCGTCTGCGTGCCGCGAGCCTGCTGAAGCGCCTGGGACTGGACGACTACGCCGACGAGCCGGCCTCGTCCCTGCCCTACGGGGCCCAGAGGCGGCTCGAGATCGCACGCGCCCTGGCGACGGAGCCGCGCTTCCTGCTGCTGGACGAGCCCGCGGCGGGCATGAACCCCCAGGAGTCCGAGGAGCTGATGCGCTTCATCCGGAGGCTGAGGGACGAATTCCAGCTGACGATCCTGTTGATCGAACACGACATGAAGGTGGTCATGAACGTCTGCGACGTCATCCACGTTCTGGACCAGGGAGTCCACATCGCCTGCGGGACGCCCGGGGAGATACGGGCCAACCCCAGGGTCATCGAGGCCTATCTGGGCTCGGAGGCCATGCACGAGGCCGGACGCGAAGCCAGATTTGATGCCGGAAAGGAGGGCGACGGAAATGCCTGAGGCGGGTATGCTCGAGATCGAGAAGCTGAACGTCCGCTACGGCGGAATCCACGCGGTCCGGGACGTGTCCCTGTCCATCGCCCGCGGCGAGATCGTCACGCTGATAGGGGCCAACGGCGCGGGCAAGAGCAGCACGATCCGCGCGATCATGGGGCTGGTGAAGGCCACGGCGGCGCGGATGGACTTCACGTCGCCCAGGACCGGGCACGCCGTGCCCCTGTCCGGCGTGCCGACGAACGGGCGCGTCGGGATGGGCATTGCGCTCAGCCCGGAGGGGCGCCGCATCCTTCCGCACCTGACGGTGGAGGAGAACCTCCGGTTGGGGGCCTATTCGCGCAGCGACGCGGCGGGAATAGCGGAGGACATGGAGTACGGCTACAGCCTGTTCCCGCGCCTGAAGGAGCGCCGAAGACAGAAGGGCGGGACCCTCTCGGGCGGCGAGCAGCAGATGCTGGCGGTGGCCCGTGCCCTGATGAGCCGGCCGGACCTCCTGATGCTGGACGAGCCCTCCCTGGGGCTGGCGCCCATACTGGTCGAGGAGGTCTTCGGCATCATCCGCACGATCAACGCCCAGGGACGCACCATCCTGCTGGTGGAGCAGAACGCCTTCGCGGCGCTGAAGGTGGCGCACAAGGCCTACGTGCTGGAGACCGGGGCCGTCTCCATCCAGGGCAGCGGGGAGGAGCTCCTGAGGGACCCGCGGATCCGGGAGGCCTACCTGGGCGGGTGACACGTCGGGACACGGGAAGGGCGGGCTTCAAGCCCGCCCTTCCCGTCCCCTGAGGTCATCTGCTTTTTTTGTGGAACAGCGGCCTCGCCAGGCACAGCAACAGCAAGGCCGGCCAGGTCAGGCCGACGTCACAGCCGCCCTCCCCACGGGAGGCCGAATCGGAGTCCGGGGACGGGGATGAGCCCGAGGCCTCGACAAACTCCGGAACCGGCTTGGGCCCCTCGGGGACCAGATACCCGGACATGTCCCGAAGCCTCAGGCCATCCTCGGGCAGCGAGGCCGTGACGCCGTCCGGCCTACCCTCGAACGTGCAGCGCAGGGCCGTGATCGCCGCCGTGGGAAGGTCCTCGGCCCGCACCTTGCCCGTCAGCTCCAGTCCGCAGGGTTGAGCTCCCTCCGCAGACCCTTCGGGGGGCACAAAGCGGACCGCCACCGTCCCATTGACGAACCCCTCCAGGGTCAGGTCCGCCGAGCGCGGCCGGTCCAGCTCCAGCCTGCCGGTCACGCGCACGTCGGCGGCCCCCATCACGTCCAGTTTCCCTATCGAGACCGTCCAGCGGTCCGGGGCGGCCGAAACGGCCTCCGTCCCTCCCGCACCTCCCAGCGCAAGAAAACAAGCAAGAGCCGCACACGTGAACTTCTTTCGTGCAGACATACCCTTCACCTCCAGTTTCAGCCTCTCGTAGCAGACGGCGTCCCGCGGCGCACTCACTCCGATGCCGCTTTTCTCCCGCCTTCATGAGCCTCCGCCGGCCCGGCCAGAAAGCCCAGAAAACCCAGCACGCTGTTTCCGATGAACAGCCGTTCCCGCTCCAGGAGGTCCTCCGGCAGGGAGGCCCTCAGCAAGGGATCGTGTTCCAGAAGGTACCCCGCAATCGCCTCGGGAGGACGATTCCGCATCCCGGCGACGATATCCAGCCACTCGGAGACCTGCGACCGCGCAAGCGCCACGCGTTTTCGGGCGTCGCCGTACGCACCCCAATGCGCGTAGCAGAGCAGCTCGTCCCCGACAAGCACCGAGGCGACCCGATCCAGGGACTCCAGGGCCGCGGCCGCGTCGAAACGGGGTGGGGTTGTGGGGCGCAGCCACAGCTCCCCGGAGTCCGTCGGCAGCGTCAGCCCCGCGGCCTCCCCGACGAAGAGAAGACGCGCGTCCCCGCAGGAGACGCGGAAGGCCAGGTGATGCGGGGCGTGGCCGGGCGTCGGAAAGACCTCGACAAGCCCCGCCTCGTCCTTTTCGATCAGGACCGCCCCATCGACCGGCACAGGCGGACCATAGGTCCGGGCTACGTCGCCCAGGGTCTCCACCGAGGCGCGCCAGAGCTTCTCGGGGTCCGTCAGATGCCTGAAGGCCCGTGGATGAGCCAGCACCCTGGCCCCGGGAAAACGGGCACAGAGCCGCCCCACCCCGCCCGAGTGGTCCAGGTGGATGTGGGTCAGCAGGATGAGGTCTATCCCGTCCGTCAGGGACTCCAGCTCCCGGATCAGGAGGGGAATCGTATCCGCGGGGCCGGGATCGACCAGGACGCGGCGCCCCAGGGGGTCCGTGAACAGCCACGCGGAGATGAAGCGCCGGAATCCGGGGAGGGGCTGAGGCAAATCGATGCAGTGCAGACCCCCGGGAAGGGAGACGGGGCGACCGGACACCGGCGTTTCGCGATGGTCCTCTGAAACCGTAATCATTCCTCGATGATGACCCTCATGTTCCTGTAGGCGTACCGTCTGAGCTCCCGGACCTCCTCGTTGCTCATGCGGATGCAGCCCTCGGTGGCCATGCTCCCGCGCGAGTCGGGGTCGTGCGTGCCGTGGATGCCGATCCCCTTCCAGCCCGTATTCAGGCGGATGAACCACGGGCCGTAGGCCCCGTCGATCACGCCGTTCCCGTCCCCGAAGTCATGCTTCCAGCTCTGCGAGTTCTCGATGGACTGGACCCGGAACCGCCCCACCGGCGTGCGGTTGTCCCCGATCCGCCGCTTGTTGCCCGGGTTCCGCCCCACCGCGACGCTGTAGTTCTTGACCAGCTCGTTCCCCCGGTAGAGGGACAGCGTACAGTCCCCCTTGCTGATGTATACCCAATATTCCCCCGGGTTGCCGCCCCTCCCGGAGCCCTCCGGTTCGGCGACGACGATATCCTCGAGCTGAGGGGGCTCCGCCGGACCGGAGGGATACAGGGTCTCCTGCTGCGGCTGAGCTTGATCCAGGGGCCGGTCGTCATGGGCTTGAGGTTGAGGTTGGGCCTGCGGCTGGGGCTCGGACGGGATCTGAGCCCTGGGCGTCTCGGGAGCGGGCACGCCCATGAAGTGATTCAGGCCCCAGGCGATCCCGAAGATCATCAGGCTGATGGTCAGAAAGGCGCGCAGCGCGGGATGCATGCGGCGGGACAGCACCCAGCGTCCATGCCCCCTCTCCACCCACACCGGGGTCAGGGTAAACAATTCCACCAAAAAGTTCAGGAACACCTTCATCGCCGTCGTCTCGCCGCCCCCTCGCTCCTGAGGTCTCGTTTCAGGATACTCCATTTTACTACAGCTTGTTCCCCTTCACACCATCCGCCGTTCGTCATCCCCCGTCATCATCCTTCATCTTCGGCGTCCTCGGCGTCCCGGCGGCGCGCCAGCAGCCTCTCGACATCCGACAGGGCGGAGCGCTCCCCGAAGATCAGCAGGGCGTCCTCGGCCTCCAGGCGGGTCCCCCCCTTGGGGATGAGAAAACGGGTTCCGCGATGAACCAGCAGGATGGTCACCCCATCGGGGAAATTCAGCTCGCTCACGGTGCGCCCGACCACGCGGGAGTCGGGAAGAAGGTTGACCTCCCGGGTTTCCTCGCCCCCGCTTCCGGGCGTCCGGTCGAAGGAGAGGGGGTAGGCGGGGGAGATCCGTATCCAGGTGTCCAGCTTCAGGAGCCGGGCCGCGGCCGCCAGCGTCTTTCCCTGGAGGAGGACGGACGTCAGGACGACGAAGAAGATCAGGTTGAAGAAGTAGCGGGCGTGGGGGTGCCCCTCCGTCAGCGGATAGGTCGCCAGGATGATGGGGACCGCGCCGCGCAGGCCCGTCCAGCTGATGAACAGGCGCTCGCGCAGGGAGAAGTCGCTTCGTATCGAGCAGATGAAGACGGAGAGCGGACGCGCCACGAACATCAGAAGCGCGGAGACCAGGAGCCCGATCCCCACGACGGAGCCGTTGATCAGCTCTCCGGAGTTCACCAGCAGCCCCAGGACGAGGAACATCGCGATCTGCATCAGCCACGCCAGGGCGTCGTGAAAGCGCTCCAGGCTGTACTTGTAGAGGAAGTCCCCGTTGCTCATGACGATGCCGCAGATGTAAACGGCCAGATAGCCGTTGCCCCGGATGTTCTGCGCCAGGCCGAAGGTGGCGAGCACGATGCTGATGCCCCAGACGGGGTAGAGCGCCTCGTTCGTCACCCGCAGACGCTGAATCAGGAAACAGGCCAGGCGCCCCATCAGGACCCCTATGGCGCCTCCGACGACCATCTGCACCAGGAAGAGGAGCAGCATGTCGCCGAAGGGGGCGCCGGGAGCGTCGATCCATCGCAGCGCGGCGAGCGTCAGAAACACGGCCATGGGGTCGTTGCTTCCGGACTCGAACTCCAGCAGCGGCTTCAGCGACCCCTTGAGCCCCAGCCTCTGCGTCCTCAGAATCGAGAAGACGGCGGCGGCGTCCGTGGAGGAGACGATGGCCCCCAGCAGGAAGCCGTCCGCGAAGGAGAACCCGGGGATCATCGAGATCAGGACCGCCATGGCGGCGGCCGTGATCATGACCCCTGCGGTGGAGAACAGCACGCCCCTCGCGACGATGGGCCGGATGTCCTGCCAGCGGGTCGCGAAGCCGCCCGAGAAGAGGATGAAGGCCAGCGCCACGGTTCCGATCAGGTTCGTGAGCGAGGCGTCGTCGAACGGAAGCCCGCCGGGCCCGTCCACCCCCGCGAGCATCCCGATCCCCAAAAAGAGGATGAGCGCGGGAATCCGGGTCCGCTCCGAGACCGTTCCGGCGATGAGGCTGAGGAAAAACAGCAGTCCCGCAACCAGAAAGGGGTCCAGATGCTGCAGCATGGCGTTACATTCCTTTCAACAGTTAATGGCGATGAACAGACAATAGCGATGCACACGACTTTCCCGGCAATACCCCAGGGCTTCGCCCTGAACCCACCAAAGGGACCAGTCCCTTTGGAATCCCAAAATGTCTAAGGCTTCAAGGGAGAGGAAGCCCCGTCGAGGCTGCCTGGCAAAGCCTCATTTGAGGCTGACGGACAGAGCCTCGTTGAGGCCGACGGACAGAGCCTCGTTGAGGCTGCCCATGCGGTATCCCTTGAGGTCCAGCGTCACGTAGCGGAATCCCGCGCCCTGAAGGGCGTCGTGGATCGAATCGGCGGCCTCCAGAAGAAGGGGAAGCTCCTCCCGCCCCGCCTCGATGCGTGCCAGGTCCCCATGGGATCGGACCCGAAACTGCGCATTCGGAGGCAGGATCCCGGCCAGGAAGCGTTCCGCGGCCTCGACCCGCGCGAGCCCCTCCCGCGTCACGGGCTCCCCGTAGGGGATGCGGGAGGCCAGGCAGGCCTTGGCCGGCTTGTTCCACGTGAAGAGCCCCCGTTCCCGGGAGAGGGTGCGGATCTCGGCCTTGGTCAGCCCCGCCTCCAGCAGGGGACTGCGGACGCCGTCCAGCTCGGCAAGCGCCCTCATCCCGGGACGGTAGTCGCGGCTGTCGTCCGCGTTCGACCCGTCCAGAAGCCACGGGAAGCCGCGCTCCCGCGCCCATTCGGCCATACGGAGGAACCGCATCCGTTTGCAGATGTAGCAGCGGTCCGACGGATTGACGGCGAAAGCGGGGTCCGAGAGCTCGTCCATCTCGACCACAAAGTGATTCAGCTTCAGTCCGCGGGCGAGCCGAAGGGCGTCCTCCCGCTCGTCCGCGGGCAGCAGAGGGGAGATGATGGTGACGGCCGCACTCTCCCCGCCGAGCACGTCATGGGCCTCGGCGGCCAGCAGGGCGCTGTCGACGCCGCCCGAGAAGGCGACGGCCGCGCGGCCGATCCCCCTCAGCAGCTCATGGAGCCTCTTCAGCTTTTTTCCCGCCCCTTCTCCGTCTGCAGCCCCGATCATGGCAATGTCCTCCAGGCCCTCCGCCTCGAAATCATCTTGTGGGGCATTATATCGCTTGCGGCATCCGAGCGGAAGAGCGGCCCGGGAAGGCGTGCCGTTTCTCCGGGACCGCCGGGACGAGGAGGGCCGGGAGGGTGGAGAGCGACATTCTGGACAAGACGCCGACGGACGGAAAAAGCGGCCCCGTGAAAACTCACAGGCCCGCCCCAGAACACCCCGCGCTCCGGGTTGAAGCGGTTATCGACCATGTCGGTCGAAAACAGCTCTTGCTGTGCCTTCACCGATCAAATCCTGTTTTTATCCCCCCACTCGCACATCCCGTCCAGAATGGGAATGAGCGACTTTCCCCTTTCCGTCAAGCTGTACTCGACCTTCGGCGGAATCTGCGGATATTCTTTTCTATGCACAAGCCGATCGGCCTCGAGTTCCTTCAATGTGGAGCTCAGCGTTTTGTAAGAGATGCCGCCAATGTATTTTTTCATCTCATTGAAGCGAACCACGCCAAACGACATCAAGGTATAGAGGATAGTCATTTTGTATTTTCCGTTGATTAACGACAACGTATAACTGAATCCCGTGGAACTCAGACATTCATCAAAAATACATTTTCCGTGCATTTTACACTCTCCGACAGGTAAGTATTCAACGTCCCTGTAAGTATCACACCTCGATGTGCGTACTTGTTATGAACATCATTCTGAATATAATCGTAATATGGGCCTTGAAAAAAGTCAATTTCGGGAAAACGGGAGGCATTGCTATGGGCAAGAAAATCGTGGTCATCACCGGCAGTCCCAGAAAAAACGGGAACAGCCTTGCCATGACGAAAGCCTTTATCGAAGCGGCGGAGGCGAGGGGGCATAGCGTCACCCGGTTTGATGCCGTCTCTTTGAATGTGGGGGGGTGCCATGCTTGTGAGACCTGCTTCAGGAGCGGGAAAGCCTGTTCCTTTGACGATGATTTCAATTCTATCGCCCCGGCCATTTTGGAAGCGGATACCATCGTCTATACGATGCCGGTGTATTGGTACTCTATCCCGGCCAAAATCAAAGCGGTCATCGACAAGACGTTTCCCTTCGGCATGGAGGGTGAGAATATCGCCGGAAAAGGCTGTGCCCTGATCTGTTGCTGTGCGGAAGAGGATATGTCCGTGATGGACGGCGTGCGGATTCCCATCGAGCGTACCGCCGCCCTGCTGAAATGGCACATGGTGGGCGAGGTGCTGATTCCCGACGTACAAAACGCGGGGGACATCGAGAAAACCGACGGCTGTAGACAAGCCGCCGCCCTTGCGGAAAAAATCTGATGGATCCCCTGCGCCCCGCCTGACGCACGAGATATTCCGGCTGTGGAGCCGAACCGGCGAAACCTTCAAATACGGCTTATATTTCATTTGCGCTTGTCCGCGTTCAGCGGACGGGCGCATTTCGCTTTTTTCAAGGTTTTCACATGGTTAGGTTCTGCTGACACAAAACCAAGATGCAGCTTCTTGACAGCAAAAGTAGTTTTTGTCATACTAATCATACTCGAGATCGGGAGGTAGAAAAATGAAACACCCGGAGGGGAAATACGCTTGGACCATCAAGGTAGGAGAAAAGGGACAGTTTGTTATACCTAAAGAAGCCCGTGATGTTTTCGACATTAAGCCCGGCGATACTTTAATCGTTCTTGCGGATATAAATAGAGGCATTGCCATTCCACCTAAAAGTATGTTCGCACATTTGATGGAGACTATTTTCAATCAAAGTGCACTATAGTGGTCCCCATCTAGAGGACCAGGGTAAGAGTTAGGGTTAGTATAAGTCAGAGCACAGAAAAGGGGCGGAAGATGGAGAATAGAGGTCAGAGGTGATAGAGCCATGGGAGGCAAAGGCAATCGTTATAGTCCGCGGCTGAAAGCGGAAATTGCGTTAAGCGCGTATCGTAACGATAGGACCTTATCGGAATTATCTGCAGAATACGGTGTTTCTTCGATACAGATAGGACGCTGGAAAAAGACGCTGAGCGACAGGGCGTCCGAGCTTTTTGAGACGGGAAGCTCCATGGACCTGGAAAAGATCACCGACCCGTTGTACAAGGAAATTGGGCGTCTGAAAATGGATATCGAGTGGCTCAAAAAAAAACGAGGAGGAATTGAGCGTCGCTGAACGGCGCAGTTTCGTCGATCCATGCGATGCCGAGATGAGCGTCAGGCGCCAGTGCGAGCTTTTGGCATTGAACCGTTCGGGCTATTACCGATCGCTGTTGTCCTGCAGGGAGAGTGAGGCCAACGAAGAACTGATGAAGGCCATAGACCGGCAGTATATCCAGACACCGTTCTATGGGAGCCGGAGGATGGCTATCTGGCTCAAAGGCCAGGGATATGCGGTCAACCGTAAGCGAGTGATGCGTCTGATGCGCAAGATGGGGCTGGAAGGCCAGGCTCCCGGCCCCTCGACGAGCAAGCCCCATCCGGAGCACAAGGTCTATCCGTATCTGCTCCGCGGTCTTGAGATAACGTCCGTCAACCAGGTATGGAGCACGGATATTACGTACATTCCTCTGAGGCAGGGATACATGTATCTGACGGCGGTAATGGACTGGCACAGCCGTTATGTGCTGTCGTGGGAGCTGTCGAACACCCTGGACAGCGAGTTCTGTGTGAGGGCGCTGGAGGCGGCATTGAGGCGGGGTAAGCCTGAGATATTCAACACGGACCAGGGCAGTCAATTTACGAGCGATGATTTTACGAGCCGGCTTTTGGACAGGGCGATACGCATCAGCAGGGATGGCCGGGGTCGTGCGTTGGACAACATTTTTATTGAGCGTCTATGGCGAAGCCTGAAGTACGAGTGCATCTACCTGAACGAGTATGAGAATGTGCCCGAATTGCTGGAGGGACTGAGGTGGTGGTTCAGGTTTTATAACGAGGAGCGGCCTCATACGTCCTTGCCGGGAAAGGCAACGCCCCTCATGATGTATGAAAAAATCCTCTTTTCTTGATCCTTGACCTAAACTCTTCTTTCCCCCTTTTTGGTCCTTGACAGGGGGACCACTATACATCTCCAGCGGCCCAGTGTCATCTTCGATGTTCGTTTTTATACCGGAGCGCTCATTCCTTCGAACATTGTTTTTCCGCAAAAAAGCATAGATTTCCTCGTAAATATCATTATGCTCCACATCATCGGATGAAAACGGGCTGTATCGGTAACATGGCGCTATAATCAACTCTTGAATATTTTTGAAATGGAGATATTCAAGCAGAAAGTCGATCGTTTCCTGCATATCCCTATAAAACTGCCGTCTTGTTCCATGGAAGTCTGCGGTGCCGTCATCGTAGCTTCCATCTTCATATACCTTTATTCCATAAAAGCCGTCATAACCATGGTTCCAGTTATGAACATGATACACTCCAAAAGCGGGTGTATTCTCAATTTCGTCGAGATCGAGCCCTATGCCGCATTGGCGCAAAGCCTTATTCAATTCATTGAGACGAATCTTTTCCATAAGCTCATGCGGGCCTCCAAAAATATTTCCATCCGGACCTGCATTGATATGCCCAGATCCTCTCGGTGGTTTCATATTGCCCGTTGCATTTGGCTCGACAATCTAGCCTCCGATTGAAAGATGAGATCAGGCAAAGGTCACGACGGTGACCCCATAACCTCCCTCTCCCGCACCGCCCAGGCGATAGTCCTTGACGTACTTGAGGCGCGCGCAGAGCGCATGGACCTCCCGGCGCAGGATCCCCTCGCCGCGCCCGTGGATGACGACGACGCTCGCGTGGTGGGCGCGGTAGGCCCGGTCCAGGTAGTTCGAGAGCAGCGGCAGGGCCTCGTCCACGCTCATGCCCCTCAGCATGATGGAGGAGGGCACCGTCTCGCGGCCCATCAGGGCGGTGGTGTCCGCGGGCGGCAGGGCCACCTTGGCCTTCCGGTCCGTGGCCACCAGCCGCTCGACCGGGACCTCCAGGTGCATGGGCCCCGCGGCCAGACGCGCCTTGCCGTTCGACACGGACTCGACCAGCCCGACGACCCCGCTGCCGGCCACCTGGACCGTCACCCCGGGCTCGACGACGAAGGACTTCGGCCGGGCCTCGATCTCCCGCTCCTCACGCCTGGCCTGGCGCCGCTCCATTCCCTTCCGGAGCCTGTGAATCTGCTGCCGTCTGTCGTTCAGTTCCCGATGCGCCGCCGTCTTCACCGCCCCCTCCAGGTCCCGGATCATGCCGCGCGAGGTCTCCTCGGCCCGGCTCAACAGGTTCGCGGCGCGGCGGTCCGCCGCCTCCATGATCCTGTCCCTCTGAAAGTCTATCTCCGCCACGCGGTCCCTGTAGAGCTGCTTCAGGCGCTCCGTCTCCCGGACCGCCTCCCGGAACTCGTGCTCCTCACGCTCCAGGGCCGCCCGGCGTTCGTTCAGCTCCCCCATCAGGTCCTCTGCGGAGGCCGCGCGGGCGTCCAGGGCCCCCTGGGCCAGCTTCAGCACGGACTCCGGCATGCCGTAGCGCCGCGCGATCATCAGCGCGTTGCTCTTGCCCGGAACCCCCATCAGCAGGCGGTAGGTCGGGGAGAGGCGCTCGGCGTCGAACTCCATGCTGGCCGTCTCCACGCCGGGGGTTGTCAGCGCGTACTGTTTGATCGGGTTGTGGTGCGTCGTCGCCAGGACCAGGCTGCCCTTCTGCCGGAGCGTCTCCAGAATCGCCACACCCAGCGCCGCGCCCTCCTGCGGGTCGGTCCCAGCGCCCAGCTCGTCCAGCAGGACGACGGAGGAGCGCGTCGCGGAGCCGAGGATCCCGATGATGTTTCTGAGGTGCGCGCTGAAGGTGGAGAGGTTCTGTTCGATGCTCTGCTCGTCTCCGATATCGGCGTGGAGGGCGTCGAAGTTCCCGACCTCCGAGCCGTCCCGGGCCGGAATGGGGAGCCCCGACCAGGCCATCGCCAGGCACACCCCGGCCGTCTTGAGCACGACCGTCTTGCCCCCCGTGTTGGGCCCCGTGACGACCAGCGTCCCGAAGGAATCGCCGCAGCGGATGTCCACGGGCACGGCGGCCTCCCGGAGCAGCGGGTGCCGGGCCCCGGCCAGTCTGAAGGCCCGCTTGCGGGTCAGCTCCGGCATCACCCAGCCCTCGGTGCGCATCAGGGAGTCGGACGCGCAGAAGAGGTCCAGGTCGCCCAGGACGTTCTCCGCATCGACGATCGCCCGCTCCCGCGCGAGGACCCTGCGGGTGAGCTCCAGAAGGATGAGGCGCTCCTCGTCGCGCTCGTCCCGCGTCTTGAGCATCAGCCCGTTGTTGACGGAGGAGAGCATCCGGGGCTCCATGTAGACGGAGTTCCCCGACCCGGAGCGGTCGACGGCCAGACCTGGAAAGCGGTTGATGTACTCCTGGCGCACCAGCAGCAGGAACCTCCCGTCCCGCCAGGCCAGGGAGCGCTCCTGCAGCATGTTCAGAATATGGGGGTCCTCGAGCAGGCGCGCGGCCGTGCGGCGGCCCGAGCGTTTCAGGGCCTCCAGTTCCCCGCGGATCGTCTGGAGCTTGGGCGAGGCGCCGTCGGCCAGGCGTCCGGAGTCCTCGACCACGGCCAGCGCCTCGAGCTCCGGCGAGAAGTCGCGGAGCCTTCCCCGAAGGGCCTCCAGGATGGGAAAGTCCTCCACGGCCCCGGTCAGCTCTCCGCGGACGCGCTTCGCCGCCTCCAGGAGGGCCCGGACCGACAGAAGCTCCTCGCCCGAGAGGATGCCGCTGCGCTTCGCCCCCTCGAAGAGGGGCGATACCGGAGCGAGCGCCGCGTTCCAGGATATCTCCCCGCAGCGGTCGACGAAGTCGATCCAGCCCCGCAGGAGGGCGGCGCGCTTTTCGAGCTGTTCGAGGGTCCTGCAGGGAGAGGCCCCCTCCAGGGCGCGCACGCCGAGCTCCCCCCTCAGCCGCTCCCTGAAGGGCGCGAGGGCCTTATGGAACTCCAGAAGCTCGAGGACGGAGGGAGCTGCAATCATAGCCGGCTCTCAGTTTCCCTCCTTCGCGGGAGCATCGGAGCTGGCCACGTCCCGGGAAGCGACGTCGGACGAGACGAGCGTTTTCTGGACGAACGAGACCCCGAGGTCCGCGGAGACCAGACGGTTCATATCCACCCAGCCGCGGTCGGACAGGAAGGTGATCACGGGCGGCCACACGACCGCAGCTCCCCTCATGGCGTAGCTCTCCCTCAGCCAGTCCGAGGGAAGGATGGGGGAGAAGATGGACACGACGCCGTAGATGAAGAGGATGACGAAAAAGGTGCGCAGGGCGCCCGCGAACGTCCCGAAGAAGTGATCGACCATCGACAGGTTCGCGGCCTGGATCAGCAGGCGCAGGAGATGTCCCAGGAAGGTAAAGAGCAGGGAGACGCCCACGAAGATGACCACGGCGCAGATCAGGGCGACGAGCGTGGGGTCCCAGGAGGGGAAGTACCCCAGGAGGAACTCGGCCGCGGGCCGGGCGCAGGTCCATCCGCAGAAGACGCTGGCGATGAGGCCAATCAGGGCGATGAGCTCGCCGGACAGCCCACGGAGAGCACCGCGGACGACAAAAAAGGCCAAGAGACAACCCGCTGCGATATCGAACATCAAGGCAATATTCATCATAATGTCTTCTCCTTCGTTATTTTGTCCGGGTACCCGGCGGAGGCGTCGGGGTACCGACAAGAGTCGAAAAAAGACCGATCCCGACTCCACAGGGGAATTATAACGCAACCCGGCGGCAAGGGCGAAAAAAAGCCCCCCGCGCTATGTAAAACCTGCGGGAGGCACTTTCTACGGATTGTATGCTATACGCGTTGCGGAGATGGGCTGTGGATCGGGCCGATGGGGGGCCATGCGCACGAAACAAATCTCTTGAGAAGCACTTTCGCGTTATAAAAGCGTGTTGCTTGAGTTACCTGGAACCACGTTACCTAGAACCTGGAAGAACGACGTCCTCCGATAAGCCCGGATGCAGCCATCGCTACAAGGAGCATGATTCCGAAACCGCTGTTGCAGCCGCTCCCTCCGCTCTTCTCGGGGGAAGCCGAAGCCACGGGAACATCGACGATCAGGGTTGTGGCGTAATAGTCAAAATTCCTGTCCGCTCCCGACACGGGGATACCGTGCATGATCCCGAAACAGTTATACCCCGCGTGCTTTATGGTGAACTCGAAGGTTCCGTCCGCCGCGGTCTTCGCAATCTCCTTGGTATTCGTGGGGCCCTCATCGCCTATGACGGACGGGGACTGCTGGTCGGCCCACTCCACCTCGGCCTTGGGCAGGGGGTTGCCCTTGAACAAAGCCTTGAACTTAACCGTCTTCCCAACGGAGAACTCGGCGACCTCGCTCATCGGTACGATCTCAAGCACTTCATTGCCGCCCGCCGGCTTCGTGGACAGGCCGTCCGCCTTTGCGTTCAGGATCTGCTTCGAGTACCCCCAATAGAGCATCTTCATTTTGGGGGACGGAACGTAAGGGACCTTATTTACCCTTGCTTCGAGGATAACCGTGCCCTCTTTGTTCAACACCGCACGGGACACGTGGGAATCCGTGCCCGTTTCCACGCCGGCTCCGGGCTCGTCGTGGTCCTTGAAGGGCGGGAAATTCTGGGACGTTCCATCCTTGTAAAGGAAACGGGCCGAGAAGATATCGGAGCCCAGCTTCAGGTGCGCCGCCCCGGCCTGGACCTTCAAAAATTCCTCGGTGAAGGACAGCTTGGCCTGATGTTCCCTGCCAACGGGCACGGCATGGAGCGTCGTGTCGGGAATTATGGAAAAGAAATGCGCCTCGGCCGGCATCGCTCCCAACAGAAAAACGAATAAGGCACACAAAACTCCAAATCCCTTACGGTTCTGCACTGCTCTGTTCAACATGAACAACACTCCTTATCCTGGTTATCCTGCCTGGTCATTCCTGGTCTCCATGCCATGGGCCTCGACCGGTTTCCCCCAATAAAACTTAAATGATATAAGGCCTCGAAACTTCATTCAAAACAAGACCAAAGAAGCCTCCCACAACACCCTTTCAAACAAAAAGTCATATCAAAAAAGTTACACGAGAGAAACACATCGGGAGTCTATAACAAAAACTTCTCTACGTCAATTCGGAGCAGGGTTTTTGTCGTTGTTCTGTGATGATGCAGCTGGGGGATAAGCGAGACAGCAAATCTTCGCGTTGCGCGCATTCGAGCTTATAAGCAGATAACCGGCGAGGTACGAGCCAAGTTGGTCGCTTAGGTTCTTCACCAGGGGCCTTATCAGGGGCTTCATCAACGAGCAACACGAGTGGTGCCCAAGCGCCCAAAAGGCGGGGTGACTACGTCGCTCACTTGGTTTCCTCCTGAAATTTCCTGCGGTTGAAGTGCTGCGCGGATTCGTCAAGGTAACGTTAAAGATGCGAGGAGGCTGCCCCTGTAAGAGGCAGCCTCCTATGTTACCTCTCTGCCGATTCGGCGGATTCTTTTCAGCCCTTCAGAGCCAGGCCTTTGCCGTCCTCCTCCATCTTGAAGCGGCCGATGAGCTCGCTCAGCCTTTCCGCCGTCTCCGACATGCTGTGGGAGGCATGTTCGATGGTCTTCGCGGCGTTTGTTGTATTTGAGGCCGCCTGGCCGATCTCCTTCTGGACGTCAACGATCTCCCCGATGGAGGTGGTCACGCTCTGGACGGAGGCGGTCATCTCCTCCGCCGACGCGGCCTGCTCCTCCGAGACCGCCGCGATGTTCTGGATCGACTCGTTCAGGTGGTTCGTAGCGCCCAGGACGCCCTGCAGCTCCTTGTCGACCGTCTCGGCCCTTGAGAGAAGATCCAAGAGGTGCTGGGCCATCTCCTTCGTCGCGGTGAGCGAACTCCCCGAATGATCCTGAAGTTCCCGGATCAGCTTGCTGACCTCCTTGGCGGCGTTGCCGGACTCCTCGGCCAACTTTCGGACCTCCTCGGCCACGACGGCGAAGCCACGCCCCGCCTCGCCGGCGCGCGCCGCCTCGATCGCTGCGTTGAGCGCCAGAAGGTTCGTCTGGTCGGCAATGGACGTGATGGAGCTCACGAAGCCGGAGATGGCCTCGACCGACTGCGCCAGATGGTCGATCTGCTCCATCGTCTCCCCGGACTTCCCCGCCACCAGCTTCATGCCCTCCACGATACGTCCTACGCTGTGGACTCCCTCCGTCGTCCCGGTGCTGACGGTCGAGGACTGCGTGGCCCCCTCCGTAGCGGCCTGAGCGCTCGACTGCGCCCCGGACGCCACCTCGCCGATCGCCGCGTTGATGGCCTCGAGGGAGGAGGAGCTCTCGTCGAGAAGGGCGTTCGACTTGCCCATCAGTCCACCGACATCCTCCATGGAGGCGAGCAAGCCGCCCGAGATCTCGGCGAGCTCCTCGGACTGCCGGGAGCTCTCGGCCACGCCGGTACGGATCCGGGCGATCACCTCTCCGATGGAGACCACAGTCCGGTTCAGCATCCCGGATATCCTGGCGAACTCGTCCTTGCCGGAGTCGTCGAAACGGGTCGAGAGGTCGCCGGCCTCCAGCCCCTCCATCAGGTCGGTCATCCGGCGCACGGAGCGCGTCATGCCCCGGATGATGCAGAAGAAGGAGACCCCGATGATGACCAGCGGCGTAACGGCAACCCCCAGCAGGATCAGGATCAGGGTCCTGAGGATCCCGGAGATCACGGCGTAGGGGAAGAACGCGCCGAGGTAGAGGTCGTACCCGACCGGGGCGTAGAACATCAGGCGCCGTTCTCCCTCGTGGGTGTACTCGGCGGACCCGGTCTCGCCCGCCGTCATCCGCCGGACCGTCTCACGGACGCCCTCGGGGAAGGATGGGTCCGTGAGGAGGTTGGTCTTCATGACCTGTTCCTTGTGGGGGGAGGCGACGATCACGCCGTCCTTGCGGATCAGGACCCCCGAACCCTGACCGAAGACCTTCAGGCTCGCCGTCTGCGAACTGATCTGGTCCACGTCCAGGTCCGCACCGACGACCCCCAGGAGCTTCCCGGAGTCGTCGCGGACCGCGACGGCCATGGTGATCCCCAGGCTGTTCGTCGCCGCAATGATGTAGGGCTCCGAGCAGACGACCTCACCATCCCTGGCCGCGACGGCGAGCTTGTACCACGGGCGCGTCCGGGAGTCGAAGTCGTCGGGGGCCTTCCAGCCGCCCCCGTCCGCGAAGCGTCCGTTCGATTCGTAGCCCCAGAACAGTTCCTTGATGCCACCTTGCCTGTTTTTGGCCAGAAGGGCGGCGGCGGCACGGGCCATCTCGTCCTGAGAGACCGCTCCGAAGTGGACGTACGCGTACCGCAGCGACTCGGCGGAGGCCGAGAGGGCCGCGGAGGAACGGGCCAGTACGCCCCGGAAAATCTCCGCCGACTGCGACACGCTGTCCACCCCAACCCCCTTCAGGACCGAGGAAAGCGTCGAGCCGCCCGAGATGTAAATGACCCCGATCAATACGAACAGCACCAGGAAAACCACCGCAACCGTCCCCAACATCTTGCTCCGAATCGTCATCTTTCCGTCTCCCTTACCGCATCAAATGTCGAAAAAACAACCAGGGCGCCAATGCTCGACCTCGGAGGCGGCCTACGCCGCGCCTGCTTCTCCCGGCCCGTGAGGGCCGCCCCCGATAGAACACAAAATATAGGAAACAGCATAAAAGCGTTTGTTCATCGTCCCGGTATCGTCACGGGCCCGAGGGGAGGGCGACACACGGAATCTCGGGCCCCGGGATGCCGATGAGTGCGACCGTCACCGTCCCGGCATACTCGGGAGCCAGCTCCAGGCCGCGCTTCATCCTGTGGAACGTCACGGTCCGGTTCGCCCTGACCGCAGCCCCCAGCACCCTCCCCGTGTCGGCATCGATCCCCGAGGGCAGGTCCACCGCCACGACATGGGCGGCCGAGGCGCCGATCGTCTCGACGACGCGTCTGTGGAGCCCCTCGATCGGGCGCGTCAGTCCGGTCCCGAAAAGGGCGTCCACACAGACCTCGCAGTTCCTGAGAGAGTGGCCCAGGCGCTCCAGGGAGCTCTCGTCCAGGGGCAGGGGAGCATCCGGCGAAAGGCGCCGCAGGATGCCGAGGTTCGTGCGGAAATCTGCACTGCCCCGTTCCGGGTCTCCCACCAGAAAGACCTCGACCCTCCGGCCTCGGATCAGCAGATGCCGGGCCACGGCCAGGCCGTCCCCTCCATTGTTCCCGGGGGCGCAGACCACAGCAAAGGAGGCCGCATCCGCGACCTCCCGGACGACCGCAAGGGCCGCGTTCTCCATGAGGACAATGCCGGGGATGCCGAACTCCTCTATGGCCCGGCGGTCCGCCTCCCGCATCTCCTCCCGGGTAATCGGCTCCAGATGCGGATTCCCTCCGCCCGGCCTTCCCTTTTTCCCTGCGGAGGGGGACGATCCCGGAACAAGGAGCATCGAACTCCACCTCCCGCCGAAAATATCAATATCGAAGGTCCCATGAGGAATCGTACTTCACCGCGTTTCCGCATAAAGGCTCCAAATGGTATTATACAGGTTCGTTCCTCTTTTGAGGGGGTACGAATCCGAAAAGAATGAATGCCCCGGCAATTCGCCGGAAAAAGCGAAAGCCCCCGAGTGCTCGGGGGCTTTCTGCCTTTATGGTATCCGATGATTATTTCAATTGGCTCCACGACCAGGACTCGAACCTGGAACCTAGTGGTTAACAGCCACCCGCTC
>ERZ772917.722-NODE-722-length-22143-cov-158.441597_pt1 | contig 22143 bp, 15 predicted proteins | sample MGYA00511187_ERZ772917 | MGnify/ENA primary metagenome ERZ772917 (study PRJEB29015, sample SAMEA2737925) | human oral metagenome | biome: human oral; feature: human-associated habitat; material: dental | place: China | collected 2012 ...
CCCAAGGGCAAGCTCGACCTCATGTGGACCGCGGACTTCCGCAACACCTCCACCACGCTGCACTCCGACGTCGTGCTGCCCGCCGCGACCTGGTACGAGAAGTACGACCTGTCGACGACGGACATGCACCCCTTCATCCACTCCTTCAACATGGCGATCAACCCGCCGTGGGAGGCGCGCAGCGACTTCGACATCTACCAGCAGCTGGCCCGGATGGTCTCCGAGTGGGCCCCGCGCTACCTGGGCACCCAGACGGACGTCGTGGCCGCCCCGCTCAACCACGACACCCCCGACGCGCTGACCATGGCGCACGGGGACGTGTCCGCCATGCCCAACGACTGGATCCCGGGCGTGACCATGCCCAAGCTCGTCCCCGTCGAGCGCGACTACACGCAGATCCTCAACAAGTTCAACGCCCTGGGCCCGCTGGTCGAGAAGCTCGGCCTGCCCACCAAGGGCATCGCCCTCGTGCCCGACAAGGAGATGGCGCGCCTGGCGGCCGCCCACGGCACCGGCGTCGGCGCCGCCGAGGGCCGCCCGCTGGTGGACACGCCCATCCGCGCCGGCGACGGCGTCATGCACATGTCCGGCGCGACCAACGGACGCGTGGCCACCGAGGGGTGGCGCACGCTGTCCAAGCGCACCGGCACCGAGCTCGTCGAGCTCAGCCAGGAGGAGGCGGGCAAGCTCATCACCTTCGCCGACACGCAGGTCAAGCCGCAGCCGGTCATCACCACCCCCGAGTGGTCCGGCTCCGAGCACGGCGGACGGCGCTACAGCGCCTTCGTTGTCAACGTCGAGCACGCCAAGCCCTGGCACACGCTCACCGGCCGCATGCACTACTACCTCGACCACGACTGGATGCGTGACATGGGTGAGTGCCTGCCCCTGTTCCGCCCGCCGCTGGACTTCGCCAGCCTCTACGGCGAGGCCGCCCCCGGCACCGTGTCGACGACGCCCTCGGGCGAGGTCCAGGTGGCGGTGCGCTACCTGACGGCGCACAACAAGTGGGCGATCCACTCCCAGTACTACGACAACCTCCACATGCTCACGCTGGGCCGAGGCGGTCAGACGGTGTGGATGAGCCCCGCCGACGCCGAGAAGATCGGCGTGCGCGACAACGAGTGGATCGAGGCCACCAACCGCAACGGCATCGTGGCGGCCCGCGCCGTCGTCTCCCACCGCATTCCCGAGGGCATGGTCTTCATGCACCACGCCCAGGAGCGCACCATGAACACGCCGTTGACCGAGGGCTCGGGGCGTCGTGGCGGCACCCACAACTCGATGACCCGCATCGTGCTCAAGCCCAGCCACTTCGCAGGCGGCTACGCCCAGCTGTCCTACGCCTTCAACTACATCGGCCCCACCGGCAACAACCGCGACGAGGTCACCCTCATCCGTCGTCGCACCAACCAGGAGGTGACCTTCTGATGAAGGTGATGGCCCAGATCGCGATGGTCATGAACCTCGACAAGTGCATCGGCTGCCACACGTGCTCGGTCACCTGCAAGCAGGCGTGGACCAACCGCGAGGGCACCGAGTACATGTGGTTCAACAACGTCGAGACCCGTCCCGGCGTCGGCTACCCCAAGGGCTGGGAGGACCAGGAGCGGTGGAAGGGCGGCTGGACGCGCACCGCCAGCGGCCGCCTCGTGCCCCGCTCGGGCGGGCGCCTGCGCCGCCTGGCCCAGCTGTTCGCCAACCCGGACATGCCCACGGTCGAGGACTACTACGAGCCGTGGACCTACGAGTACGACAAGCTCCTGTCCGCCCCCAAGGACTCCCCCGCCCTGCCGGTTGCGCGCGCCAAGAGCCAGCTGACGGGCGAGTACATGCCCACCATCGAGTGGGGACCCAACTGGGACGACGACCTGGGCGGCTCCACCGAGATCCTCCAGGACGACCCGGTCCTCAAGGCCATGGGACGCAAGGTCGAGGCGAGCATCGACAAGACCTTCATGTTCTACCTGCCGCGCATCTGCGAGCACTGCCTCAACCCGACCTGCGTGTCCGCCTGCCCCTCGGGCGCGATGTACAAGCGCACCGAGGACGGCATCGTGCTCGTCGACCAGGACGCCTGCCGCGGCTGGCGCATGTGCGTGAGCGCCTGCCCCTACAAGAAGGTCTACTTCAACCACTCCACCGGCAAGGCTGAGAAGTGCACCCTGTGCTACCCGCGCCTGGAGGCGGGCCTGCCGACCGTCTGCTCCGAGACCTGCGTGGGGCGCCTGCGCTACCTCGGTGTCATCCTCTACGACGCCGACCGCGTCTCCCAGGCGGCCGCCACCGAGGACCCGCAGGACCTGTACATGGCCCAGCGTGAGATCCTCCTGGACCCGCGCGACCCGCAGGTCGTGGCCGCCGCCCGCGCCGAGGGCGTGCCCGAGTCCTGGATCACGGCCGCCCAGGACTCTCCCGTGTGGGACCTCATCTCCACCTACGAGGTGGCCCTGCCCCTGCACCCCGAGTACCGGACGATGCCGATGGTCTGGTACATCCCGCCGCTGTCGCCGGTCGTCGACGAGGTCGCGGCCGCCGGCCTGGACGGGGAGGACCACAAGGTCCTGCTCACCGCCGTGTCCGAGATGCGCATCCCCCTGGAGTACCTGGCGACCCTGTTCACCGCCGGTGACACGAACCCGGTGGAGAAGGTCCTGCGCCGCCTGGCGGCGATGCGCTCGCACATGCGCGAGGTGCGTCTGGGCCGAGTGCCCGACGCGAGCATCGCCGGCGCCGTCGGCATGGACGGCGAGCAGATGGAGAAGATGTACCGCCTGCTGGCCATCGCCAAGTACGACGACCGCTACGTCATCCCCACGGCCACCCCGGAGGTGCCGCGCGGCATGACCGCCATGGGTGAGGACGTGCGCACCCTGCTGGGCATGGGCGCCCCCGAGGCCTGCGGCTCCGCCGCCGCGGCCAGCGGCTCCGTCGCCCTGCCGATGCCGCGGGTGCGCCGCGAGAGCGTCCCCGCGCCCGGCCCCGCCGGACGCTGAGCCGACAGCGAGGCACGCATGACTACCTTCGTCAGAGCACCCCGGGCGGCGACACCGCTGGAGCCCGTCACCCCCGTCGAGGTGACGGCGCCCCAGCGCGCCACCGCCCACATGGTGGCCTCTCTGCTGCTGGACTACCCGGCCGAGGACGGCTTCGACGCCCGCTTGGACGCCTGCGCCGCCGCGCTGGCCACCGAGGGTGACGCGCTGCCGCCCGAGCCCGTGGCCGCAGCCCTGCGCAGCTTCATCGCCGTCGCCCGCGAGCGCGGGCAGCGGGCGATGGCCGAGCACTACGTCCGGCTCTTCGACCAGCGGCGCCGCTGCTGCCTGTACCTGACCTACTACGCGGTGGGCGACACACGCCACCGCGGAGCCGCGATCCTGGCCTTCAAGCAGGCGCTGGCCGCCGCCGGCTACGAGATGACCGAGGACGAGCTGCCCGACTACTTGCCGGTGGTCCTGGAGCTCAGCGCCCGCAGCGGTGACGAGGTCGCCGCCGCGCTGCTGTCCTCGCACCGCGAGGGCATCGAGGTCCTGCGGGCCGCGCTCGTCGACGCCTCCAGCCCCTACGCCGAGCTCGTCGAGGCCGTCTCGATGACGCTGCCGCCCATCGACGAGGCGACGGCGCAGCGCATCCGGGCGCTCGTGTCCGCCGGACCGCCCACGGAGACCGTCGGGGTCACCCAGACCCTGCCCTTCCCCTCCACCCCCGTCACCCGCCTCCCGGGCATGCCCGCCTGGGACATGAGCCAGGAGAGCCGTCCATGAGCACCTTCGAGTCCGCGGTCGTGTGGACCGCCCTGCCCTACGTCTGCTTCCTGCTGCTCGTCGTCGGGCTCGTGTGGCGCTACCGGACGGACCAGTTCGGGTGGACGAGCCGCTCCTCGCAGTGGAACGAGCGGGCCATCCTCCGGTGGGCCTCGCCGCTGTTCCACTTCGGCATCCTCTTCGTGGCGATGGGCCACCTCATGGGCCTCGTGCTGCCCAAGTCGTGGACCGTGGCGATGGGCGTGCCGGAGCACGTCTACCACCTCGTGGCGGTCATCCCCGGCACGATCGCGGGCCTCATGACGGTCGTGGGCCTGGCCGCCCTCCTCTACCGTCGCATCGTCGTCAAGTCGGTGCGCCTGGCGACGACGAGGAACGACATGGTCATGTACGTGCTGCTGCTCGTGCCGATCCTGCTGGGCTTCGCGGCGACCGTGACGACCCAGCTCTTCGGCGGTGCCGAGGGCTACGACTACCGCGAGACCATCAGCCCCTGGTTCCGCTCGATCTTCCTGCTCAACCCGCAGGCCGAGCTCATGGCCGAGGTGCCGATGGTCTTCAAGCTGCACATCGTGGCGGGTCTGCTGCTCTTCGCGATCTGGCCCTTCACCCGCCTCGTGCACGCGGTGAGCATGCCCGTGGGCTACACGACGCGGCCCTACGTCGTCTACCGCTCGCGGGAGGGGGCGACCTCCACCGTGGCGCCGCGCCGCGGCTGGCAGCCGGTGCACACGCAGGGGACGGGCAACGTCGGGGCGGATGACCTCACCCCCTCGCACGGCGCCTGATCGGGGTCGGGGGCGACGCGCTGCCGATAGCATCGGCCGTGGCGCCGTCGTGCCCGTGGGCCGCACGGGAGGACGACGGCACCCGGGGGGCCTCCCCCGTGGGGCGGGAGCCTGACGGAGGAGGCCTCGCAATCGCCACGACCCCGAAAGGAACACCATGCGCCTGTCGCGCCGCGTCACACTGACCACACTCGCCCTCGTCTCCTGCCTCACGCTCGCCGCATGCGGTTCCTCGGCGTCGGACACCTCCACCGCGCCGGCCTCCGGCGCGGCTGCGAGCGCCACGTCCTCTGAGGCCGCGGTCTCCGGCGAGATCACCGTCTTCGCCGCCGCCTCCCTCCAGAAGGCCTACGAGGAGATCGCCCAGGCCTTCACCGAGGCCCACCCGGAGGCCTCCGTCTCCTTCGACTTCCAGGGCTCGCAGGACCTCGTCGCGGCCCTGGACCAGGGCTCGACCGCCGACGTCCTGGCCACCGCGAACAACTCCACCATGCAGGACGCCGTCGACAAGGACCTGGTGGGCAAGCCGACGGAGTTCGCCACCAACGTCCTGACCCTCATCGTCCCGGCCGGCAACCCGGCCGGGGTGACGGGTCTCGACTCCTCGCTCGACAATGCCGACCTCGTCATCTGCGCCGTCGCGGTCCCCTGCGGTGAGGCGACGGCGAAGCTCGCCGACGAGCTGGGCGTCACCCTGCACCCGGTCTCCGAGGAGCAGAAGGTCACCGACGTACGCGGCAAGGTCGAGTCCGGTGAGGCCGACGCCGGCATCGTCTACACGACCGACGCGGCTGCCGCCGGCAGCGCCGTCGAGCAGATCACGCTGCCAACCAACTCCGTGATGAACCACTACCCGATCGCGGTGACCAGCAGCTCGACGAACGCCGCCACAGCCCAGGCCTTCGTCGACTTCGTCCTGTCCGACGCCGGCCAGGACATCCTCGCCTCCTACGGCTTCGGCGCCCCCGCAGCCAAGTGAGCGGCCTGCGCAGCCGCGCCGTCCGCAGCCCGCTGCCCGCCCCGGTCCTCCTGCTGGGGGTCCTGGGCGCGGCAGCGCTGCTGCTGCCCTTCGTCGGGCTCGGCACGCGCGTGGCGTGGGCCGACGTGCCCACACTGCTCGCCTCCGGCCCCGCGCGCACGGCGCTGGGCCTGTCCCTGCGCACCTGTGTCCTCGCCACGCTCATCTCCGTGGGGCTCGGGGTGCCGCTGGCCCTGCTGCTGGCCCGCCGGTGGCCCGGAGTGAGGGCCGCGCGCGTCCTGGCGGTGCTGCCGATGACGATGCCGCCGGTGGTCGCGGGTATCGCCCTGCTGTCGACGCTGGGCAAGCGGGGCCTGTTCGGCCCCGCCCTGGAGGCCGCGGGAATGCGGGTCTCCTTCACGACGACGGCCGTCGTCCTCGCCCAGGTCTTCGTCTCCATGCCCTACCTCGTCGTCACCCTGGAGGCGGCGCTGCGCAGCCGGGACACGCAGGCCGAGACGGTGGCCCGCACGCTCGGAGCCGGGCCGTGGACGGTCCTGTCCCGGGTGACGCTGCCGCTCGTGGCCCCGGCCCTCGCCCGGGGCACGGCGCTGGCGCTGGGCCGCAGCCTCGGCGAGTTCGGGGCCACCATCGCCTTCGCCGGCTCGAAGGAAGGGGTCACGCGCACCATGCCGTTGGCCATCTACCTCGAGCGTGAGAACGACACGGCGACGTCCCTGGCCCTGGCGGTGCTCCTCATCGCCCTGTCCTTCCTCGTCGTGGGGGCCACGAACGTGCCCTGGTCGCAGCTGCGGCGGCCCGTCGTCGAGGCCCCGGCCGCTGGGCCCACCGTCCCCGCCACCGGCGACCTCCCTGCTTCGTCCGACCCCTGTGGCTCCTGCGCCCCGCCGGCCGGTCCCCCCGGCACCGCCCGCGGCGCCGGGCGCGCGGTCCGCGTCTCCTTCTCCTCGGCGGTGCGCGGCGTCGCCGTCGACCTGGAGGTCGCCGCGGGCCGCACGGTCGCTCTCGTCGGCCCCAACGGCTCGGGCAAGTCCACCGTCTGTGCTGTCCTCGCCGGGCTCCTGGACGCCGACGGCGGCCAGGTGAGCGTCGGTGAGCGGCTGGTCGACGGCGGCACCCGCGGGTCCGTCTTCCTGCCGGCCGGACGCCGCGAGGTGGCGCTGCTGTCGCAGTCCCCGGGCGTCTTCACCCACATGAGCGTGCTCGACAACGTCGCCTTCGGGCCGCGCTGCCGGGGCCTGGGGCGTGCGGCTGCCCGTGAGCGCGCCCGCGCCGAGCTCGCCGCCGTCGGTGCCGAGCACCTGGCGCAGCGCCACGGCTCCCAGCTCTCCGGCGGTCAGGCGGCCCGGGTCGCCCTCGCCCGGGCGCTGGCCACCGACCCGGCGGTCCTCGTTCTCGACGAGCCCATGGCGGCCCTGGACGTCACCGCCCGACAGGACATGCGCAGGCTCGTCGCCCAGCGGGTGGACGAGCGGGGCCTGACCCTCCTGCTGGTGACGCACGACGTCCTGGACCTCACGGCCCTGGCCGACGAGGTCATCGTCCTCGACTCCGGACGCGTCACCGAGTCCGGGTCCACCACCCGGGTCCTGGCCTCCCCCGCCTCCTCCTTCATGGCGCACCTGACCGGCACCGCGGTCCTCACCGGCACGCTCGACGGCCGGGCCAGCGCCCCGGGCCTGCTCCTGGCGGACGGCACCCGCGTCGCCGGACGCCCCGACGAGGACTGGGCGGGAGCGGGCCGGGTGGGCCTGGCCCTCGTGCCTCCCGACGCCGTCGCCCTCTACCCTGCGCAGGGCGGCGGGGAGGGATCGCCGCGCAACACGCTGCCCGTGACGGTCACCGCCCTGGAGCGTGCGGGATCCCTCGTCCAGGTGCGCCTGGTCCTGGCCGACGGGCAGTGCCTGTCCGCCGTCGTCACCGCGGGCGCCGTCGCCGACCTGGCCCTGGAGCCGGGCGCCGCGGCCACCTGCGTCATCAAGGCCGTCCAGGTGCGGCTGCTCGCCTCACACGAGATGGCCGGGGTCCCTTCCACCAGCGAGGAGCAGTCATGAGCAGCCGGTCCAGCGCCTGGGCGCCCGTCGTCGACGACTCGCGGCGGCGTGCACTGACCGCCGCCGAGCGGGAGCGCTACGCGCGCAACGTCCTCGTCCCCGAGGTCGGCATGGCCGGGCAGGAGAGGATCCGGGCCGCCCGTGTCCTGCTCGTGGGCGCGGGCGCGCTCGGCTCCCCCGCCGCCCTGTACCTGGCTGCGGCCGGCGTGGGCACCCTCGGGATCATCGACCCCGACGTCGTCGAGGTCTCCAACCTCCAGCGCCAGGTCCTGCACACCACCGACGCCGCCGGACGTGCGAAGACCGACTCGGCGCGAGCAGCGCTGGCCGCTCTCAACCCGGACGTCGAGCTGGTGACCGTGACCGAGCGGGTGACGAGCGCCAACGCGCTGACGCTGCTGGAGGGATGGGACGTCGTCGTCGACGGCACCGACAACTTCCCCACCCGCTACCTGCTCGGGGACGCCACGGTGCTGCTGGGTGTCCCGCTCGTGCACGGCTCCGTGCTGCGCTCCCACGGCCAGGTCAGTGTCTTCGACGCCGCCCACGGGCCCTGCTACCGCTGCCTGCACCCCGAGCCCCCGCCGCCCGGGTCGGTGCCCTCCTGCGCCGAGGCCGGGGTGCTGGGCGTCCTGCCCGGCATCATCGGCTCGATGCAGGCCACCGAGGTGCTCAAGCTCGTCGTCGGGGGTGCCCGCCCGCTCATCGGGCGGCTGCTGGTCCTCGACGCCTGGGGCGCGCGCGTGGACGAGCTCACGGTGGCACGCAGGCCCGACTGCCCGGTGTGCGGGAGGCGCCCGAGCATCACCCGCGCCAGCGGGCTCATCGACTACGAGACCTGGTGCGACCTGCCCCCGGCCCCCGACGGGCAGGACGGTGAGCGGGCCGTGAGCCGGGTCAGCGCCGCCGAGCTGCGGGAGCAGATCGAGACCGGGACCGCCCCCGCCGTCCTGGACGTGCGCGAGGATGTGGAGGTCGAGCTGCGGGCCTTCGCGGGTTCCCGGCACATCCCCCTCGGGCAGGTCGCGGAGCGCCTGGGCGAGCTCGACCCGGCGCGCCCGACCGTCGTGCTGTGCGCGGCGGGCGTGCGCTCGCTCAGGGCTATCGAGGCCCTGCGGGCGGCGGGCTACCGCGGCGAGCTCATCAACCTCGAGGGCGGGCTGAGGTCCTGGGACGCCCTGGGCTGAGGCGCTTCGTCGGCCTGACCGTGTGCCTGACGCCGCGGCGGCCTCGCGCCTACCCTGGGTGTGGGCCCTCGCCGTCGTGCCCGCCGGGGCCGCCGAACCCGCTCGGGCAAAGGAGCCGCCATGAGTCCTGAGATCCCACAGAAGATGCGCGCCGTCCTCATGCGCGGCCCCGGTGACGTCGTCATCGACGAGATCGACGTGCCCCGGGTCGTCAAGCCCACCGACGCCGTCATCCGGCTGGAGGCCGCCTGCATCTGCGGCTCGGACCTGTGGCCCTACCGGGGGCTGCAGCCGGTGGAGAACACGTACATGGGGCACGAGTACGTCGGCACGGTCGTCGAGCTCGGCGAGCAGGTGAGCACGCTGAAGGTCGGTGACTTCGTCATCGGCTCCTTCATGCTCTCGGACGGCACCTGCGAGATCTGCCAGGCGGGGTACACCTCCCGCTGCGCCAACGCCGGCAGCTACACCGGCTCGCAGGCCGAGTACATGCGCGTCGAGCTCGCCGACGGCTCCCTCGTCGCCGTCCCCGGCGGGCGCCCCGAGGACCCGGAGAGGGTCGCCGACTACCTGGCCGCCTCTGACGTGCTGGGCACCGGCTGGTTCGCGGCGGTCGCGGCCCAGGCCGGCCCGGGCAGGACCATCGCCGTCGTCGGTGACGGGGCCGTGGGCCTCAGCGCCGTGCTGGCCGCCAAGACCCTGGGGGCGCAGACGGTCATCATCTTCTCCCGCCACGAGGACCGGGCGGCCCTCGCCCGCGAGTTCGGTGCCGACGTCGTCATCACCGAGCGCGGCGCCGAGGGGGCCGCCAAGGTCAAGGAGCTCACCGGGGGCTACGGCGCTCACGGCGTGTGCGAGGCCGTGGGGACGCAGGAGTCCATGGACCAGGCCATCGCCTCCTGCCGCCCGGGCGGCTACGTCGGTTTCGTGGGGGTCTCGCACAACCAGAGCATCGACGGCCAGGACCTGTTCCTCTCCGAGGTGCACCTGCACGGCGGGCCCGCACCGGTGCGCACCTACCTGCCGGACCTCATCCGCCGCATCCAGGCCGACGAGATCCACCCCGGCCGGGTCTTCACCGCCCGCATCCCGCTGGCCGACGCCGCCCAGGGCTACAAGGCCATGGACGAGCGCCGCGAGATCAAGGTGCTGCTGGAGGTCTGAGGCACACCGGCGGGTGGGGGCGCACGCGCGGGCGGCGCACCGCGGTAGCATCGGCGGGCCCGTTCGTGTCACAGGTCAGGGGGAGAGTCGTCCTATGCAGTACGTCGACTCCCGGCAGACCCGCAAGGGCCGCGGCGCGTTCTTCACCCCGGAGCCCATCGCCGCCTTCATCGCGCGGTGGGCGCTGCGCCGCGCCACCGACACGGTCCTGGAGCCCTCCTGCGGGGAGGCCGTGTTCCTGCGGGCCGCTGCCCGGCGCCTGAAGGCCCTGGGCGGGGCCGCGGCGCCCGGCCAGCTGCGCGGCGTGGACCTGCACGCGCAGTCCGTGGCCCGGGCGCACGAGGCGCTGAGCGCCTCGGGGGTCGAGGCGGCCCTGACCGTCTCGGACTTCTTCGACGTCACGGCGCACGCTCCGGTCGACGCCGTCATCGGCAACCCGCCCTACATCCGCTACCAGGACTTCCACGGCACCGCCCGGGGCAAGGCCCGCGCCGCGGCCCTCGCCCAGGGCGTGCGTCTGACCGCGCTGGCCTCCTCCTGGGCCGCCTTCACCGTCCACGCGGCCTCCTTCCTCACCCCCGGGGGGAGGCTCGGCCTCGTCCTACCCGCCGAGCTGCTGTCCGTCAACTACGCGGCGGCGGTGCGCGAGTACCTCCTGCGGCGCTTCGCCTCGGTGCGTCTGGTCCTGTTCGTCGAGCGCGTCTTCCCTGACGTCCAGGAGGAGGTCGTCCTGCTGCTGGCGGACGGCTACGACGCCGAGGGCCGCGGCACCGACCACTTCGAGGTCCTCCAGCTCCACAACCTGGACGAGCTCGACGGCGACACGCCGTCGCGTCGGTGGACCCCGGCCGCCCCGGGAGAGAAGTGGACGACCGCTCTCGCCTGCTCCCAGGCCTACACCCGGCTCACGAGCCAGGCGCCCGCGCTCTTCACCTCGCTGGACCAGTGGGGCCGCCTCACGCTCGGGACCGTGAGCGGGGCCAACACCTTCTTCGCACTGACATCGGCACGCGTGAGCGAGCTCGGGCTCAGCCCGCGTGACCTCGTGCGTGTCAGCCCACCCGGCTCGACCCACCTGCGGCGGCTCGCCCTGCGCGAGGAGGACCTGGCCCACCTCGACGCCGCCGGGAGACCCACCTTCCTCTTCTTCCCCGAGAACGAGCCCTCCACGGCCGGGCGCGCCCTCATCGCGGCCGGGGAGGCGGCGGGCGTCGCCGAGGCCTACAAGTGCCGGGTCCGCTCCCCGTGGTGGCGCGTCCCCCTGGCTGCGCGAGCCGACCTGTTCATCACCTACATGAACGACGACTCGGTGTCCGTGTGCGCCAACGAGGCCGGGGTCTACCACCTCAACTCCGTCCACGGCCTCGTCCTGGACGAGGGACTGCGGGACCTTCCCCGCGAGCTGCTCGCCCTCGCGGCCCACAGCTGCGTGACGGCGCTCGGCGCCGAGCTCGTGGGGCGCGCCTACGGCGGCGGCCTGCTCAAGCTGGAGCCCGCGGAGGCCAGGCGGCTGCCCGTGCCCGCACCCGAGCTCCTGCGCGCCCGGCGCGAGGAGCTGGAGACGCTACGCCCCCGTGCCCGCCAGGTCCTGGAGGAGGGCGGTGCCCCCGCGCTCAGATACGCCGTCGACGACGCCCTGGGCCTGGCCGCGGTCATCGGCGCGCCAGCGCTCGAGGAGATCCGTGAGGCCCGCGATGCCCTGGCCCGGCGGCGTCGCTCCCGCAGGAGGACAGTCTGATGCCCGCACGACAGGAACCGGCACCCGCACGCCCCTGCCCCGCCGTCACGGGCATCGCCCGCTACGACACCCTCATCGCCGGGCGCACGGCAGGCCCAGCGTGGCGGGGCACCGGCAGCGACCGGCGCTACGAGGCGGACACGGACCTGCTCGGGGACATCCTCACGATCCCGGTCTCGGAAGGCGCCACGCCCCAGTCGGGGCTCCTGGGCAAGGGGCTCGACGCGTGGTTCGCCCACGAGTTCCGCCGCGCCGGCTTCGACCCGGACCGGGTATGGCCGCGCGCCCAGGAGCCGCGCGTGCTCGCCCACGACGTCGTCGCCCTCCTGGACGCCCTGCCGAAGGCCCTGGCCGCCGACGTGCGCGCCCGCCTGCCCCAGCTGCGCCGCGTCGCCCCGCAGGACGCGACGATCCTCGGGCGGGCCTACGTCAAGCAGGTCGACGTGCTCATATCCTCGTGGCGCACAGGACCTGAGCTCCTGCTGTCAACCAAGTCCCAGAGCTCCTCCTTCGGCAACAACCTCGCCAACAGGTTCGAGGAGGCCTACGGCGACGCCGGCAACCTCCGGGCCCGCCACCCGTTGGCCGCCGTCGGCTTCGCCTTTGTCGTGTCGACCGCGATCGCTGACGAGCCCCACCAGCTCGCCAAGGCCATCGACATGATGCGCAAGCTGCGCGACCGCGGCGACGGCCACGGCTACACGGCGACCACGCTCCTGGCCTACGAGCCGTGCACGGGCGGGGTGAGCCTCGTGGCTGACCTGATCCCGGAGGATCTCGGCGTCAACCCGTTCATGGAGACCATGATCGACACCGTCCTGGCCGCAGCGCCGGCCAGTGAGCACCGGCTCGCACGCGAGCGCCGGGACGGCACCGGGACGCCGGGCTGAGGCGGCCCGCCGTGCGGCAACCGGGCACACCGATGGTCAGATGAGACGGCACCTGATCTGGCACGGTCTCGCCACTCGAACGTCAGGGTGCTGGTTGCCGACTCGGTGAGAGCGAGGCGCTGTCAGCAAGCCGATAAGCCGTCGACCTCCCCGCCCCTACACGCTGCAGGTCCCCACGCTCAGCCATCATCGTCAGCAGCTTCTGCGCGGTTCCGCGTGACATCGAGGTCAGTCGCATGAGGTCGCCCGTGCTGACCCTGCCGTACGCGCGGCACCACCGTCCGACGGTCTCCTGGACATCCTCAAGCCGGGTCGAGACGTATCCCATGACGTCGGCGAACCACGGCTGCCGGCGAGCCTCAAGTACTCGCTGACGAACCTCTGCCGCCAGCAGCCAGGCCTCCGCGTACCGTTCGATGAGCGCCTCACCGTTGACGCTGCACTGCACCGTCGCCCGCAACGCTGCCTCGGCGCCGTCCGCGTCCGTCTGCAACGCCACCATCACGTCCTCGACAGAGATGAAGGGACGACGTAAGAGGAGGTCGACAATGACTGCGACGCGCATGTCTCTCTGCCGAGGGAGGGGACGGATCGAGGCGAACAGCGCCTCCACCGGCGCCACAGGGTCACCTCCCGCCAACGTGCACACGATGTGCGGGCCAGGCGTCTCGACGATCGTCGGGGGTCGGTGGCCGAGCGGGATCATCGCGGTGTACATGCGGTCCACGCCGAGCCCCTGCTTCTCGACAAGGGACAAGGCTCGGAACAGATCCGCCAGGGCCGGGTAGCGGGCGTGGCGGTTGCTCAGGACGTTGGCGGAGCTGATCCCTCCCGTGAACCCACCCGGGCTACGGACCTCTAGCGTCGAGTCAACCGACAGCCACCGGACCTCCGTCGGTTCCACCGAGTTCCAGTCCCGGTGGATGACACCGTTGAGAATCGCCTCACGAGCCGCGCTGAGTGGTACCAGGCGCTGCGATGACGCGGAGAAGCGCTCCGTCGGCCGGGTCGAGAACCCGATGAGGGCTGCGAGAGCCTGCTCCACGACGCCGACCTGTTCCCGCAGCGAAAGCGCACGATCCGGTTCGATCCGGTTGAGGACCTGCCCGCCCGGGACGTCAAGCACCGTGAGGTCGATCAGGACGGCGCGTGCGGGTGTCAGCACGATCCTGGCCGCCTGTGTGAGGTAGCCGTCCGGACGAAGGGCGGCGACACGGCGCAGGACGTCGCCGTCCGTCTCCTCCGTGTCTGCCTTGAGATCGGCACGGATGAGCGACATCGCTCCCCGACCCACGTCCGACAGCGTTCGCTCGGAGCGCTCCGCCATGGAGTCGCGTTCCTGAGAACGCTCGCGGTGCAGCCACCACTCGGAGCGGTCCACTGGGGCACAGCTGTCACCGACGCGCCAGCGCAGTCGTCCGCTCGTGTCGGCGACCGGCTCTCGCGCCTCGGCAACGTAGAGGACAAGGAGCCGTTGCCCGCCGACGGCTCTGACCTCGATGTCGGGAGCAACGTCGATCGCCTGGTAGATGCGCTGCCGCAACCAGTCCTCGTTCAGCTCGGTTCCAAGGACGACTCCCGTGCGGTCCTCGACACCGAGGATGAGGGCTCCACCCCCAGGCGAGTTGGCCATGCAGGCGACCTCATCGGCCAGCTTGGTGGCAGCCATCGGGTTCTCGGTCTCACCCGGCTCAAGAGCGGGACCGTTCCTCCTGCCCGCCTCCTCCTTGAAGTCGACAGCCGAGGTCTCCATCCTGAGTGTCAGGACACCGTCACGCTCGGAGGCGAGAATGACATCGACGTCCTGGCGTAGCCGGTCGCGTCGTTCGAGTCCTGTGGGTCGCATACCAGCTCTCCGCGAAATCCAGATGTCAGTTTACAGTCAACCTAATCTAACACCGTTCGGCTCTTCAGGCATAAGCATGTTGATTCAGATACCTTCTGAAGTGACAGAAAGCCAGGCTGCCGCTCCGGCCAGTGAGCACCGGCTCGCACGCGAGCGCCGGGACGCCACCGGGACGCCGCGCTGAGGCAGCCCTCCGTGCGGCAACCGGGCACGCACCGTGACCGCCGTTACCCTCAAGGCCATGAGCACCCCGGTCCCCCCGACGACGGAGCGCCGCTGGCGCGACGACCTGCACCTGGCGCACACCATCGCGGACCAGGTGGACCCACTGACCCTGGCGCACTTCGAGCGGCAGGACTTCACCGTCGACACCAAGCCGGACCTCACCCCGGTCACGGACGCGGACCGTGAGGCCGAGCAGCTCATCCGCACGTACCTCGGACGCGCCCGCACGCGCGACTCCGTGCTCGGTGAGGAGTACGGCGCCACCGGGCACTCCCCGCGCCAGTGGGTCATCGACCCCATCGACGGCACGAAGAACTTCGTGCGCGGCGTGCCCGTGTGGGCCACGCTCATCAGCCTCGTCGAGGACGGGCAGGTCGTCGTCGGGCTCGTGTCCGCACCCGCACTGGGCCGACGCTGGTGGGCGGTCACCGGAGGCGGCGCCTGGACGGGACGCTCCCTGTCCTCCGCCAAGCAGATGCACGTGTCGCGCATCGCCAGCCTGGAGGACGCCTCCCTGTCCTACTCGTCCCTGTCCGGGTGGGCCGAGCGCGGCCGCCTGCGCGGGATGCTCTCGCTCATGCAGTCGTGCTGGCGCACGCGCGCCTACGGCGACTTCTGGTCCTACATGCTGCTCGCTGAGGGCGCCGTCGACCTCGCCGCCGAGCCCGAGCTCGCGCTGTACGACATGAGCGCCCTCGTCCCGGTGGTCACGGAGGCGGGCGGCACCTTCACCTCGCTGGCCGGCGAGCCCGGCCCCTGGGGCGCCGACGCGCTGGCAACCAACACGCTCCTGCACGAGGTGGCCCTGGCGCTGCTCGACCACGAGACCGACTGACGCTGCCCGGGTCCCACGCTGAGGGAGGTGTCACAGGGGTGGGCGCACACCGCCGTGCGCCGCGGCCGGTAGCCTTCCCGCAGTCCCGTCCGCGCTAGCACTGGAGCGCCATGAACTGGCTGCACGCCGTCATCCTCGGCATCGTCGAGGGCATCACCGAGTTCCTGCCCGTGTCCTCCACCGGGCACCTCAACATCGTCGAGAAGCTCCTCGGCTACGACATCAACACGGTCGGGATGACGGCCTTCACCGCCGTCATCCAGATCGGGGCGATCCTGGCCGCCATCGTCTACTTCTGGTCCGACATCGTGCGCATCGTGCGGGCCTGGTTCACGGGGCTGGTGCGACGCGAGGCCCGTCAGGACCCGGACTACACGCTCGGCTGGGGGATCATCCTCGGCTCGCTGCCGGTGGCCGTCGTCGGCCTGGCGCTCAAGGACTTCATCGAGGTCACGGCCCGCTCCCTGTGGGTCATCGCCGGCGCCCTCATCCTGTGGTCGGCCGTGATGTGGCTGGCGGACCGGCGCACGAACCTGAGCAAGGGCATGCGCCAGGTGCGGATCACGGACGCGCTCATCATCGGCTGCTTCCAGGCGCTGGCGCCCGTCTTCCCGGGCATCTCCCGCTCGGGTGCGACGATCTCGGCGGGCTTGCTCCTGCGCTTCGACCGGGTAACGTCCACGCGGCTGTCGTTCTTCATGGGGATCCCGGCGCTCGTGGCCGCGGGCCTGCTGGAAGCGGTGGTCGAGGCCGACCACATCTCGACGACGGTCGGCTGGGGGCCCACGCTCATCGCGACCGTGGTCTCGGGCCTCGTCGCCTACGCCACCATCGCGTGGCTGCTGAGGTTCGTCTCCTCCAACCGGTTCACGGGCTTCCTCGTCTACCGCGTGGGCCTGGGCGCGGTCATCATCGCGCTCGTCGCCTCCGGCCTCGTGGCGGCCTGAGGACGGGGACCGGGCGGTCGGGAGCGTGTCCTAACTCGCGCCGTTATTCGTGTCGGTGCCCCGTGAGAGGGTCGTCCCATGCGCATCCTGCACACCTCCGACTGGCACCTGGGACGGACCTTTCACGGCCTCCCGCTGGAGGAGGCGCACGCCGCCTTCATGGACCACCTGGTCGAGCTCGTGCGCTCAGAGCGCGTCGACGCCGTCCTCGTGTCCGGGGACGTGTACGACCGCGCCGTTCCGCCCACGGACTCGGTGCGTCTGCTCGACGAGACGCTGCGGCGCCTGAGCGAGCGCACGCGCGTCGTGCTCACCCCCGGCAACCACGACTCCGCCCGGCGCCTGGGATTCGCCTCCGGGCTGCTGCGCGAGGGCCTCGTCATCCAGGCGCGCACCGACGCCGTCGACCGCGCCGTGGTGCTTCCGGATGCCGACGGCGCTGCCGGGGCCCTCGTCTACGCCCTGCCGTACCTCGACCCGGACACGGCACGCGCACACCTGCCGCGCCTGCTCGCCGAGCGCCTGGGCGAGCAGGGCGAGGTGTCCGCGCAGGAGGGGGATGAGGGGACGGCGGGGCTGCCGCGGGTGGCACGCTCGCACGAGGCCGTCGTCTGCGGCGCTCTGCGGCTCGTCGCCAGCGACCTGGCGGCGCGGCGTGCAGCCACGTCGGTGCGCGCACCCGCCATCGTCATGGCCCACGCCTTCGTCTCCCCCGCGGGCACGGGGGACGGCGGGCCCTCCGACGGCGAGGACGGGCCGCAGACGACGGAGTCCGAGCGCGACATCAGGGTCGGTGGGGTGGACCTCGTCCCCTCCCAGGTCTTCGCGACCCTGGGAGGCTCCTGCCTGGCTGCCCGGTCCGGCGGCGTCGACTACGTCGCCCTCGGCCACCTGCACCGTCCCCAGGCCGTCAACCTGCCCGCCTCCGTGCGCCAGGAGGCTGCGGCCGCGGGGCGGGCGCTGCCCGTCCTGCGCTACTCGGGCTCTCCCCTTCCCTTCTCCTTCTCCGAGGCCCCCTTCGCCAAGTCCTCGGTCCTCATCGAGCTCGGCACCGACGGCGTGGGCAGCACCGTGCTCATCGACGCGCCCGCCCCTCACCGGATCGCGACGGTGCGCGGCACGCTGGACGAGCTCCTCTCTCCCCGCTACGACGCGCTCACCGACGCCTGGCTGCGCGTCGAGCTCACCGGGGCGCACACGGTGGACGCGATGGCCCGCCTCAAGCAGCGCTTCCCGCACATCCTCACCCTGAGCCGGGTCCTGCCCACGCAGCAGCCACGTGAGCGGGTGGTGGTCACACGGCGGGCGGACCCGGTTGAGGTCGGCGACCAGTTCCTGGCCGCGGTCGGTGGGCGTCGGCCCAGCGAGGACGAGTCGCGCGTCCTGCGTGAGGCTTACGAGGCCGCTCTCGCCGCTGACAGGAGCCTGTGATGCGTATCCACCGTCTGACGATGAGCGCCGTCGGCCCGTTCCCGGGCACCGAGGTCATCGACTTCGACTCCTTCGTCGCCTCCGGGCGCTTCCTCCTCAGCGGGCCGACCGGCTCGGGCAAGACGACGATCATCGACGCCATCGTCTTCGCCCTGTACGGCGAGGTCGCCGACTCCGCCGACTCCTCCAAGGAGCGCATCCGCTCGCGTCACGCCGCCGCCGGGCAGGAGAGCGTCGTCGAGCTCGTGTTCTCCACCAGCGCCGGGCTGTTCAAGGTGCGTCGCACGCCCGAGTACGAGCGGCCCAAGAAGCGCGGCACAGGAACAACCACCCAGAACGCGACCGCGCACCTGTGGCGGCTGACCGAGCCGGACGAGGACGGCACCTATGAGCCCGCCGACGAGCCGATCGCCGTCGGCCCCCGCGAGGTCGGTCCCGAGATCACACGGATCGTGGGACTCAACCGGGAGCAGATGACCCAGACGGTCGTGCTGCCGCAGGGCAAGTTCGCCCGCTTCCTGCGCGCCTCCTCCCAGGAGCGCCGCGAGCTGCTGCGTGACGTGTTCGGCACCGGCATCTACGACCGCATCCAGGACGAGCTCGCCGAGCGCTCACGCAGTGCCCGAAGCCAGACCGAGTCCGCGCGCAAGGACCTCATGGCCTCCGTCAGGTCGCTCGTCCCGCTGCTGCCCGAGGAGACGTCCGAGGGGTCGTCAGCGCCGGGCACGGACAGCCGGGCGGAGAGGCTTGAGGTCGCCGTCAGTGCGCTCGCCCCCAACGAGGAGGCCGTTGCCGAGCCCCTCGACGAGGCTCTCGCCGTCTCGCAGGCGGGAGTGAGCGAGCGCGAGGCCGCCCAGGCGCAGGCTGCCGAGCGCCGCGACGAGGCCGCCCGCGCACTCCAGCAGGTCCGTGAGCGCGCCGCGCTCATCGCCAGGCGGGCCGGGCTCCTGGCCGAGCAGAAGCAGCTGGAGGAGTCCGCCGAGGCCGACGACGCTGCCGGGGCCCGTCTCAGCCGGGCGGAGAGGGCCGCTCGCACGAGCTCTCCCGCTCAGGCCGCGCAGCGTCAGGCGCGTGCCGCCCTGACCGCGCTCGACGGGCTCACGGCCGTGCTCGGCCGCCTGCCCGAGGAGAGCGGCACGCCACTGTCCGGGGCGCGCTCCCTGGAGACGCTGCGACCCGCTCTCCTCGACACCGCAGACGCCGCCCGGGGCTCCGGGGCCAGCACCCTGTCCTCTCAGGACCTCGCCAGCCTGGCAGCCGCCGCCCGAGCCGACGCCGAGGCTCTGGGCGCCAGGGCCGACGAGGTCAGGCTCGACGCAGGCGGGCTGCACGCACTCGTCGAGTCCGAGGCCACCCTTGCCTCACGTCGCACGGCTCTCGCGGAGGAGCGCGCGGCCCACGCCGCCGAGCTCGACGCGATCGCCCAGGATCAGGCGGCGCTCGAGCAGCGTCCCGCCCGCTACGACGAGCTCAAGGACGCCCTCGACGCCGCCCGGAGGGCCGAGCAGGCCCTGCCGGCGCTCGACGCCGACCACGACGCCGCCCGCTCCCGGCACGAGGCCGCCCTGCGTGCCGTCTCGCTTGATGCGCGGCTCGCCAGCGCCGAGGAGGCCCTCACCGCCGCGCGGGAGGCTGCCGAGCGGGAGGCTGGGACCCTCCATGCCTGTCGCCGCGCCTGGATCGCTGTCACCGCCGGCAGTCTCGCCGCCGAGCTCCAGGACGGTGAGCCCTGCCCCGTGTGCGGCTCCGTCGAGCACCCCTGCCCCGCCGAGCGGGAGGAGGGCACCGTCACACGCGCCGACGTCGAGGCAGTCGAGCGCGCCGAGAGGCAGGCCGCTGACACGCTGACCCGCCGAGCCGCTGAGAAGCAGGACCTGCTCCAGCAACGTGCCCGAGCCGAGCAGGAGGCCGGTGGTCTCGACGTCACCGCCGCAGCCACGGCCCTGGAGCAGGCTGAGGCCGCTCTTGCCCGCCGCCGGGCCGAGGCCGAGCCCGTCGAGAGCCTGAGCGAGGCCGTCGAGGGCTTCGCTCAGCAGACCGCTGTACTCACCGAGGCGCTCGCCGCCCGCCGGGCGACCGCCGACGCCCGGGCCGCACGGCTGACGGACACGGCGCAGCAGCTGGACGCCGAGGACGAGCGCCTGGCCCGGGCGCGCGGCACCGCGAGCACCGTCAAGGCCCGTATGACGGCCATGACCGAGCACGCCGACGCCCTCGCCGCTGCTGCGCACGCCGTGCGCAGCGCCCTGGATGCCCTGAGCGGCACCGTACAGGCCGCCAGTGACCTCGCCGCTGCCCTGAGCGACGCAGGCTTCAGCTGCCTGGCCTCGGCACGTGCCGCCGCCCTGCCCGCCGACGAGCTTGAGGCGCTGCGCTCACAGGTGACCACGGTGGCCGCCAGCCGCGAGCGGGTGCGCCAGGGGCTCGCTGAGGAGGCGATCGCCGCCCTCACCGGCGAGGAGAGCGCGGACGTTCCGGCCGCGGAGGCCGCCCACGCCCTCGCCGACGAGGAGTACACCGCGGCCGTGCGGGCCGCCGAGCAGGCACGCAGCGCCCACCTCAGCGTCGAGGCCGCTGCGCAGGGCGTGCGCGACGCGGCCGCGGCCCTCGCGCACATGAACGCGCACCAGGAGGCTCTGCTGCGTGTGGCCGGCCTCGTCACCGGGACGAACGACCACGGCACCCCCCTGGCGACCTGGGTCCTCGTCGAGCGCTTCCGGGAGGTCCTGGCCTTCGCCAACCAGCGGCTGGCCGAGATGTCCGACGGCCGCTTCGAGCTCACGCGCACCACCGAGGAGGCAGGTTCTGCCCGCCGCAAGGACCGCGGGCTCGGGCTCGCCGTCGTCGACCACCGTGCCAGCGGCGGCGAGCGCGACCCGAGGACCCTGTCCGGCGGGGAGAGCTTTTACGTCTCCCTGTCCCTCGCTCTCGCCCTCGCCGACGTCGTCACCGCGGAGGCGGGCGGCATCGCCCTGGAGACGCTGTTCATCGACGAGGGCTTCGGCTCCCTCGACCCCGAAGCCCTCGACAAGGTCATGACGGTGCTCTCGCGCCTGCAGGCAGGAGGTAGGACCGTCGGCATCGTCTCCCACGTCGAGGAGCTCAAGCGGCAGGTCCCCGACCGCATCGAGGTGCGCCGCACCGCCGTCGGATCCACGCTCGCCGTCCGCGCCGGATGATGTCCGTCGCCCGACGGCACCGTACAGACCGAGGGTCTCGCACGTCTGCGACTCGCCGCCCAGGCGCGCCCGCTCAGCCGATCTCGGCCGCCACAGCCTGTCGCTCACAGGCGTCGTACCACAGCAGGTCCGCCTCCGCGGCCCGCTCGAAGGCCTCCTCCTCGCCCGTGCGTGCCGCCGCGACGTCCGGCTCGGCCTCAGGCTCGTCCACGAGCAGAGCCGCGACGTCGTCCCAGGACACCGGGGCCAGGAGCTCCACCGTCCCGGGCAGCACCTCATCATCGACCTCGCACTCGCGCAGCGCCTCGGCGTCCACGTCCGCGGCGATGACCACACGTCGGCTGGCAACCTCTTCGTTGCCAGGCTCCGCCAGGCGCATGAGTGAGGAGTCCGCAGCGCACAGGCTCGCGGAGACCTCCAGGCCCTCCTCGTCCTCCTCGGGCAGGGCCTCAGACAGGGCCCTCGTGGCGGCATGTGCCAGGCGCACGGAGATCTCGGGGGCGGACAGGTCGGCGGCGGTCGCCGGAAGGTAGATGCGCATGAGGTCAGTGTGCCCCAGACAGGAGAGTCACAACCGGTGGCGGCCGCCGCGTCGCCGCCGCCGCGCCCCCATCCTTGTCTCGCCCTCACGAGACGCGGAGCCTGCCCGGCTGAGCGCGACCGTTCCCGGATCGGAGGGAACCGATCCCGCGCCAGGCGGGGTCGTCCCAGAACTGGGCCGGATCGACGCCGGGGCAGGCGGAGACGAGGGCGTACCGGACGAAGGCGCCGCAGAGACGGGCCGAATCGACATCCGACCAGACGACAGCGTCGGCGGCTCAGACGCAGACGCCACCGACACAGGCCGGAACGACGCCCGAGAAAGCGGAGACGACGGCGTACCGGACGCAGACGCCACCGACACAGGCCGGATCGACGCCCGAGAAGGCGGGGGCGTCGGCGTGCTGGGCGCAGACGCCGCTGACACGGGCCGGATCGACGGCGGCGCAGGCGGAGACGACGGCGTACCGGACGAAGGCGCCGCAGGAACGGGCCGGATCGACATCCGACCAGACGGCAGCGTCGGCGGCTCAGACGCAGACGCCACCGACACAGGCCGGAACGGCACCGGAGCAG
>ERZ772917.724-NODE-724-length-22048-cov-4.476470_pt1 | contig 22048 bp, 19 predicted proteins | sample MGYA00511187_ERZ772917 | MGnify/ENA primary metagenome ERZ772917 (study PRJEB29015, sample SAMEA2737925) | human oral metagenome | biome: human oral; feature: human-associated habitat; material: dental | place: China | collected 2012 ...
GTCATCAAAGTTTCATCACACGTCATCAAAGTTTCATCACGCGTCATCAAAGTTTGATCACACACGAACAATCCAAGTGCAGGACTTATCTTTACGCCATCAATCATAACCCCTACTGCAATGAACAAAACGAAAAACCTGATCTCGGCCACGCTCAGCGAGGCATCATGCAATAAAGTCAAGGAGAAAATCAAAGAAATCGAGGCGGAGCTCCCCTTCCTGATCGCCCTCTCCACCGCTGATAAGCGGCGCATCAGGCCCTCCGGCCCACGCACCGCCGCGTTTGTAGACATGGCCCTCCGCGGCGCCCAAAACTTCTCCCAATACCTCTTGCAGACGTTCGATGTAGAGGAGTTCGAGCAAGACGTCCTGCTCATGCACCGGCTGAAAGACCTCCGCATCTCGGTAGCCTCCCTGCTCGAAAAGCTCGACGACACCATCCACGCCTCCTCCGCCGACGCCCTCGCCGAAGCCAACGAGGCCTACACCTACCTCAAAGGAGCCGCCAAATACGACGGCGCCCTCAAAGCCACCGTCAAAGAGATCGGCCAGCGATACGCCCGCCCCTCACGCCGAAAAAACGACACCGACGACGAATAATCGACCATTCTCCAAGCCCCCACACTCCTCCCCCCGCTGCCCCCGGCCATGATTCAGTAAATTCAAAACAGCTTCCATTTCTTTAACCACGCCCCACCGGCGCTCACTCGCTAAAGGGTCTACTTTTGCGCCCCAGAATCGAAAAAGACAGTACATCGTAAAGAATCAAACCTCTATGAATCAAACAGTAGATATAAGGGAATTGAATGAGCGGATCGAGCGCCACAGCACGTTCGTGACGACGCTCACCATGGGAATGAATCAGGTGATCGTAGGTCAGAAGCACCTCATCGAGTCGCTCCTCATCGGTCTGCTCTCCGACGGGCACATCCTGCTCGAGGGCGTCCCCGGGCTCGCCAAAACGCTCGCCATCAAGACGCTCTCCTCGCTCATCGATGCCAAATACAGCCGCATACAGTTCACCCCCGACCTGCTCCCCGCCGACGTGATCGGCACCATGATTTACAGCCAGAAGAACGAAGAATTTCAGGTGCGCCAAGGCCCCATCTTCGCCAACTTCGTCCTGGCCGACGAGATCAACCGCGCCCCGGCCAAGGTGCAGAGCGCACTGCTCGAAGCCATGCAAGAGCGGCAGGTGACCATCGGCGAAACGACCTACAAGCTCCCCGCCCCCTTCCTCGTCATGGCCACCCAAAACCCCATCGAACAAGAAGGAACCTACCCGCTGCCCGAGGCACAAGTAGACCGATTCATGCTGAAGGTCGTCATCAATTACCCCAAAAAGGAGGAAGAAAAACAAGTGATCCGGCAGAACATCACGGGCCAGGCACCCACCGTTCGCCCGGTGATGGACACGAAGCAGATCATGGCCGCCCGCGAGATCGTCCGCGAAGTCTACATCGATGAGAAGATCGAGCGTTACATCGTCGACATCGTCTTCGCCACCCGCTTCCCGCAAGAGTACGGCCTCACCGACCTCCAATCCATGATCGCCTTCGCCGCCTCGCCCCGCGCCTCCATCAACCTCGCACTCGCCGCCCGCGCCTACGCCTTCATCAAGCAGCGCGGCTACGTCATTCCCGAAGACGTGCGCGCCGTCTGCCACGATGTCATGCGCCACCGCATCGGGCTCAGCTACGAGGCCGAAGCCAACAACCTCACCTCCGAAGCAATCGTGAGCGAGATTCTCAACAAAGTCGAGGTGCCCTAATTCCCGCCACCGATCATCCACAGCAAGAACACCGTAGGCAGCAGGCTACTCCTGACTACTTTCTACTACTTCTTACTACTTATAACTACTTGTAAAAGGATGGAGACGAGCGAACTCTTAAAGAAAGTCCGGCAGATCGAGATCAAGACCCGCGGACTCTCGAGCAACATCTTCGCCGGCCAATACCACTCAGCCTTCAAAGGCCGCGGCATGGCCTTCAGCGAAGTCCGCGAATACCAGTTCGGCGACGACACGCGCGACATCGATTGGAAAGTCACCGCGCGCTACGTCCGACCCTACGTCAAGGTCTTCGAGGAAGAGCGCGAGCTGACCGTCATGCTGCTCATCGACGTATCAGGCAGCAAGGACTTCGGCACCGTGTCGCAGATGAAGCGCGACGTAACGACGGAGATCGCCGCCACGCTGGCCTTCTCCGCCATACAGAACAACGATAAGATCGGCGTCATCTTCTTCTCCGATAAAATCGAGAAGTTCATCCCTCCGCAAAAGGGGCGCCGACACATCTTATATATCATCCGCGAGCTGATCGACTTCCGCCCCGACGACCGCCAAACGGACATCAATCAGGCGCTGAAGTACCTCACCAACGCCATCAAGAAGCGCTGCACAGCCTTCCTGCTCTCCGACTTCATCGACCGCGGCAACTACCGCGACGCGCTGACCATCGCCAACCGCAAGCACGACATCGTAGCCATCCAAGTCTACGACCGCCGCGAAACGGAGCTGCCCAGCGTAGGCCTAATGAAGGTGCGCGACGCCGAGACAGGCCAAGAGCGATGGGTCGACAGCTCGTCCAAACGAGTGCGCGAGGCCTACCGCACGTGGTGGGACAAACGGCAGGCGGAAATGAACGCCGCCTTCCAAAAGAGCCGCATCGACGCCGTCTCCATCCGTACGGAGGACGACTACGTGAAGGCGCTGCTGGCTCTCTTCGATAAACGAAACTGATTTTTCCTGACAATGAAATTGAAAGTGATAAGCGTCCGCATGCTCTTCCTCGCCGTGTGCCTCATCGCGGGTTTCACCGCGCGGGCGCAGCAGACGCTGATCGACGTGAAGGTCGACACGGCCGACATCCTCATCGGTGAGCAGACGACGCTGCACGTGACCGTAACAACCGACCCCAATCGGCGAATCATCATCCCCCTGCCCAGCGACACGCTGATGACAGGCGTAGAGGTGCTCTCCGTCTCCGAGGCAGACTCGACAGTGACCGACGGTCGGCTCATCATTCGGCGCGACATCCTTGTCACCTCCTTCGATTCGTCGCTCTACCTGCTCCCGCCCTTCGTCGCCATCGACGGCGCCGACACGATCGCGTCGAACCAAGTGGCACTGAAAGTCTCCACCGTGCCCGTCGACGTGGACAACCCGGAGCAGTTCTACGACATCAAAGACGTCTGGCAGCCGCCCTTCGTCTTGGCCGACTATTACCCGTGGATCTTCGGCATCCTGACCGCGCTGTTCATCATCTGTGTCATCGGCTACTTAGTGCAGCGCTACCGCCGCCGTCAGTCGGAGGCGCCTGTGAAGCCGGCCGAACCGGAGCTTCCGCCCTACGAGGTGGCTATCCGCGAATTGGACTCCATCAAGGATCAAAAGCTCTGGCAGCAGGGGCTGAACAAGGAATATTATACACAGGTGACGGACACGCTCCGCCGCTACATCTCCCGCCGCTACGGCGTGAATGCGATGGAGAAGACCTCTGAGGAGATCCTCGCCATCATCGAGCGAGAGACTGACGAACGCTCCGTCTACGACACCCTGCGGCAAGTGCTCCGCCTGTCGGACTACGTGAAGTTCGCCAAGCTGCACCCCCTGCCCGACGAGAACGACGAGAGCATGCGCAACGCGTACCTCTTCGTCAACCAAACGAAACGCACCGAAGCGCCGCAGCCCGACGAGCCCGCCGCGGAAACCGTAACTAAGGAGGATAAGAAATGACGTTTGCCAATCCCGCCTATTTGTTTTTGTTGCTCCTGCTCGTGCCGCTGATTGCCGCGTATGTGTGGAAACTGCGCCGCAGCCAGGCCAGCATGGAGATGTCGTCGTCCGAAGCGTTCGACGTGAAAGGCATGACGACCGTCAAGGTGCGCCTGCGCCATCTGCCCTTCGTGCTGCGCATGGTGGCCATCGCGCTCGTCATCGTCATTCTGGCCCGCCCGCAGTCGACGGACAGCTGGCAGAACTCCTCGACCGAAGGCATCGACATTATGATGGCCATGGACATCTCGGGCAGTATGCTCGCCCGCGACCTGCGCCCCGACCGACTGACGGCGGCCAAGAACGTAGCCGCCAGCTTCATCAACGGTCGGCCGAACGACAACATCGGCCTCGTGGTCTTCTCCGGCGAGAGCTTCACCCAATGCCCCCTCACGACAGACCACGCCGTGCTGCTGAACCTCTTCAAAGACATTCAAAGCGGCATGATCGAAGACGGAACAGCCATCGGCGTAGGGTTGGCCAACGCCGTGAGCCGCATCAAGGACAGCCAAGCCAAGTCGAAAGTGATCATCCTCCTGACCGACGGCTCGAACAATCGCGGCGAGATCGCCCCCGTGACGGCGGCAGAGATCGCACGCACGTTCGGCATCCGCGTCTATACGATCGGCGTGGGCACCCAGGGCGAAGCACCCTATCCCTTCCGACTGCCCGGCGGCACGATCCAAATGCAGATGGTGCCCGTCGACATCGACGAGCCGACCCTGCAACAGATCGCCTCCATCACCGGCGGCCAATACTTCCGCGCCACGAACAACTCGAGCCTCAAGTCCATCTACGCCGAGATCGACAAGATGGAGAAGACGAAGATCAGCGTGCGCGAGTTCAGCAAGAAGCAAGAGGAATACATGCGCATCGCCCTCGTCGTGTTCGGATTGCTGTTCATCGAATGGCTGCTGCGCGTCACCTTACTCAAGAGAATCCCGTAAACAAGCAGTTAGAAGTAGCAGGAGGTAGTTTGAAGGAGTCTGAAGTAGCGGCCCTACATCTCACTGTTCCTACCAACAACTACTTACAACTGCACCTAACTACCCTATAACTCCCCCCTCTTATCATGTTTCGTTTCGCACACCCCATATACCTCTACCTGCTGGCCGTGCTCCCGGTGATGATCGGGGGCTACGTCTACACCCTCCTCAACCGTCGGCGGGCCGTGCGTCGCTTCGGCGATCCGAAGCTCGTGGCCGAGCTGATGCCGGAAGTGTCACGTAAGCGCGAGCACCTGAAGTTTTGGCTCTTCTTCGCCGCCGTGGCCGTAATGATCTTCGTGATCGCCGGGCCGCAGTTCGGCTCCAAGCTCGAGACGGTGAAGAAGCGCGGCGTGGAGATCATGATCTGCCTCGACGTCTCCAACTCGATGATGGCCGAGGACATCCAGCCCAACCGTCTCGATAAGGCCAAACAGATGCTCTCCCGCATGACGGAGAGCTTCACGAACGACAAGGTGGGGCTGATCGTCTTCGCCGGCGACGCCTTCACGCAGCTGCCCATCACGTCGGACTATATCTCCGCCAAGATGTTCCTCTCCTCCATCAGCCCCTCGATGGTCTCCACGCAAGGCACAGCCATCGGAGCGGCCATCAACTTAGCCCTGCGCTCCTTCACGCCGAACGACCAAGCAGGCAAGACCATCTTCCTGATCACTGACGGCGAGAACCATGAGGGCGACGCCGTGAAGGCCGCCAAAGCCGCTGCCGATCGAGGCATCAGCGTCAACATCGTCGGCATCGGGCAGCCCGAGGGCGCACCCATCCCCATCGGCGGAAGCAGCAACTACATGAAGGACAACGACGGCAACGTGGTCATCACCCGGCTCAACGAACAGATGTGTCAGGAGATCGCCGCCGCCGGCAAAGGCATCTATGTGCGCGCCGACAACACCAACTCAGCCCTGCGCACGCTGCAAAAAGAGATCGACAAGATGGAGAAAGCCGAGCAGGAGAGCCAGGTGTATTCCGAATACGACGAGCAATTCCAAAGCCTCGCGTGGATCGTGCTCCTACTGCTCATTGCGGAATATGTAATCATGGATCGCAAGAATCGGATCTTCCGGCGGGTCAAGCTGTTTTCGAGATAGCGGTGGAAACCCTCCTGACACATCCATCGGACGCAAGCACGTCCCTCCCACTTGCCTCGGCAGAATGTCTGCCGGGGCTTTCACGGTTCATCAATGCGTTGGCGACACCGTCGCCGGGGCTTTCAGAGTCTCGGAATGTGCCGGCGACACTGTTGCCAAGGCTTTCAGAGTTCCCAAATGTGCCGGCGACACTGTCGCCGAGGCTTTCAGAGACCCGGAATGTGTCGCCGAGGCTTTCAGAGTCCCCAAATGTGCCGGCGACACCGTCGCCAAGGCTTTCAGAGTCCCGGAATGTGTCGGCGACACTGTCGCCAAGGCTTTCAGAGTGCATAAAGATGTGGGCAAACCTTTTGTCGGTTCAACAAACCAGCGTATAGATTGTTGGATCACCAAGAAAAGATGAATATGAAAAGAAACACGCTATACATAATAGGAATAAGCCTGCTACTGGCCGTCGGAAGCGCGTCGGCGCAGAAGGCCGAGCGGTCGAACATCCGCCGGGGCAACCGGCTTTATCGCAACGAGAAATACACCGAGTCCGAGGTCGCTTATCGAAAGAGCATCACGGTCAATCCGCGCTCCGTGGAGGCGGCGTACAACCTCGGCAATGCGCTGTATAAACAGAAAAAATACCCCGAGGCTGCCGAGCAATACATGCAGATCGTAGGGCGGCGCGAGCAGTTGCTGGCCGATAATCCAGCCAATGGGAAGCGCTTGGCGCAGGTCTATCACAACCTCGGCAACATCCAAATGCAAGGCAAGGATTACGCCAAGAGCGTGGAGGCCTACAAGCAGTCGCTGCGCCTGAATCCGAAGGACGACGAGACGCGTTACAACCTGGCACTGGCTCAGAAGTTGCTACACGATCAGCAGCAAAACCAGCAGCAGAATCAGCAGCAACAGCAACAACAGCAACAACAACAGGAGGAGCAGCAGCAACAGCAGCAGAACCAAGACCAACGCGAAAACAAAACGCAGCAAGAGAAACAGCAGAACGAACAAATGAGCCAAGACAACGCGCAACAGATACTCGACGCCTTCCTGCAAGACGAACGCGACACGCAGGAGAAGGTCAAGAAGGCGCAACGGCAACAACAGGAACGACGTAAAACAGATAAGCAATGGTAAAAGCAAGCGCAACGAAGCAAGTGATCCTACTCCTCGCCCTTTGGCTCACAGCCGGGGCGGCACACCACATGAAGGCCGACGGCGTCACATTCAGGGCGTCCGCCCCGAGCGCCGTAGTCATGGGTCAGCAGTTTCAGCTCACCTACACCGTCAACACCGAGGGCGCCAGCTCGCTCCACACCCCCGACCTCTCCGACTTCGAGGTACTGATGGGTCCCAGCTCGTCCGTCAGCCGCAGCATGCAGATCGTCAACGGGCAGATGTCAAGTTCTTACTCCCAGACCTTCACCTACGTACTGATGCCGAAAAAGGAGGGCACCTTCAACATCGGCCCGGGCAGCATAAAGATCAAGAACGCCAAATACAGCTCCAACTCGCTCGTCGTTAAAGTGCTGCCGCCCGACAAAGCCGGCAGTGCCTCAGGCGGACGCAGCAGTGGCAGCAGCAGTTCGGACAACCTCGCGCAAGGGTCTTCCGGCGTCGGCGCCAACGAGCTATTCGTCCGTATGAACGTAGCCAACCGCAGCGTCTATGAGCAAGAAGGCATCCTCGTCACCTTCAAGCTCTACTCCCTCTACGACGTCGACCTCGATGAGATCAAGTTTCCCGAGTTCGAAGGCTTCCTTGCCCAGGACGTCGAGCTCAACCCCCAGTGGACACTCGAAAACTACAACGGTCGCAACTATCGCACCGCGGTCTTCAAGCAAACCATCCTCTATCCGCAGCGCTCGGGCAAGATCACTATCGGCTCCGGCCGTTTCAACGCCATTGCGCACGTCCGCGTCAAGCAACGCTCAGGAAGCATCTTCGACGAGCTGATGGGCGGCGGATATCAAGACATCCGCAAGGTGCTCACCACCGCGCCCGTCACCATCGACGTCAAACCGCTGCCCTCGGGTAAACCCGAATCGTTCAACGGCGCCGTGGGCGGATACACGATGAAAGCCTCCATCAATTCCAACCAAGCCAAGACGAACGAAGCCGTCACCATCACCGTCACGCTCACGGGCAACGGCAACATCAAGCTGGCCAAGAACCCCACCGTCACTTTCCCGAATGACTTTGAGGTCTACGATCCGAAAGTGGAAACGAATATCAAGACCACTGCCGCTGGCTCAAGTGGCACGAAGACGATTGAGTATATTGCCGTCCCGCGCTATGCCGGCGACTTCGAGATTCCCGCCATCCGCTTCTCCTACTTCGACCCACGCAGCGGGTCGTACAAGACGCTCACCTCGGAGCCCTTCAAACTGCACGTGGAAAAGGGTGCCGGAGGGTCGGGCGCACCCGTCGTTTCTAATTATGGGTCGCAGGAGAGCGTCAAGTATCTCGGCAAAGACATCCGATACATTAAGACCGCCCGCCCACACTTCGTCAACTCCCGAAGCGACATCTTCTTCGGGTCGTTCACTTACATCCTTGCCTACGTACTGATAGCGCTGCTCTTCGGCGTCTTCTTCGTCATCTATCGCAAGCAGCTCAAGGAGAACGCGAACGTCGCCTTCGTCCGTACGAAGAGAGCCAACAAGGTGGCCCTGCGCCGCCTCAAGACGGCTGAGAAGCTGATGAAGGAGAACAATCGCGAAGCCTTCTACGACGAGATTTTCCGCACCGTTTGGGGTTACCTCAGCGACAAGCTCAACATTCCGCAGGCCGACTTGACTCGAGAAAGCGTCGGCAATGAGTTGACCCGCTTCGGCGCGGATGAGGCGCTGGCCAAGGAGCTGATGCAGATACTCGACACCTGCGAATTCGCGCGCTATGCGCCTTCGCAGGCGACAGATGCCCCCGAAACGCTCTACCGACGCACCGCTGACGCCATCGGCCAGATGGAAAACATCATTAAACACTAAGTCTGCCGGGCAGGCCCACCTTTCCTCATCAAGGAAGGGTGAGGCCTACGCCTGCCGCCAACTATTTCTGACTACTTACACAACCTCTGACTACTTATGATCAAGAATATCGTCCCCATTCTCTTGGCTCTCCTCTTCGCCTTCGGCGCACGCGCCACGGCCCAGGATGCCGACCTGCAAGCGGCTGAAAAAGCCTACGCGGATGGCAATTACGCCGACGCCGCCTCACGTTACGAGGCACTGATTAAGAGTCGCGGCGATGCCGCCGAAGTCTACTACAACCTCGGAAACACCTATTACAAGCTCGGGCGCATCGCCCCCGCCATACTTAATTATGAGCGCGCCCTGGCGATGAACCCCGGCGACGGGGATACGAGGTTCAACCTCGAGATGGCTCGCCTCCGCACCGAGGATCGCATTGAGTCCACCGACGGCTTTCTCAGCCGCGGCCTGCGCAGCGTGCAACGCCTGCTCAGCGTAGACGCTTGGGCCGCTGTTGCCTTCGTAGCCTTCGTAGCCTTCGCCGGCTGCCTCATTCTCTTTTTCTTTTCCAAGTGGGTACGCCTGCGCAAGACAGGATTCTACCTCGGGATCCTCCTGCTTCTCGTCACGGTGCTGGCCAACGTATGCGCGTGGGGCGGGCGTCGCGATCTCATCGTGCGAGACGCTGCCATCATCTTCGCCCCCACCGTTACCGTAAAAAGTTCGCCTGACCGCAGTGGCACGGATCTCTTTCTGCTCCACGAAGGCACCAAGGTGACCATCAAGAATGCCCTCGGCGAATGGTATGAGATTCGCCTCGGCGACGGCAAAGAGGGATGGATCCCGAGCAAGGATCTCGAACGCATCTGACTTCCTATTCTCCCCACGAATCACTAAGCACTAAGCGCACTCCCACCCTTCGCCATGCTCGAACAGATTCTCGTCTACGAACGCGAGGCATTCCTCTTCCTGAACGGACTGCACACGCCCTACTTCGACCGTTTCATGTGGATTTACACAGGCAATCTCACGTGGGCGCCCCTGGCCGCCTTCATTCTCTTTGCCCTTTGCTACCGCCGTCCCTGGCGCGAGTCGGTCATGCTGCTCCTCGCCCTGGCGCTTGCCATCACGCTTTGCGATCAGTTTGCCTCCGGCTTCTGCAAACCTTTTTTCGCCCGTTTTCGGCCGACGCGCCACCCGGACTTTATGGACGTCGTCAAGACGGTCATTAGTCCCCGCACCGGCCGTCCCTACCTCAGCGGTCGCTACGGCTTTATGTCCAGTCACGCCGCAAACACGTTCGGTTTCGCACTCTTCACCTCGCTGCTCTTCCGTCACCGCGCGTATACCGTTTGCCTCTTCCTCTGGGCTGCCGCCATGTCCTATTCTCGCATTTACCTCGGCGTCCACTTCCTCTCCGACATCATTCCCGGGGCGCTCTTCGGCCTACTCTTTGCTTACCTCACCTACAACGTCTACGTCCGCGTCCGGCCGCGCCTCATCCCCGACACGCCGCCCCTGCCCTACCCCGCGTCCATTCCGCGCGCCATCGTTTGCGGCATGCTCCTCACCCACGCCGCTGTCATCCTTATCGCCGCGTGGTGGGTGTGGTAGACGAACCTTCAGATAATAGTTAATGATTAAGGATCAATGGTCAACGGGACTACGATAATCATTCAGCAGCACACCGATCTGTCAGGACGTAAGTAAAACCTGCCGAGAAACAGATGCCCCTCAATGCCCTCTCTGTCCGCCTTGCCGCGCAGAGGGGGCATTGCTTTGCATACCTATATATACTTGGCTGGAAGTAGAGAGTTCGGGTCTCCCGCTATGGGATCCGCGGCAGGGAATAGGGAATATTTCAAATTCACTCTATAATCCGCGCTCAGGGGAGGAGACGTCGCATCTCCGCCTTGCGATTCGCGGCAACAAATGGAATGAGCAGTAGGTCTGCGCACTTTTTCACAGCAAAAAATGAATGGCACGAGTCGGAGACTAATAAAAACAGACAAATTTTTCGATGCGTTTGATTGATTTCGCTGATCAATCATCATATTTGCGGCGGATAAACGACTCAGCTCACTCTTGACGACTCGTTTCCACACCCGATTGCTGAACGATTACTCACTTTAAATAAATCACAGTATGAAAAGAATGATTCTTCTATGTGTGTGCGCAATTATTGGATTGACGCAGGCGCAGGCGCAGCTTTCTTTCGGTGTAAAGGCTGGCGCGAACTTCTCGACCATCAGCAAAATCAATTATTCTGCTGGCGGCGGATCCGACGACTCCTCTATCGACCTGTTAAAGCCTAAGTATGTGCCCGGCTTTCACATCGGCAGCTATTTACGCAGCAATTTCACCCCGTCGATAGGTGTACAGGCCGAGTTACTCTATTCTATGATGGGATACAAGCTCTCCATGCCTATGGTTGAGGCGCTTGTCAAGGACGCGTCTATCAAATCGACCATGCATTACGTGGATGTGCCCGTGCTCTTTAATTTCACCGTCCCGAATACGGGGCTCTTCTTTGAACTCGGTCCGCAACTTGGTCTGTTTCTCACAGACAAGGGCTCGGTCTCTGGGAAAACGGACGAGGGTTCGTTGGGTTTTACCGCAAAGAAATTAGGTCAAGCAGCCAAATTGGATGTCTCGGCTGCCGCAGGCTTGGGTTATCGATTAAGTAGCGGTATCGTCTTCTCCGCACGCTACCTGTACGAGTTCAAAACGAGTTCGTCGGATGAATACTTTATCCCTACCTATGCACAGAAGCGTTGCTTCCAAGTATCGCTTGCTTATGAACTCTTCTGATGGGTGGCATGTGAATGCCGCCTAATTCTTCTAGTCTGTTCTGCCGGGCAATAAGGGTTTTACTCCCTTTTGCTCGGCAGTTTTGCTTTTGCTCGCCCCGAAAGCATCCATCACGTCCCATGAAAAACACACGGAATACCCAATCGCTTCTTTTCCTCGCCAAGGATTCAATTCATTTAGCTACAGACACCGTTTCCTCGCCAAGGATTTGATTCATTTAGTCACAGACGTCGTTTCCTTGCCAAGGATTTGATGTATTTACTCACAGACGCCGTTTCCTCGCCAAGGATTCGACGTATTTAGTCACAGACGCCATTTCCTCGCCAAGGATTCGACGTATTTGGTCACAGACGCCATTTCCTCGCCGAGGATTTGATGTATTTGGTCACAGACGTCATTTCCTCGGCGAGGATTTGACGTATTTGGTCACAGACACCATTTCCTCGCCGGGAATTCGACATATTTGGTCACAGACACCATTTCCTTGCCAAGGATTCGACGTATTTAGTCAAAGACGCCATTTCCTCGCCGAGGATTTGATGTATTTAGTCACAGACACCATTTCCTTGCCAAGGATTCGACGTATTTAGTCACAGACGCCATTTCCTCGCCGAGGATTTGACGTATTTGGTCAAAGACACCGTTTCCTCGCCGAGGATCATACCCATTCACACAGAAGCAATATTCTTTTCACGCCAACAAGTAAGATTTAAGCATACAGTTAAATAAAACCGGCTCATTTGGCGCTGCACAGGACATATAGGTATATTTTCCTTCTATTTACACACCCATTTCTTCTCTTGACAGGAAAAATGGATGAAAAAGAAGATTAATACTATGGAGTGATACATTTTCTCGACAGGTATACCAATTGAGAATAAAAGTTCATTCAGAAACTTGTCACAGACAGGAAGGCGTGATGAAAAGCGAATGCAAAAAAGGCCGAGAAAGAGAATCTTTCCCGGCCTTTGCATGCCAAACTAAGCAGAATAATGAAAGTGCTTTATGCGTCGCGTCAGATCGCATTTACGAATGCCACCACGGCATCGCGATCCTCCTTTTTTAATTCATAAAAACGTTTGACCGTCTTGAAGGCATCGCTCTTCTTGCTGTAGGCATGCCACATGATGGCTTCGATGGTGTTACGCGCACGACAATCATGTAAGCGGTCCTCTCCACCGGTGTTAACCTTCATCAGTCCGCGACCCCATAAGGGGGGAGTTCTGCACCACGAATTAAAAATGTCATTCGCCATGAACATACGATGCTGAATAAAGTCGGTGTAGGGATAAATCGTCTGGTGGGGATAGCGAGGCAGAGCACGATTGGCTACCGGTTCGGGCGAATAAATGTCATCATCGCCGCCGGTCTTCCACTGTGGGCGGTGGCAATTGGCACAACCGATGGACATGAATAGCTCCTTGCCGCGTTGCACCCGTTTCGTGTTCAGATTTCGTGCGCGGGGGATGGAGAGCCCCCGATGCCAGACGGCGAAAGCATAGTAGTGGTCGTCCTCCATCTCATGCTTGAAGTTGTAGACATCGTTCTTGAACTGATTGGTCTCAGGCGAGAGCAGGATGCGAATCGCGCGGGCAATGCCTTCGTCTGTTCCGTCGGCATAGTAGGGCGACGCCGGATTTGCTTTGATCCCTGCGATGACTGCGGGGTTCTCTGACATGGCCTTTGCCCATTCGTTCGTGGAACACATCCAAGGGAGGTCAGACCGCGACACACCGAGCTCGTCCCAGAGGCCTGCGTCCTCTAACAAGGCTGCCTCGGTGAGATCGTAATTGAATCTGCGCACACGCTTCTTACCATTGAGCAGGCTGTAACCTTCGGCGGTAAGGGCATTGGCTCCCTTGTCCCAAATGGCAGGGTTGAGGGTGACACCATACTTAGCCTCGCGACGATATTGAGCAATGAGGGAGTCGTCCGGGATGGCATCGATGAGTCCGAGACCGGAGAAGCTGAGCGACACGAGTAACCGGACGGAATAGCCTGAGGGCTTGGGCGAGGTGTTGAATGCTGACTGCGGAACGGTAACTTCGGGGTAAATCAATTCGTATTTTTCCCCGTCTTCAAACTGCATGGGCAGCCCACTCTCCATAGCCGTCACCGTTTTCCATTCAATCTTGATTTGGTCAGGATCGACAGGCGGGAGAAAGGGGTGTGCGGCCATCACTTGGGTAAACTTGGTGATGTGCTCTATGGGTTTGCCGTTGTTGCTGCCCGGCGCGTCAGGATAGTAAACTTGGATGATGTACCCATTGCCATACTCGGGACGAAACTGAGTCTGCCGCATCCCATGACCGCCATATTGGATGTGGCAATCGAAGCAGGTCTTGCGCGAAGCCGCTGGCCCCCAGCCTTTGAATGGCGGCGTGTTGAGCGTATACTTTCTTTCGTCGAAAGACTCGCCCAAGTTGAAAAGGTCTATCAAACCTGACCGTTCTATGGCGGGTGTCTCGTCAGCATACGATCCATTGAGCACATTGTCAGTCGTGCCAAGCTCGCCTCCGGGAAACCACTCGTCGGCGGCGAAGTTGCCGACGGCTTGACCCACAAAATTGGCGTCTGGGACAGCCGGTTCGTTGCCCGGCTTCTGTTCGTCGCTGCATGAAGCTGTCAGCAGAGCGAGAAGCATCGCTGCAGCGCTAAGAATAAGTGATCGTTGTGTAGTCATGACTAAATTTCTTTTGTAAAATGATTCGATTGCACCCTCACTTCCAAATCCTCGTCAAGAAAGAGAGGGATAAAAAGTAAGGGACACCGAGGAAAGACATGGCCGGAACCGCTTTCACCTGATGCCCCTTTCCAAGAAAATGAAGAGCTAAGAATTAATCGCAGTCCATCCTATCCTTGGCAAGTTTGGCGAAGTTTCATCTTTAATCTTTCATTTTCTCGCTGAGAAAGACTTACTGCTTCGAGAACCACTCGGCAGCCTTGTTCAGATCCTCATCCAAAGCCTGGATTTTCTTCTGCGCCTCGCCGACGAGCGGATTCGTGATGTTGTTCACAAAGCCACCGCTGAGCTTTTTCTGACAGTCCTCGAGCGCTTGCAGGGCAGCCTTGAGGTCGTTCTCGAGCTTCGTAGCCTGGGCCGCGTCATATTTCTTCATAAAAGCAATGATCGAGGCCGACTCATTCCGATTCCCTTCCAGACCGCCATAGAGCGAGTTCTGAATGCTGATCAAATTGTCGTGGAAGTCAATGAACGAGCGCTGGCTATAGGGCGACTCGATGTAGTTCTTATCCTTGCCCGAGTAGGGATTGCCAATCTTGGTGTTGGCCACTTCGTCGCAGATGTTCTCACAGCCAGCCTTGATGATGGTCGTCATCACCTCCTCCCACGTAGCGTATCCGCTGCCAGGTTTGGTAGCTCCTAACAAATCCTGTGCATAAGTCTTCCCGTTTCGTTCGGCCGGCAACTCGATCTTTGCCACACGCGCCTTGTGTGCCTCGGGTGCGCCCGCATTCCACGCAACCTCGAGCTGGAAGCAACGGTCGCGCAGGTCACCCGCCACAGCCGTGGCGTAAGTCAGCTCCTCGGCGCCCGTCACCTGGGCTTTGATCTTCGTGAAAGCCTTGTCGTCCTCGTTGGCCTGCAGCGCCGCGACAGTTCTGTTCTGCCCGTTGCGGAAGATCACGAATTCAATGCCGTGAAACCCAAGCAACTCCTGTCCGAGCTTGCCAGCCGCGTAAGCGATAGCATCGTCCTCGTCATCGCCGAGCTTCTCTAACTGATATTTGTTAGTCAGCGCAGCCGCCAGTCCGTCCACGTCCAAGGGCCACGTGTCGATGTGCGGATCCACGCCAAAATCGGTCGCGGCACCAAAGAGGAAGGCCTCGCTCCTCTCATAACTGGAGCGGGCAGTAATGAACGTCTTGCAGATCTCGTCTATCTCGGCCTGCGTCAGACTCTTCGGATCCTTGAGAAACTTTTCCTTAGCAGCTTTCAGTTTGTCGTAGAGATCAGAGGTCTCCGCCGCGAGGTTTTTGTAAGTCAAGTTCACCGTATTGTCCACATACTGCTTCGCAATCCGACTCATCTCCACCTGCTTCTCGGTAAGTTTGCTCTCTTTCTCTTCGTTGCTCTTGTCACATGAGGATAATCCCCACGTAAGCATTGCACCTACAGCCAGGCACAATGAAATTCTTAGATATTTCTTGATCATGTCTCTATTAATTAAAAATGTGTGCGTGAATTCGTGTGTTCTGCCCCCGGAGCATGCCGTCCGTGGCAAGATTCCCAATGCCGATCAGAGGAAGAATCCCTCATAGGCTATGCCGAAGGAAACCGACGGCTCATTGTTATATTGTTGCTTCAATAAACGGGTAGAATACTCCCCCTTGACTACAATCTGCGGCAAGGGATAGTAGTTGAAACCTACAGCCAACCGTTGCTTGCCAGTATATTCATACCTCTGCTGATCACTGGCCGGCAAGTAAGAATTATAGTATTCATAGCGTCCAAAAAGGTAGAATTTTTGCTCCTCGGCCCGCAGCCGTGCCACCTGCGAAAAGATATCGTAACCCGCTTCAAGCCCTACAGCCACAGCATTCTTTCCCACAGGTGTCTTTTTGTAAGGTGCAGAGTTCGCAGTCAAATTTCTTTTGATGGTACTAATCGTCGAAGCGTCGCCCACGTAACCATAATCAGCATTTCCTCGGACTATCCAATTGAATCTGTTAAACGCGAAGTCGATAGCACCTATCGCAACGTCGCCCTTCACATCATCGTAACGTTTCCGTTGGCCCGAGGCATCCTTCCCCTCCAAATCGTGAGGAAAAGCATTGTGCATGGCGCGGCCATAGTATCCACTCACGCCGATGCGTAGGCCGGGCAGAGCGTAGTAGTCCACGCGCCCAGTAAAGCCATACTTGTTAGCCACCTTAAACTCATACGGCGAGCCTGCCCCGCCTTTCACCCAACCCTCACGGTCAAAGAAGAAGGCGTCCAAGCCTGCCACCACTTGCACCTCATACTTGACGCGTCCTACGCGCCCCCAAAGGCTGACTCCCGTATCATGCCACGTGCAGGGTAAGATCGTGGCCTCACCCTCGGGTCTGTAGACTGTAAAGAAATGGAGCGGCTCATGATGCGCGTTAGTCATGCCAAGTGGCACTACGATGTGGCCTGCGCGGACGTTAAACGCGCGAGAAAAGGACTTCTGTATCCAAAACTGTTCTAACTCAACTTCGCCACCCTTCTCTACCTCCATTTCCCACTCTCCACCTTCGGTAAACTCTTTCTCCTGAGCACTGCCAGTGCCCGTGTGCTCAAATTCTATCTCGGTTCCCATCGTCCATCCCTTTCCGAAGTTGTAATTCAAATAGATGACAGCATGAGGCACATCAAATCGCCCATGACTCGGGTCATTTTTGTATTTCGCTGCATCGCTGTAACGATATACGTTGTCACTGTAGAAATTGCGCGAATAAGCAACCTCGCCGTAGCCCCCTACGCTCAAACGATTGCCTAACACGTGGTGTTGCACACTGTCCGAGGCATTCACCTGCGCCTCCGCGGGCAGAATAGCGGCCACACTGGCCACAAGCCCGAATAATAACCCGATCTTGACCTTGTTCATTTCTTATACTATGGTTTGCTGTTTCTGACTTCGATGCCCATCCCTCTCGGGCTTGGTTTTCGCGGGCAAAAATAGAGTCGCCCTAAAGCCATCACAATCCCAAATGTTAGGGATGGGATATACCGTGCGCAATTCCCATACATCCTCGCCGCGTATTCCGTGCCGTCCGCCCGAACCATGAGAACCTCGACAAGGTTGCTTTGGCAGCCATAGAAGTAGAATGAACCTCATCACATTTTCGTCGGCTGTCCTGCTTGCGCTTACCTTTGCCGCCGATATAATGACACATTTGACGGAAAGAATGAACATCAAGAAGATTTTCGGGAAGTGGCTTTTGCGCCTTATGGGTTGGCGCATAGGATCGGCTGGTGATGATGTAGCGAAATGCGTAATCTGCGTAGCGCCGCACACAAGCAACATGGACTTCGTCATCGGCGAACTATTTTACTTAGCTGTCAACAAACAGGCCGCTTTTCTGATGAAAAAGGAATGGTTCACCTTCCCGTTAGGCCTATTCTTCCGCGCCATCGGCGGCGTCCCGATCGACCGCAGCCGAAACACCTCGATGACGGAACAGATGGCGGCCGAGTTTAGCCGTCGCGATCGGTTCCGCCTGGCCATCACTCCCGAGGGTACGCGCAAACGCGTAGAAGAGTGGAAGCGCGGCTTCTACTATATCGCGCTCAAGGCGAATGTCCCGATCCAGCTCGGCTACATCGACTACGCAAAGAAGGAAGTCGGCATCATGGAGACGTTCCTCCCCACCGGCGACGCCGATACCGATATCCGCTACATCCGCTCTCGCTACAGCGGCATGGAAGGGAATCACCGCGAGCAGTTCAAATAGAAAATGGGCGAGAAAGGGAAAGCCCGCGTATAGTGGCCACTCATTTTGAGCCATTATATCAATTCCTCCCACTCACGGCCTGTGCTGCGCGCCCCTGATACCATGCGCTTCGCTTCCAACTCTCCGAACCTGTTAAGGAGCATGTTTTCCCCGCATATCAACCTTCCTTTTTCCACTGAAATACTTATTTATCGAAGAGTTTACTTAAACAAACTCGCTGTTTCTCTGTGTCTTTTTCACGGCGACTTACTTTTGCGGCCGATTTAAAAGACCAAAGAATAATGAAGAAATTACTACTCCTTGCGGCCGTGGCAATCTTCTGCCCAACGGCCTCCATCCTGGCGCAAGACGACGCGCCGCGCGACACTTCCTACTGGAAACATAGCGGTGCCGCCTCGCTGACCTTCGGACAAACCTCTTTCACCAACTGGGCGGCTGGCGGCGAAAACTCCGTCTCTGTTCTCGCCTCCTTCGCCGGCAAATGGAACTACGCGAAGGACAAATGGATGTGGGATAACTCCGTCGACCTCGGCTACGGTCTCACCTACCAAGGCAGCGACCAAATCAAGAACGATGACCACATCGACCTGGCCACGCGCCTCGGTTACAAAGCCTCATCGACTTGGGCTTACTCCGCGGAATTGAACTTCAAGTCACAATTCAACAAGGGATACAGCAAGTATCCGGTGGAGAACAGTGCCGCCTACATCTCCAAATTCATGGCGCCGGGCTACCTGCTCGGATCTCTCGGTATGACCTACACGCATCCGCGTGAGGACCTCAAAGTGCTACTCTCGCCCGTCTCCGAAAAGATGACCTTCGTCTCCGACCAACGCCTCTCTGACGAGGGTGCGTATGGTGTTGAGAAGGGCGAACGCTTGCTGGCCGAGTTCGGCGCGCTGATCAAGGGCACCTACTCGAAAAAGATCACTGAAAACATTCTCTTCAACACCGAGCTTCTGCTCACCTCTGCTTACGGGTCGTTCGGCAACGTGGACGTAGACTGGAAGATGTCGCTTGACTGGAAGCTGAACAAGTACTTCACCTTCAAAGCCAACACCTACATGCTCTACGACGATGACATCCGGTACGTCGACAAGGACGGCGTGAAGCACGGACCGCGCGTACAGTTCAAGGAAGTGATCGGGTTGGGTGTGGGATATATATTCTGATCCCTACCCAAAACAGCCGGCGGCGACAAGTCCCCCACGGCTGCGTATGCAAGAGGAGGCAGGCACGAACAAGTGCTTGCCTCCTCTTTTCATGTTTCCCTATAAAAACAAAAGCGATCTTCACAAGGAAGGTCGCTCTTGCCAAAATTCCACTTAGTGAAACCTTGAAGGCATTAGGCCTAAGGCGTAAAGATTGTTTAGGTTATCCGGGCGCAAAGAAGGGGTAAACTCAGCAACTCAGCAAACAAATTCAGATGTTATATAACATGTTTTTGAGACTTGCTTATCCCGATTTTTTGTTTACCGAGCAAACTGCACGGCCATGCCACGCGCCTCTTCACCCACACGTCCGTCAGCGTACACCGGCTGCCCGTTGACGAACGTCATCCACACCGCATGCCGGAACGTCTGCCCCTCCATCGGCGACCAACCGCAGTGATAGAGCAAGTTCTCTCGCGTGACCATCCATGGTGACGCGGGATCAACCAACACGAGGTCGGCGTAAAAGCCCGGACGGATGTAGCCGCGGCGATCAATGCGGAACAGGTCGGCGGGACTGTGCGCCATCTTCTGCACCACCTGTTCACGCGTCAGAACGCCACGCGCAGCCAACTCGAGCATGGCTACTAACGTGTGTTGTACCATCGGTCCGCCGGAAGCCGCCGTGAGACAGGTGCCCTCCTTTTCGGCCGGAAGATGTGGCGCGTGATCGGTGGCCACGGCGTCGATGGCGCCGGTGAGGAGGGCGTGGCGAAGCGCTTCGCGGTCGTCGAACGACTTGATCGAGGGATTCCACTTGATGCGGTTACCATAGGCGGCATAATCGGCGTCGGTGAACCAAAGGTGGTGCACGCAGACTTCGGCGGTGATCTTCTTCTCAGACAACGGTCGGCCAGTGGCGAAAAGTGAGAGCTCGCGCTCGGTGGAGACGTGCAGCACGTGAAGGCGCACGCCCATCTTGTCGGCCAACTCGACAATGTGTGCGGAGGAGGCGTAGCAGGCTTCCGTGTCGCGGATCTTGGAGTGGAATGCGGGCGGCAAGTTCTCGCCCATGAGGTTGACGTAGTGCTTGCGGTTGCGTTCGATGACGGATTCTTCTTCGGCGTGCACGGCGATGGGCAGGTCGGTCTCGCCGAAGATGCGGCGGACGGTGTCGGCGTTCATGGCGCCGTTGCCGGTGGAGGATCCGAGGAAGAGCTTGAGGCCAGGCACGTAGGTGGGATCGAAGCGACGGATCTCGTCGATGTTGTCGTCTGAACCGCCGAAATAGAAGGCGTAGTTGGCGGCCGACGTCTCGGCTGCGCGCTGCATCTTCCACTCCCATTCGCGCCGTGTGACGGTCTTGGGGTTCGTGTTGGGCATGTCCATGAAGGTGGTTACTCCACCGGCGACGGCGGCGCGGCTCTCGGTCGCAATGGTGCCTTTGTGCGTCATTCCTGGTTCGCGGAAATGCACGTGCTCGTCGATCACACCGGGCAGCAGCCATTTGCCGCGAGCGTCGATCACTGTGGCACCGTCTACGCGCGGCGTCTCGCCTTCTTCATAGACCGAGGCGACGAATGCGCCGTCGATCAGTACGGAGCCGACAAAGGAGCGTCCTTCATTGACGATGACGGCGTTTTGAATTAATGTCTTCATATAAATAAGTAGTTAGTGAGGGGAGAGATGTGAGTAGTTGGATTGTTGTTGAATGATTGGGAGGAGGTGCTCCCCTCTCTGTGGGCACCGGAGTGCACCTCGGTATAAGCAAAAAGAACGGGGGGCGCTATGTCGATTCCGAGTGTGCGTCCCCCGTGTTCTGTGCGGGTCTATTTGTAATTATCCTTTTTTCTTCTGTGGATATTTCCTGAAGAAGCCTTGCCACTTGAGCCGAAGCACGCCGAAGAGGGCCTCGCCGAAGATGGAGGAGTTCATCTTTGATGTCCCTAAGACGCGATTGACGAAGACGATGGGGACTTCCACGATCTTGAACCCGCAACGGTGGGCGGTGTACTTCATTTCGATCTGGAAGGCGTAACCTTTGAAACGGATCTTGTCGAGCTCGATCGTTTCGAGCACCTGGCGGCGGTAGCACTTGAATCCGGCAGTGGTGTCGTGGACTTTGAGGCCGGTGACGAAGCGGACATAGGCGGAGGCGTAGTAGGACATGAGGACGCGGCCGAGCGGCCAGTTGACTACGTTCACGCCGTTGCAGTAGCGCGATCCGACGGCTACGTCGGCGCCCTGTTCGGTGCAGGCGGCGTAGAGCCGGAGCAGATCCTGCGGGTTGTGGCTGAAGTCGGCGTCCATCTCAAAGATGAAGTCGTAACCGTGCTCGATGGCCCACTTGAAACCGCGGATATAGGCTGTGCCGAGACCCAGCTTGCCGCTGCGCTCCACGAGGTGCAGCTGACCTGGGAACTCGCGTTGGAGGTGCTTGACGATGTCGGCCGTGCCATCGGGCGAGCCGTCGTCGATGATCAAAACGTGGAAGGTTTTCTCTAAGCCAAAGACGGCGCGGAGGATGTTTTCGATGTTCTCTTTCTCGTTGTACGTCGGGATAATGACGATGCTGTCCGTTTCCATACTGTGTTTTTATTGTTTGCCGAACGCCCCGGGTCGGATGCCGCGGGAGACGTTCTGCGCTCTGTTTTCTTCTTTGATTTTCACGGGCCAAAAGTAGGAAGATTGTTTGGCGCCCCTTTTGGGGGCTGTGGCGGGTGCCGAAGTGATTCGCTGTGGATGTTTCCGGAATGATTCCGGACGGATTCGGCTTAGAAACAATGTTTCCGGAGTGATTCCGGACGGATTCAGC
>ERZ772917.726-NODE-726-length-22009-cov-16.125945_pt1 | contig 22009 bp, 17 predicted proteins | sample MGYA00511187_ERZ772917 | MGnify/ENA primary metagenome ERZ772917 (study PRJEB29015, sample SAMEA2737925) | human oral metagenome | biome: human oral; feature: human-associated habitat; material: dental | place: China | collected 2012 ...
TGGGCGGCGGCACGCATGTAGCGGTCGGTCCGGGCGGTCAGTGGCGCCTCGGCCCGGGCGACGGCGCGGGCGGGCCAGGCCGTGCGGGGGGCGAAGGTGGAGCCCGGCGAGGTGAGGGCGGGGGCGGGCGGGGCCGCGGCGGTGCTTGGGGTGCTCACGGCCCCATCATGGCCCCGACCTGGCGCAAGGATGTGAGCATCCGGGTTCGCGGTTGCTGCCGCGCGCGGGCACCGGGGCGGTGAGTGCGAGACCAGGGGCGCGCCACGGCTCCTGGCCCCAGCAACTTCTGGCCCCGGCGTCGTCCCCACCGGCCGGGGCCGCCCGGCCCTCTATTCCTATTCGGCCTATTCCTATTCGACGGTGACGGACTTGGCCAGGTTGCGCGGCTGGTCAATGTTCAGGCCCTTGGCGCCAGCCAGGGCGGCGGCGAAGAGTTGGAGGGGGACCACGCTCATGAGCGGCCACATGAGTGTCGGCGTGGCGGGCACGCGGATAATGTCGTCGGCGAAGGGGGTGACGGCCTCATCCCCCTCCTCGGCGATGACAATGGTGCGGGCGCCTCGGGCGCGGATCTCCTCAATATTGGAGATGACCTTGTCGTGCAGCACCGGGCGGCGCGGGGTGGGGACAATGACGAACACCGGCAGCCCCTCCTCGACCAGGGCGATGGGCCCGTGCTTGAGCTCCCCAGCGGCGAAGCCCTCAGCGTGGACGTAGGCGAGCTCCTTGAGCTTGAGCGCCCCCTCCAGGGCCACCGGGAAGCCCACGTGGCGGCCCAGGAACAGGAAGGAGGCCTGGTCGCACAGGGCCGCCCCCAGGGCCTTGACCTCCTCCTCCTGGGTGTCCAGGAGCCGCTGGATCCGCTCGGGCATCCGCCCCAGGTTCTCCAGGTAGTCGGCGACCTCGTCGGGGAACTTGTTGCCGCGCAGCCGGGCCAGGTAGAGCCCCAGCAGATAGCAGGCGGTGATCTGGGCCAGGAAGGCCTTGGTGGAGGCCACCGCCACCTCGGGCCCGGCGTGGGTGTAGAGCACGGCGTCGGCCTCGCGGGCGATGGTGGAGCCGTAGGTGTTGACGATGGCCAGGACCTTGGAGCCCTGCTCGCGGGCGTGGCGCACGGCCTGGATGGTGTCCATGGTCTCCCCGGACTGGGAGATGGCCACGGTCAGGGTCTTCTCGCTGACCACGGGGTCGCGGTAGCGGAACTCGTGGGCCAGCTCGATCTCGACGGGGACGCGGCACCAGTGCTCGATGGCGTACTTGGCCACGTGCCCGGCGTAGGCGGCGGTCCCGCAGGCCACCACGATGATCTTGTCCACGGACCGCAGCACGGAGGGCTCGATGCGCATCTCGTCGAGCTCCAGCTCGCCGCCCGCGCCCGCCCGCCCGCGCAGGGTGTCGGCCACGGCGGTGGGCTGCTCGTGGATCTCCTTGTCCATGAACGTCTCGTAGCCGCCCTTGACAGCGGCTGAGGCGTCCCAGGACACCTCCCAGGTGGCCGGCTCCACCGGGGCGCCGTCCTCATCCCACACGCGCGCCTCCTGGGCGGTCAGCAGCAGGACCTGGTTGTCGTTGACTTCGGCGGCGCGCTTGGTGAAGGCGACAAAAGCAGCGACGTCCGAACCCAGGAAGTTCTCGCCCTCACCCAGGCCAATGACCAGGGGGCTGGAGCGGCGGGCGGCCACAATGACGCCAGGGGCCAGGGGGGTGACGGCCAGCAGGGCGAAGGCGCCCTCCAGGCGGGCGGTGACGGCGCGCATGGACTCCACGAGCACGGCCGCCACGGCCTCTTGGGACAGGGCCTCGCCGGCGGCCTTCAGGCGGGCGGTGAAGTCGAGGTCCAGGATCTGGGCGACCACCTCGGTGTCAGTGTCTGACAGGAGCTCGCGGCCGGCCGCCTCCACCTCTGCGCGCAGGGGGCGGAAGTTCTCAATAATGCCGTTGTGGACCACGGCGAGGTTGCCGGCACGATGGGGGTGGGCGTTGGCGGTGGTGGGGCCACCGTGGGTGGCCCAACGGGTATGACCAATGCCACAGGTGGCGGGGGCCGGGGGGCGGGCGGACAGGGCCGCGCGCAGCTCGTCGAGTTTGCCGGCGGCTTTAACGACATTGAGCCCGCCCGGGCCCACAAGGGCCACTCCCGCGGAGTCGTAGCCGCGATACTCCAGGCGCCCCAGGCCGTCCATGAGGACGTGCAGGGTGCGATCCGATCCGGCGGGTGACAGGGGGCCGACGTGCCCGACGATTCCACACATGCGGCTGATCGAACCACGCCCACGGCGCCCCCTTCAACGATATGCTCGGCCAGTTCTGTGATTCGCGCCCAGGTGGCGCACGCGGGTGAGCCGAATTGGCCGCTATGCGTCACACTTAGTCGGTGACCACCTCGCCGTCCCCCTACATCGAGTTGTCGCGGGAGCAGTGGGCAGGCCTGGCCTCCACCGCCCCCCTGCCACTGACCCAAGCCGATGTTGAACACCTGCGCGGCCTAGGCGACCCCACCGACCTGGCTGAGGTCGACGTCGTTTACCGGCCCTTGACGGCGCTGCTCCAGGACTACATTGCCGCCACCCGCGAGCGCGCCCGCCGCACCGCCGGCTTCCTGGGGGTCACTGAGGGGCCAACGCCCTTTGTCATTGCCGTGGCGGGGTCGGTGGCTGTGGGCAAATCCACGACGGCCCGCCTTATTGCCCACCTGCTCGCCCGTTTCCCCGACACCCCGCGCGTGGACCTGGTGACCACCGACGGGTTCCTTCTGCCCAACGCGGTATTGGAAGAACGTGGCCTGACCGGCCGCAAGGGCTTCCCGGAGTCCTATGACCGGCGGGCCCTACTGGAGTTCGTCTCGGCGGTGAAGTCGGGGGCGCCGCGGGTAGAGGCCCCGGTGTACTCCCACACGGTCTACGACATTGTGCCCGGACGCCGCGTGGTGGTTGAGCGCCCCGACGTGCTGGTCTTGGAGGGGCTCAATGTGCTTCAGCCGGCGCCGCGCGGGCGCGTAGGGGCCGGTGGTTCCCGGGCCTCGGCGTTAGCGGTCTCGGATTTTATTGACTTCTCGATCTATGTTGACGCCGACCCCAGTGATATTCGCCGCTGGTACCTGGAACGCTTCCTCACCCTCAAGCGCACCGCCTTCAACGACCCTGAATCCTATTTCCAGCGTTTTGCGGACGTCCGCGACGACATTGCGCTCAGCGCCGCGAGCGGGGTGTGGGAGTCGGTCAACCTCCTCAACTTGCGTGAGAACATCGCCCCAACACGAGGGCGCGCCACCCTGGTGCTGCACAAGGACTCCGATCACCACATGAGCCGGGTGCTGCTGCGCAAGGCCTGATCCCCTGATCCCTGGTGCAGGGCGCTGGGGTGGGTGGGCGCAGGTCGCTGCCCACCCACCCCAGCGCCGCTGGACGCAGTGCAGACGCTCAGGTCCTGCGCCGCATGAGCCGCAGCCCGACACCAATGGCGCACACAGCCAGCAAGAGCGGCAGGCCGATCCGGACGCCAGTGGTCGCCAGCGAGGGCGAACTACTTGATTCCGCTGACGTCGGCGTGGCCACGGGCTGGGTTGACGCTCCCCCTGTCGGGTTGTCAGACGGCGGAGTCGTCGCCGGATCACCCGTGGGCGCCGGCGTCGGCGTGGGCGTGGGCTGATCGCCGCTGTGATAATCCCCAAGGTGGTGGATCGCCATGCTTCGCACCGTCATCTCACCGCCTTCGGAGAAGAGAATGACATTGGTGGACTGGGGCGAGGGGTAGACCGCTGAGGTGATGACCGCCTCACCGCTTCCGGCGAAGACCTCAACGCTCGAGCGGTCAACGAGCACCCGCAAGTGGATCAGACCATCGGCATCAGGCTTAACAGGAGCCGAGGACACTGACGGGAACGCCGGACTAAAAGAGGTGCGCCCAGAATTAGTGCGATCCACGTAGACCGTGCCTGCCTGGGCGTCGTAGCCGATCACCGTGGCCTCATCACCGGAGGCGAGAACCTTGACGCCGCTGCGACTGGCCGAGCCCGGATCAAACACCACTTCCATGTCATAGGCGTTGCCGGCGGCCCCCTGATCAAGGACCACGTCCGCACCATCACTGACAGTCACATCGGTGGTCGAGAAAGATTCCCCGGTGCGCAAGGTATCCAGCGCCTCCACCGGCGACGACACGAGCTGAACCTGCCCATTGACCGTCCTGAGTTCATACTTGCGCACCATGGTCATGGCCTGGCGCCACGTCGAGGTGGGCAGGGCGCCGGCGTAGGACCAATGCGACATCCAACCAATCCCGTAGCGCTCGCCATCAGGGGTGTGGTTCCACGTCACCGCGGCGTAGTAGTCCATGCCGTGGTCGATGATGGGCATGGCATCGGCTCCCGAGAAGCCTTGAGTATTCGAGGCGAGGATGGAGTCGACCAGGATATGCCCGTAATCACCTGAAGTGTTGGCGTCCTCAATGACAATGCTTGCCTGCCGGCCCTTCCACTGCCTGAGATCAATACTCTGCCATGCCAGGAGCTCGCTCTGGTTTCCCGTGGCGGAGCCGACAACCTCCCCGTCAACCACGACGTTGACTGATGTATGACTCGGCACGGGCGTGGCAGGGCGCTCACCCAGGCGCACCTCGTCGAGGAGAATGTGCCCCCATCCCCCGGTAGCCGCATCCGTCACGACGATCGTGGCGGTCTTGCCGTTGAGATCCGTTACGTCCCACGACTGCCAGTTGAGCACTTCGGTGTCGCGCCCGGTGGCCGTGCGCACGACCTGACCGTCGACGACCAGTTCCACTGTTGTGCGTCCGGACGGGGAGTCGGCAGTGTGATAGCCGCCTCCGATATTGAGGTTAATATACGGAGCGTTAATGGTGAACTCCGGGGAGGTGGCCGTGCCCGTGGTGGCGTCGGAGCCCCGACCGGTGACGGCATCATAGAAGGTATTGATCAGTCCGGCTCCGCGCTGGTTGCCCAACGGCAGTTGATCGGGCCAGCCGCCCGTCGCGGGAGCGGCGGAGAAGGCGTCTCCTTCCACGGACCAGCCTTCCCAGGTTCCGGAGTCGAAGCCTGCGAATAACGTGCCGCCGCCGTCGTCACCGGTGGCGACCGGGTCATAGGGGTGGTTGCCGCCGCCAATGCGCATATTGAGATAATCCGCGTTAATGGTGAATTCCGGGGAGGTGGCCGTGCCCGTGGTGGCGTCGGAGCCCCGACCGGTGGCGGCATCATAGAAGGTATTCACAAAACCACTGCCTTCATATCCGGCCACCGGCAGTTGATCCGGCCATGAACCAGTCGCCGGTTCCTTGGAGAAGGCGGAACCGTCGACAACCCATCCGTCCCAGCTGCCGGAGTCGAAGTTCGCCAGCATCTCGCCTTCAGAGCCGTCGTAACTCGGCAACGGATCCGGGGTGAAGACCGAGCCGTCCCAGTCGCCGGTGAAGTACTTGGTTCGGCCGACCCCGCCCGCAATGGATACGCTCAGCACCCATTTGGTCTGGTCGCCGCCATCGACTTGCAGGGGGAACAGGTCGGGGCACTCCCACACGGCGGTGGTGTCCCCGATCCCGCCGACCTCGGACTCGTAGGCCCAGTCGATGAGGTTGTCCGAGGAGTAGAAGACGACCTTGTGCTCGGTGGCGACGACGGCGACCATAATCCACTTGCCCGAGACGTCATCCCAGAACACCTTGGGGTCGCGGAACTCCCTGGAGCCGATGTCCAGCACCGGGGCGCCACCGTTGTAGTTCGTCCAGGTAGCGCCGTGATCGGTGGAGTAGGACAGCGACTGGGCCTGGATGCCCGTCGCTGTATCCGCGCGCGTCCATACTGCGACAATCGGCGGGGCCTGGGCTGTTCCCAACCCCGAGGTGTTGTTCTCGTCGTAGACCGCCGACCCGGAGAAGACTCCATAGGCGTCGGTCGCAGGAATCGCGACTTCCTGCTCGGTCCAGTGAATGAGATCTGGGGATGTGGCATGCCCCCAGGACATATTGCCCCACTCCAGGCCGTAGGGGTTGTGCTGGTAGAACAGGTGATACGTGCCGTTCTCGTACACCAGCCCGTTGGGGTCGTTCATCCAGTTCTTCTCGGGTGCATAGTGCGCCAGTGGTCGCCAGGCCTCCGAAGCAGTCGCATCGTCGTCGGCGAGAGCCGACTCGGGCACGATGGTCAGAACTCCGATAGACGCGAGAGCCATCGCCACGCACAGCGCGAGGAAGCGATACGGGGCTCGCATGGTATCTCCTTCGATACGGGGAGCGGCAGCCACAGTCATGAGTTAAGGGAAGCTCTCGCTGCCGCATCGCAACCATAGAAGATGGTAGAACGTTTTGGCAAGAGATGGGGCGGCGCCCTTCGAGGGGCGCCCACTGCGTTCGCGACACCGCTCTGCCCCAGTCGCTGCGCTCGTTTGCACACGGACAACGCCAGCGGGACCCGGCCGAGGACAGCTGCACCATCTCGGCGGTTGAGGGGGCCGCTCAGCGAGACTGATCACTCATCTAAGGTTCTCCCCAACACCCACCCCAGGGGCCGGGCCCGGGTTGCGTGCTCGCCTCGCATCCACATCAGTTAGGAGTTGCCGTGCGTCTTGGAGTCCCGTGCGAGAGTCCAGGCCAGCGCCTGGTCGCCGCCACCCCCCAGAGCGTCGAGAAGCTCGTCCGCCTCGGATATGAGGTCTGCGTCGAACGCGGTGCTGGGCATCGGGCCCGCTTCCACGACGCCGACTATGAGGCCGCCGGAGCCAGTCTCGTCGACGGCGATGCCGCCTGGGGCTGCGAGCTGGTGCTGGGCGTGCAGGCCCCGGCCACCAGCGATCTCGACCGCCTCACCGAGGGGGCGACGTTCATTGGTCGACTCGATCCCGGCCGACACCCCGAGCTTGTTGAAGCCCTCCGGGCCCGCGGCGTGACCGCCCTGGCGCTGGACGCAGTGCCGCGCATTTCGCGCGCCCAGGCCATGGACGTGCTGTCCTCCCAGGCGAACCTGGCCGGCTACCGCGCTGTCATCGAGGCGGCGGCGCACTTCGGTCGCCTTCTCAACGGCCAGGTGACGGCGGCCGGGAAGTTCCCGCCGGCCACGGCCTATGTCATTGGCGCCGGCGTGGCCGGGCTGGCCGCCATTGGAACCGCCTACTCACTGGGGGCGGTGGTGCGCGGCACCGACGTGCGCCCGGAGGTTGCCGACCAGGTGCGCTCCATGGGGGCCGAGTTCATTGCCGTTCCCACCGCGCAGGACGTGTCCTCCGACGGCTACGCCCAGGAGATGTCCGCCGACCAGGCTGCCCGAGCCGCCCTGCTGTACGCCGAGCAGGCCGCCCGGTCCGACATTGTCATCACCACCGCGAATATCCCTGGGCGGCGCGCCCCTATCCTGCTGGACCGCGCCGCCATTGACGCCATGCGCCCCGGCTCAGTCGTTGTGGACATGGCGGCGGCCAATGGGGGCAACACCGAGTTGACGGTGCCCGGGGAGGTGGTGACCACCGACGGCGGGGTCATAATCGTGGGCTACACCGATCTGGCCGGGCGCCTGCCCTCCCAGGCCTCCCAGCTCTACGGCCAGAATCTGGTCAATCTTCTGACCCTCATGACCCCGGGCAAGGACGGCCGGTTCACGCTCGACCTGGACGATCAGATCGTGCGCACCATCACCGTGTGCCACGACTCCGAGACGCTGTGGCCACCGCCGCCGGTGACCGTCTCGGCGGCACCGAGCGCGACACCCGCCCCGAGCGCCGACGAGGTCGCCCGCACTGAGGCGCAGGAGGCCGCAGCCCGGGCGCGCTCCCGGCGCAACCGGATCATCGGACTGGCCCTTGCCTCCCTGGCGGGAGCCGCCCTCATACTGGTCACCCCGGCGGCGGTCACGAGCCACTACATTGTGCTGGCGCTGTCGATCATCCTCGGTTTCCACATTATTTCTAATGTCACCCCCGCTCTGCACACCCCGCTCATGAGCGTGACTAACGCGATCTCCGGGATCATTCTGCTGGGCGCCATCTCCCAGGTGGGCCACTCCAATCTGTTCATTAGCGCCGCCGCCTTCGTCGCCGTCGTCCTGTCCACCATTAACGTTTTCGGCGGTTTCGCGGTGACTCACCGCATGCTCGCCATGTTCAAGAAGGACTGAGGCCATGCTCGCCATTCCCGCAGCATCCATGCCCATCGCCGCCGAGGTCCCTCTTCTCGGCTCTTTGCCCTCGCCCGTGGCCCTGGCCTACATCCTGGCGGCCGTCCTGTTCATTGCCGCCGCCGCCGGCCTGTCCAGGCATGAAACCGCCGTCGCCGGCAATGTCGCCGGGGCCGCCGGCATGTGTGTGGCGGTGGCCGCCGCCATCGGCCTGGCCCTTTCCTCCAATCCGAGCCGAGGGGTGCTGACCACTGCGCTTCTCATCGCACTCGCCCTGGGGATCGGGGCGGTTATCGGCATGGTGCTGGCCGGCCGCGTCGCCATGACCGGCATGCCTCAACTCATCGCCGTCCTCAACGGGCTGGTCGGCCTGGCCGCCGTCGTCGTGGGATACAACTCCTACCTGTCCCCCGACGCCCTGGCCGCCTCCTTGGGCACCTTCCACCTCGGCGAGGTCTTCCTGGGCGTCTTCGTGGGCTCGGTGACCTTCACCGGTTCCATTGTGGCCGCCCTCAAGCTCGCCGGCAGGATCCCGGGCCGCCCCATCACCCTGCCCGGGCGCAACCTGCTCAACCTCGCCGCCCTGCTGGTGTCTGCGGCGCTCATGGCCGCCTTCATGGTCCTGCCCGACGGCTCCCCGGCCGCCTGGACCTGCCTGGTCGTCATGACGGTCATCGCCCTGGCCCTCGGCGTGCACCTGGTGGTGGCCATCGGCGGCGGCGATATGCCCGTGGTGGTGTCGATTATGAACTCCTACTCGGGCTGGGCCTCAACCTTCACCGGTTTCCTCGTCAACAATGACCTGCTCATTATCACCGGAACCCTGGTGGGCTCGTCCGGCGCCTACCTGTCCTACCTCATGTGCCAGGCCATGAACCGCTCCTTCATGTCGGTGCTGCTGGGCGGATTCGGCACCGAGGGATCCGCGCCCATGCCGGCCGGCGCCGAGGAGGGCACCATTGATGCCACTGATGTCACCACTGTGGCGCACACGCTTCAGGGGGCCCGGCGCGTGGTTATTACCCCCGGCTACGGCATGGCGGTGGCCCAGGCGCAGTACCCGGTGGCGACCCTGACCGATATGCTGCGCAATGAAGGCGTTGAGGTCACCTTCGGTATTCACCCGGTGGCCGGCAGGCTTCCAGGCCATATGAACGTTCTTCTGGCCGAGGCCAAAGTCCCCTACGACATTGTCCTGGAGATGGACGAGATCAACGACGACTTCCCCGAGGTCGATGTGGTTCTGGTCATTGGCGCCAACGACACCGTTAATCCCGCGGCCCAGGAGCCGGGCTCCCCCATTGCCGGCATGCCGGTGCTGCGCGTGTGGGAGTCCCGGCAGGTCGTCGTCTTTAAACGCTCCATGGCCACCGGTTACGCCGGGGTGCAGAATCCCCTGTTCTTCAAGGACAACACTTCTATGCTCTTCGGTGACGCCAAAGACACTGTCGAAGGCATTATTCGGGCACTGGAGTAGGACGCGGCCGGAGCCTCCAGGAGGGCCGGCCCCAGGTCCGGCCGACCCTCCTGGAGGCGGACCCGGAGCGGCCCGGGAGCCGCAACGAGCGTGGCGGCCGGGCGCGGTCCATTGTTCGCCGTCGGACTGCCCGATCCCTCCGCGGCATTAGCCGCCCGCCTCCATTAGCCCGCCCAAGACCCACGGGAGCACATTGTGTCTCGTGGCCACCCACAGCTCGGCGCGGGTGATCCGACCGCCGACCACGACGAGGGAGCCTCGCAGGCTGTGGGGCACCTTGGAGAAGGGGATGACGGTGGAGGCGCCGTGATCGACGGCGACACGGCCCTTGCCCAGCAGGTGCAGGCGCGCAGTGGGGCGTCTCGGGTCCCGGCCCAAGGCCTGGATGACCTGCGGGGGCAGTCCCTGGGGCAGTAGCAGCGCCAGATCCGCGGCGTGCTCGGCGCGATCCCGTCCCGGAGCGGCGATGAGAATGTCGAGGTGGGTGTCTTCGACGATATCGAAGAGCGTCGCGGACTGGTCGGTGTCGACGCACAGCCGCGTCCAATCAAGGGCGCCCCGGGCCCGGTCCTCCTCACTGACCGTCACCGCGTGCAAACTTCCAGTGGCGTTGCCGGTGAAGCTGGCTATGGTCTGCCGACCCGAGCGGTTGAGGCTGCTCATCTCCATGAGTGAGGGCAGGCGGCGCCCGTGCACATGGACCAGCTCGTCAAGGTCGAGCAGGCCCAGCTCGGGTGCGGCCGCCGCGTCGAATCCCTGATCGCGCAGCTTGCGGTGCTCGCGGCGCGGCGCACGAAACCCGGAGAATATGAAGGTCGATCCCTTCAGCGCCGTCGACAATCCTCTCGCATGCGGACGCGAGGCCATGGCGGTGCTGAGCGCTCGGCCGAATGGGGTCGCATTGGTTGCGGCGGTGGCGGCGTCGGCCGGGGCGGCTCCGGCCGCCCCGGGCAGGGCGCTGCGCACCATCTTGCCCGCCCGGGCAGCCGCTTGAGAGGCGGCCTGCGATGGGCTCGTGCGCAGCCGCTCAGCCAGCCGCCGCACCTGCTCGACGGCTCGGGGGCGTGGGTCCATCGGGGCTCCCTTCATGTCGTTGACGCTCAGTGTGGCACCCGGCGGCGTCCACCTTCGTGCCCGGGCGGTATTGCGGTGGGGCCGGGCGGGCCCGAACGGGGCCTCGAGTCAGGAGGCGGGCGCTACGCTGAGGGTCCCACTGGTCGTGTCGGAAGGCGGGGACTATGAGGTTTCTCGGGGGATCGCGCGCCGGCGAGCTGGACTCCATGGACGACACCATCGCCCACGCGTCGGCGCTACTCACCATGTCCTCGACATGGGCTGAAGCCTGGGCCAATGAGATCGGGCCGCTCCACTCCGGTCGGAGGAGCTCCTCCTTCTCCGGCGAATTCTCGGGATCGGGCTCCAGCTCGCGCTTCTGAACCGGGGCCGGCGGCACCGGATGCACCGACGCTGGGCGCCGATACGCTAATGGTCTACATCGCGCCGACCTCCACGGAGAAGTCCCCATGCCCGGCTGGGCAGTCGAGTCGACCGTCGTGTGAAAGAGACTTCACAGCGCAGTGCCGATTTTCTCGGAGAACTCCACGAGCCGGTTGGAGAAACCCCATTCGTTGTCGTACCAGCCGAAGACCTTGACCTGGTTGCCGATGACCTCGGTGAGCGGGGCGTCGAAGATCGAGGAGTGCGGATTTCCGACGATATCGTGGGAGACCAGTGGCGCCTCGGAGTATTGCAGGTAGCCCGCCAAGGGGGCGCTTTCCGCCGCCCGGCGGAAAGCGGCGTTGACCTCGTCCACGGAGGCGGGTTTAGTGGTGACTACCGTCAGGTCGGTGATGGAGCCGACCAGGACCGGTACTCGCAGGGCGGCGCCGGTCAAACGCCCGTCGAGCTCGGGGATGACCAGGCCGATGGCCTTGGCCGCGCCCGAGGAGGTCGGGATCGTGGATGCGGCTGCGGCCCGGGCGCGTCGCAAGTCGGAGTGCGGGGCGTCGTGGATGCGCTGGTCGCCGGTGTACGCGTGGACCGTAGTCATGAGACCGGACTCCACGCCAAAGGATTCGTGGAGGACCTTGGCCAGCGGGGCCAGGGAGTTGGTGGTGCACGAGCCATTGGAGAAGACGTCGTGCGCCCCTACATCGAGGGTCTCATCGTTGACGCCGAGCACGAAGGTGGGTACATCTCCTTTGGCCGGTGCTGAGACGATCACCTTCTTGGCACCGCCCTCGAGGTGCGCGGCGGCCTTGTCCTTCGCGGTGAAGAGCCCGGTGGACTCGATGACGACGTCGGCCCCCACCGATGCCCACGGGATGGCTGCCGGGTTGCGTTCGGAGAGGACTGTGATGTGGTGACCTGCCACGCGCAGGCCGCCGTCGTGGACGGCGACGCCGTCGAGGTGACCGCTGACGGAGTCCCACTCGAGCAGGGCGGCCAGGGTCGAGGCGTCGGTGAGGTCGTTGACGGCGACGACCTCGATATCCGCGCCACTGGCGAGCGCGGCGCGCAGGTAGGTGCGGCCGATGCGGCCGAATCCGTTAATGCCGATGCGAACTGTCATGATGTCGCTCCTTACGAGACGGGGGCCGGGGCGGAACCGGCCGGGGCAGGCGCCACAACCGGTAACTGGGGTGCGGGGACCGTGAGGTCGGGATCACGAGTCGGTGGAGCACTGACCGCGCCGGCTAACACGCTCAGCACGATCCGAGTCTCCCTCCCCACCAGAATCAATGGTGATCTACTCGTGCCTGATCCCCCTTCACAGGACCCATATAACCACCCTGTCATTAAGTCTGACGCACGACTGGGTCGATGTCGGCGAATACGAACTCTCTGGCCCCAATCCCTAAGCGTTGTCCGGTGTTCGGGGCTCAAAGGTTCGTATTCGGCGGGTCGAGGTGTGGTGGCGGGCCAGCGCGGGCGCCGTTTGGAGCGTGTCGTGCGCGTGCCAGCGGCGGGAGTTGCGGCGGCAGGCGCCGGCCCGCGGCTCATCGCGAGGACCCCCGCCGGGCCCCCCGACTTCAAAGAAGGTCGAGGAAGGCCAGGTCGTAGCCCTCGAGCTCGGGCCGATGGCTGCGTGCGAAGGCGGCCAGCTGCGCCGGACGCGGCGCGCTGGATGCCCCGCCCGGCGAGAGGACCGTCAGCGTGGCGGCGAGGACCGCGGCACTGAGAGCCGCCCGCAGCCCCAGTCCGTGAAGATGCGCCCACGTCAGGGCGGCGGAGAAGGTGTCGCCCGCACCCGTGGTGTCCACGGCGCGGACCGCCGGGCAGCGAAGGCTGATGCGCTCCTCCCCGATGGCCACCACTCCATGCGCACCGCAGGTCACAATGACGGTTCCCACCCTCTGGGCGAGCATGCCGGCCGCCTCGGCGACGGAGTCGGCCCGCGTGTAATGAAGGGCCTCGGCGTCATTGGGCGTGAACACATCGACGGCGTGCAGCGGATCGAGGTCAGCGGGGTCCCAGCGGCCCGTGGGATCCCAGCCGACATCGCCCAGCACCCAGGTCGGCGTCGACGAATCCCGCCACGCGCGTATGACGTCGAGGCTGCCCGCAATGCCGGCGAGATCGGCGAGCAGCGCCGCGGGGGCCGGACCGGGGGCCACGGGTGGGGCGGCGTCGGAGCCGAAGGTCGTTATCGCCCGGTCGCCGTCGAAGAACAGACTGGTCGACACCGATTGGCGTTCGACGTAAGCCACCGCATCCAGCCCGACGCCCTCCTCGGCGAGCATGGCCTCGACGAGCCGCCCGGCGGTATCGCGGCCCACATAGGTCACGACGGACGCCGCCAGCCCGAGCCGTGACAGCGCCACGGCCTGATTGGCCACGCCCCCAGGGGTTAGCGCGCAATCGGGCACCCACTGCTCCTGGCCGGGGCGAGGGGCGTGCTCGAGGCCGCCCATGACGACGTCGAGGAACAGCGGGCCGACGGCGAGGACCGGACCAGTGGTGGGCCCGCCCGCGCCGGGCCCACCCGCACTGGAGGCGGTTGTACCGGGCTCACTCCCGCCGGACACGGTTCTGCCTGCCAAGGAATCCACCCGCCCAGCGTACTCACTTTTGCTCGAAGATGCTCATTTCTGCTCATTGTTGTAGAGTGGGACTGTGTTGGCGCGGCTGCGGGCGAACCGGGCCTCCGCCAATGCGGGCGCCGGCGACCTCACGGCCACCTCGCCGCGGCATGCAGTCCATGCGCCGCGGCAATGGGCCCGGGCCCGGCGCACGGAGGCGCCTCCGCCGGGCGGCCATGACGCCTCCACCACCCGGGCTGGCCGCACACGGAGGTTTGTCACGCATGAAGCTGGTCATTGTCGGGGGTGGCGGATTCCGCGTGCCCCAGATCGTCGAGGTGCTCGCTCAGGCCCGCGCCGGAGCCGGCAGTCACGCTCATCTCGTTGTCGACGAGCTGTGCCTCTACGACGTCTCGGCGCGCCGCCTGAGCGCCATGCGGGCCATCCTGACCGACCTGGCCTTCCCCCATGCTCCCGCCGTCACCACGACCACCGAGTTGCGCGAGGCCGTGCGCGGCGCGGACTTCGTCTTCTCCGCCATTCGCGTGGGCGGAACCGGCGGCCGCATTGTTGACGAGCGCGTCGCCCTCGACCAGGGGGTGCTGGGGCAGGAGACCGTGGGCCCGGGCGGTTACGCCTATGCCTTCCGCACCATCCCGGTGGCCGTGGACCTGGCCCGCGTGGTGCGCGACCTCGCCCCCGAGGCCTGGGTCATCAACTTCACCAATCCGGCGGGCATCATCACCCAGGCGATGCGCACCGTGCTCGGGCGGCGCGTCGTCGGCATCTGCGACACCCCCATCGGGTTGGTGCGGCGCGCCTGCGCGGCCCTGGGGGTCGACCCGCGGGAGGCCGCCCGGCCACGGGGGCGGGTGGAGTTCGACTATGCCGGACTCAACCACCTGGGCTGGCTGCGCAGGCTGACGGTCGACGGCGTCGACCGGCTTCCCGAGCTCCTGGCCCGTGACGACCTCCTCGACGCCATTGAGGAGGTACGCGCCATTGGAGTGGACTGGGTTCGCGCCCTGGGGGTGCTCCCCAACGAGTACCTCTTCTACTACTACCTCAACCGCGAGTCCGTGGCCCGGATCCGCCGCGAGGACGAGACTCGCGGGCAGTTCCTCGACCGTCAGCAGACCGCGTTCTTCGACGCCGTCGCCGCCGATCCGGTGCGCGCGGGCGAGCTGTGGGTCTGTGCGCACGGCGAGCGCGAGGCCACCTACATGGCCGAGTCCCGGGCCGAATCCCAACGCTCCGCCCGGCGCGAGGAGGACATCGCCGCAGGCGGCTACCAGGAGGTCGCCCTGGACTTCATGACGGCCGTGGCCACCGGATCGCCCGCCCGCATGATCCTCAACGTCGCCAATTCCGACCGGCGCGACGACGGCGGGGCGGGCCTCACCGTGCCCCAGTTGCGTGAGGATGCCGTGGTCGAGGTGCCCTGTCTCGTGGGCGACGACGGCGCTCACCCCCAGGATGTGGCTCCGGTCAGCGGCCCGGAGCTCGGGCTGGTGACGGCCGTCAAGGCCTGTGAAGAACTCGTCATCGAGGCGACCCTCCGCGGCGACTTCGACCTCGCCTGGCGCGCGGTGGCCGCTCATCCACTTGTCGACTCCGTGGAGGTGGCCCGGCGCATTGTCGAGGGCTACGTGAGCAATAGCCCGGAGGTGGCCCGCGTCTTCGGCCAATGAGCCCGCGGTGGCGGCGCGGCGCCGGCTTGGTTGGGCCCGGGTAGCAGAATCGATCATGCACTATGATTGAGAATCGTTCTCACGTAGAATGATGGTGTCGGGCACTGACGACGGTTCCGTACGGGACCCGCGCCGGGCCCGGCTCCGGATTCCGAGCGTTCGCATACCCGAGGAGTAACCGTGAACCAGCAACAGGCACAGCAGATGCGACACGGAGCCGGCTTCATCGCCGCTCTTGACCAGTCGGGCGGATCAACCCCCAAAGCCCTCGCAGCCTACGGCGTAGGCCCCGAGCGCTACTCGAACGAGGCCGAAATGTTCGACCTCGTCCACCAGATGCGCACCCGCGTCATCACCTCGAAGGCCTTCAGTTCAAGCAGGATCCTCGGCGCGATCCTCTTCGAACGCACCATGGACGGCCAGATCGAAGGCAAGCCGACGGCCGATTACCTGTGGGAGGTCAAGGGGGTGGTGCCCTTCCTCAAGGTCGACAAGGGCCTCGCCGAGGAGCAGCACTCCGCCCGCCTCATGGTGGACAACCCCGGCTTGGCGGATCTGCTCAAGCGGGCCGTGGACGCCGGGATCTTCGGCACCAAGATGCGTTCGGTCATCCTGGGGGCGGACCCGGAGGGCGTGGGCGCCGTCGTCGACCAGCAGTTCGAGGTGGCCGAGCAGATTCTCGACGCCGGACTCGTGCCGATCATTGAACCCGAGGTGGACATCCACGCACCGGACAAGGCCGCCGCCGAGGACCTCCTCATCGCCGCGCTCACCAAGCACCTCGATGCCCTGGGCCCGGGGCGCGACGTCATGCTCAAAGTGACCATCCCCAGTGTGGACGGCCTGTTCACCCCGATCATGGAGCACCCGCGAGTCATGCGCGTGGTGGCCCTGTCCGGCGGGTATGAGCGCGAGGACGCCAATGCCCGCCTGGCCCGCAACCCGGGGCTCATCGCCAGCTTCTCGCGGGCCCTCCTCGAGGGGCTGTCGGACTCCCAGAGCAAGGAGGAGTTCGACTCGACCCTCGCCGCGAGCGTCGAGGGCATCTACCGGGCCTCTGTCGCCTGAGGGTCAGGGGCACGAGGGCCTGACGGAGGTTGACCGGGGCGCGCAGGGGATCGGCCCGGGCTCCGTCACCCGGTTGGGCGCCGGGCCGCGGTGCAGCGCCACGGACGGTCGCCCTTAGAGCGCTTTCCGTCGAGTTCGGGCCCGGCGGGCTCGAACTCGACGGAAGGCCTCGAAGTGGGCGGAAGGCCTCGATGGCGAAATGCCGCGACTGCCGGGCGGCCCCTCCCCCTTAACTACCCCTTGACGGCGCCTTCGGTCATGCCGGAGATGAACTGCCGTTGCAGCACCAGGTAGAGGATGACCATTGGCAGGGCGACCAGGACGGCGCCGGCTGCCAGGAGGGTTGAGCCCTGCGTGTACTGCCCTTGGAAGAAGGCCAACCCCAGTGGGGCCGTGCGCATGGCGCCCGAGGGCGACATGACCAGCGGGATGAGGAAGTCGTTCCACGTCCACATGAAGGTGAGAACCACCTGCGTCACGATCGCGGGCCTGCCGATGGGCAGGAGCACCGAGACCAGAATCCGCAGATCGCCGGCGCCATCGATCCGTGCGGCCTCGAGGATGGCCGGGTCCACCCCGCGGAAGAAGGCCCGCATCCAGAAGCTGCCGAATGCCAGCGACTGCGCGGTCTGGGGCAGGGCCACCGCCCAGACCGTGTCGGTCAGCCCCAGGGTGCGCATGTCGAAGAACATTGGCAGCACAATGGCCTCGCTGGGCACCATAATGCCCAGGAGGAACACGAAAAACAGGACGTTTCCGCCCCGCGGCCGCAGCACCCCCAGGACGTATCCGCTCATGAGCGAGAGCACGAGCGCCAGCCCGACGACGAGCACGGCAATGATCGCCGAGTTGGCCATGTACTGGGAGAAGCGCCCCTGCTCCCAGGCGGTCGCGTAGTTCTCGACGTGCCCCCACGAGTCGTCACCGATCCGCTCCGAGCGCAGCGACAGGACGACGACGTACAGCACCGGGATGAGGGCCTGGGCGGCGAAGAGGACGAGGACCATGTAGTTGACAGCCCTCTCCATGCGCGAGGCCCTCATCGTCGCCTCTCCCCGACCAGGTTGATCGTCAGGTTGATGACGAAGATGACGAGGGTCAGCACGACGGCCAGGGAGGAGGCCGTTCCGACGCTGCCCAGGCGGAAGGCCTGGTTGTAGACCTCGTAGCTGGGGACCGTCGTCGTCGAGCCCGGGCCGCCGGAGGTGGTGACATAGACGAGGTCGAAGGTCTTCAGGGCGGCGATGATCGTCAGGGTGAGGCACACGAGGATCTCAGCCCTCACGCCGGGGATGGTGATGTGCCAGAAGCGCTGCCACCAGCCGGCGCCGTCGAGGATGGCCGTCTCGTAGTAGTCCTTGGGTATGGCGGCGATGCCGCTCATGAGCAGAACGGTGACCAGCCCGGTGCTCACCCAGGTGCCGATGAGGCCGACGGCGGGCAGCGCCGTGGAGAAGTCACCGAGCCAGGCGCGGGTGAGCCCGTCCAGCCCGACGGCGCGCAGGACGCTGTTGAGCAGGCCGTCGGGGGCGTAGATCCGGCGCCAGGCCACCGCCAGCACCACCATGGCGATGACCTGGGGCAGGAAGACCACCGTGCGGAACAGGCCGATGCCGCGCAGCTCACTGCGGGTCAGGAGCGTGGCCAGGGGCAGGCCGATAATGAGCGGAAGCAGCGCGTAGAAGACAATGAGCACCAGGGCGTGGCCGAAGGCTCCTGCGAGGCGGTCGTCGGAGAAGGTCGTCATGTAGTTCTCGACGCCGACCCACCGGCCCACCCCCAGGCCGTCCCACTCGTAGAAGGACAGTGTGACGACGCGCGCCAGCGGGTAGAGCATGAATAGGCCGTAGACGATCAGGGGCGGCGTCAGCAGGCCGACGATGGCCATGGTGCGTCCGCGCCGGATGGTGGCCGTGGTGCGTCCGCGCCGGATGGTGGCAGGTGGCGTCATCGGGCCTCACCCGGCGGTGTGCTCGGTGTAGGCCGCCTCCAGCGCGGACAGGAAGTCCTGGGGCGTGGTGCGCGAGTCGAGCAGGGATTGCAGTGAGTCGCCGAGGACCTGGTCGAAGGTGGTCGTGGCGTAGTCGAGGTAGGGCAGGACCTCGCCCTGGGTGGTGAGGGTGTCGAATCCGGTCATGACGTCGTGGACCACGCCGGTTTGGCCCTCGGCGTAGGTCGAGGCGCCGTTGACGGGCACGTTGCCGGTCTCCGCCAGGACCTTCATGGCCTCGGCGTTGGTGATGAAGTTGATGTAGGCCGCGGCCACATTGGGGTCCTTGGCCGCTGAGGTGATGGCGAAGGGCAGCCCGGTGCCGCCGGTGGTGGCGGGCTTGTCCATGGTGGCGGACTTCGGCGGGAGCATGAAGCGCACGTCGTCGCCCAGGACCGCCTTGAGGTCCGGGGCGAGCCAGGAGCCGGCCATGAGGTAGATGCCGGTGCCCTGGGAGAAGTCCTGCCACACCGAGTCGTAGTCGACCCCGTTGAAGCCGTCGTTGAAGTAGCCGTTCTTCGCCCAGTCCTGGAGTTCGGTGGCCGCCGCGAGGTTCTCGGGGGTGTTCCAGGAGGCGCCGGGGTTGCCGAAGCCGAGGTTGCGGATCTGGTCGGCGGGGACGTGTGCGGCCTGAACCGGGCCGAAGATGTGGAAGGCGGGCCATTTCTCGACGTTGCCCAGCATGAGCGGGACCTGTCCGGCGGCCTTGATGGTGGCCAGCTGGGCGGTGAACTCCTCCCATGTGGTGGGGGCGGACAGGCCCAGTGCGCTCAGGCGCGAGGGCGAGTAGTAGATGCCGATGGCCTCGCCGACCTGGGGCAGACCCCACAGGGAGCCCTCGCCGAAGGTGGCGCCGTCGCTGGAGTAGGAGGAGTAGGCCAGGATGGAGGCGCTGTAGCTGGAGTCCCAGCCGTAGGTCGTGATCCACGGGTCGAGGCTCATGAGCTGGCCCGCGGCGACGAACTGCCCCATGGTGGAGCGGGCGTTGTTGGCCTCGACGACGTCGGGGGCGTCGTCTCCGGTCAGTGCCAGGCGCAGGGTGGTTTGGAGGTCGTCGAAGGACTGGGAGACGCGCTTGATCGTGATGTTGGGGTAGGCGGCCATGAAGGCGGCGTTGAGGGTCTCCATTTGCTCGTTCTGGCCGCCGCGGACCTCTTGGTCCCACACGGTGAGGGTCTGGTCGGGAAGGCCGGCGATATCGGTTGAGACCGCCACGGGGCCGGCCGAGGAGCCCGAGCCGGAGCCGGAGGGCGCGCAGGCGGACAGGGCGGCCAGGGCCGCCAGGGCCCCGGCGCCCGCAATGGCGTGGCGACGGCTGAGGTGGTGGGCCCGTTGGGTGACGGGGGTGGGGGTGCGGCGCACGGGGTTCTCCTTGCTCATGAGGTGGACGGCGCCCCGGCGGTCGGCCGAGACGATGGATCGCCGACGGCGGTGTCAGGCGGAGTCTCAGACGCGCCGGTTCGGGGCTGCGCAAGAGTGTGGCGAGGACGAGTCTACGCCAATTCTGACTGAATTTGAACGATTCTGCACGATAGTGCTCGAAGTGGGATAGGGTGCGGTCATGCTGGTCCAGCAACGGCACACGGCCATCCTGTCCTTCGTGAGGGAGCGCGGAGGTGCCTCGGTGACCGATCTCGCCAGGCGCCTTGACGTCTCGGAGTCGACCATCCGGCGCGATCTCAACGCGCTGGACCGCGAAGGGCTGTTGCAGCGGGTGCGCGGCGGTGGCGCGGTGGAGGTCGATGATCAGCCATTCGCACATGTGGCCACGCATTATGCCGAGGAGAAGGACCGGATCGGGGCCACGGCCGCCGGTCTTGTTCAGGATCGTGACGTCGTCCTGCTCGATATCGGCACCACCTGCGCGGCGGTGGCCCGGCACCTGCGCGGCAGGGACATTACGGTGGTCACCGCCTCGCTGGCGGTGGTCGATGAGCTGCGCAATGACCGGACAGTTGAGCTCATTGTGCTGGGCGGGCTCTTGCGAGCCTCGTACCTCTCACTGGTGGGGTCGCTGACGCAGCAGGCGCTGGCCCAGCTCAGCGCTGGCATCGCCTTCATGGGGACCTCGGGAATCCGACCCGACGGCACGGTCTTGGATTCCACGGGCGTGGAGGTGCCGATCAAGCAGGCGATCCGGGCGGCCTCCGAGCGCACGTGCCTTGTGGCCACGACCGACAAGTTCCCCGGAACCGGGCTGCTCGCGGTCTGCGCGCTGAGCGACCTGCAGACGGTGGTGACCACCGCGCCGCCCTCGACGGCGCAGCTGACCGCACTGGAGGGCTCGGGTACGGACGTGGTCTACGCCTGAGGCGCGGGCCGGTGGGTCGGCGGGTAACGCGGGCGGCGCGGACGGCGGCCGGTCGCGGTGCTTGACTCTCACATCGTGCGAGGCCTCATGCTGTGCTCATGGCCGAGATCACGAAGCTCATGGGCATTGGGCAGTTCAGTTCCCGAAGTCGCCTGTCGGTGCGCATGCTCCGCCACTACGACGCCCACGGCGTCCTCGTCCCCGCGGACGTCGACCCGGTCACCGGTTATCGCCGCTACGCCCCGGCCCAGCTCCGGGATGCGGCCGACGTGCGGAACCTGCGCGACATCGGCATCGGCGTCTCCGCTATTCCCGCCCTCCTCGCCGCCCGCGGCACCCCGGCCTGGCCCAGTGCGCTGAGACTCCAGCGCGAGGCCCTCACCGAGGAACTGCGCGCGGCCCAAGGTCGGCTCACCCTCATCGACCGCATGCTCAACGAAGGAGAGTCAACCATGTCCGTGACCATTGAACGCCGCACCATCCCCGCCATGACGGTGGCCGCCCTGCGCGCAACCGTGCCCACCTACAGCGACGAAGGGCAGCTGTGGGAGCGCTTCCTGCCCGTTCTCACCGAGCAGGGGATCGAGCCGACTGGCCCATGCGGTGCCATTGAGCACGCCGACGAGTACGTCGAGCACGACGTCGACCTGTCGGTCTTCGTGCCCGTGGCCCCGCACACCGAGGTCCGCGCTCCGGTCGAGAAGCTGGAGTTGCCCGAGCGCGACTGCCTCGTGGCGCGCGTGGTGGGGCCCTACAGCCTCATCTCGCAGGCCCATGACCTCATCGGCAAGCGCCTGGCCGATGAGTCCCTGAGCGTGGCCCGGAGCACGCAGGTGTGGGCCCGCGTCTTCAACCTCTACCTGGCGACGCCCGGAGAAGTCAGCGAGACCGAACTCGTCACCGAGGTCCACGTCCCACTCGCCTGAGCGGGGCGGGCCCGGACCGACCACCTCCTCGCGAGCCCCAGGTCGCTCTGGGGCTCGCGAGGAGGTGGACCCCTTCGAGGCGCGCCCAGTGGCCAGACATGATTTCGACGGTGTCTCCAGGACCTACTCCTGCCATTCGCATGAGGATTGGGAGATTCTGGAGAGTGTCGCACTCCTGTACCGGCAGGCCAGCTTCGCATGACCTCGGTTATTGAGGGGCTCTCGCCGTACAAGGTGCGGGACCTCTTGGGCGAGGGGTTCGCACTGGACCTCGTCAACCGGGTCGAGAATCGACTAGGAGTCGACGTCATTCTCCTGCCGTTAACGGGTCCCGGATACTCACTACGGTTAGGGGGTGGTGTCATAGGGTCGTAGCAACAGTGCTGGTTAGAGGCGGGAGGTTGTGTT
>ERZ772917.727-NODE-727-length-22006-cov-17.152613_pt1 | contig 22006 bp, 25 predicted proteins | sample MGYA00511187_ERZ772917 | MGnify/ENA primary metagenome ERZ772917 (study PRJEB29015, sample SAMEA2737925) | human oral metagenome | biome: human oral; feature: human-associated habitat; material: dental | place: China | collected 2012 ...
CGACCGTGGTGCTGCCGGTGTGGTGGTGGGCGCGCTCGCGGCTGCGGCGCGCCGGCGTGCCCGACCGCTCGAACCTGCCCCGGGCGGCGCTCGTCGTCGGCTCCTGGCTGGTGCTCGCTCACGCCCTGGGCGCCTGCGCCGCGGCGCATGGCCCCCGTGCCGCCCCGGATGGTGCGCCCCGGGCCCGCTCAGCCGTCTCGCCGGGGGGCGGGTGGCTCCGATGAGCGCTCCCGTACGCCGTGCCCTGAACCCGGACCAGGTCTGGGCGCTCACCCTGGGGCTGCTGGCGATCCACCAGGTCGAGGAAGTCGTCTACTCGGCCCATTCCTGGCTCGAGCGCGTCGGCTCAACCGGTTGGCCCCTCCTTGACGCCCACTTGCGGGGCCCGTCAGGCGGGGGCACCCCACTGGCCGACGCGCGCGTATCCCGGCGCCTGGCCGCCGTCGGGGTGCAGGCGCTCAGCGCCGGCGCCCTGTGGGTCTGCGCACGCCGCTCCGAGCCGGCCACCCGGATACTCGCTACCGGGGTGTGCCTGGGAAGCGCTGCGGCCTTCGTCATGCACATTGCCGTCTCGGCGCGCACCCGTTCGGCCATGCCAGGGCTGAGTACGTCCTTGCTGCCCGGACTGCCCGGAGCGGCCCTGACTCTGCGTGCCATCTGGGCGTAAGCGCGGGGTCATCGGAGCCCATTGCCCCTCGTGTGCCCCTCGTGTCGGCCCGGGGCCGGCGTCACGGGCCGCCAAGGGGCCGCGGCCGTCATTGCCCCGTGTCGCCTCGGGGCCGCTTCCCCGGGGCCGGCTGGCCGCTCAGTATGCTGGGTGCGTGACCACTCCCACCAGTGCTGCTCCCGGGGCGCACGCGGGCGGAGCCGTCGGGCCGGTCCTCGTCGTCGATTTCGGCGCCCAGTACGCCCAGCTCATTGCCCGTCGTGTGCGTGAGGCCTCGGTTTACTCCGAGATCGTGCCTCACGCCATGGACGTGGCGGAGATGCTCGCCAAGAGCCCGGCCGCCATTATCCTGTCGGGCGGGCCCTCCTCCGTCTACGCCAATGACGCCCCCGGGATCGACCCGGCCCTCTTCGACGCGGGGATACCAATCCTGGGCATCTGCTACGGCTTCCAGGCCATGGCTCAGGCTCTGGGGGGAGCAGTGGGGCGCACTGGCACCCGCGAGTACGGTCGCACCCCGGCCGCCGTCGAGACCGACTCCTGCCTCTTCGCCGGCACGCCGATCCAGCAGGCGGTGTGGATGAGTCACGGCGACGCCGTTGAGGCGGCCCCCGCCGGCTTCGTCGTGACCGCCTCCACCGAGCAAACTCCGGTGGCCGCCTTCGAGGACCGGGAGCGCCGCCTTTTCGGCCTCCAGTGGCACCCCGAGGTGCTCCACTCCGAGCACGGCCAGCGCGCCCTGGAGAACTTCCTGCACCACGGTGCGGGCATCGCGCCGACTTGGACGTCGGAGAACATCATTGATGAGCAGGTCGAGCGCATTCGCCAGCGGGTGGGTGACGCCCACGTCATCTGCGGCCTGTCCGGTGGCGTCGACTCCTCCGTGGCCGCCGCCCTGGTGCACCGCGCCATCGGCGACCAGCTCACCTGCATCTTCGTGGACCACGGCCTGCTGCGCGCCGGCGAGCGGGAGCAGGTGGAGACCGACTACGCCGTCGGCATGGGTATCCGCGTCATCACCGTGGACGAGTCCGAGCGCTTCCTGACCGCCCTGGCCGGCGTGACCGACCCGGAGGCCAAGCGGAAGATTATTGGCCGGGAGTTCATCCGCTCCTTTGAGGCCGCCCAGCGCCGCGTCGTGAAGGAGGTGGGGGCCGCCGGTGGACAGATCAGATTCCTGGTCCAGGGCACCCTCTACCCCGACGTCGTGGAGTCCGGGGACGGGGAGGGCACCGCCAACATTAAGAGCCACCACAATGTGGGCGGTCTACCCGAGGACCTGGACTTCGAGCTCATTGAACCCCTGCGCGAGCTGTTCAAAGACGAGGTGCGTGTTATTGGCCGTGAACTGGGCGTACCGGAGAAGATCGTGGCCCGCCAGCCCTTCCCCGGCCCCGGCCTGGGCATCCGCATTATTGGGGAGGTGACGGCGGAGAACCTGCGCATTCTGCGCGCCGCCGACGTCATTGCCCGCGAGGAGCTCGCCGCCGCCGGACTCGACACGGAGATCTGGCAGTGCCCGGTCATCCTCCTGGCCGGGGTGCGGAGTGTGGGCGTCCAGGGTGACGGCCGCACCTACGGCCACCCCGTGGTCCTGCGGCCGGTCAGCAGCGAGGACGCCATGACCGCGGACTGGACGCGGCTGCCCTACGACGTGCTCGCCCGCATCTCCACGCGTATTACCAACCTCGTTCCCGAGGTCAATCGCGTGGTGCTCGACTGCACCTCCAAGCCCCCGGGCACCATTGAGTGGGAGTGACCTGCCTGGTCATGGTGGTCTTGACCAACTTAGGTCACAATGGGAGCATCACAGCCATGGCGAAGCAGTACAACGTGGCTGAGGCCAAGGCGCATCTGTCTGATCTCCTGGCAAGGGTGGAGGGCGGCCAGGAGGTCATGATCGCGCGTGCGGGCAGGCCCGTTGCTCGGCTCGTCGCCGTGGAGGAGCCGAATCGCAGGGTGTTTCCCACCTACCCGGAGTACGACATCCCTGACGAGATCCTTGATGCTCCGTTGCCCGAGGACGAGCTCGCTCTGTGGGAGTAGCGGTGGACGTCCTTCTCGACACCAATGTGGTTGTGCGGCTCTTGGGGACCGCGGGTCGCAGGATCCGCCCCGCTGCGCTCGATGTTCTTTCTCAGCCGCGCCACCGTCTGTGGGTCTCCAGCGCCAGTGCCTACGAACTCATTAGCAAGGTACGTCTAGGAAAATGGCCGCAGGCGGAGATGATCGCCTTGGGCTGGATGGACCGGCTATCTGATATTGATGCTCAGCCTCTGGCCCTGGACATGCAGGACATGATCGCAGCCGCCTCCCTGATATGGGAGCACCGGGACCCCTTTGACCGGATGCTGGTAGCGCAGGCGACGCGCCGGGGCTGGGCGCTGGCGAGCACGGACCGCGTCTTCAAGGCACTTCCGGGCGTGCAGCTCATTGCGTGCTGAGCAGGTCGAATCTGTGGCGACCAAGGAGCGTGCGACGGGGCGGAGGCGTGAGAATAGTGGAGGGAAGAGGAGTCATGGCCAAGAGGTTGCTGGAGATGACGCTCGAGGAGCTCTGGGAGCTGTTCCCCATCGAGCTGACGGAGCACCGCAGCGAGTGGGCGGCACAGTATGCGCAGATGGAGGCGAGGCTTCTGGGGATCCTGCCGAGTCGTGCGGTCGTGCGCATCAGCCACATCGGGAGCACGGCGGTCGCGGGGATCTGGGCCAAACCCATTGTCGACGTACTCGTCGAGATCGAGGAGGGGGAGGAGAAGGACGTCGTCGTCAGGCTCCTTGAGCGCAGTGGCTTTCTCGTGATGAGCAGCGAGGAGCGCCGGGCCTCCCTGAACGCCGGGTACACGGAGGACGGGTTCGCCGACGAGGTATTCCACATCCACCTGCGCTTCGCGGGCGATAATGATGAGCTCTACTTCAGGGACTTCCTCAACGACCACCCGGAGACGGCCAAGGAGTACGAGGCGCTCAAGCTGGGGCTGTGGCACCGGTTCGAGCACGACCGCGATGGCTACACGCAGGCCAAGGGCGACTTCGTGAGACGCGTGACCGGTGCGGCCCGGGCCGCGTACGGCAACAGGTACTCGGAGCGCGCCTGAGACCCGCCGCCCGTGGTCGTGCACGCCCCTACGGTTCGTGTGCGCCGCCTGACGGCCGCATGACTTTCTCGAGGCGGAGCATCTCGGCCGGGGGGTGCTCCGTGCCCGCTGGTGCCGGGTCACGGTGCGGTTCGTCGTGGGGGTCGGGGTAGTGGGCGTTGAAGAACTCGACGGCGTGGAAGCCGCAGCGGTTGATGTAGAAGTGGACGTTGCGGCGGTCGAGGTAGGGCGTGACCGTCTCCCAGACCCTCGTCTCCGGGTAGCGCGCCTCGATGGCGCGCCAGATAGCCAGGCCCAGGCCCCGGCTCTGGACCCCGTGCCTGACGTAGAGGAAGTCGAGGTGGTTGCGTCCGCCCACGGCGTCGACGGCGACGACCGCCCCGCCCAGGACCTCACCGTTCTCGATGGCGACGTAGGCGGCGGCACCCGGGCCCGAGAGCGAGGCGTCGATGTCCTCCTCAGGGAGCACGTCCTGCTCCTGCCCGAGGCTGTCCCGGGCGCCCAGGCGGAACGCCTCGCGCATATCGGCCTTGAACCGCGCGAGGTCCTTCTCCTGCAGGGGCTCCAGAGTCATCGCCATCAGTTCTTCCTGTACTGCACTTTTCGTCGTCGGCACCCCCTGGCCGTGGAGACGGAGGAGCGCCGACGAGGGACGGGTGCCTGGTGCTGGTCCCTGGGCTGGTCGTCGTGGCCCGGGGCCGCCTGGGAGGGGTCGCCCGGGAGCATTCTCCCGCCTCCGCACCCAAGGTCAACCACATGGTGCCCGACTGCACGTCCAGGCCCTTGGGCGCCGTCGGGCGGGAGTGGGTAGCGTCGTCAGCGGGACCCGGCAGCCGCGCCGCGACGTGCGGACGCCGGGTCCGGAGCGGAGGGACGGTCCTGATCGGAGGGGCAGTACAGTGAGCCGTACACGGAACATGCTCGACTACGTGCGTACCGAGCTCGACACCTTTGACGAACGCGGCTTCTGCACCGTCGACAGCCTGGTCCTGTCCTGGATGACCTACACACGGATCCCGGCCAGCGACCCGGACCTGGCGGCGGTCCGCGGCTGGGAGGGGGTGCGCCTGGCGGACCTGTACCGCGCCGAGCACTTCGACGCCTACTACGACGGCATGTGGAGCGAGAGCGCGGGCCTGGAGCTCCTCGCCGCCGTGGCCGCGAGCCCCCGGTTCCGGGACGTGCGGGTGGCGGGCTACGTGGACGTCACCGACCCCCAGGTCGAGAAGCAGTTCGCCGCCATGACGTTCCGGCTCACCAAGGACGCGTCCTACGTCGGCTACCGCGGTACGGACTCCAGCCTGGTGGGCTGGAAGGAGGACTTCAACCTCTCCTTCCGCTGCCCCGTGCCCTCCCAGGCCGAGGCGGCGCGCTACCTGAACGAGGCCGCCGCACGAGTCGACGGCGACCTGCTGGTGGGCGGGCACTCCAAGGGAGGCAACCTCGCCGTCTACGCGGCCGCGAGGGCGGCGGGGGCCGCCAGTGAGCGTGTGGTGCGGGTCTTCTCCCACGACGGCCCCGGCTTCCTGGCGGAGTTCCTGGCCACCGAGGACTACCGTCGGGTGGAGCCCAGGGTCGAGAAGACTCTTCCGCAGTCCTCAGTGGTCGGGATGATGCTGGAGCAGCAGGAGGGGTACCAGGTGGTGCGCAGCAACCGCGCCCTGATCTGGCAGCACGACCTGTTCTCCTGGGTGGTGGACGGCTGCGAGCTGGTGCACGTGGACGGCCTGGCACCCGACGCCCGCTACCTCAGCTCCACCATTAGCGCGTGGCTCGGTGCCCGAACCAATGAGGAGAGGGAGCGCTTCATCGACACCCTCTACTCGGTCATCGACCTGGGGGACGTGTCGACTACGCGTGAGCTGCGGGCCGATTGGCGCCACAGCGTCCCGGCGCGCACCCGTGCGTTCGCGAGTCTCGACGCCGAGACGAGGTCCTTCGTCATCCAGACTCTCAGGGCACTGGTGCCACTGGGGGTGCGAGTAGTCCCGGGGCTGCTGGCCGAGGACGCCCACCGGGCACGGCCCGCGGCCCCCGCGGTCGCCGAGGGACCCCGCCAGGAGCCGAGCGAGGGCCGCGGTGAGGCTACGGCCCCCATGGCCGCCGACCCCTCCACGGGGGCCCGAGGCTGACCTACCGTCCGCACCTACGGCGCCCACGGCCCCGCGGCCGCTGCCCCGTGACTGCACCCGGGGCCGCTCGCGGGCGACAGGGCGATGAGCTTGGACGGAGATGCGCAGGCGCCGTCGTCGTGGCGCGTCGTCTCACCTGTGCGGGAATGGCAGTAGGGTCGGGCAGGACCGCACTCGACGATGAAGGAGACCGCAGTGGACCTCACCTCCAACCAGCGCCCCGCCGACATGGAGCGCATCACCACCCCCGAGCTGGCGGACGCCTTCATCGCCGAGGCCACCCGGGCCGTGCGCGCGCAGGTCGGCGACGGCAAGGTGCTGCTGGCCCTGTCCGGCGGCGTCGACTCCTCCGTCGTCGCCGCCCTGCTCATCAAGGCGATCGGCAAGCAGTTGGTCAGCGTCCACGTCAATCACGGCCTCATGCGCAAGGGCGAGTCCGAGCAGGTCGTCGAGGTCTTCCGCGATCGGCTGGGCGCCAATCTCATCTACGTCGACGCTTCAGATCGGTTCCTGACCCTGCTTGAGGGCGTGACCGAGCCCGAGGCCAAGCGCAAGATCATCGGGGGCGAGTTCATCAAGGTGTTCGCCGAGGAGGCCGCGAAGCTCGACGGCGTGGGCTTCCTGGGGCAGGGCACCATCTACCCCGATATCCTCGAGTCCGACAAGGGCGTCAAGGCTCACCACAACGTGGGCGGCCTGCCCGAGGACATGGACTTCGAATTGGTTGAGCCCGTCAAGCTGCTGTTCAAGGACGAGGTGCGCGTCGTCGGTAAGCGGCTCGGCCTGCCGGAGTCCATGGTCGAGCGTCAGCCCTTCCCCGGTCCGGGGCTGGGGGTGCGCTGCCTGGGCGGGATCACCCGCGACCGGCTGGAGGTGTTGCGCGAGGCCGATGCCATTGTCCGAGCGGAGATCGAGGCCGCCGGGGAGGACATCTGGCAGTACTTCTGCGTTGTGCCCGACATGCGCGCCACTGGTGTGCGCGACGGCGAGCGCGCTTTCGACTGGCCCGTCATTATCCGCTGCGTTAACACGGTTGATGCGATGACCGCGGAGGTGCCCGAGCTGGGCTGGCCGCTCATGAAGCGCATCACCGCCCGTATTCTGGCGGAGGTCCCCGGCGTGTGCCGCGTGGCCTACGACCTGACCCCCAAGCCGGTGGGCACCATCGAGTGGGAATGACGCTCTGAAGGAGGCGTGCATGCTCGGCGTCCCCGAGACCTCGCCCGGGTCCGTGCTGCTTGACCGATTGCGGGCGGAGAAGGCGGAGAGGATCAAGGGCGGGATCTACCACCGCCTGCAGGTCGACCTCACCTACTCCTCCAACCGCATTGAGGGGAGTCGACTCTCCGAGGAGCAGACTCGTCTCATCTTCGAGACCCGCACGATCGACATTTCTGAGGGACCCGTGCGCGTCGACGATGTCGTCGAGACCTCCAACCACTTCCGAGCCGTCGACGCCGTCATCGACCACGCGGGCGAGCCACTGACTGAGAACATGATCAAGTGCTTGCACCGCGTCCTCAAGACAGCGACGGGCGACGCCGCCAAGGAGTGGTTCACCGTGGGTGACTACAAGCGCATCCCCAACGAGGTGTCCGGGATGCCGACCACTGCGCCCGAGGATGTCGCCGAGGAGATCGAGGCTCTCCTGACCGGGTATGAGCCGGAGCGCCCCCATACGCTGGAGGAGATCGTCGACATGCACGTGCGCTTCGAGCGCATCCACCCTTTTCAAGACGGTAATGGACGGGTCGGGAGACTGATTATGCTGGGGGAGTGCCTGGCCAGCGATGTCGTACCCTTTGTCATCACCGACGATATGAAGGCCTTCTACTACCGGGGCCTGCGTGAATGGGAATCACAGCCGGGATTCCTCTTGGAGACCTGCCGCGAGGCACAGGACCGGTTTAAGCAGCACCTCGACTACTTCCGCATCCCCTACGCCGGAGGAGTGGGCGCGTCGAAAGCGTCCAATGCGGGAAAGAGGGCAGCAAGGTGACGAAGATGCATGAAGACTCCGCTGCGGTCATTCGCCCGCTGCGCGAGGGCGAGGCGCACTTGCTGGAGGATTTCCTGTACGAGGCGATCTACGTGCCGGAGGGGGTCTCCACCCGACCTCCGCGCAGCATCATTGACGACGATCCGAAGTGCCGTGCCCACTTCGAGGGATTCGGGACGCTGCCCGATGACCGAGCGCTCGTGGCGGAGGTGGGCGGCAGGGCGATTGGCGCCTGCTGGGTGCGCACGACCGACTGCTACGGCCGACTGGATGCGACGACGCCGGCATTCGCAATTTCCCTATACCGGGAGTTTCGTGGGCGGGGGATCGGTACCCGAATGCTGCGCCTAATGCTGGAGGAGCTGCGGGAGGCCGGTTACCTGCGGGCATCGCTCGGCGTCGCCAAGGGCAATCCAGCCCTGCGCCTGTACGAACGGGTGGGCTTTCGCATCGTCGGGGATGGCGCCGACGACACCGAATGGCTCATGCTCAATGAGTTCAACTGAGGCCGCGGGAAACGGCTCGCCTTCGGTTGCTGATCCGCTTTCCGTCATGCTTCCACGGGGCGGAAGTGGTGGGAGGAGCCATCGAAACCCACGTCCTCATCAACGAACCCGAGTGTTTCGATCAACGTGATCACACCATTGGCGAAGTCGGCGTCAAGATCGTCGGAGAAGAAACTCAATGCGCCGCTGCTGTCGTAGGACACATTCGATTTGCCATTGGTGTGTACGACGTCGTCCTTCGCCTTCAAACTCATGAATCCGCCGCCCAGCATTCCACATCACCCCCTAACCCGATCTACACCACACCACGAGACTTGACCCGGAGCGCCACTCCGTCCGCGACTTCACCGATCAGCCCGTGTCCCGCCAGGACCTGGTGGACCTGGTCCGCACCGCCCAGCGGGCGCCGTCGTGGGTGAACTCCCAGCCGTGGCGCGTCTATTGCGCCACCGGTGCCACGCTGGAACGGATCAAGGAGCGATATGCCGCGAGTGCGGCCGCCGGCAGGCCGGGCCGCTCGGACTTTCCCGTGATGCACCGCACCGAGTGGTCCGAAGCGGCCCGAGCCAAAATGGCGGACTTCAGCGACCAGATCAGAGCGCACCTCGGTAAGGATGCGCAGGAGTTCTCCGCTTCCCAGGGACGGCTGGTCAACGCTCCGGCGGTCCTCTACGTGACCATTCCGACGGGCTCCTCCCTGTCGTCCGTCCACGACCTGGACGCCTTCACCGCCATGCTCGCCCTGGCGGCGTTCGACAAGGGGCTGGGCGCCATTAACGCCTATGCGCTCGTCAACCGCCCTGACGCGGTCCGCGAGGTCATGGGGATCGGCGAGGAGGAGACGCTCGCCACCGGTATTGCGGTGGGCCACACGGCCCACAGTCGCCTGGCCGCCTTCGCCCCCTCCCACGTGGACGTGGAGGAGATCCTGACCATGAGGGACTGACGCCCGGCTGCCGCTGAACGGTGTGACGATCCGTCCTTCCGCTCTGCCTCGCATGGGGGCAACATCCAGTTGCTCGATATTCGGGCGGCCTCGTGCTTTCCTTGAGACGGCGGCCGGTGATGAGGGCTGCGGAAAGGAGACGCACAGTGTCCATTGGAGAGGTAATTTCTGAGGCCCGGACCTCCCGGGGGATGACGCAGAGTGAGTTGGCGGGCAGGATCTTCGTGACCCGGCAGGCGGTCTCGCGCTGGGAGACCGGGGTGACGACACCGGGCGTCGATATGTGCAAGCTTCTTGCCGTCACCCTTGACGTTCCCGTCACCCGCCTGCTGGAGATGCCGCCCGAGCCCTTCTGTCAGAGCTGCGCCATGCCCTTGACCACTGAGAAGGAGCACGGCAGCGAGGCCGACGGCGTGAGGTCTGAGGACTACTGCGCCTGGTGCTACCAGGATGGGGAGTTCACCGCCCCCGGGCCGATGGAGGAGCTTATCGAGTACAGCGCCCCCTTTATGTCCAAGGGCGTCCACATTACCGAGGATGAGGCCATCTCCTATATGGCCGCTGTCCTGCCCGGCCTCAAAAGGTGGAAGGATCAGAAGGACCAGGAGGACTGAGTCGGGCTCACTGCGGGGCGACGAGCAGCGCGACTCCAGGAGAGACTTCGGCCCGCCGGCGGCTTGTTCAAACCCGGTGGCGCGGGGGAGAGCCGGTCACCCGCGCCACCGGGCCGCGTGAAGGCGCTACAGGTGGCGTTGCGTCTGTGAGGCGCCGCTTTCGCGCGCCACAGGCAGCGCGAGTCGGGCGTTCCGCCTGCGGGGCCCGGGGTGGTCAGGCTCGGTGCCGGGCCCGGTTCAGGCGGGCGGCAGCGGGCGTGTTCTGCGCCATGACCCCAACCAGGGGGTGCGGCACGTAGGCCTCCTCCAGGGCGGCCAGATCGGCGTCGTCGAGCACAAGATCCATGGCGCCAACAGCGCCCTCCACATGAGAGCGCTTGGTCATTCCCACCACCGGCGCCGCTGTGCGAGTCAGCAGCCAGGCCAAGGAGACCTCGGTCATGCTTGCCGAGTGCCTGGCCGCCACCTGCGCCACGCGATCTATCACCACAGCGTCGGCCTCGGCGGTGGCGTCGTACTTCATGCGCGCGTAGGCGTCCTCCCTCAACCGGCGCGTGACAGTGCCCACCGGGCGGGCCAGGCGACCTCCGGCCAGGGCGCTGTAGGGGGTCAGGGCAATGTTGTTCTGGTCGGCGAAAACCGTCATCTCCCGCTCCTCCTCCCGGAACAGGAGGTTGTAGTGGTTCTGGACGGACACGAAGCGTTCCCAACCGTGGGCCTGCGCCAGGGCATTGGCCTGAGCGACCTGCCAGGCGAAAGCGTTAGCGATACCAATGGCGCGGACCTTGCCCTCCCGCACCGCCCGGGTGAGGGCGGCCAGGTACTCCTCGATCGGGGTGCCCCAGTCCCACATGTGGAGGATGTACAGGTCCACATGGTCCATGCCCAGATTGCGCAGGCTGGCCTCCAGGCTCTGGCGCAGATGCTCGGCGCCACTGAGGCCGGCGTCAATGGCCTGGGCGGGGCGGGGGAGGAACTTCGTGGCCACAACCACCTCCTCCCGCCGGGCGCACTGGCGCAGGGCCCGACCCAGGTACTGCTCGCTGGTACCGCCCTGGTAGCCAATGGCCGTGTCGAAGAAGGTGATCCCCTGCTCCAGGCCGTAGGTGATGATTTCACGGGAAGCGTCCTCGTCCAGAGTCCAGGAGTGCTGTCCCGCCGAGGCCTCCCCGAACCCCATGCACCCCATGGACACCCGCGAAACGCGGATCCCCGAGTCACCTAGCGCCGTGTACTGCATCCGTGTGCTCCTTAACCTCTATCTGTCGTGTCAGAAGTGTCGGGTGCCATGGGGAGGCTACTTCAACTGTGATTCCGCACATAACGGTGGCTTGCGCTCCGTGGAGACCACCGCGCCACCGAAGGCCGACTGCCGTGGCGCTCGAAGTCGAGTTGGCTCGTGAGGGTGTTGTTGACCGACTCGATGATCTGCAGCAGGGGCGGTAGAACGGCGTGTCCAGGCCGGGGCGCCCCGCCCTTGCGGGCTGGGACTCGGTCATCCTGCGGCTGCGCTGAGGCGGAATCGCCTGAGTAGCATGCTGGCATGAAGACGTCGCGCCTGACCGAGTTGCGGCTCACCCGCTTCAAGTCCTTCCGGAATGCCGTCGTGCCACTCGACGGGCTGGCGGTGCTGACCGGGCGGAACTCCAGCGGGAAGTCGAATGTCTTCGACGCCCTGGACGTCCTGTCGCGGCTGGCCACGCCTGAGCGCCTGCGTGACAGTCTTGACGGCAGGCGCCGAGGAGGCGGCCCTGTGCGCGGCGGCTCCCGGGGCCTGGCCCCCTACGGGGAGACCACCTTCGAGCTCGGGTGCACGGTGCGCGTCGACGGCGAGGACCCGGTGGAGTACTTGTACGACATCGAGGTCGAGGTGAGCCCTGACATCAGGGTAGTGCGAGAGGCGCTTTACTGCCAGGAGACCGGCCCGGCGATGGAGCAGTCTCCGGCTTTCCTTGCTCAAGGAAATGACAGTACGCAGATGAACAGCATCATGATTGGTGAGAGCAAAGCGCCGTTCTCCGTCTCCGCGGAGAATACCGCCCTGTCCTTCCTGGGGAGTGTGGAGATCGATTCACCTGATCAACTGCTTGCCGAGGCGGCGGCCATCGTCGCACAGGCATTGCGGGACGTGGTCATTATCGCTGTCGATGCATCCCGCATGCGGACCTATGTCCCGAAGGACAGCCTGTCCATCGAGCCGGATATGGCCAATCTATCTGCCGTCGCTCACTTCATGAAGGATGGGTACCCGAGCCTGTTCGACAGGTTGGAGACTCTCACGCGCGACGTCGCAGGATGCCCCGTGAAGTCGCTCGACTTCGTCACCGCCGACGAGGGGCGCGAGGTCATGCTGGCGCTCAACGAGTCGGAGACCAGTCGCACGGACGCCAGATCGATGAGCGATGGACTGCTCAGGTTCCTGGGCATCGCGACTGCGCTCCTGCTTGCTCCTCGCAGTGGTGGCTTTCAGATGCCAGCCGGTGGTGAATCGTCGGGATTCGGAGCTTTCGGGCAAGTGCTCGCCATTGAGGAGATTGAGAACGGCCTGCACCCCTCGCATGCGGCGCGCCTGTTCGAGCTCGTCGAGGAGGCGGCCGGACAGGCGGGAGTCTCGGTCATCATCACCACCCACTCGCCAGCGCTTCTCGATGCGATCGGGGGAGCGCATGCCAGGGATGTGCTCGTTTGCCACGACGGCCAGGTGACGCGTATGCCAGACCTCCCCGGCTACGACCGGGCCATGGCGCGGGGGACCCTTGGGCGCGTCGTCTCCCAAGGCCTGCTCACCGGGCCCGCTGAGGAGGAGCGGGCAGACTACTCAGAGTTCCTGCGGCTCATCGGAGCCCAGTGATGGCGCCCCGCACCTGGTTCATCGATACATCCATCCTTGACCACATCGTCGCGGTGCCGGGCAAGTCGAAAGAGGGGGAGGAGCGGGAGCAGGTCCTTCGCGACCTCAAGGAGCGGACAAAGGCGGGGCACACCTTCCTCCTGCCCATCACAGCTGTCGTCGAGACGGGCAACCACATCAGCAAGGTCAAGGTAGGTAACCGGCGGGCGGCGGCGGAGCGCTTCGCCAATATCCTCCGCATGGTCGTCGAGGGTAAGGCGCCATGAGTGCTGGACGAGGTCCAGTGGGATGGTGTGTTCCTGCAGACGTTCCTGGATGGGGATGGCACGGGGGAGTCCTGGGTCAATCTGGCGAGCCGTGGAGCGATAGGCGGCGGAGACCTCAGCATCCTGGTGGAGCGGCAGCAGTACTGTGAGCGGACTGGAAGAGCCTTGTCCGTCGTCGGGATCTGGACCCTGGACAAGGAGCTCGCGGCGCGGTCCTGAGGCGGTGGCGGCGCGAAGCGTGAGCAGTTCCTGGTCTACGGTGAGGGCATGAAGCTACGGCACGCGATCCTGGGCCTGCTCGCGGGCGAGCCGCTCAGCGGCTACGACATCAGCCGCGCCTTCGCCAGCTCGGTGGTCTACTTCTGGCACGCCGACCAGTCCCAGGTCTACCGCACCATCGACCGCCTCGAGGCCGACGGCGCGATCTCCACGCGCGTCATCGCCCAGAGCGGCCGCCCCGACCGCCGTGTCCACTCCCTGACCGACTCTGGCCGCGCCGAGCTCGAGGCCTGGCTCGCCGGCCCCCTGGAGCCCCGCCGGCCCAAGGACGCCATGCTGGCCCGGGTCTTCCTCGCCGCACCCCTGGGGCACACGAAGGTGCTGGCGCTCCTCGACGAGGTCGAGCGCATGATCCGCGCCGACCAGGAGTCCCTGGGGGCCATCGAGATCGAGGAGAACAATCTCGACACCACCCTCAAGGCGTCGATCCTGCGCTACGGCATCGCCGGGGATCAGTACGAGCTGGACTGGGTTGAGCAGACGAGACGGGCCGTGCGCGCCGACGCCGCTCGGGCGGGTGTCGCACTCGACTGATACTTGCAAAGTCGAATATTTGCAAAATACAGTAGGGGCGTGCGATCACATGCCTCTCTGCCCCTGTTCGTCCTCATCACCCTCGCCTCCGGCTGGATCGGCCTCGCCGTCAACCGCCTGGCAGGCGTCCCCGACTCGATGGAGTCCCATGGCGCCCTCATTTGGATCCTCACCCCGCTGCTCGCCGGTGCGGCACTCGCGCTGAGCGACCCTTCCAGGCGCCGCGCCTACCTCGCCTCATGGAAGCCCGGGCGCCCCAGCGCGTATGTCCTGGCGCTCGCGATCTTCCCTGTGGCCTTCACTGTCACTCTCGTCATCGGCTGGGTGTGCGGGGTCCTTGAGCCAGCGGATCCGGGGCCCTATGTGCCGGCGGTGGCGGCCGCCGTCGTGCCGACCCTGGTCAAGAACATCGCCGAGGAGGGCGCCTGGAGGGGCTACCTCGCACCAGCGCTCATGGTCCGGGGACTGCCCGATATCGCCGTGTGGATCATCTCCGGCGCAGTCTGGGGCCTGTGGCACTTGCCCTACTACCTGTTCCTGCTCGATGAGACTCTCATGCGCGGCGTCTGGGACGTACCGCGGTTCGTCTACGCCCTCACGGCCGTTCCGGTCTGCATGTCCTGGGCCCCACTGTTCACCGAGCTGCGCCTGGCGGGGCGGAGCGTGTGGCCCTGTCTGCTCGCCCACAGCGTGGCCAACCTCAGCCAGATCCCCGCCTCTCTCGGCGCCTGGCCCATGAGCCCTCTCGCAGCCCTCCTGTTCTCGCAGATCTTCGGGCTGCTGCACTCGGTGATCATCGTGGGCGTGGCGCTGGCCATGCGAAAGCGGCGGCTCGCGCGAACACATCGTCAGCGTTGAGGAGGCATTCTTGAGCCCCGGTTGTCCTGCCGAATCCCAGCACGGCCGGGGCCCAGCGGCCCGTGGCGCAGCGGGCCTGCGGCATGAGACCATGGGCCTGTGCATTACTTGTCCGGCTACCTCTCACCCCTGGGGCCCATGACGCTCGCCTGCCGGGTGGGGGAGGGCATGCCCGACGGCGGGGCCGTCACCGGGGCTTGGTTCGACGGACAGGAGCATGACCGCGAGGGCCTGCCCGACGGCGCTGTCAGCCTCAAGCCCGGCGATGAGGAGCCGGTCGTTCTGGCGCAGGCGCGCGCCTGGTTGGACGCCTACTTCGCAGGACACGACCCTGGACCCCCGCCGGCCGTGGCGCCTCACGGCACCGCCTTCCAAGAGCGGGTCTGGGCGCAGTTGCGCCTCATCCCGCGCGGCGCCACCACCACCTACGGGGCGATTGCCGCGGACATTGAGGCGGCCAGCGGCGGGCGCTGCTCGGCGCGCGCTGTCGGTGGGGCCGTCGGGCGCAATCCGGTGAGCATTCTGGTGCCCTGCCACCGCGTTCTGGGGGCGAACGGTTCACTAACCGGCTACGCCGGTGGCACTGGACGCAAGACAGCGCTCTTGCGCCTGGAGGGCGCCGCCATCCCTGACGCCGGTCAACCCCAGGACCACCCGACCCGGAACCACTGAGGGCGGTCAGTTCCGGCGACCCGTCGTCGGCCACGCGGATTCCACCAGAGTCGACTCGGCAGTCCCGCTACCGGCTGCACGGGTACTCCGAGCCCATGCCCGGCTGACAGAACCCTCTAGGGGGCCGCCCAGCCCAGGGCGGTAGGGTGCCCCGCACACGGCCCCGGCCCAGGGGCCGGGAGGGGAGAACAATGGCACACCCGTTGATCACCCGCAGAAGCCTGGTTCGGGCTCTGGGGGTCGTCGGCGCGGGCGGGCTCCTGGGCGCTGTCGCCACCTGCGGGGCCGGCCCCTCCAACCGCACCCCCTCAGCCCCCGTCTCGACCGCCGATGCCTCCAGAACTGCCCCCCAGCCGGCGGACACGCTCAGCCCACTCGATCTGGCGTCTGTGCCCGCCTACGACTACCGGGCGCACAACGTGGCCGTCGTCAGCCAGGGGGAGTCCATGGACGGCCGTCTCTACGTGCCGGACACCGACGCCGCTGTTCCCCTGGTTGTCTGCTCCCATGGGCTGGGCGGCTCCATGAGCGACCTCGACCCGGTGGCCCAGGCCCTCGCGGGCGTGGGGATGGCCTCCTACTGCTTCGCCTTCCGCGGCGGGGGCCCTGCAGCCGGGGACACCACGCGCATGTCCGTCATGACCGAGGTCACCGATCTGGAGGCCGTCCTGGAGACGGCGCGCACTGGAGCCGGCGAATGGGAGTCCGTCGACCCGCAGCGGATCGTTCTCCAGGGGGTGAGCCAGGGCGGTGCCGTCAGCGCTATTACCGCCTCCCGCCACCCCCAGGAGGTTGCCGGCCTGGCCCTGTGGTACCCGGCCTTCTCCATTGCCGACGACCTCCACCTCCTTTTCGACTCCCTGGACGAGGTGCCCGAGAGCTACGACATGGGGCCGTTGAGCCTGGGGCGCGTCTACGTGGAGGACATGTGGGACTACAACGTCTACGCCGAGCTGCCCTCCTACGCCTCTCCGGTCCTCCTCGTTCACGGCTCCGCGGATGCCCTCGTGCCCATCAACTACTCCCGCCAGGCCGTCCAGACCTACCCCGACGCCCAACTCGTCACCATTGACGGCGCCGGGCACGGCTTCTCCGAGGCCGCCTGGGATCAGGCGGTGGGCACTACGGCCGCCTACCTGCAACAGATCGGGGTGCTTGACGCCTGACCCGCGCCCGCGCGGCGTGCTCGTACACATCGAGGGCGCCCAGCACGAGCCCGACAGCCTGATCTGCACCTGCGCGGCGTGCTCCCACCGGGCCGGGAATGCTCCCAGGCCGCCGGCCCGCCCGGCCGGCGGCCCAACGATGTCGCAACGATGCCGGGCTCCACTGCCGGCCGTAGTCGCGTAACCTCCCCCTCGGGGTGGCGGACCCGCCCTCAGGCGGCGAAAGGGGAGCCATGGACGACTACCTGGTCCGGGAGACGAGCGTGCCCGTGGGCGAGGACGACGGTGCCGCGGCGGCTGTCTCAGGAAGCCCGGCAACTCCGGGTCAGGTGCCGTTGGAGTCGCCGGGGTCGGGAGGGCTCGTGCACGTCCTGGTCCACGTCCCGCGCCGGGCTGCGGCCCAGCGCGAGCGCGCTCCGCTGGTCGTGTGCTGTCACGGGCTGGGGGAGTCCGGCCTGCGGGTCGCACCTCTGGCCCAACGCCTCACCCTGGCCGGCGCCACCACCGTCTGCCCCTCCTTCCGCGGCGGCGGTGCCCCTACGGCCGGGCCGACCACCGCCATGAGCGTGGGCACCCAGCTCGATGACGTGCGGGCCGTGGTGCGCACGGCCCGCACCTGGCCCTTCGTGGACACTAGTCGCGTGGCGCTCTTCGGCCGCAGCCTGGGCGGACTCGTCGCCGCCCTGGCCGCCACCCGCCACCCCCACGAGATCATGGCCCTGGTCCTGTGGTACCCGGCGCTGGGGTCCCCCGAGTCCCTGCGGCAGCGCTTCGGCGCACTGTCGGCCGTGCCCCGGACCTTCACCCACCGCGTCGAGGGGCGCGACATCCTCCTATCGCGCCGCTACGCCGCCGACGCCTGGAACCTGAACGTTGACGCTGAACTCGCCCGCTTCCGCGGCCCGGTGCTGATCGTCCACGGAAACCAGGACCGCGACGTGCCATTGGCGGTCTCCCAGCGGGCGGCCGCAATCCTGCCCGACGCGCGCCTGGTGACCGTACCCGGCGCCGCCCATGGTTTCGCAGATGAGCACCTGGTGGCGGCCACACGTCAGAGTATCGACTTCCTGGAGTGGGCCAGTGTGTTGGGGGCCGGGGAGGTATCGCAGTGACAGCGCCCAGCCCACCGGGCCTGGCCCCACTGGCGGCGTAGTCATGGCAAGATCAAGGACCGTGACGCAACTCCCAGTCCCAAGCACTTTGACGGCCCCCACCAATCCGGTCCTCCTGCAGGGCTTCACGTGGGACCTGCCCGCCGATGGCACGCACTGGCGGCTCATTGCCGACAACGCCATACTCCTGGCGGCCACCGGTGTCACCTCCATGTGGCTCCCACCGGCCTACAAGGGGCACGAGGGCATAAACGACGTCGGCTACGGCGTCTACGACCTCTACGACCTGGGCGAATTCGACCAGAAGGGCAGTGTGGCCACCAAGTACGGCACCAAGGATGAGTACATTGAGGCCGTTAAGGCCCTGCACGACGCCGGCATTGTGGTTCTGGCCGACATCGTCTTCAATCACCGCATGGGCGCCGACGCCACCGAGGAAGTCGTGGCCACCCCCGTGGACCCCAAGGACCGCTACCGGGTCCTGGGCCCGCCGGAGACCATCACCGCCTGGACCCGCTTCACCTTCCCCGGCCGTGACGGCGCCTACTCCGACTTCACCTGGAACTGGCGCTGCTTTAAGGGCACCGACTGGGATGAGGCCACTGGACGCAATGGCGTGTGGCTCTTCGAGGGCAAACAGTGGCATGAACAGGTCGCTGAGGAGCACGGCAACTTCGACTACCTCATGGGTGCCGATGTCCACCTGTCCGACCCGGCCGTGGCCCACGAGCTCCAGCGCTGGGGCCAGTGGTTCCTGGAGACCACCGGGGTGGACGGGTTGCGCCTGGACGCCGTCAAGCACATTGGTCGCAGCTTCTTCCGCCAGTGGCTGCCCGAGTTGCGCAGGGCCACCGGCAAGGCCCTGCCCACGGTCGGGGAGTACTGGACCGAGGACATTGACCTCATGATGAACTACCTGGGGGAAGAGCCCATTATGGACTTATTCGACAGCCCCCTGCACCACAACTTCTATCTGGCCTCCTGCTCGGAAGGCAAAGGCGGCTTCGACCTGTCCGGCATGTTTGTGGACACGGTCGTGCAGGTCCGCCCCGAGAACGCCATCACCTTCGTGGAGAACCACGACACCCAGCCCGGGCAGGCGTTGGAGTCCTATGTCGAACCATGGTTCAAGCCCTCGGCCTACGCACTGATCCTCCTGCGCGACAAGGGCGTGCCCTGCGTCTTCTGGGGCGACCTATTCGGTACGCCCGAAACCGGGGACATCCCGGCGGTCACGGACCTGCCGCTGCTCATGCGGGCGCGCCGCAGCCTGGCCCACGGCCCCCAACACGACTACATCGACTCACCGGAGTGCATTGGTTTCACCCGTGAAGGGGACGATGACCACCCGGCCAGCGGCCTGGCCGTCCTAATCTCAGACCGCTGCGCAGCCGCCAAGAGGATGAGGGTCGGCACCCGCCATGCGGGCCAGACCTGGGTGTGCGTTATCGGCGAAGGAGAGGACGTCGTCATTGATGAGGACGGCACAGTCGAGGTCTCCGTAACCGATAGCGGGCTATCCCTCTACGCCCCCATTGACGCCACCGGGATTCTGCAACGCGCTCTGGAGCACCTCGCCCGCGTGTGCTAGGGGCCGGCGGCAGTGGACCTGGCAGCGGGCCGTGCCATGCCCGCCGGCCCACAGGGCCGGCGGGCGGATTAAGGTCTATTAAGGTCTAGGGCAAGCGCGACCGGCGCACTACGACCCACCACAGGAGGAACCGTGCCCACGCCCGACCAGCTCACCACCGATAAGAAGATCGCCGTCCTCATTGCCGAGGGGCTAGAGGAGGTCGAGGCCTTGGCCGTGGTCGACCTGCTCTACCGGGCGGGGATCCGTGCCGACATGATCGCCGTGGGCCAGAGCCTCCAGGTGACCTCCTCCCACCGGATTATTCTGACCTGCGACCGCCTCCTGGCCGAAGTGGACCTGTCCGACTACGACATGGTCGTCCTGCCCGGCGGCATCCCCGGTACCCCCAACCTCAAGGCGACCGCCCCGTTGGTTGAGGAGGTTACCGCCCGCATGAGGCAGGGCCGGGCGGTGGCCGCCATCTGCGCGGCCCCCTCGATCCTGGCCGAGGAGGGACTGCTGGAGGGCCGTCGGGCGACCGCGAACCCCGCCTTCATGGCGGTGCTGGCCGAGCACGGGGCTCAGACCAGCGAAGCCAGTGTTGTCGTCGACGGCAATCTCCTGACCAGCCGCGGCATGGCCACGGCGGTGGACCTCGGCCTGGAGATTGTGCGCTTCTACCTGGGGGATGACGCCGTGGAGGACCTTAAGGCGAAGGTTGTCTACCAGCGCTGAGGCCCCGGCCCCCGCTGTTCCTCACTGATCCCCCGCTCGGGACCGCTTGGGCACCAGGGCCAGAATCAGGAGCAGGAACCCCAGGCCTCCGACAATGACAATGAAGGCACTGACGAGGTCGATCCTGGCGCCGAGTCCGACGGCGATCAGCAGGCCACCCAGGGCCAGGAGGACAAGCCCCCACATGAGGGTCGAGGTACGCACCCGTCCGCGGGTGGGTGCCGACGCATCGCGCTGGACTGTTTTAGCGCTCCACACCGTTTCAGCCGCGGAGCCGGCGCTGGAGGCCGGGGAACCGGACGAGGCGGGGGATCCGGGCAGCGGCGGCGCCGCCTCCTCGGCAGAATTCGGCGTTGGCGGCGCCTTGGTCGGGCTTGTCGCAGCGGGCAGCGGCGCGGTTGCTTCAATCGGGGGCTGGTCCACGGCCGTCCCATCGGCGGTTGCGGGCGCATCCTCGGGGCGGGCGGGCGCCCCGCCCAGCTTCAGGGACATCTCAGTGGTGGGGGTGGTGTCGCGGTCGCTGGTGCTCATAGTGGTGACCTCGTTCGCAGTTGGTTGACAGGGCAGTCAGTTGGTGGGGGTGGCTGTGGGCTCAGCTGTGCCCGATGCGGCGGGGACGGAGGGCGACGCGCTGGCGTCCGCACTCGGGTCGGCGGTGGCGTCCCCGGGCTGAGAGGGGCCGGCAGCCTGCGCGTCCAGCTTCTCCTGCACGCAGGAGTCGTAGGAGGTGCGCTCCTGGGGGCTGAGCGTGCTCAGGTCCATCCAGTAGTGGTCCTCCGAATATGAATCGGCGGTGGCCTGGGCAATGCACTCCTCAGCGGTGGTCGAGGAGATGGCCGGTTGGGTCATGCCGGGTACGGGGAGGGCGTCGCCCTCGTGGTAGCCCGTCGTCGGGTCGATCCAGGACGAGACGATCCACACCGCCTCGTCGGCGTTGCCGTACCAGACCAGTTCCGAGTTGTACTCGTTAACGTTGATAATGCCCACCCCGACGGTGGCTTCAACGGTCAAGCCGGAGCCGGACTGGGAGGCCCGGGGTGAGGAGAGGGTGAGGTCCTCCCGACCGGCCGTGGTGTAGTTGAACTTGTAGCTGGGTACGTCAGCGCCCTCCAAGGTGTGCCCGGGGACGCTCTCCTCAGCAGGGATGTTGGCGTCCAGGGGGGCTCCGGTGGTCGGCCAGGGGCCGGTGACCGCCCCGCTTACCGTTCCCAGGCCGTTGTCGGCCTCTAAGACAATGGGCTGGTCCTCACGGGTGAGGATAGTCAGCGTGCCCGCTCCGATCTCTATCTGGATCTTGGAGGAGGAGTGGTCACTGGTCAGGTCGCGCAGATCCAGGGTGATGGCGCCCGCGGCGTACTCGCCCAGGTCGATGGTGACCCCGGCATTGGAGCTTTCCGCGGCGAAATCGGCGTCGCTGAGAGTGATCGTGTGTGAACTGAGCAGGTGCTGGTAGGGGGAGTGCCCGGTGGCCCCGGGAAATAGCGATCCCACAATGAGCATGGGGACGGCCAGGAGGATCGCCATCAGGGTGCCGATGACACTCATCCAGCCTCCGTGCCGTGACCGCAGGGCCGAGATCACTACCCCGGCACCCAGCAGGGTCATGGCGGTGCCCACGGCGAGCAGCGGTGTTTGAACATCGTCCAGAAGGTCACTGGTGCGGGCCCAGGCGAGCCCGGCCAGGGCAATGAGCATCGTGCCCAGAATCAGCAGGCCCACGGTGCGCCCGGGCCCGGGAATGCGGGGCCTGGGGGTGGGCAGAGGCGCCGGCTGCGGGGCCCCGGGGTGGAATGAGCCACCGGGGACGGCGGGCCCCTGCGGACCGCCGGCACCATGCATGGCGGCGGGCGCAGGAGCGCCCTGCCCGGGGTAGCCGGCGCCCATGGGGGCCATCGGCGGCTGAGTCGCTGGGGGTAGCGGCCCACCTGGCATGGGCCCGGCTGCAGGGGCGGGGCCCTGGGAGGGGGCTGGGGCCCCGCGCAGCGGTGCGGCGGGGGCG
>ERZ772917.729-NODE-729-length-21954-cov-9.439792_pt1 | contig 21954 bp, 18 predicted proteins | sample MGYA00511187_ERZ772917 | MGnify/ENA primary metagenome ERZ772917 (study PRJEB29015, sample SAMEA2737925) | human oral metagenome | biome: human oral; feature: human-associated habitat; material: dental | place: China | collected 2012 ...
GGTCGTAGCGCTTGGGGTTGAAGTAGAAGTTCTCCAGCAGGGTGCGGCCGGCCTCCACGCTGGGCGGCTCGCCGGGGCGGATCTTCTTGTAGATGTCCAGGAGGGCCTCGTCCTGGGTGGTGATCTTGCGGTCCTCGTCCAGGGCGGCGGTGAGCACCGGGTAGCCGTCGAACTCCTTGCGGATCTCGGCCTCGTCCAGGCCCAGGGCCAGCAGGAACACGGTGACGTCCTGCTTGCGCTTGCGGTCGATGCGCACGGCCACGCGGTCGGACTTGTCCACCTCGAACTCCAGCCAGGCGCCGCGCGAGGGGATGAACTTGACGTTGTGGACGTACTTGTCCGTGGCCTTCTCGGTGGTCCGCTCAAAGTACACGCCGGGGCTGCGCACCAGCTGGGAGACGACGACGCGCTCGGAGCCGTTGACAATGAAGGTACCCTTGTCCGTCATGAGCGGGAAGTCACCCATGAAGACGGTCTGGGACTTGATCTCACCCGTGACAAAGTTCTCAAAATCCGCGACGACGTACAGGGGGGCGGAGTAGGTGAGATCCTTCTCCTGGCACTCCTCGGCCGTGTACTTCGGCTCCTCGAAGCGGTGGTCGTGGAAGGAGAGCGCCATGGTCTCCCCGAAGTCCTCGATCGGGGAGATCTCGGAGAAGATCTCCTCCAGCCCCGAGGTCTCGGGCAGGGAGCCGGGACGCACGGCGTTGGCGGCGTCCACGCGGGCGCGCCACGCCGAGTTCCCTACGAGCCAGTCGAAGCTGTCCGTCTGGAGCCCCAGCAGGTTGGGGGCCTGCATGGGCTCGGCGATCTTGGCGAAGTTGACGCGACGCGAGGCGGTACGTGCGGCGATGTCGGCGGCGGTAGGTGCAGAGGTGCTCGAGGCAGCCAAAAGGGGGTCCTTCCCTCTAGAATCGAGGAACACTGCGCGTACAATGGTGGGCACCGACGCTCAGCCACCGCTCGTGGCGTGCCCCACAGAGGTCGCGGACCTCCGCCGGGCGGTGTGAGCCCACGCCAGTACGCACAATGCACGCAAAGCGCTAGCGTACACGGGTCAGGTGTACCCAGCCACGCCCGGGTACGTCTCATGCTTGCGATTCTGACCACATTCGCTCATACTACCCCGCCTGGCCCGACGTCGCCCCGCCTGGGCGCGTGGGGGCCGTGCCCGCCAGGCGGTACGGTCCCTGACCCCGTGGGACCGCCTGGCCGCCCGCGCCGCAGCCACCCACCACCGACCCCGGCACGCACGGGGAGCCCGGCGTCGGTGGTGGCGGGCTGGGCGTCGGCCAGCACCGACCCCGGTACGCACGGGGAGCCCTCCGGCGAGGCCGAGGATTCCGGCGGCGAGCCAGACACCAGCCCCGGCACGCACGGGGAGCCCCGCCCACCATAACGGTGGGCGGGGCTCCTTGTGCCCGGCGTGCCCGGCGTCAGCCCCGGCAACCGGGTCCTGGGGCGTGGCACCGCCGGGCGGCGCCGTGGTGACGCCGTAGGGGTCTCACTTGAGGGTGACGGTGGCGCCGGCGCCCTCGAGCTGGGCCTTGGCCTTCTCGGCGGCCTCCTTGTTGGCGCCCTCCAGGACGGCCTTGGGGGCGGAGTCGACGAGCTCCTTGGCCTCCTTCAGGCCGAGGGAGGTCAGGGTGCGCACCTCCTTGATGACCTGGATCTTCTTGTCGCCGGCGGCCTCGAGGACGACGTCGAACTCGTCCTTCTCCTCCTCGGCGGCGGCCTCTCCCGCCCCGCCCGGGGCGGCGGCGACGACGGCGGCGGCCGGAGCGGCGGCGGTGACGTCGAAGGTCTCCTCGAAGGCCTTGACGAACTCGGACAGCTCGAGAAGGGTGAGCTCCTTGAACTGCTCAATGAGCTCTTCGATGGTCAGCTTCGCCATAGTGGGCGTTCCTTCCTGAAAACGGGGCCTGCACTGTCATCAGCTCTTGTCAGCACAGGTTGAGTGGTTGGGGATGACGCGTGCGGCCTCAGGCCGCGGTCTCCTGCTTCTCGCGCAGGGCGTCGACAGTGCGGACCGCCTTGGAGGCGGGCGCAGCGAAGAGGTACGCAGCCTTGGACAGCGACGCCTTGACAGCGCCCGCAGCCTTGGCGAGCAGCACCTCACGGGACTCGAGCGAAGCGAGCCTGTCCACCTCGGCGGCGTCCATGACGTTGCCGTCCATGACGCCGCCCTTGACGACGAGGTTCTTGTTCTCCTTGGCGAAGTCACGCAGCGCCTTGGCGGCCTCGACCGGCTCACCGGTGACGAAGGTCAGGGCCGTGGGGCCCGTGAGCTCGTCTGCGATCGCCTCGAGGCCGACCTGCCGGGCGGCGATCGCGGCGAGCGTGTTCTTCACCACGGTGTACTCGGCGTTGCCGGCCAGGGAACGGCGCAGCGTCCTGAGCTCGGCGACGGTCAGCCCGCGGTACTCGGTCAGCAGGACAGCGCCGCACGAGCGGAACTTGTCCGCCAGCTCGGCAACAGCCGCTTCCTTGTCAGGCCGTGCCATGGGCCCTCCTTCCGTGGTCTGCCGCAGGCGCCCGGCACCCATCGGAAAAGCCCCGCGCCGGTGGGCACGGGGCTCGCAGTCCGCATACGGAAATGGGCTCGTCTCTCACCTGCGCGGGCTCCGGCTCCTCAGGGCTCGCTGGCGAGCCTGCGACGCCGGACTTGGCCCCACCGGGGTGGGAGACCTGCGGTCTTTGGCAGGTCACAGGATACAGCGGTCCGGGGACGACGGCGCAAGCGCGCCCCGTCCTGCCGGTCGTGCATTCAGTCACCCCTCGTCTTCGCCGCTCCCCCTCGCCGCCCCCTCCCCCTTCGCCGAGATCGGTCGAGTTCCGCGCCGAGATCGGTCCGTCTCCGCGCCGAGATCGATACTGGCGCAGACGCGGCTCCCGCTGTCCGCAGCGCTTCTGCTAGCCGCAGCCGGCCGAGCATCCGGGACACGAGGCACTTCATCATTCATAACGCCTAGTGCGCCTCTGGAAAGGAGCTGGAGCGCGCAGACCGGCGGCGCCCCAGAGAGGGCAAAGGTGCGTGCGGCACTCACGGAATGACGCACTCGCGAGTCGCGCAAAAAGGCAGATGCGGGCGTTGCCGGAGCACTTTCGCGGCAGGTGAATAACCCGGGGCGCTTACCGTCGAGGAATTTGGGGGAATGCGCTGCGGGAACGGCGCATTAGCGATCTCGACGCGGAACTGAACCGATCTCGGCGCGGGACTGAACCGATCTCGACGCGGAACTGAACCGATCTCGACGCGGAACTGAACCGATCTCGGCGCCCTATAGGCGGTGGGGCGATCGCCCCTGACCCGGGTACGGCCCGCCTTCATACCATCCAGCTGTGACTATGACAGCACCAACGTGGTCGACCACGCCGGTCGAGGCGCTCCCCCATCTCGTCGCCGACGGGGAGGACACCGGCGTGCCGCTGTGGACCGCGCGCACCCGCCGCCAGCGCAGCAGGGGGCTGCTCGGCACCGACGGCATCGACGGCGCCTTGTGGATCCCCCGCTGCAACTGGGTGCACTGCCTGGGCATGCGTCACACGATCGACGTCGTCTACGCGACCCGCTCCGGCAAGGTCCTGGCCGTCACGCCCCTGCGGCCCGGCCGCATCGGGCTCCCGCGCCTGCGCGCCGCCACCGTCGTCGAGATGGCGCAGGGCGAGGCGGCCCGGCTGGGCATCCGCCCGGGCAGCACCCTGTCGGCAGCGCCCGCCGCCGGCGCCGTGGACACGGCGAGCTGAGGGGCGGCCATGTCACCCGTGCCATCCGTGTCGCCTGTGCCGTCCGTGTCGCCCATGTCGTCCGTGTCATCGGCGGGCCCCTGGATCCTGGTCACCGCGGTCGCGTGCTCGGTGGTGCTCGCGGCCGGTCCCGTCTCGGCCTGGACGCGCCGCTACATCCGCCGGCCGCTCGTCGACGACGAGCCCGAGAGCGATGAAGACGTCTCGCAGGCCCGAAGCCTGGAGCCGAGGCCGCCGGTCTATCCGACCTTGCGGCACCCTGGTCTCCTCGCGGTCGCCCCGCAGGGCGTGCTCGCGCTCGTGCTCTGCGGATTCTGCGCATGGTGGGGAACGAGGCTGGGCGTCACAGGCGCGGCGCTCGCGGCCATGCCCGTCTACGCCCTGCTGGGCAGCGCCGCCAGCGTCGACGCCGTCGCCCACCTCCTGCCCGACCGGCTGCTGGGCGCGGCGGCGGCGTGGCTGGCGGTCTGCGGCATTGTCGCCGTGATCGTAGAGCCCGAGCACATCCATGCTGCGGGCCGCGCGCTGCTGTGCGCGCTCGCGGTCGGAGGGGTCAGCCTGCTGCTCGCATTCATCCGTGCCGGCCTGGGCCTGGGAGACGTCAAGCTCTGCGCACTCATCGGCCTGTGGCTGGGCTGGTACGGAGCGCTCATGCTCGCCGTCGCCCTGTGCCTGGGAAGCATCCTCGGCGGCCTGGCCGCCCTCGCCCTGCTCATCACCCGTCGTGTCGGACGAAAGGATCCTATGGCTTACGGCCCGTATCTCATCGCAGGCGCCCTGCTGAGCTGGCCCCTGGCCGTCGCCTAGACCCGCCCGGCCGGCCGACCGAGTTTCGCACGACAAGCGCAACGCTAAGCACCCGGTTTCCAGACGCCTCCATCGCAAGCGCATCTGCGTCCGCTTTTTTCTGAACTATAGAAAAAATGCGGCGAGCGCGCCTCGCGGGCCAAAGACAGGAACAAATAGGGTGTGCGTCTCGTGCACCGGGCGCCACCCAACCGAGGTGCATGGAGGTGCATAGCAGCAGGGCCATTGTTTACCGGTGCGACAATACGGGGAGACAGTGCGCCGTGATCGCACCGTAATGTATAGTGCCGAATTGGTACCTCTCAGTATCGTCACGATCACCGTCCGGAACCCATGTGTCGGCGCCGCAGGAGTCCTATCGCCTCGGCGTCACCGGTACCGCGCCCCAGCGCGGCAGCGACGAACAGAAAGTCCCTTGCGAATGCTTGTGCTCACCGGCTCCCAGCCTCAGGCCGAGGCCGCCAGCGACCGGAACGCGCTTCAGGCCATCGAGGTCCTCGAAGGTCTGGGCCCCGTCCCCGCCCTCCTGCTGTGCCGCACCGGCAAGGACGAGCATGACGCCCGCCTGGTCCGCGCGGTCCTGAGCCGCAGCGCGCTGGGCGTGCTCCCGCTCGACGAGCCCGAGACCCGGTTCCGGGTGCTCGCCTACTGCCTGTGCCTGCTTAGCCCGCAGGCACTCGGCCAGGCACCGGTCGTCGCCGACGCGCTGCGCCCCGCACTGCGCACCCGCGTCGTGCTCACATCGGTCAGCAAGCTCACCAGCCCCGCCCCGTCCCTGGGACAGCACCTGCAGAGCATGCTGCCCGGGTCCCGCTTCGAGCTGGACCTGAACCGGGGGCGCGTGATCAGGCTCGGCAGCACCACCTGGACCGCGCCGGACAAGGGCCGCCTGGCCGTCTGGGCGGCCGACGACGAGTCGGGCCGGGTCACCGCGAACCTCGCCCGGCTGGGACTTCACCAGGAGCCGCTCCTGCCGGCTTCCCGGCGCTGGCCGACGAAGGCATGGGCGGAGATGACGGTGCTCGACGCCGATCCCAGCCCGCTGGCCAACGAGGCGCTGGCCCGCGTCGCTCGGAACGCCTGCCCCCGCTGCGGCCTGCCGGCCACCCCCACGGGATGCCTCATGTGCGGCACCTGGCCCTACGCGGGCGCGTTCCACCCCGTGCCCGCGCCTCCGCCGGCGTCCATCGCGCCCGCTGCGCCTTCTGCATCCGCTTCGTCTTCCGTGCCGTCCGCCTCGCCTTCCGTGCCGCCCGCTTCGCCTTCAGCGCCCGCTTCGCCTTCCGTGCCGTCCGCTTCGCCTTCTGCGCCCGCCTCGTCTTCCGTGCCGTCCGCCTCGCCTTCCGTGCCGTCCGCCTCGCTTTCCGCACCCGCTCCGTCTTCCATGCCGCCCGCCTTCGCCCCCAGCCCATCAAAGGAGACCCGATGAATCCACGTCAACGGCGAGGGGTCCTGCTCATCCTCGTCACGGTCCTCGGAGCCATCGTCACCTTCGTGGCGGTGTTCAACTACGTCCAGTCTGTCTCCTCGCAGGTCGGCCCCAAGACCACCGTGCTGGAGCTGTCGAAGGACGTGACCGAGCTCCAGGAGATCACCGCCGAGGACGTCACCGCCGTTGATGTGCCTGAGCGCTGGGTCCCCAAGGACGCAGTCCACAGCCTGTCCGACTTCGAGGGCAAGGTGACGGCCTCCTCCTACAGCAAGGGCGCCGTCCTCCAGACCAGCATGCTCCAGGACCCGCCGCAGCTGACCGAGGGCTACCGCGAGGTGACGATCATGGTCGACGCCGAGACCGGCGTGGCGGGCAAGATCGCGCCCGGCTCGCGCGTCGACGTCGTCTCCACCATAGAGGACCCCAACACCAAGCAGCAGACGGCGCAGGTCATTATCCAGAACGCGCTCATCACCGACGTCGGCGTCGCCACCAAGGTGGAGGATGAGAGCTCCTCGGGCGATTTCACGGAGTCGGAGGCCGTTCCGGTGACTTTCTCCCTCACCCCGGAGGACTCACTCAAGCTCGCCTACGCCGAGAGCTTCTCCAAGAAGGTGCGCCTCCTGCTGCGCCGCGAGGGCGATGACGGCTCTGTCAGCAACCCCGAGTACTCGACGATGGGCTCCCCGGCCGCCCCTGGAGGTAACTGATGCAGTACCTACTGACCAGCAACGAGCAGATCCGCCTCCAGGTGACTGCGGCCATCGCGGAGGCGGAGGGGCTCGGCGAGGTCGTGGCCACGGACTCCTTCGACCGTCTGCGCGAGGCGCTCAGCACCGACGACGTCTCCTGCGTCCTCGTGGACGAGGCCCTCGCGGACGTCTCCGCCATGTCTGCGGTGCAGGAGATCTCACAGGCCCACCCGCTCCTCCCGGTGGTCCTGCTCACCCGAGGCCGAAGCGCCGAGGTCCTCACGGCCGCCATGGACGCGGGTGCGCGCACCGTGCTCTCGCTGCCGCTCTCCCTGGAGGAGCTGAGCAACCGCCTCCAGCCGGTGCTGGCGTGGTCGCAGGCGGTCCGCAGCGAGGCGGCCTCCCGGGACGGACTCAGCACTCACCGCATCGGCACCGTGGTCGCCGTCGTCGGGGCCAAGGGCGGTGTCGGCGCCTCGACGGTGGCGCTCATGGCGGCCGCCCAGCTGGCCCGGCACGCCCGCACCTGCCTGGTGGACCTCGACGTGCGCGGAGGCGACCTCGCCGCCATGACGGGCCTGTCCGTACGGCGCTCGATCACGGACCTGGTGGACATCGCCGCGGAGGCGAGCGCCCGGGAGGTCTCGGAGGTCATGTACCCGCTGCCGGGCGGGATCGCCCTGCTGCCCGCGCCGGACCACGGCGAGATGGGCGAGGCCATGACGGAGGCGGCCACCCGCCAGATCATCTCCATGCTGCGCTACCAGTTCGACCACGTCGTGCTGGACTGCGGCAGCCGCCTGGACGACGTGCTGGCCATGGCGCTCGACTCCGCCGACCGGGTGCTCGTGGTGACCACCCCCGACACCCCGGCCGTGCGCTCCGTGCGGCGGCTGACGGAGGCGCTCAACCGACTCGACATCGCCCGCGGGCGCTCGATGGGGCTCATTGTGAACCGCAGCGGCCGCCAGCGCGAGATCCAGCCCAAGGCGGCCGCGAGAATGGCGGGCGTCCCGCTGGCGACCAGTATCCCCGACATCACCGGACAGATAGAGATGGCAGTCAACTCGAACGCATTGCTCACAGCCAAGGTGCCGGTCCTGGCCAAGGCCGCCCGGTCCGTCGCCGCCGCGGCGCTGGCCGGTGGGGCCGGCGCCCTGGGACCGGCCTCACCGGAGGAGGCGCAGCCGGATCAGCAGCGTCCTCAGCGGCGCCAGGGCAGACGACGGCGAGGGCGAGGGCGCTCCGAGAGGGGCCAGGTCATGGTGGAGTTCCCCGTGGTCTTCGCCTTCGCCACGGCGGCGCTCCTGCTGTGCGTCCAGCTCCTCGGCTACGGGGTGTCCTACATGTACGCCAACCACGCAGCGGAGGAGGCCGCTCACAGCTATGGCGTCGGCATGAGCCCGGACGAGGTCTACCAGGAGGTCGCCGACCACCTGCCCGAGGCCTACAGCTCGGACATGACCATCACCCGGGGCGCCGGCGACAGTGTCACCGTCACCCTGCCGGTGCCCTCCGTCGTGCAGCTCCGCACCTCCGCCCACGCAGGAATCGTCCGGGAGACGCGATCATGACCACATCGACCATCTCGCCAGCGCCCTCGCGCTCCTCGCGACGCACCTCTCCGGGACGGCTGCTGCGCAGGCTGCGTCGCAGCGAGCGCGGCGTGCTCGACATCGAGCTCGTCCTGTTCGTCCCCCTCCTCGTCATTATCACGCTGTTCCTGATCCAGGGCTTCCTGGCCGTGTCCACCGTGACCTCCGTCAGCGCGGCCGCCCGCGACGGGGCCCGCGCCGCCATGCTCGGACGCTCGGCCACCGCCGCTGCGGAGAAGTCGCTGCCGGACTGGGTCGCTCTCGAGTCGGTTACCGACGGCTGCGGCCGCGAGCACTGCGTGCAGGTCACGGCCCGGGTCCCCATCGGGCTGCCGTCCATCACCACCAAGCACGTCACCGTGACCCGGACCGCCTACTTCCCGGAGGACTGAGATGGCGCTGCGAGAGCGCGTGGCGCCGCCCATCGGCGGCAGGCGGCAGGTGTCCGGCAGCAGGGAGGACCTTGTCGCCCAGTACCGGACCCGTCTGCTGGAGGAGGTCGACCTGGATGAGGTGGCCGGGCTCGAGCGGCCCCAGCAGCGCGCGCGGCTGGAGCGGGTCCTGTCCCGGATCCTGTCACTCGAGGGGCCGGTCATGTCGCCCCGGGAGAGGACGTGGCTGGTCAAGCGCATTATTGACGACGCCGTCGGCCTCGGCGTCCTCGAGCCGCTTATCGCCGATCACAGCGTCACCGAGATCATGGTCAACGGGGCGGACGACGTCTTCGTGGAGCGATCCGGACGGATCGAGCGGGTCCCCACCCGCTTCACCTCCGAGGCCGAGCTCTACCAGGTCATCGACCGCATTGTCTCCTCGGTCAACCGCCGCGTGGACGAGTCCAGCCCCATGGTGGACGCCCGCCTGCCCGGCGGCGAGCGCGTCAACGTCATTATCCCGCCACTCGCCCTCGATGGGCCGACGATCACCATCCGCCGCTTTCCCGAGCCCTTCCGCCTCCCGGATCTTGTGGCGCGCCGCAGCCTGCCCCAGGAGGCCGCGGACCTGCTGGGCGCCCTGGTGGCGGCGAGATTCAATATCCTCGTCTCGGGCGGAACCGGCTCCGGCAAGACCACCTTCCTCAACGCCCTGTCCGGCACGATCCCGGACCGTGAGCGCATTGTCACCATTGAGGACGCCGCCGAGCTCTCCCTGCAGCAGCCGCACGTGGTGCGCCTGGAGGCCCGCCCCGCCAACACCGAGGGGCGCGGCCAGGTGACCATCCGCGACCTCGTGAGGAACTCGCTGCGCATGCGCCCGGACCGGATTATCGTCGGCGAGGTCCGCGGCGGCGAGACTCTGGACATGCTCCAGGCCATGAACACCGGCCACGAGGGCTCGCTCACCACGGTCCACGCGAACTCCGCGATCGACGCGCTCAGCCGGCTGGAGACTCTCTCATCGATGTCCGATGTCACTCTTCCGGTCGAGACCGTGCGGGACCAGATCAACGGGGCCATTGACATTATTATCCAGCTGGAGCGCGATGCCACGGGCGCGCGCAGGGTGAGCACCATTGAGGCGCTCACGTCCCGGCGCCGTGAGGCCTATACGACCACGCCCCTGTTGCGCTACCGCCACGCAATGCGCCGCAGCAGCCAGGGGACGTTCGAGTTCCGCGGTATTCCAGAGCCCATGGCGCAGCGGGTACTCCGCCACGGCCAGTTGCTCCCGGACAGCCTCAAGGTGATTGGAGCGGCGTCGTGAGCAGTATCGGTCTCATCCTTCTCGCCACGACGGCGACGGTGCTCGCGGGCGGGGCGGCGACTCTCACCCTCGGATTCAACGCGAGCCGCGCCGCCGAGGTGGCCCAGGGCCTGGGCGTTCCCGGCGACGACGCTCGGATCGGCCCTGTTGCACGGCTCCTGGCCCTTGTTGGGAGACTGCGCGTCAATCGGCCAGTGCGTAGGCGCCTGGCGAGTGCCGGGCTCAGCTGGGACGTCGCGACGACGGAGCTGGCTCTTGCGGCGGCGGTTGTGCTCGTGTACCTGGGAACCAGACCCCTTATCGGCAGGATCGCCGGAGGGATTCTGGCCGCGGCGGTTCCTTTTGTCTTCTTCAGGTGGTTGCGGCGCCGCGCCATCCGGAGAGCCGAGCGCTTCATCGCCCAGCTTCCGGAGGTGTCGCGGGTCCTGGCCAACGGAACATCCGCCGGCATGTCCATGGAGCGCGCTCTCGCCCTGGCCGCCAAGGAGATGCCCGCCCCGGCCAAGGAAGAGCTGGGGCGTGTTGTGTCCCAGCTGACGCTCGGGTGGGCGTTGGACGACGCACTGACCGACCTCTCCGAGCGAATGCCCTCCCGAGAGCTCAATGTGCTCGTGCGCACCATCGTCATCCAGGCCAAGGCCGGGGGCGCCCTGGTCTCCGCCCTGCAGGATATTGCTATAGCCCTGGAGGACCGCAAGCAGCTGCACCGCGAAGTGTACACGGCAATTCTTGCGTCAGCATTCAGCGGATACATCGTGCCCGTTCTCGGCCTGACCTCTGTGGTGCTTCTCAATCTTATGAAGCCCGGCGTTCTTGACGACATGGTCGCATCATTCATTGGGCGCCTCATTATTCTTGCGGCTCTTATCTGTTTCGGCCTGGGCATGCTGCTCATGCGGCTCGTCTCACGGGTGGAGGTCTGAGTATGCTGGCGCTGCTGATCGCCCTCCTCTCCACCCTTCTGGTCCTCATGGGGGCCAATGGCATTCGCATGATGCGGGATGACGGCACTGATCAGATCTTCTTTGGAGACTCTTCCGGCGAGACATCGGCCACCGAGACGCAGCGCCCCATGCTCCGCCTCATTGATACGCTTGGGGTACGCGCACAACGAACTCTTCGCCGCCTCTACGGACCCGTTCGGCTGCGCATCCTGGATAGGTGGCTCAGGAGCGCCGGAAACCCTGAGGGGCTGACCCTTGATCTCTTCATCCAGCGAGAGTCCGGCTTTATCGTCCTGAGCCTGATTCTGCTGGCCCTGTTCATTCTCGTCGGCCATCCGGTGTACGGGGTAATTAGTGCCGCCATCTTCTCAGGATGGATGTACCTATGGGTACTCCAGGCCCTCCGTAAACGCCGAGCCGCAATCAACCGAGATCTGCCAGACTTTCTTGATGTTCTCGCCGTTGTTGTCCGCTCGGGCCTGTCCTTCCGCGGAGCGCTCGAGCGCGTGTGCGCCAACTTCGACGGCCCCATCTCCGAGGAAATGCTCACAACTCTTCATGAGATGCGCCTGGGCGTCTCCCGCCGGGACGCCTTCACCGCCGCAAAGGAGCGGTGCCGTTCGGAGAATGTGGACACATTTGTCACGGCCCTTCTTCAGTCCGAAGAGCTGGGCACCCCGATCGGAGAGGCCCTGACCGCTATTGTCAAGGAGATCAGGCGCGAGCGCGCTCAGCAGGTGAAGCGCGACGCAAGCAAGGCACAGCCCAAAGTCTCCCTCGTTGCCTCGATCACCATGGTGCCCGGCACCATTATCCTCATGATGGGCGGCATGCTGTACGCCAACCGCAATGTCTTCTCTGGTCTTTTCGGAGGCTGACAATGGCTTCACAAGCACTTCCCCCACATAAACCTCTGACATCGAAGTCGACATCAGTTCACGAGCGAAACCTTTTCAGCACTATCGTTCTTGTCTGCGATATTAGACTCGGTATCCTGCTGGCTGGAGAGGTTGGACTTCTCACCAGCGAGACGTCCGCACAACATTATACAGTAATATTGCTTCTTTGGGCGGGGATGAGCTGGCTCCCCATGTGGCTCATTCACAGACGTCCAAATTTGCTGATCAATAAATGGCATTTTCCCTGCGCCGACCTCGTCTCCACCGGCACCATTATCCTTACTCTCCCGAGTTTTTTTGAGGATGCCTTATATCTTTCACTCGCTTACGCGCTCGCTTCTGCCCTGCTCATCGGTCTGACAAGCACCATCTGGACGTCAATATGGACTGCAGGCATCATTTCTGTCATCGCAGCGACAAGGCTAGGCAACGTTCCTATGTCCTCAAAGGCAATGATTGCGTCGGCACTGGGAATCTGTGCCGGTATCCTGCTCGGTCACCGTCTACGCGTCCAGTTCGAGGAGGTTGGCCGCCTCTCCGCCGCGGCGACAGCCGCTCGCGCCGATGAGCGCGCCCTGGCCGAACGCCTCGTCATCGCCCGCGATCTGCACGACTCACTTGCCAAGAGCGTGCACGGGATCAGAATGCTCACCGAGACCCTTGATGCCTCGCTACAATCCGAGCACCACGGCTGCGCCCACCTCAGCCATACTCTTTTCGAGTCCGCCGATGAGGCGAGCCGCGAGGCACGACTCGTCCTGGACGGCCTCCGGGTCAGCACCGAGAGCGACGCCATTGGCGCTCTGGCGGACGAGGTCAGCCGCTGGAGCGGCCGAACTGGAATTACGGCGACATGTAACCTTGCGGAGCCTGCACCGCACTTATCGTGCTCACCAGAATCCATGTGGCAGCTCCAACGCATACTCGGAGAGGCACTCACCAATATTGAAAAGCATGCACACGCTCACACCGTGCGTTTCGCTGCCCGGGTGAAGAACAACGTATTGTTTGTGGAAGTGACCGACGACGGCGTCGGGCTCAGGGGGGCGGACGCCGGCTCTTCTCATTCTAAAGGTCACTATGGCCTGGCAGGCATGCAAGAACGTGCGCACGCGCTGGGCGCCGCTCTCACAATCGATTCGAGGCCCGAGCCGGGCGTTGGCCTGCGCACGCGCCTCCGAATCCCTCTCCAGCACCTCACAGCAAACATGCCCAGTACAACCGACTCGACGGACGAGGAGGAACAATGACAAAGGTTCTGGTGGTTGACGACAATGCAATTGTACGGGCCGGCCTCCAAGCGGTTCTAGGAAGAGTGGACACGGTCACAGAGGTGCTGGAGGCCGAGAACGCCTTCACCGCACTTGAGATGACGTCCGCCCACTCTCCGGACATTATTCTTCTGGACGTATCCATGCCGCCGGGCCGCAGCGGCCTGGATATACTGCCGGAACTCGTCGGCAGTACCTCCGTTATTATGCTCACCTCCATGAAGGATCCCGCACTGATTCGGCGCGCCCTGGACGCAGGGGCACGCGGGTACCTGGTGCACGGTCAGCTCGGCGTCAACGAGGTGGCGGGCGCGATCGAGACCTGCCGGCATGGCGGACTGGTGCTGGGCCGAGAGGCGGCCGACGTCATGCTCCACCCTTCCGACGATAATCGCCCAAACCCCTTGCGCGAGCGTCTGACCGACCGGGAGGCAGAAATCCTTGACCTCGCCGCCGATGGCCTGTCCAACGCGGAGATCGCCGGTCGACTGTTCCTGTCCGAGCGAACGGTCAAGAACTATCTGAACGCCGCGTATCCGAAGATCGACGTCCACAACCGGTCCGAGGCCGTGTCCGCCTGGCTGGGGCGCGGCCAGGGGCGCTGATCGGGGCACTCGCCCCTGCCCTGAGGGGCACCGTCCCCCGTACATTCGTGGTTGCCAGAAGGGATGACGTGGAAAACATCGATCACCCCGGTCGATTCATCTAGTATCGGACACAGTCAGGAGACTATCATGAACAACACATCTCTGCTCCGCCTTCAGGTTCGCGTTCAGCGGGCGTGGTACGACCTGCGCGACAGCGAGCGCGGTCAGGCCATGATCGAGTATGCGGGCATTGCTCTCATCGTCGCACTGCTGGTGGCTGCGGTTGCTATGGCTATCCAAGGCTCGGATAAGGGAGAAGGTCTCGCTGATACGATTGTCCAGAAGGTCCAGGATGCCTTCGGCAAAGTGGTAGCCGGCGGCGGTGGCGGCGAGTAATGTCACACCGATAGATGGGTTTATCTATTGGGGATACCGCGCGCAGTTGACGAGTTGTCACCTGCGCGCGGTAATAACCAGTTGTGATGCATTTATTGCATAAGTCGCGCATCCTTTCGGCACGCGATGCGAATGAAGCGCGACTAATATTGATAGCCCGCCTTCCGAGATTCTTGACTTTTCATTTCGATGGTTATTTATCTCGTTGAAAGTTTCATCATTTCGGACGAAAGGTTTGCCATGCGTCGCCGTTCATTCGTGTCCGGCTCGATACTGGTTGCTGCGGGCGTCCCGTTGCTGGCGGGGTGTCGTGGCGGGGCCGGGCCGGGGGTCGACGGCGGTGGTGTCTCGGGTGGTGGTACCGGGTCGGTTGCAGCGTCTCCGGCTCCGGCGGGGTTCCAGGAGCTGGATGGTCATCTGCTGGGTCATCACCTGGTGGTGCGGGTGTCCCCGGTGGTGCGTGTCAGTGACGCGGCGACGGCCTTGGTTGTAGAGCTGACCCGGGCCGCCGACGACGCGGCAGCGGCCGACGTCCAGAGCTCTGAGAGCGGGTCGGATGACGGTGACGACGCGGTCTATGCCAGGACGTCCCTGGGCAGGCCTCCTATGGGTCCTGGTGCTGACGGTGTGCGGCTGGTCGATCCCGCGGGCGCGGGTCGGGTGTGGACCGCGGGCTCGGCAACCGGAGGCAATCTTAAGCTCAGGCCTGGTGAGACGGTCTCCTCCACCGTGGTGTTCACGCCGGTCGACCTTGACGAGGTCACTGTGCTCGTCCCGCAGACCGGTTTTGTCCGCGTGCGTGTCATCGACCGCGACGCCGGGGTCAGCCCTGAGGCCCTGGGCAAGGCCGACAAGATCATCCAGGACGAGGACGGTCCTGGTGACAGGGCCGCCGTGGTGCCCCTGGAGCGCTACACACGGGCCCTGGACGACTCGGTCGGCACGCGCACCACCGACAGGACCATTGCGGTGACCCTGTCCAGCGATGTGACCTTCGAGTCCGACTCCTACAACCTCACCGGCAAGGCCGACGCCCAGCTCCAGACCGTCGCCTCCCAGCTGGCCCGGTACCCCGACGGCGGGGGCCTGGACGTCGTGGGCCACACCGACGACGTGGCCGACGACGCCCACAACCAGAAACTCTCCGAGGACCGCGCCGCCGCCGTCAAGGACCGCCTGGCCCAGCTCGCCGACCTCGCCTCCTGGCAGGTGACCACCACCGGCAAGGGCGAGAGTGAGCCCGCGGTCAAGGACACCACCGACGAGGCCCGCGCCGCCAACCGCAGAGTCGTCACCACCATCACCCCCACAGGCGGCACCCACAACGGCGCCACGCCGTCGTCGGCCCCCTCGGCCGCCCCGTCGGGCGCGCCGGCCAGCAGCCTGCCCGAGCCCCAGGGACCCGTCGGCACCGGCCCCGACGGCGTCACCCTCACCGGCCCCAGCGACAAGGGCCAGATCACCATCACCCTCGACCACGCCACCCGCACCGGCGGCCTCCTGCTCGGCCGGCTGACCGTCACCACCGGACCCGGCGGCACCAACGGGTCGCTGGGCGCCTGGCTCGGCGACCCCAACGCCCTGGGATCCAACCCCCGCGACGAGAACGGCAACAACATCGACATCTTCTACGCCGCCGACGGACTGACCCTCCTGTCCGGCGACGAGCGCGTCTTCCCCGCCGACTACCTCCCACCAGGCGACGAGGCCCACTGGCCCCTGACCGACCTCAAGCTGACAGACAGCCTCAAGGAGGGCGCCACCACCACCGTCTGCGCCGTCTGGCCCGACACCGGCCAGGACACCCTCACCCTCGACCACCAGGGCAACATGAACGGCACCGACTACGCCTTCCGCCTCACCGACATCCCCGTCACCGACAGCTGAAGCCGACCGGCGGGACTCAGCGGCGGGACTCAGCCGGCGACGACGGGCACGTCGGTCAGCCGCCAGGGGCAGGGCAGGGCGCCTCCGGCGGGGTGATCGACCATGACGGTGTCCTCCCCGGTGTCCGGCCAGGCGACGCACACCCGGCTCGTCTGGCCGTCGGCCAGGATCTCGGTGAGCTCGAGCTCGGTGAGCGCACGGTGCGCCGACGACTCGGGCAGGAGGTAGTCGACGGGGTAGATCCGGTCCGACCCCGACAGCAGGGTCAGCCCGTCGGAGGCGAGCAGGCTCGTGGCCCCGCCCGGCTCGCCGCGGACATTGTTGAGCACGCTGCCCGGGTCGGAGAGCCAGCCGGTGCCCAGGGGGGTCAACGACCCGCTCTTGCCGCCGGTGACCTCGAGAACGCCCAGCAGCAGGCTCCCCCGGCGCAGCACCTGGTCGAGCCGGACCGTGACCTGACCCAGCCCGAGGGCACCGCCCCCGACGGTGGCGCCGTCGGGGCCCTTGGCGGTGGGCCCGGTGGCCTCGGGGATCTCCGCCCCGCCCGCCGAGCGCACCAGGGCGTCGTCGGTCCCGTCCGTGGGGGCGATGACCACCTCGACGCGCCGGTTGGCCTGGCGCCCCTCCTCGGTGTCGTTGGCGGCCTTGGGCTCGGTCTCGCCCTTGCCGACGACGGTCTGCGCCCAGGCGCCCAGGTCGGTCAGCTTCCCGAGCCGGTCGGCCACGGCCTGCGCGCGCTGCTCGGACAGCGTCTGGTTGTGGGCGTCGTCGGCCACGTCGTCGGTGTGCCCGGTGATCGTCAGGTCGCCGCCGCTGTAGCCGCCGATCGTCTCGGCGACCCCCTTCAGGGCGTCGTCGGCCTGGGTGCTGAGCTCGGCGGAGTCGGTGGCGAAGGTGACGTCGCTGGAGACGTCGACGGAGGTCTCGTCCCCGTCGGTCAGCCCGCTGGAGGAGCCGTCGACGGCGACGGAGTAGCGCTCGATGGACACCGGGTCGCGCAGGGAGTCCTGGGGCTGCGCCTTCGCGAGGACCGAGCCGATGTCCAACGAGGGCGCCTGGGCGTCGTCGGAGCCGACGACGGGCACCTCGATGAAGCCGCAGTGCGACAGGAAGACCGTCACCGCATCGACGTCGACCGGGCCGAAAGTCGGGTTGAGATCCAGAGCCTCACCGGGGCCGATGGGCTCGACGAGGGCCTGCAGGGTGGTGGTCGACCAGATGCGAGAGCCCTCGGTGTCGATCAGGCGCAGGGGCTTGTAGACGCCGACCGTGGAGACGAGCCCGCCCAGCACGACGGCGGCGGCGTCGAGCGTCGGGGCGGCCGCGTCCGCGGGCCGGGCGACACTGAGGGGAAGCACCGTCAGGTCGGACCCCTGGTGCGTGAACCGCACAAGCGGGCCGACGGTCACATTGAGGGTCTCCCCGGTGGTGAGCGCCTCAGCGGCGATCTGGGTCGGCGTGGGCGAGGCGCTGGGGTCGTCCGCAGGGACGATGGGCGGCTCGTCCCTGTCGCAGGCGGCAAGCCCGCCGGCCACGGCCAGCGCGGGCAGCGAGAGCACGACCCGGCGCGAGAAACCGGGTCGTGCCGCGTAAGGGTCAAGGCGAGGAGTACTCATGGGTCACTTTCCTGAACGTGCGGTCATATGACCGTATCGCGTCGCACGCACGACGGCGATGGGCAGCGCTGCACCATCGGCTCGGGCGCCGTCCGACCGACCGCCGCCCGTCCGACCGACCGCCGCCCGCCTGAGCCCGGCCGCCGCCCGACCGACCGCCGCCCGCCCGAGCGCGGCTCGCTGAGCCGGCGCACCCTCCGGGGTGCGCCGGCCGCTCAGCTGGCCACGACGGCCTCGATGACCAGCTCGCCGTTAGAGCTCGACCCCTGTCCCACGAGTATGCGCGGCTTGCCCGCCGCCTCCCCGGGGGCGTTGCCGGACGGCGGCAGCGCCCTGATCAGGACGCCGGAAGTCTGCCACAGCTGCTCACCCGTCTTGAGGTCGTAGGCGACCGCACTGACGCCCTTGGTGGAGCTGCTGCTGGGCTTGCCCATGGTGAACAGGACCGCGGAGTCGCCTCCGATGAGGCCCCTGGGCGTGATGCCGCAGGCCTCCCCGCCCGCCCGCGCGGGCGGGGTGAAGGTGACGTCCTTGTCGGAGCTCGTGGCCTGGCAGCCCACGGCGTCCACCGCGACGGGCACCGACGCGCCCGCCCCGATCACGGCGACCGTGCCGGAGGCGCCCTGGACCTTGGACAGGTCGTTGGCGAAGTCCTTGGCGTCGCGGTTCGCCGATGTCACCCAGGCCGGCTCCCCCGAGGCGGAGCCGGGGACGTCGGCGACCTGGTTCCCCTTCGAGTCGTAGACGGTGGCCGACGAGCTTCCCCGCACGACGAAGGCGTTGGTGCCCGCGTCGAGATTGATGCCGCCGACCTCGAAGGCCTTGTCGGTGGGCCCGGGGTCCCTGGCGCCGTAGCTGGAGCCAGTGAAGTCGGGGTTGGTCTCGGTGGTCGTCTGGGAGTAGAGGGTCTCCCCGGTGGCGGCTGACAGCACGCTCAGGCTCTTGGAGCGCTCCTCGTAGGCGAGGATGAAGCCGTTCCTGACACGCGCCTTGGAGTAGTGGCCGTTGGCGCGCCAGGACTCCTTGCCGTCCTTGTCGAGAGCGACAAGGGAGCCCTGGGAGTCGCCGTCGATGAGAATGGCGCGCTCGCCGTCGGAGCCCACGAGGTGGTGGTCGATCGGGCCGGGCACGCTGGTGGAGGTGGATCCGTCGAGCGAGATCAGCGTCACGTCGTCGGAGCCGTTGGCGCAGGCCAGCGTCGTGTCGTTCCAGAAGCGGACCTTGCTGCAGTCCCCCGTCCACACCGGCGCCTGGTCCGTTGAGCCGAGGTCGTACAGCGACCAGTCCCCGGAGACGTCGACCGCCAGGGCGCCTCCGCCGGGCGAGGCGACATAGTCGGACACCTCGGTGATGCGGCGCAGCTCGACCACCTTGGCCTTGCCCGGCAGCGAGGCGATGGTCCCGGCCAGGGCGGCCTGGCCGCGGTGGCGCTGCCACAGGAACAGGCCGCCGGCACCGAGGACCAGGGCGATGACGACGACGGTGGCGATGCCCCCCACAATGAGCGCGCGTCGACGACGGCGGGGCCGCGGGGCGGCGACGACCGTGGCGGCGGGCGAGCCGGCGGCAGGGCCCATCGGGGAGGCCACGGCGGTCGCCCCGTTCGAGGAGGAGGGCGCGACCATGGTGGGCGCGTACCAGTCGGCGACCGTCGGGGCCGTCTGCCCCCTGGGGTCCACGGGGCTCGCCGCGTCGGGTGCGGCGGATGCGGCAGGTGCGGCGGGCTCCTCGTTCCACACGTACGGCACGGCCGAGGGCGCCGACGGCGGAGGCTCCTGGACGCGCGGAGCCGCGGGCAGCCCCGCCAGGGCGGGAGCAAGAGCGGCCAGGGCCCGAGCGGTCTCCGACGCCCCGGGCCGCGCCTCCGGCTGCTTGGCGAGCATCCTGTCGATCATCGCCCACAGGGGGTCGGGCACGCCCTGCGGCCGCCCTGGCGCGCGCCGGGCGTGCTGGCCCAGGACCTGGGACGGCGCGCCGACGAAGGGCGGCACACCGCACGCCGTCTCGTACAGGACGATGCCCAGGGAGTAGATGTCGGCCGCCGGGGTCGGGGCGTGGACGTCGAGGATCTCCGGCGCCATGTACAGCGGTGTGCCAATGGCGCCGGTGGCCTTGGAGGAGGCGACCGTGCTGCAGATGCGGGCGACGCCGAAGTCGGCCAGGCGCGGGGTCCACGCGGCCTGCGGGGCCGGCGCCTGGGGCGAGGCGCTCACGGAATCAATGAGGACGTTGGCCGGTTTGACGTCGCGGTGCACGATGCCGGCGGCATGCACCATGGCCAGCCCCTCGGCCAGGAGCGCCCCGAGCCTGGCGACCTCGGCGGGCGGCAGGTTCCCCCACGACTCCAGGAGGCCGCGCAGGTCCCCGCCTCCGACATGGTCCATGACGATCGCGGCCGTCTCCCCCTCGACCACCATGTCCTGCACGCCGACCACGTAGGGGGAGCGCACCCGCATCAAGGTGGCGCGCTCGCGCACGAAGCGCTCGACGACCCCGGGGTCCTGGAGAAGGTCGGCGCGCAGGAGCTTCACGGCGAGACTGGTCGCGGCATCGTCGACACGGTGCCCGAGCCATACCTCCCCCTGAGCGCCTGTGCCGATGAGGGAGATCAGGACATAGGCGCTGCCGAGGCGACGCGGCTCTCCGGGGGCGGTCGGAATAGGAGCAGTCATGCAGGTTCCACTCGGGTCGGGGCTGGTCGGGTACAGGGTCAACCTACAGGGTCGTGACCCGCCCGTGATGGTCGCGACCCGGGGCTCCCGCGAACCGCGCAACGGCCCGGCTTCCCCCTCCCTTCGCCGAGATCGGTCGAGTTCCGCACCGAGATCGGTTCAGTCCGCGCAGCCGTGCCCTCGTCTGCCAGGTCGCAGCCCAGGGGCCGCGGTCGTACCCCTGATCCACGACCGCGACGATTGAGGAACGTCCGCGCGAGATCGTGGAGGCGGGAGGGCCTCAGGACCGGCTCACTCAGATGAGTGGTTCCGGGCCGGTGCCTGCGGGCGACGTGGCGGGGGCCGGGCGCCGTCGTCGTCCAACGTCAACGGAAGTTCGTCACATGAACGTACCTTTCTCCCACCTTTCTGAGCTTTACCCCCAGAAGGATGCGAGAAAGGTACGTTCACGTTGGGAAGGTACGTTCACGTTCTGGTCGGGCGCCCGGGGCGCCGCGGGCCCGGGCGGTCGGGCTGACACCGGCGACCGAGCGCCGCCACGCCGTCGTCCATCCTCCGCGCCACCCGGACGCTACGCCCCCTGCCCGCCCGCGCTCCAGCACGAAAGCCGACTGCTTAGCCCACCGAGCGGACCGATCTCGATGCGGAAGTGAACCGATCTCGGCGGAGGAGGCTGCGGCGCTCGGGCCCCTCAGGCCTTGGCGACGTCCACCGGGATGCCGGGGCCCATGGTGGTGGCCATGGTCGCCTTGAGGATGTAGCGGCCCTTGGAGGCCGACGGCTTCAGGCGCACGACCTCCTCCAGGACGGCCTGGAAGTTCTCGGCCAGCTGCTCCTCGGTGAAGGAGGCCTTGCCGATAATGAAGTTGAGGTTCGCGGCGCGGTCGACGCGGAACTCGATGCGGCCGCCCTTGATGTCGGTGACGGCCTTGGCGACGTCCATGGTCACGGTGCCGGTCTTGGGGTTGGGCATGAGGCCGCGGGGGCCGAGGACGCGGCCCAGGCGACCGACCTTGCCCATGAGGTCGGGGGTGGCGACGGCGGCGTCGAAGTCGGTGTAGCCGGCAGCGACCTTGGCGATGAGGTCGTCGCTGCCGACCTCGTCGGCGCCCGCGGCGATGGCCTGCTCGGCCCGCTCCCCCTGGGCGAAGACGACGACGCGGGCGGTCTTACCGGTACCGTGCGGCAGGGACACGGTGCCGCGGACCATCTGGTCCGCCTTACGGGGGTCGACTCCCAGGCGGAAGACGACATCCACGGTGGCGTCGAACTTGGTGATGGAGGTGGACTTGGCCAGGTGAATGGCCTCGGCCGGGGTGTAGAGGACTCCGGACTGGATCTTCTCAGCCGCGGCGCGGTAGGCCTTGGAGCGCTTGGTCATCTGCTTCTCCTTGCAGTCGTGGTGTTCGGGCCGCGCGAGGCCCTTCCACGGTTTCGTATGGGGGTTGAGTTGAGAGGGCCGGCGGACCGGCGAGTGCCTCAGGCCTCGACGGTGATGCCCATGGAGCGGGCGGTGCCGGCGATGATCTTGGCGGCGGCCTCGACGTCGTTGGCGTTGAGGTCGGGCATCTTGGACTCGGCGATCTCACGCACCTGAGCCTGGGTCAGGGAGGCCACCTTCACGGTGTGGGGGGTGGCGGATCCCTTGGGGACGCCCGCGGCCTTCTTGATGAGCTCGGCGGCCGGCGGGGTCTTGGTGATGAAG
>ERZ772917.731-NODE-731-length-21948-cov-21.099575_pt1 | contig 21948 bp, 13 predicted proteins | sample MGYA00511187_ERZ772917 | MGnify/ENA primary metagenome ERZ772917 (study PRJEB29015, sample SAMEA2737925) | human oral metagenome | biome: human oral; feature: human-associated habitat; material: dental | place: China | collected 2012 ...
ACGCCAAGCGCTTCGACTACGGTGTCGTGCGCGACTACACCGGCCACGGGGTCGGGGAGGCGTTCCACTCGGGCCTGGTCGTCCCCCACTACGACGCAGCGCCCCAGTACAACACGGTCATGGAACCCGGCATGGTCTTCACCATCGAGCCGATGCTCACCCTGGGGGGCGTCGAGTGGGAGCAGTGGGACGACGGCTGGACCGTGGTGACCGCGGACCGCTCCCGCACCGCCCAGTTCGAGCACACCATCGTGGTGACGGAGGACGGGGCGCAGATCCTGACCCTGCCGTAGGCGCGCCCTGATAGTGGACGGGCCCTTGCACAGGTGCGGGCGCCTCGCGGTAGAATTCGCAGTGTGAGGCCCCCAGCGTGGGAGGCCCCACCCGTGCACACCGCGTCCCAAGGAGGGGTTTTGGCTCATATCGCATGCGGAATCGACATCGGGGGTTCTGGCGTCAAAGCGGCGCTGGTCGATCTGGACACCGGAGAGTACATCGGCGACCAGATCCGCATCCCCACTCCTGCCCCGGCCACCCCCGACGCTGTGGCGCGGGTGTGCCGTGAACTGGTGGACCGCCTCGGCGTCGGCGCCGACGTCCCCATCGGCGTCACCTTCCCCGCCCCCGTCTTCGACGGGGTCATCCCCTTCATGGCGAACCTCGACCAGTCGTGGGTGGGCACCGACGTCAACGCACTCATGTCCGAGCACCTGGGCCGCCCCGTCGTCCCCCTCAACGACGCCGACGCCGCCGGGATCGCCGAGGTCGCCTACGGCGCCGCGAAGGACGCGAAGGGCGTCGTCGTGTTCACGACGCAGGGAACCGGCATCGGCTCGGCGATCATCGTCGATGGGCGCCTGATGACCAACACGGAGCTCGGGCACCTCGAACTGGACGGCCACGACGCCGAGAAGCGCGCCTCGAGCGGCCAGAAGACCCTGCAGGGCCTGGACTGGGCGCAGTGGGCGGAGCGGCTGCAGCGCTACTACTCGCACGTGGAGATGCTGCTCAGCCCCGACCTGTTCGTCGTGGGCGGCGGCGTGTCGGAGAACGCCGACAAGTTCATGCCGCTGCTGAAGCTGCGCACGCCGATGATCCCGGCGAAGCTGCTCAACACGGCGGGCATCGTGGGGGCCGCCTACTACGCGGCCAACCACCAGGGCTGATAGAGGGGCGCGGGAGGGGGACCGCTCCCCCTCCCGCGCGGCCGAGTCGGCCTGTACGCCGGGTTCTGTGCCGCGCCCCGTCACCGGGAGCGCGGCGGCGGCCATCCATCTAGGACCGCCGTTGCCGACGGCCTCGAGCGACCTACCCGCAGGCGAGGACGGGCCATCCGCCTGCTGCTCGGTCTTGCTCCGGGTGGGGTTTACCTAGCCGACGCGGTCGCCCGCGCCGCTGGTGGGCTCTTACCCCACCTTTTCACCCTTACCGCACTGGGCGGCGGTTTGTTTTCTGTGGCACTGTCCCGCGGGTCGCCCCGGGTGGCTGTTAGCCACCACCCTGCCCTGTGGAGCCCGGACGTTCCTCGGGCGCTGACGCGCACGCGGCCGCCCGGCCGACTCGACCGCCATCCAGTGTAGTGCCCCGCCGGCACGGGCGCCCGCCGACGGCGGGCGCGGCCCCGCCTCGTCCCCGACCGCACAACGGAAACCGAACACCCATGCACCAACGACACGCCCCCCATTCCGAACCGGATCTGCACCAGCGCGCGTTGAGTGCCCTCGAGCGGGCGAATGAACTCAGCGACGCCGAGGACCACACGCAAGCCATCGCGTACTACGAGGAGGCTGCTGACGCCTACGCGCTCCTGAAGGAAGAGCGTTGGAACATGCTTATGTGCGTGTTCAACCTGGGCCTTTGCCTGCGGCAGGCAGATCGCCTGGACGCAGCGATCGGCGCGTTCGCGAGGGCACTGGCACTCGCCGAGGACCAGCGCACGCCCTTCGACACTGAGCGCGAACGAAAGACGGTTCAATGCAAGACCCATGACGAACTGGGGAAGGTGCTGGCCGACAAGCAGTCGTTCACCGAGTCCCTCCACCATTTCACAACTGCCCTGGACATCGCCAAGACGATGCGCGACTCCCTGGAGCTCCAGGGCATCATCCGCAGGCACATGGCGAACGTCCTGGAGGACAAAGGCGATACGGACCAGGCTCTCGCGGTGTGCGGACAAGCCTTGGAGGACCTGCAGACGGCGGGCAGCGAGCCGTACGAGAGCCATCAAACTACGGTGGATCTGGCGACAGTGCATATCGTCAGGGACGAGTACACCATGGCGGTCGACCTGCTGCACGAGGCCATTAACGGTTTCGAGTCCCTGCCCGGCACGGAGTTCGCGATCGCGCACGCGAGGGCGTCGCTGGCGAACGCCCTGAGATTCCTGGGGAGGTTCGCGGAGGCGGAAAGGCAGTACGCTCTGGCCGACACGGTGTTCAGAAGGTCCGGACGCCAGTCATCCATCGCGTACAACCTGCAGAACAGTGCCCTGAACTACGCCGAACAGGGGAAGTGGGAGGCTGCGGACAGAACCTACTCCGAGGCGTTGTCCAAATTCGAGGAACTGGGCGTTTCCGACTACGAGACCGGTCGAACGCTCATGAACCACAGTGAGACCATACGGCTCACGGGGAACCCCGAACGCGCCGAGGAGGTGTGCCGACAGGCCATCGCGGCGCTCAACCGCGCCGAGGGGGCGGGCGGGCTCGTGGGAATGGCCCTCACGGTTCTGGGTTGCTGCCTCAAGGACCAGCAGCGCCTCCCCGAGGCGGAGGCGGCCCTCATGGAGTCGGTACGCCTCATCGCGCACAACGAGGGCAGCTCCTATAGCCGCGCTCACGCGGAAATGGACCTCGGTGTCGTCGTCGCCAAACGATTGCGTTTCGACGAAGCAGCAGCACACTTCGAAAGAGCGCGAGAGAACTTCCTGCGTTGCGGGATGCACTACGAGGCGAATTTGGTCAACCGGGAGGAGGCCGATGCACTCCAGCGCGAGTCCGAACGCGCCCACGACGCGGAGAAGAAGGATGCCCTGCTCGTTGAAGCGCTTTCGCTGGCGGTGCGGGCGGCGGTGGACGCGGACGAGCGGCGTTTCCAATTCCCGGCCTCGGATGCGCGGATGAGGTGGATCCAGCGCGTGGCGGAGCCCTCCCGCGAATTGGCGCTGTCACTGGCCGCCGATGCCCAGGACGCGGGACTGGTCTCCGAACTCGTCGCGTCGTGGCGGACCAGCGGTGTCGTCTCACCGTCATCCGGGCTGGAACGCGCGCGCGGCGGAGATCCGGGCCGTCCTCCGCACCATCCCGCCCAGGCGACCGTGCCGATCACCGGTGTGATGGCCACCGACGCCGAAAATGGAGTTGGAGGTGTTGGGAGCGTTGAGGGCCTTGGGGACCCGTCCGACGGGGTGCGGGGAAGCGCCAACGCCGCGGGCCGCAGCATCGGCCCGAATCTGGTCTTGCCCCACGGTTCCCGTTCTACGCTATCCGCCTACGCGCCCGACCTGGCTTTGCGCCGGAAGGTCAGGTACAGGTAGCGCACGCCCCCGGGCGCGCGAGCATCTAGGGTGGGGACCGTGCTGATCTGGTTACCGCCCTCCGAGGGCAAGTCCGCGCCCGAGTCCGGGCCGCGCCTCGACGTCGAAGCCCTGTCGATCCCCGCCCTGGCGACCGCCAGGCGCGCCGTCATCGAGGCGCTGGAGGCCCTCGGCGACGGGGAGGAGGCCGCGCGCGCACTCGGAGTCGGCGCACGCGCGGCCGCGCAGCTGGGAGCGAACACTCGGCTGCGGACCTCCCCGTGCGCGCCCGCCTCCCGTGTTTTCACCGGCGTCCTCTACGACGCGGTCGCCGCCTCGGGCACCGACCCGTGGGAGCGCTCCGAGGGGGTCACGGTCTTCTCGGCCCTCTTCGGGGCCCTGTCCCCCACGGACCCGATCCCCGACCACCGCCTCGCCATGGGAGTGTCGTTGCCGGGACTGGGCCCCATGGCGCGGTGGTGGGCGCCCCGCCTCGCCGCCGCGCTGGAGCCCCTGGCGAAGGAGCGGATCGTGCTGGACTGCCGGTCGGGCCCGTACAGGGCGGCGTGCCGGGCGCCGTGGGCGCACACGTGGGAGCTGCGCGTCGAACGGCAGAGCGCCACGGGCCGCCAGGTCGTCTCCCACGACGCGAAACGGTGGCGCGGCGCCGTCGCCGGGTCATTGATGGCGGCGGGCGCCCTGGAGTCGGAGGGCGAGGACGAGTGCATGGCGGCCCTCACTGGCGCGGCCATGGAGATCGAACTCACGGATGCGCGCGGCGGCGCGCACCGGGTGGTCGGCGTCGAATGCTCCGAGCCCCGGCGCACCGCGGCGGGCGGGTCGACGCGCGAAGTGACCCTGGTCGTCTCGTAAGGCGCGCCGGGGAGTTCAGCGCGGCGTGGACGCCGTCGTGCGCACGACGATCTGCTGGGTGTCCTCCGTGCGGTAGACCTCGTCGGCGGGGGTGCGCATGATGCGGTCGAGCTCCAGGGGGCTCAGGTCGGCGCCGACACCGACGCCGACGCCGTCGCGCACTTCGATGACCGCCAGGACCCCGTTGCGCCGCTTCGCGTCCTCGTACTCCTCGACCAGGTCCGCGTCCAGGCGCGCCACCAGCTCGCGGCGCGCCCTGATGACCTGCCGGAGCTCGTCGTCCGTGGCGGCCGTGTCGGCCAGGAACTGCGCCTTGTGCTCCTCGACGTCGGCCATGATCGCGGCCGACTCCTCCTCCATGGCGCGCTGGGCGGAGCGGGCGGACTCCACGCGCTCCTCCGCGGCCAGCTGGTCGTCCTCGAGCTCGCCCAGGCGCCGGTCCATCTGCGCGATCTCGTGCTGCATCGCGGAGATGTCGCGCAGGGGCACCTGGTTGGCGTCGATGCGGCCCTGCTGGCGCTGACGGCGCTCGCGCACCCTGGCGATCTCGGCCTCGATGCGCGCCACCTCGCGGCCAGCGTCTGAGATGACGGCGCTCTGCTTGACCGCGGCGCGCTGCAGGTCCTGGGCGCGCCCAGCGAACTCGCGGACGACGGCGTGGGCGGGGTGGGACTCGCGCTTGTGGCGCAGCACCGACTCGCGCTGGTCGTAGCCCAGCAGGGTGAGCAGCTCGAGTTGGTCGGTGTGCGGGGCCTTCATACTGTTCCTCCCAGGGTGGCGCGGTGACTGGACCAGGGCTCGGTGACAATCGTAGAGACTTCCACGCGAAGTTCCACATCCTTCGCCGCCGCGGCGGCCGCGAGGCGCCCGGCCAGCACGGGCAGCCACGGGCTCTCCGTCGCCCAATGGCTGCCGCACAGCAGCCCTGGCGCCCCACCCTCCAGGTGCTCCTGGGCCGGGTGGTGGCGCAGGTCGGCGGTCAGGTACACGTCGGCGCCCGCCTCGCGCGCCCTTTGGAGCAGGGAGTCCCCCGACCCGCCCAGGACGGCGGCCCGCCGCACGGGGCGCGCCTCGTCGCCGCCGACGAGGAGCCCGGCGGGGCTGGCGGGCAGGGCTGCGGCGACGCGGTCAGCGAACTCGCCGAGGCTCTGGGGCTCGACATCCCCGATGCGCCCCAGTCCGATGGGGCGGCCCTGGGAGTCGGTGCCCGTGGGCTCCAGGGGCTCCCAGTGGCTCATCCCGACCAGGGCGGCCAGGGCCTCGGCGACGCCCAAGTGCGCCACGTCGGCGTTGGTGTGTGCGTTGAACAGGGCAATATCGGAACGGATGAGGTGCGAAATCACGCTCCCCTTCGGGTCCGTGACGGGCAGGAAGGACGCCCCGCGCAGCAGCAGCGGGTGGTGGGTGATGACCATGTCGAAACCGCCCTCGCGCGCCTGCTGGGCGACGGCGTCGACGGGGTCCAGCGCCAGCAGCACGGAGGAGGCCCTGTGGCCCGGATCCCCGCAGATGAGGCCGACTTTGTCCCACGGCTCGGCAGTGGAGGCGGGGTACCAGGCCTCCATGAGTCCCATGATGTCGCCGACCGTGAGGCTGGCGGTGTTCGCAGCGTCCATCCGCACAGGATACCGGCGCCGCGCTCAGCGCACCAGGGGCGGTGCGACTATCATCACAGCCGTGCGAATCGTCAATCTTCTCGGCAGGGGGCTGGTCGACTACCGCGAGGTCGACGCCCTCCAGCGCTCCCTGCACGCCCGTGTGCTCCAGGGGGGCGAGGACGCCGTCGTCGTCTCCCAGTTCACGCCCACGTGGACGGCGGGGCGCCACACGAAGCCCCAGGACATCCCCGACTCCGACGTGCCCGTGATCCGGGTGGACCGCGCGGGCTCGGCGACGTGGCACGGCCCGGGCCAGCTGGTCGTCTACCCGGTGGTGCGCCTGCGCGAGCCCGTGGACCTGGTGGCGTGGATCCGCTCGGTGGAGCGCGGCGTCATCGACACCGTGCGCGCCCAGTGGCACCTGCCCGCGCGCCGCGTCGAGGGCAGGGCGGGAGTGTGGATCACCGAGGAGGGCCGCCGGGACCGCAAGCTGTGCGCCATCGGCCTCAAGGTGGCGCGCGGGGCGACGCTGCACGGCCTGGCGCTCAACGTGGCCATCGACCCGCAGAGGGCTTTCACGGGGATCATCCCGTGCGGCCTGGTCGACGCGGACGTGGCCTCGCTGTCGTGGGAGGGCGTGCACACCACCGTCGAGGCCGCCTGCGCGGCCCTGGTGCCCGCGCTGATCGACGCCATCGCCCCGCAGCTGGCGCGCCCAGTCTCAGACGTATCCACCACCACCGATCCGAGGACCCTTCAATGAGCACCCTGCCCGATCCCGAGGGCCGCAAACTGCTGCGCGTCGAAGTGCGCAACTCCCAGTCCCCCATCGAAGCGAAACCCGAGTGGATCCGCACCACCGCCCGCGCAGGGGAGAACTACCAGGACATGCGCTCCCTGTCCCACGCCAAGGGCCTGCACACGGTGTGCGCCGAGGCGGGCTGCCCCAACATCTACGAGTGCTGGCAGGACAGGGAGGCCACCTTCCTGCTCGGCGGGGCGCTGTGCACGCGCCGATGCGACTTCTGCGACATCGCGACTGGCCGCCCCGGCGAGTACGACCGCGACGAGCCGCGCCGCATCGCCGAGTCCGTCGCCGAATTGGAGCTGCGCTACGTGACGATCACGGGGGTCGCCCGCGACGACCTGCCCGACGGCGCCGCGTGGCTGTACGCGCAGACGTGCCGACTCATCCACGCGAAGTGCCCGGGCACGGGAGTGGAGCTGCTGGTCGACGACTTCCGTGGCCGGCAGGAGGCCATCGACATGGTCATCGACGCCGCCCCACAGGTGTTCGCGCACAACCTGGAGACGGTTCCGCGCATCTTCAAGAAGATCCGCCCCGCCTTCGACTACGACCGCTCGCTGGAGATGATCGGCCGCGCCCACGACGGCGGCATGGTGACGAAGTCGAACCTGATCCTGGGGATGGGCGAGAGGCGCGAGGAGATCAGCGCCGCGATGCGCGACCTCCACGAGGCGGGCTGCGACCTGCTGACCCTCACGCAGTACCTGCGCCCCTCGCCGCTCCACCACCCCATCGACCGGTGGGTGCACCCCGAGGAGTTCCTCGAGATGGCGGCCGAGGCCGAGCAGATCGGCTTCGCGGGCGTCATGGCGGGCCCGCTGGTGCGCTCGTCGTACCGCGCGGGCCTGCTGTGGGCCAAGGGCATGCGGGCGCGGGGCTTCGCGATCCCCCAGAACCTGGCGCACATCGCGGACTCGGGTTCGACGCTGCAGGAGGCCGGCACGGTGCTGGCCCGCCTGCGCGAGCGCACCGCGCGGCGCGCCCGGACCGCAGCCCCGGCATGAGGGCGGCGGGGGCGGTGCCGTCTGCGGCCAGCGCGTTGGACCGTGCGTTCGGGGAAGTGGCTCCTCCGGAACCGGGCGGGGTGCCCGACCGTGTTCTTCTGACGGCTGCGGCGACTGGGCCAGACCGTGCGCCGGACCTCCCCGGGGCAGAGCCCTTTCCGGCCGCCGTGGCGCCCGACTACTCCCCCGCACGCGCGCTGCTGCGCGCCGCCGAACAGCACCCGTCCCGCGCCTCGTTGGTCGACGGCGCCACCGACCGGGTGTGGAGCGCGGCCGAGTCCGCCGACGCCGTCGCCCGCCTGGCGGGCGCCCTGCGCGGCCGCGGCCTGGGCGCCTCCTCGCGCATCGCGGTGGTCGCCCAGAACAGTCCGTGGCACTTCCTCATCCACGTGGCCGCCTCGTGGATCCGCGCGGCCACGGTGCCCATGTCGCCGCGCGCCCCCGCCCCGCGCCTGCGGGAGATGCTGGAGGCAGCGGCAGTGGACCTGGTGGTCGTCGACGAGGCGGGGGCCGCGGCCCTTGCGGACGGCGCCGGCGTGCCCGTGGTGGCGGTGTCCGACATCGAGGAGTGGTCGCGCCTCGCCCCGGCGCCCGCTGGCCCACCGCTGCCGTGCGCGCAGGAGGAGGCGGCGGTGGTCTTCACCTCCGGTTCGACCGGTCTGCCCCGCCCTGTGCGCTTGTCGCACGCGGCGCTGTGGTGGGCGTCGGCCTGCTTCCGCGACGGCTTCGAGTACTCGCCGGGCTCGCACGTGGTGGGCGTGTGCGCGCCGCTGAGCCACATCGGCGGCTTCAACGGGACCACGTTGGACACCTTCAGCCACGGGGGGACCCTGGTGGTCGTCGGCCCGTCCTTCGACCCGGTCCGCACCCTGGAGTGCGTGCAGCGCCACCGGATCGCCATGATGTTCGTGGTGCCCACGATGGCGCGGGCGCTCCTGGAGGCCAACGAGTCCGTGGGCGCCGACCTGTCCAGTTGGGTGCGGCCGCTGGTGGGCGGGGACGCGCTGACGCCCGCGCTGGCCGAGAGGATGCGCCGGGCCGGACTCGCCCCCATCCACGTGTGGGGGATGACGGAGACCGGGGGCGCGGGCGCGATGGCGGCCCCGGACTCCCGCGCGCCCGCCGGATCCATCGGGAGGCCCTTCCCCTACGTGGACCTGCGGATCGTGGGCGCGGACGGCGCGGCGGCGGGGCCGGGGGCGCTGGGCACGATCGAAGTGCGGGGCCCGGGCGTGGTGACGGGCCAGGAGTGGCTCAGCACCGGGGATCTCGGTTTCGTGGACGCCGACGGCTGGGTCCACTTGGTGGGGCGGGCGCACCGCATGATCAACACGGGCGGCGAACTGGTGCCTCCCCCGCGCGTGGAGGCCGCCCTCATGGAGTTGGAGGAGGTGCGCGAGGCCCTGGTGGTGGGCGTGCCCGACGAGACGTGGGGCGAGGTCGTGGGGGCCGTCCTGGTCCCCTCCCCCGGCGCGGACGCCGCCTCCCTGTCCCCCGCCTCGTTGGCCGCCGCGCTCGGGGGCGCGCTGGCGCCGTGGGAGCGGGTGCGCCGCGTGCGCCTCGTGGACGCCCTGCCGTTGATGGCGACGGGCAAGCCGAGCCCCGCCGCGGCGCGGGAGCTCCTGCTGTCCGGGGAGTGAGGCGGGGTCGGAGGGGGCGCCGCCGCGCGTCCCACCTCGGATGCCGCAGTTCGGGTCGGGGACGGGCGTCAGCACGGTGAACTGGTCCAAAATGCGTCTGGGCTTCGCCGCCTTTTGGTGGCACCGGAGCGGAGTGTTCCAAAATGCGTCTCAGTTCGACGGTTTTGGGCAGATTTCGGGGATTCCGGCCAGACTCAGACGCATTTTGGAACACCCACCCGCCGCGCCTCCGGATCGGCGCGAGACTCAGACGCATTTTGGAACACCGGGAATCGCGGAGCCCTGTCTCCGTGGGGGTTCTGACCACCTGGGGCGGCAGGCGCTGCGATACATCGGGGGCACTGGAGCCCCCGGCCCGCACTGAGGGGGAGCTCACAATTCAGGGACGCATGGTTTCAGTAGAATTTAGGATGGCCTAACAAAGGAGAATGAGCTATGTCCCGCCACAGGATCGTCATCATCGGATCGGGTTTCGCAGGACTCACCGCCGCGCGCCGCCTGAAGCGGGCCGACGCCGACATCACGATCCTGGCGCGGACCTCCCACCACCTGTTCCAGCCGCTGCTGTACCAGGTCGCCACGGGCATCCTCTCCGAGGGGGACATCGCGCCGACGACCCGGGAGATCCTCAAGCGCCAGAAGAACGCGACCGTCATGCAGGCCCTGGTCGACGGCATCGACGTCGAGGCGCGCGTCGTCAAGTGGCGCAACCACAATGATCGCTTCGAAACGCCCTACGACACGCTGATCGTGGCCGCGGGCGCCGGGCAGTCCTACTTCGGCAACGACCACTTCGCGGTGTTCGCGCCCGGCATGAAGACCATCGACGACGCCCTGGAGCTGAGGGCCCGCATCTTCGGGGCCTTCGAGCAGGCCGAGCAGGCCACCGACCCCGCCGTCGTCGAGCGCCTCCTCACCTTCGTGGTCGTGGGGGCGGGCCCCACGGGGGTGGAGATGGCCGGGCAGATCCGCGAGCTCGCCTCCAAGACCCTCAAAGGCGAGTTCCGCAACATCGACCCGACCAAAGCGCGGGTCATCCTGGTGGACGGGGCGTCGGCGCCGCTGCCGCCCTTCGGTGAGAAACTGGGCGCCAAGGCCCGCAAGTCCCTGGAGAAACTGGGCGTCGAGCTGCGCATGAACGCCTTCGTCACCGGCGTCGACGCCGACGGCGTCACCCTCAAGCAAAAGGACGGCACGGCCGAGACCATCGCCTCCCAGTGCAAGGTGTGGGCGGCAGGCGTGCAGGCCAGTGAGCTCGGGAAGCTGCTGGCAGACGCCACGGGGGCCGAGGTGGACCGCTCCGGGCGGGTCGTCGTCGGCAAGGACCTCACGCTGCCCGGCCACCCGGAGATCTTCGTGCTCGGCGACATGATGAGCGTGCCGGGCGTGCCCGGCGTCGCCCAGGGCGCCATCCAGTCGGCGCGCTTCGCCGCCGACACCGTGAAGGCCCGCCTGCGCGGCCGCGCCCCCAAGCGTACGGAGTTCAGCTACTTCGACAAGGGCTCCATGGCGACCATCGCCCGCTTCAAGGCCGTCGTGAAGATGGGGCGGCTGCACCTCACGGGCTTCACGGCGTGGGCGGCATGGTGCTTCCTGCACCTGCTGTACATCGTCGGCTTCAAGTCCCAGGTGGGCACCCTGGTCCACTGGTTCTTCAGCTTCGTGTCCGGCGCGCGCTCCCAGCGCACCACCACGAACCAGCAGATGGTGGGCCGCCTGGCCATGGGCCAGCTGGGCGTGGGCGCCTCCGGCAAACTCGTCGCGGGCGAGGACGTGGTCGAGGAGATCATCGAGGCGCAGGAGTAGCCGGGGTTGCCGGGCTGCTGCGCGGAGGGCAGCGCGTTCGCAGCACCCCCTCGACTACCGCAACGCGGGCGGGGGTGTGGCTGGGAGGGCGTTCGCAGCGGGAACAGGTTCCCGCCCGGTCACCGGTTCTTGAGTAGTTCACGAGGCGGGGGCCGGGCTACGTCGGCAGGTCCGAGCGCGCGTTGTTGCATTCGGCGCGGAGCGCCAAGGCAGGCACCGATCCACTGTTCGATCGATTCCAACCTTTGTCGGGGCTTCCGCCGCCCCTGGTTTTCGTTACCGCACCATGCGCTTCCATGTGTGGTGGGCCACGTGTAGGATGCGGGTATGGATCCTAATGTTGTCGCGCTCTTCGCCTTTTGCGCTAGTGCTTTGGGCGATGCGCTTGTCGTGGGGGCGGCACGCGGGGTGTTCGTCCGGGCTGCGGAGGCGCTCCCTGATGGCGGTCGTACGCTTCGGCGTTTGAAGGGCCTTGCGGGCGATGAGAAGAGCAGGTTCTGCAGCGGGATTGAAAAGGAACTGCTTGAGATCGCGGGGGAGGCGTTTTCGGGTTATGAGGGCATTCGGGTGGATCGGCGCGCGTTGAGGCGGGCGAAGAGCCAAATCACGCACATCATCAAGCGCGCCAAGCCCGAGGACTACGCGGCCTTGGCCGAGGCCCGCACTCCCGAGGCGATCGAGCAGGTCCTCCGCAGACTTCCGAGGAAATGCGGCCGGGGAATCAGGGAGGCGGATAGGCAGTGGTTTGACGAGCTGGTGGGCGCAGTGGCGCGCGAGTACACGATACTGGCGCCGTGGTCATTGGCGTTCGAACCGCGCGCGTTGGATGCAATACTCAGCGAACTCAAAGCCATTCGCCACGACGTGAGCGCCGGGCTTGAGAACGACCGCGTCACGCACAGCAAGCTGGACAAGTTGTTGGAGGGCAGTGCGCGTCCGGGTCGGGTGCTGTTCGGCGGGCGTCCTGATAAGAACTTAGAGACAGGCAACGATCCAGACGCAGTCATAGACCTCATTCCGAATACCGATATACAAGGCATTCAATTTGATCTAAAACTAACAACTGCGCCCACAGTGTCAACCATTGTCATAGACCACCGCATTACATCTCCCAAAATTTACATTAGCCGCATTCAGCAGGAACAAGTTCACGAGTGCATCATCAACAATGGTAGTGCGCGCGTCGCCCTACTGGGCACACCTGGCTCCGGCAAGTCCATAATTGCCTGCGAACTAGCCGACTGGTGTCAGGACAATAGGTGGACACTCATAGCATGGATTGACGCCAGCTCCCACGAGTCTACAATCCGCGGGCTTATCGAACTCGCAAAACGATTCGGCATCAACGATAACGACATTGCCGAAGCAACTACCACAACCGCCCCGGGCGAAACACTGTCTGACAGAAATAGAATTCTTGCACGCCGCTGTATGGACCACATCGCGTCCGCAGCTCCGACTAATCGTCTAATTGTCTTTGACAACGTCAATAGCATTAACGACCTCGCCGGATACATCCCCCGCGGAAAGAACTTAAGAATACTCGCCACCTCCTGGAACCGAGAAGGATGGAACATGCAGGGTTGGACGTGCATCGACATTGGAAAACTATCTCGAGAACAGTCCATAGACCTACTGCAAACTAAAACCGGAAAAGACGATACCACTGCTGCAAACGACATTGCAAGCATCTTGTGCGACCTCCCGCTAGCCATCGCACAAGCAGCAGCGTACATTGAATACGGGAACTACACCCTTGATGAGTACCGCGCACTTCTCGCTGACCATAAGATCACTGAGTTGACACGTCCAGAACCGGGCAGCTACTACGAAGTGCCGGTGTCCGAAGCACTGCTCGCCCCGGTGAACAACGTCTTACAATCACTAAACAACAATGCTCGGTCAGCACTGATGCAGCTTAAAATGATGGCACTAGTCGCCGAAGCAGGAGTTGCCACTCGCTGGCTGATCGGTCACATCGGAGCCGACTCAGTATCCGCACGGCAAACGTGGGCTACGCTGATCAACAGGCATGTTTGCCTATATGACGAGACCACCGAATTGACAAGAATGCATGCCCTTCAGGCTCGAATCCTAAGGGAATCTTGGAAAACACTCGAGGTCGAAACAACGTTCAACGCCTTTGAACACTGCACTGTATGGCAACACGATGAAGCGGTGTCGGATCTTGACGAAAGGAGCGGACAGTTTGAGGCATACTTCATACTGGATAATAACAGAAAGCGATTCCACGAACACACCTTGAATACGGACTCCGCTTTCCTTACGCGACTGAGCAAGCACGAGGAGAACATGCCATGACGTTTCGGAAGCTTAGATCTCGATTTTCTATTGAAAGAAGAGACGCGCGTGCGAATAGACTTCGGGAAAGAGGCCACTTCGAACGCGCCATAGACCTATTCAAAAAGAACTACAAAGAGTGTGTGCGCCGGTTTGGACCGACCCACACTATCACGCTCAACGCGAAGAACAGTCTTGCCATTGCGCTCAGGTCAGCCGGCTCCCTTGACGAGGCGGCCGCTCTTTTTCACGAAAACTATATTCAGCGCTTGAAGGAAGAGGGCCCCAGCTCCCACGACACTATCGTCGCCCGCGGCAACCTTGCCCGCACGTACATTGACCTTGATCGCTTCGAAGAGGCCGTTCCGCTGCTCAAGCTCAACTTCGACAACTACCTAGACACAGTCGGCCCGCACGACCCCCGTACGCTCAGCGCACAAAGCAGTCTCGCGGTTGCCTACCGTGAGGCGGGTAACATCACCGAAGCAATTTCTCTACTGGACTCACTCTTGTCTTTCCGTCTAAGCACAGTCGGCTCAGACAGCCTCGATACACTTGCCGCGCGCAATGACCTGGCTCTCACATACCAACGTGCACAACGGTACGATAAGGCCATCCCATTGCTTCGGGAAAATTTCGTTGGCTACGAGCGCATTCTGGGACCTAACGCTCCTCAGACAGTCAGGGCGCTTCACAACCTAATGTCCGTCTGCCAGAGTGCCCCGGACGTTACTGGGAGTGATCGTGAATCGACTTCGAGTAATAACGATACGGGGTCTACAGTCTTTCTTCAACGTGAAAGCGATGAAACACCTGACACTGTTAAGGAACACTTGGATGCGATTCGCGATAGTCTGCGCAGCGTGCGCGGCAACTTGGACATGCTGTTGGAGAGATCATGTATGTACGCATTCGACGACTTGCGCGCGAGGAGGATAATCTTCGGCGGGCGCCCTGATGTGGCTGCGGGTTCTGTTGAGCGTTGGGAGCAAGCTAGGCTCTTTGAGTTTGTGATCAACCAGAAGTGTGTAAGAACGGTTCTGATGGGGATGCGAGGGTGCGGGAAGTCCCAACTTGCTTCTAAACTGACGCAGTGGTGTGAAGACCATGGATGGAACCTTGTAGCATGGATCAATGCTTCTTCGCCAGCGTCGACGAAGAGCGATTTGAGCGAACTAGCCAACCGATTGGGTGTAGATACGAGAGACAATCCTTCCGAGGATCAGCTGATTCGACGAGGCTTCGACTACTTGGAGTCCTCCGATCCCAGTGACCGACTCATTGTTTTCGACAACGTCGAAAGCTCTGAGGATTTGACGGATTTGGTTCCGCATGGCGTTGGGTTGCGGGTGGTGGCCACGAGCAGGAGTCGGCACGGGTGGAAGGAGCAGGGGTGGGAGAGCTTGGATGTGGGCGTGTTCCCCCGTGAGGAGTCCGTCGCCTACCTTTTGGAGGTTGTGGGTTCTCAGGACGCGGAGGCCGCCCATGCTGTGGCGGGGCGCCTGGGGGATCTGCCTCTTGCGCTTGCGCAGGCGGCGGCGACTGCGTCCAATGAGGGGTCGGAGCTGAAGCGGTACCTGGAGCGCTTGGAGAAGTACTCAAGCAAGCAAACGATCCACCCCGTTCCGGGGGACTCCTACACTCGTGACGTGTCCTCGGCGCTGCGCTTGGCCGTGGACTCCGCCCTCGACCGCATCGGGGATGGTTTGCGTGGGGTGGCCCGCCTCCAGGTCGGGGCGCTCGCCGTGCTCGCCGAGTCGGGGGTGACCACGCGGTGGCTCGACCCCCTGATGAAAGAGGACACGGGCGCGGATGAGTCGAACGAGGACACAGGCGGGGATGCGGCGGTTGAAGACGCGGATGCGCATAGTGCCGCTGAGGATGCGCATCTCGCACTGACGGCGCTCACCAAGGCGTCTGTGGTTCAGCAGTCCGCCGACGGGCGCGTGACGATGCTGCACCGGCTTCAGGCCCAAGTGCTGCGCGAGAACTGGAACGACGGCGAACGCGCCGAGGCGTTCGACGCGGCAGCGGACCTGCTCGACCGGGTGAACATTGACAGCCTGCCGCGCAGCAACGCGGAGGGGCGCCGCCGTGAGGCCCGTGATCTCATCGACCAGCTCCGCGCCATCGCCGCACAGGGCTACTCCCACCCTTTGTTCGAGCGTGGACGGGTCGTGGCTGGTCTTCCTCATGCCTTCTTCCACGCGAGGGATCTTGGCCTTCCCAACGAGGCGCTGGCGCTCCGGGGCGCTGTGAGTGCCGTCGAGGAGATCCTGGGAGCCGAGCACCCCGGCACGCTCGCCTCCCGCAGTGGCCTCGCGGGCGCCTACCGGGCGGCGGGGCGCCTGGGTGAGGCGATCCCCCTGTACGAGGAGGTGCTCGCCGACAGTGCGCGGGTTCTGGGCGAAGACCACCCCAACACCCTCACCTCGCGCAACAACCTCGCGGGCGCCTACGAGTCGGCGGGGCGCCTGGGTGAGGCGATCCCCCTGTACGAGGAGGTGCTCGCTGACACGAGGCGCGTCCTGGGCGAAGACCACCCCGACACCCTGACCTCGCGCAACAACCTCGCAGGCGCATACGAGTCGGTGGGCCGCCTAGAGGAGGCCATCACCCTGTTCGAGCAGGTCCTCACCGACAGTATCCGCGTCCTAGGCGAAGACCACCCCGACACCCTCACCTCGCGCAACAACCTCGCAGGCGCATACGAGTCGGCGGGCCGCCTAGAGGAGGCCATCACCCTGTTTGAGCAGGTCCTGTCCGACCGTATCCGCGTCCTGGGCGAAGACCACCCCAACACCCTCACCTCACGCAACAACCTCGCAGGCGCACACCGTGCGGCGGGCCGCCTCGAGGAGGCCATCACCCTATACGAGCAGGTCACCAAAGACTGTGCTCGCGTCCTAGGCGAAGACCACCCGCTCACCAAAACGGTACGCGAGAACCTCGAGGTAGCCCGGCGGGAGCTGGCGCAGCGAGAGGACAGCTCACCCACCGAGGAGAGCGCGCAGGAGGACTAACTCCTCAAGCACACCTTCGGGCGCTCTGTCAAGACACACTGACAAACAGGCAGTCAGACACGGCATGGGGCCGGAAGCAAGAGCTTCCGGCCCCATTGCCATACGTCCCGTCACGTGTTTACACGCGCGAGAAACCTCGATATAGACTACGTCTATGGTGACGCGTTCTGAACAACTCGCGACGATCGGCCTTTCCCTCGCGGATCTGGTCTTGGAGGTCTTTTGTTTCGCTGCCTCGCCGTCGTTCAAAGGAGTAGCTACTCTCGTGGCCACAGCGAGGCAGGCGGTGAATGACGTAGGCACCTCATCGCCGGAGTTTGTCAAAGACCGCAGTATGCTCAGCAAGCGCGTCATCGAGGTGTTGACGAAGAAGGTCAAGGCAGCGCGCGAGCACTGTCTTGACCGCGGAATTGATGCCTCGCTCCTTGCACAGGCCGAAAGCGCGGTCGCTGCACTTATCTCAACTGATGCTGAAGAAGACCTTGTCGTTCTATCTGCTGTGCGTGATCCCGAAGGCTTTGAAAAATTCTTCACGACACGTGCGGCTAAACACCGCCAGCAAATCGAGGAACAGTCCGAACCATACTTTGATGCTCTCGTGCAGGCAGTTGCCGCCACGTATGTCGAAATCGCACCGTGGTCTGACAGTTTCGTCGTATCGGCGTTGAGATCGATGCTTGACGAATGCACCGGCGTGAAAGAACAGATGACAATCCATCACATGGAGGACCGCCAGCTGTTCGACCAGATCCTTCAATTGCTCCAGAGCCTAGCAAAAGCAATCGAAGAACTAAGGAAGCCATCCCATACCGAGCGAGTGCGCTTCGGTAGTCGACCGATCGTCGTCAAAGATAGATTCTGTGAGCGCGAAGAACAAAAGCAGTTAGACCCTGCGTTGGATGACGACACCTCCGAGCGCACCGTTTTGGTGGGCATGCGCGGCTGCGGCAAGACCCAGCTTGCTGCATCTCTCGCCGAACAGTGCGAAGGCGCAAACTGGAAGCTCGTCGCATGGATAAACGCGGTATCACCCGATACTATCCAGAGCGACCTGGTCGAACTCGCCCAGCGGCTAGACATTGACACGAGCGACCAACCCGCTCAGGACGTAATCGTCCGTCGTTGCCTCGACCACCTAAAGTCCGCCGCTCCCACCGACAGGCTCATCGTCTTCGACAACGTCGAGGACATCAACCACCTCACGGGGCTCGTACCGCGCGGCGACGGCTTGCGCGTCATTGCAACAACGACAAACAAGGTGGGTTGGGAAGACCAGGGGTGGAACAGCATCAAGTTCGGAGTATTCGATCGCAACACGTCGATCGAATACCTCCTCACGGTCACGAAGTCCGACGATCATGATGCAGCGGATGCGTTGGCTGAGCGCCTCGGCGACTTGCCTCTCGCTATCGCCCAGGCCGCAGCGACCGCACGCAACAAAGACCTGTCATTGGCCCGGTATCTCAAGCGACTGGAGTCGCACCGCAAGGAACACGCCATTCGCCCCGTTCCTGGAGATGAGTATACGGACGACGTGGCCACGGTACTGTGGATGGCCGTCGAAGCCGCCGTCGACGGTCTAAAGGACGGCTCGAAGGAGATAGCTCGACGCCAGTTGGGGGCGCTCGCGCTGCTCGCGGAGTCTGGCGTGCCCACGCGGTGGCTCGACCCCACGTCCGCGCAAGGGGGCGACGAGGATAGTCAGAGCGCAGAGCATTCAACGGATGAGGAGGCACATGACGCACTGACAGAGCTCATCAACCGATCCATTGTCCAGCAGACAGCGGACGACGGAACCATGACGATGCTTCACCGCCTCCAGGCACAGGTGCTGCGCGAATGCTGGAGCGAAAGCGAATACCACGAAGCGTGCGCAGCGGCTTCGGACCTGCTTGGCCACGTAGACTTCCGCAGGTACCATAGTAACGACACGAAAGCGCGCCGACAAGAAGCCCTCGACCTAGTCGACCAGCTTCGTTCGATTGGTACGCAGGAGCATTCCCAGGTTCTTTTCAAGTCCCCGCAAGTTTCCGAGGCTCTCTTCCAGGCATTCTCACACGCGTGTGATCTCGGGCTTCCTTACGAGGCTCTGACCCTCGACGTTGCCGTGGACGCTCTTGAGGGTCTGCTGGGCCCAGACCACCCGGCCACCCTGACCTCGCGCAACAACCTCGCATACGCGTACCATGCGGCGGGACGCCTCACCGAGGCCATCACCCTGTACGAGCAGGTCCTCACCGACACCACCCGCGTCCTGGGCGAGGACCACCCGGCCACCCTGACCTCGCGCAACAACCTCGCAGGCGCATACGAGTCGGCGGGCCGCCTCACCGAGGCCATCGCCCTGTACGAGCAGGTCCTGCCCGACAGTATCCGCGTCCTGGGCGAGGACCACCCGGCCACCCTGACCTCGCGCAACAACCTCGCAGGCGCATACGAGTCGGCGGGCCGCCTCACCGAGGCCATCGCCCTGTACGAGCAGGTCCTGCCCGACAGTATCCGCGTCCTGGGCGAGGACCACCCGGCCACCCTGACCTCGCGCAACAACCTCGCAGGCGCATACGAGTCGGCGGGCCGCCTCACCGAGGCCATCGCCCTGTACGAGCAGGTCCTCACCGACCGTATCCGCGTCCTGGGTGAGGACCACCCCCACACGCTGACCTCGCGCAACAACCTCGCAGGCGCATACCGGGAGGCGGGCCGCCTCACCGAGGCCATTGCCCTGTACGAGCAGGTCCTCACCGACCACACACGCGTCCTGGGTGAGGACCACCCCGACACCCTGGCCTCGCGCCACAACCTCGCATACGCGTACCATACGGCGGGCCGCCTGACCGAAGCCATCACCCTGTACAAGCTGGTCCTGGCCGACAGAATTCGGATCCTCGGCGAAGACCACCCCCAAACCATCGCCTCCTACAACAACCTCGCAAACGCGTACGAGACGGCGGGGCGTACAGACGAGAACATCGCACTGTTTGAGCAGATCCTCAGCGTCAGAATGCGGGTCTTTGGCGAAGACCACCCCGACACCCTGACCTCGCGCAACAACCTCGCATACGCATACCATGCGGCGGGACGCCTCACCGAGGCCATCACCCTGTACGAGCAAGTCCTGCCCGACCGTATCCGCGTCCTGGGCGAGGACCACCCCGACACCCTGACCTCGCGCAACAACCTCGCATACGCATACGAGTCGGCGGGCCGCCTCACCGAGGCCATTATCCGATGGCAAGCGGTCTGCGCCGACTGCCTGCGTATCCTCGGACCCGACCACCCGCTGACCGCGACGGTGCGCAAGAACCTCGAGGCAGCCCGGCGCGAGCTGGCTCAGCAGGAAGACGGCTCACGCACCGTGGAGCAGGGCACACAGAACTGAGACAAGCACAAAGGGACGCCGAGGGGCCGGAAGCAAAAGCTTCCGGCCCCAGCCGTTTGTGGGCCCTACCGGGCTCGAACCGATGACCTTCTGGGTGTAAACCAGACGCTCTAGCCGACTGAGCTAAAGGCCCCCACGCACGCGCCAATCTACCAGATCAGTCGCGCACGGTCACTTCCGAGGCCGAGCGTCACAGTACCGGACAGCGCTGGGCCGCCCCGGCCTCGTCGAAGAACTAGCGGCGCGAACGCGGACGCGCGGTCAGGCGCACGCCCGCCCAGTTCTGCCCCAGCGCCGTCGAGGTCGTCGCATGCAGGCCCGCGACCTCCGCGGCCTCCTCCACGTCGCCCACGCGCACAGAATTCGGCCTGCCCGGCTTGGGGATCAACACCCAAATCAGGCCACCGTCATCAAGATTCGACACGGCGTCCACCAGGACGTCCGCCAGGTCCTCCTCCTCGGCGTCATCCGCGCGCCACCACACGATCGCGCCATCGACCACGTCCCCGTAGTCGACGTCAACCAGCGGGTGCCCCGTCTCCTCCTCGATAGAGGCGCGCACGCCCTCATCCACGTCATCGTCGACGTAGAACTCCTGCACGATCGCATCGGACGCAAAACCCAGGCTCACTGCCATCACGCAGCACCGCCCCTCAACGAGCTGCCGCTCAGTGTCATATCAACGTTCACGCCTTCATCCTAGGGCATGACAGCCGGTCAAATGCAAGGGATAACACCTGCCGAAACACCCCGCACAACCAACAGGGCCCTGACCAGCAGGTTTAGAACTCCGGGCCGGCGCCGACGGCGGTGATACACACCTCATACGGGCGCGGGCTCCTAAACGCTAGAAAACGCACACCAATAGTGGGACAATGGTCCCGATACGTGCGGTGTCGACCGGAGACACCGCCCACGCACGCTGCGCCAGCAGCTCCGAGTCAAGCGAGAAGGTACACCGTGAGCCAACTCCACGAGTCCCACCCCGTCGTCAACGGCCTGATTCCCCAGGTTCCCGACAACGACCCCCAGGAGACCGCCGAATGGGTTGAGTCCCTGTCCGGGCTCATCAACGAAAAGGGCGGCCCCCGCGCGCGCTACATCCTGCTGCACATGCTGGGCGAAGCGCGGCGCAACGGCGTCCAACTCCCCCAGGAGTACACCACCCCCTACGTCAACACCATTCCCGTTGACCAGGAGCCGTACTTCCCCGGCGACGAAGCAATGGAGCGCGAGTACCGCCGCTGGATCCGCTGGAACGCCGCCGTCCAGGTGACGCGCGCCCAGCGCCCCGGCGTCAAGGTCGGCGGCCACATCTCCTCCTACGCCTCCGTCGCCACCCTCTACGAGGTCGGCCTCAACCACTTCTTCCGCGGCAAGGACCACCCCGGCGGCGGCGACCACGTGTTCTTCCAGGGGCACGCCTCCCCCGGCCCCTACGCGCGGGCCTTCCTGGAGGGGCGCCTGTCCCAGGAGGAGATGGACGGCTTCCGCCAGCAGGCCTCCACCCGCCGCGGCCTGCCCTCCTACCCGCACCCCCGCCAGCTGCCCGGCTTCTGGGAGTACCCCACGGTCTCCCTCGGCCTGGGCCCCGCCGAGGGCGTCTACCAGGCGTGGTTCGACCGCTACCTGCACTTGGGCGGCCTCAAGGACACCTCCCAGCAGCACACGTGGGTGTTCCTCGGCGACGGCGAGATGGACGAGCCCGAGTCGCGGGGCATGCTGCAGCTGGCAGCCCAGCAGCGCCTGGACAACCTCACCTTCGTCATCAACTGCAACCTGCAGCGCCTCGACGGGCCGGTGCGCGGCAACGGCAAGATCATCCAGGAGCTCGAGGCGTTCTTCAAGGGCGCCGGGTGGAACGTCATCAAGGTCATCTGGGGGCGCGGCTGGGACCAGCTGCTCGCAGCCGACAAGGACGACGCCCTGGTGCACCTGATGAACGAGACCCTCGACGGCGACTACCAGACCTTCAAGGCCAACGACGGCGCCTACGTGCGCG
>ERZ772917.734-NODE-734-length-21880-cov-30.353585_pt1 | contig 21880 bp, 19 predicted proteins | sample MGYA00511187_ERZ772917 | MGnify/ENA primary metagenome ERZ772917 (study PRJEB29015, sample SAMEA2737925) | human oral metagenome | biome: human oral; feature: human-associated habitat; material: dental | place: China | collected 2012 ...
CCGCGCGTGTCGCAGGCCCCGCGCGTCGCCCCGCGCCTGGGGCACCCCGTCGCGTGGCCGGGGGTCCGCCCCGCGCAGGCGCGCGGCCCGTCGGGATCGGGCCCGCACCCTCCCGTCTCGACACCCGCGACGGCCCGCTCGTCGCCCAGGTCCGGCGACTCGGGCACGAGGGCCGCCGGCATCCTCGTCTCGGGACCCGTCACGACACCCCCGCACGCCCGCCGACTTTCGCGCGGAATGACACCGCCCCGCCACTAGGAAAGCTACGTTTCCCCCAGACGTCCCTCTGTGCTACCCACTAAAAACCGCGAGGGGCCGAATAATCGAGTTCAAGCAGGTATTCCTTCCCCTTGCGGATAAGGTCGTCGAGATCGTGCATGGCATCAGCCCCTTCCTTCGTGGGTTCCCATATTCGAAGGATAGGTAGGCTGGTGTTATGCGAAGTCCGGAGCAGCGGAACCGCAGGTCGAGCGGCCTCGATGCGCCCAACTTCGCATAATGTGGAACTTCGCATTAGACCGGGTGGTCCATGCGGCGACGTGGTTCAACTCCGGCGAGGTCAACATGCGCGAGAAGCTGAGCAAGGCGAAGCAGTCGTGACAGCTGAGCTGAGCATCACCTGAGCAACAAGGGAACCAGTGGTGACGAAACATGAAAACCGCTGGTTCCCGAACCCGAAAAGAGCGGTTTCCGAGCGTGAAAACAGGTGGTCACATCGCGCGCGAATACGCATGCTGTCTGCTGAGAGAAAGGCAGGCAGGACATGGACGGTGAGCACGATGGCAAGCAGGAAGGCACGCAAGCCCAGGAAGAGCAAGTCGATACGACGGCCCAGCAGGAGGCGTCGGCGCAGGTAGAGGGGGGCGGAAACGCGCCCGACTACGAGAAGGCCATCGCCGAGCGGGACGAGAAGATCGCCTCGCTTGAGGCCCAGATCGCCGAGGCGGCCAAAAGCGCCGAGCAGGCGCAGAAGCTATCCCGGGAGATTGCCGAGTTCAAGCAGGCAAGCGCGGACGAGCGCATCGACTTCTCGCTGCAACTCGCTGGTTGTCGCAACGTGAAGGCTGCCCGTGCGGTACTGGCCGACTACGAGGGCGACGTGGACAAGCTCAAGGAAGGCGAGCCGTGGCTGTTCGCCAAGCACTCCGCTGGCGGTAACGCCCCCACCGGCAAGACCGGGCTGCCCAATGTCGGGGCGGCAAGCGATAGCGGCAAGACGCTCAAGCACTGGCGCGAGCTTGCAGGGCTCAATGATAACGACGGCAAGGATAAGAAGGGCGAGTAGCGCTCAGAGAGTGAGGAACACTTATGGCTAACAGCATCGACTTCGGTAATAATCCCCCGGCATAGCCGGGGGCTTTAGTAGCGCCGCATAGCGGCTTGTTGCCACGGCGGCACGGCCGCGACGGGCCGGCGGCCGTTGCCGCCTGGCCCCCGTAAGGGGGCTCCGCCGCTGCCCCATGCGGCTCCCGTCCCCCTGCCTCTGGACGCACCCCCTGATGGCCGGCTCGCTGAGGCCGACGGCGCCCACGTGGCAGCCCCTCGCCCGCATCGCCCGGCCCCTGCCCGCCAGCCTCCCCCGCTCGGGGCGCCTCTCGCGCGGGATCATCGCGCCCTTGCCCCTCAGCCTCCCCGCCACGTCGCCCACGCTGCGCCTGGGCGCGATCCTGAGGCAGGTGTGGGCGTGGTCGCGGCACACGCCGCCCCCCGCCTCCCCGACCCCGCCCATGCGCTCGGCCAGCGTGCCCAGCACCTCGCCGACCTCCCTCCTCGCCTGGCCGCATGGCGCCTTCCTGCGGTGCTTCGGCATCCACGCGATGCGGCAGGCGCACCCCCGGCTCGTGCGCGACAGGCCATCCTTGCCCATGTCCCCCGTCCCTCCCGGACGGCGCAGCCGGCCCGCCGCGCCCCCATGGCAGGGCGGGGGGTCCTGCTACGGAAGGACGACAGGGGTGGAGCCGACGTTAGCGCCACAGGCATAGCCTGTGGGCTTCTTACGCTAGGCTAATTTCTCTCATGCTATGTCCGCCTTCCACGCGTCGGGCCAGTTGGATGGGTGCTTCACCTCGTCGATGGGCGACAGGCCCGCCACGATTTCGTTCGTGCGCATTGACACCGTCACTAGGCGTCCGATGAGGTCGAGGATGTAGCGTGGGTCGTCGCTGTAGTCATTGGGGTCGTTCGTGATGCCCGTTGCTTTGTCGGTCTTCACCTGGTAACGGTCGACCATCCACTCCAGCGGGCTCCGACCGTTCACCTTGTAGTCGTTGGCGGACTCCGGGATATTCGAGACGGTGATGTCCCTGTTATAGATGAGCCGCGTGTAGTCGTTGACTCTCTTGCCTGTCTCGGGATCCTTCTTTTTGCCCCAAGCCAGCTTTTCCACTCGACCAGGGTCCATTCCGGGCAGCACACCCTCCACCACGAGGTTGGGCCACATGTCAACCTTTTCGTAGTTCAGATGCAGATTGGCAAGCGCTCGACCGGCACGCGAGAACGCCTCGAACTCACGTGCGAGCGGAATCCGCGGCAGCTCCTTTGCGAGATTCGCAGCGAAGCGCTTGCGGTAGTCGGGCGCGTGAAGCACGCCGTAGATGTAATAGAAGACATCCTCCTTGGAGATCTCGGAGCCGCCCTCCTTCTTTGTGCGTTTTGCAAAAGCCAGGGGGAAGGCGCTGCGGAAGACGTCGAGCGTTTGGTCGGTGATGCCATCGTGGCGCACGTAGCGGCCTCCCCACGCGTCACGTACCACCTTCTCGCCCCCGGCCGGAAGGAGCTTCTCGCCCTCATCCTTCTCATACCAATAGAGCGGGAAGCACTGAGCATCTCCGACAAAGTGAAGATCGGGAAGTTGATTGGATATGAGACAAGATGCGTTGTTGCCGGTAGTCAATGCGATGACGACATTTGGCGCAGTCTCGTGTGGCGCAACGAGTGGGAAGATGCGTTGCTGCTGGTAGACCATCTCGTTGAGCTCGGCATCGTAGCAGAGCCATTGCCTGCAGAAGGGGCGGTACATGCCCGTCACGAAGCGGGCTGCGTCTGAGTGCAGAAGGCTTCTTGTTTCGGCGCGATGTAGCAGTGCGCGTGTCCAGCTATAGCGTGTGGCATCGCGTTCGAGCTTGGATGGATCTCCGTTGGCGAACTCAATCTGCGCGTTGGTCCCTTCGATGAGACAGCCTATATTTTGCGAGATCTTGCCGAGGGAGTACCCCCAACACCAGGGGTCGCGCTGCGTCTTCAGTCCCGCAGACCACGTGGTGAAGACGCCCGAGGGTTCCTTGTACTTGGCAAGTCCCATCGGCGCCATCTCGTAGAAGTTGTCATCGCGCTTGTCCAGCCAGTCGCCATGTCTGTCCATCGTGAGCGTTTCCCATGCGGGTTCCCTGTCGATATGGTGTGCGACGGTCTGGAGCTTCTCCGCCTGGGTCTTGTACGCGCCCACGGAGAAGTAGTGGACGGCTCCATGTTCGCTCGATGCCGGGTTCTTCACGAGCATGGTGATGGCGATGGGTGCACGTGAGCCAGAGCCAAACACCTTGCCGCCCTGGCGCCTCGACTCCTCGCCCTGCGTCCTCTGGTTGCCCAGCAGGTCGAACACATAGATTAAGTTGAACTCCTTCGCAAAGCACCGGCGCACGCCTGCCCCCGCGTCGGAGCGCAGCCAGCCCGCGTTCGAGACGTAGCAGACGATGCCCTCCTCGCCAATGCGGTCGGACGCCCAACGGAATGCCTCAATGTAGGAATCCATCAAGGAGTTCTTGTTTGTAGAGGTACTTTGAGCAGAGTAGGTCTCCCTGATTCGCTGCTCCAGCATAGGGTAGTGCTCGTTGGCGTTGTCATCGTTGGCGTTACTCTGGCCTGCGGAATAAGGTGGGTTGCCGATGACTAGGAAGATGTCCTGGTCCTGCTGTGTGAGTACGCGCTCCGAGTTCTCGACGAACATGCCCAGGTCGAGCTCGTCATCCCCCTCGGACATCTGGAAGGTGTCGGTGAGCACTGACCCTGGAAAGGGCTCGTAGCTCCCTTTCATGCGTTCGTGGTAGGCGTACTCGATGTTTACGACCATGATGTAGTAGGCCAGAAGCAGAATCTCGTTGGAATGCAGTTCGTGCGTATACTTGTCCTTGAGCCGACCCGCCGGGATGAGCTTGGGGTCGCTGATGAGCTCGGCCATGTAGGAGCCCGTCCCTGCAAACGGGTCGAGCACATGCACGCTCACGTCGGAGATGCCACGCCCAAACTCCCTCCTCATCGTGCGGTCGGCGGCGTGGAGCATGTAGTCCACTATCTCGACAGGCGTGTAGACAATGCCAAGTTTCTCGGAGGTTGCCTTGAACGCCTTCGAGAAGAAGTCGTTGTAGAGGTCCTTGATGAGCTCCTGTCGGTTGGCGTCAGTGCGCGCCACGCGAGCGCGGCGCCTCACAGAGTCATAGAGGTCGTCGAGCTCGCGCCTGTCGTCGCGTCCCATCTCGCCCACGCCCTCACCCTCGAGCGTGGCAAGGAAGTCGGTGATCGCTACCGAGACGGGGTTTGAGCCCGCGAACTTGTAGTCCCCAAAGAGTGCGTCAAAGATGGGTAGCGTGATCATGTGTTGGGCGACCATCTGCACGGCGTCGTCTGGCTTGATTCCTGGGTTGAGCGACGCACGCAGGCTGTGCAGGAACTTGTCGAAGCCCTCCCGAGTGTTCGCGTTTCGCTCCAGGGCACCCTCGATTTGCGCGACATAGTGCTCCGCGATGTGCGCCACGTCATCTGCCCAGGCGTCCCAATAGATCTTGGTGCCACACCTGTCCACCACCTTGGCGTAGACGGCACGCTCGAGGTCGGTGGAGCCGAAGTCAAGGTCGAGGGTACCCTGAGTCGGCTGGTCTCCGTCCCGTGCGGGCCTGCCGATGGTATTGCGCCCATTTGCTCCGGCGCCGCTGCCCTTCCTAGTCATCCTGAATGGGATGGAGTTCACGTAGGCGTCCATGCGCTCGTCGTGCGACCTCAGAGCCTGCAGCACCTTCCACACCACATCGAACGTGCGAGAGTTGTTGAGCGACTGCTCGGGTGTCATGCCTGCAGGAATCACTATAGGCAGGATGATGTAGCCCAGCTCCTTCTCCTCGCCCGTGACCTTGTTCTTGAAGGTGCGCATGACGCGACCGACTGCCTGGACGACGTCCACCTCGCTCTTGCGAGGGGCGAAGAAGATGACTGCGTCGAGTGAGGGAACGTCCACACCTTCGGCAAGGCAGCGTGCATTGGTAAGTATGCGGCACTCTTCGGAGCTGTCATTGGACGCGAGCCATTCGAGCTTGGACGCGCGCTCCTTGGAATCCATACTTCCATCCACATGGTCAAGCTTGCAGGTGAGTCCCTGGTCATCCCTAGTCTCCTCGATATAGCGCTCGACAACCTGTTTGAAGTAGGTGTCGATACGCTTGGAGTCCGAGATGCGGCTGCAGAAGCCCACGGCACGATGGAGCGGTTTGACACCCTCGTTGAGGCTGTCATCAGGTTCTTCTATATCCAGCAGGTCGTCGATGAGAAGAAAGTCTGGGGTGATGTCTGCCTCGCTGCCCTCAGTGAGGTTCAGGCGCTCCTGCGCTGCGACGCCATGGTTGGCGAGGCCCTTGTAGGTGCCAATGATCTTTGCCGCATCATCTACCTGCAATTCCGATCCGTCGGAGATGAGGTGTTGGATGTTCTCTGGGACATCCTCCTCTTTCACGGCAAGCACGACCACGCGGTAGTCGCAAAGCAACTGCTTTTCTACCGCTTCGGCGAATGGCAGACTGTAGGCAACGGGGCCGTAGATCTCCTCGTCATCCATGGAGCAGAGCGTAGAGGCGGTCTCCTTGGCCTTTTGCTTAATCTTGTCGCCATAGATGCGTGGGGTTGCGGTCATGTAGACGCGCTTTGCCGCGCGGATGCGTGTTCCGTCGTTCACGATTTGGAACGTCGATACCTCTTCGTCCGTCATGTCGGGCGTACGCACGCCCGTCGTCCTGTGGGCCTCGTCGCAGATGGCAAGGTCGAACGTTGGCAGACCTGTGCGCTGGGCGTCCTGGATGACCTGCATGGACTGGTAGGTGCTAAAGATTGCCACCATGCTCTTGGGATCGTCCATGCGTATCTGCCTGTAACGCGCGACGAGTGACGACGGGTCGGTGCTGGCGGGATAGGAGAGGTCGATGATGTCGTCCAGGACGGCGTCCGCCTTCACCTTCGACGCCTTGGCATCGGAGCACACCACAAGCGTCCTCAGGCTTTCCCGCGCTTGGTTTGTCCACTCGCGCATTGCCTGCGAGACGAGCGCGATGGAAGGTGCTCCAAAGAGCACGAGGCCGTGCGGGCAGCGGTCCTCTGCAAGCCTGAGTGACATGAGGGTCTTGCCGGTCTCACAGGCCATGATTGCCTTGCAGCGGTCGTGTGTCTCGAGTGAGGAGTTAATCTGGCGGATGGCGCGCATCTGATGTGGCCTGGGGTCGAAGGTCACACGATTGGACAGGGAGTTCGTGAGGCATTGCGACCAGTCGACGTTTGAGCTTGCCATCTCCGTGGGGGTGAGAAACTCGGTGGTGATACCCATGTCCTGCCGGATGTGTAGAGCGTGGCTGGTGAGGTTGTCAGAAAGGGCATCGGAGGCGGAGGCTACAACGTAGCCGCAGTATGCGGGCTTTGCCTCAACCTTTGCGAAGAAGGTGGAAAGGTCCTCGTAGGTGAGCTTGTGCGTAGGGTCAAAGTTCTTGCATTGGACGGCCCAATAACGCCCCTTGCTGTCCCTGTCCTCGCAAACAATGTCGATGCCGGTGTCCTGGCCGTCGTAGAGCGGGTTGTCGGAATCGGACCAGCGCCATACGCGTCCCACTACCTGCTGGGATTGTGGGTCATTGCGAAGATACCACGCGGTGATGCGTTCCCACATGTCACCCTTCTCCTTGGCGGACTTTGACATGTGCTCTATGTAGTCGAGTACGTCGAAGATGCTGGTTATTGTTTGCTGCTCCGCTGCGGCCATGTGGACTCCCTCACTTGCGTGCGTACCTCACTTGTTGTCGCACGCTTTTTAATTGTACGCGAGGAAGGGGACACATAGGCTCCCTGCCATGTGGTATTCAGACTAATATAGGAAAGCAAGAGCGTGTCGGATAGCAAGCCCTTTGTGGTGACGCTTGTTTTGCCATTGAGCAAGGGAGGGGAGTTGGGTACAATGAACCATGACAGTACCCCGCACGCGAGGCGAGAGCCAGCGGACCAGGCGGGGTCATTTTTTACGCTCAAGCCTGCCCTCACCTATTCCGAGCAAGCTGATCGCATGGTTCAGCGCGGGCTGTCCCTCGAAGGATATGGTCGCACAGCCGTCGAGAAGGTTCTCTCAGAGGTCAACTATTACAGGCTTCGTGGATACTGGATGACATTCGAGGAAGACGGCTTCTTCATTCCAGGGACAGCATTCAGAGATGTGATGGACATCTACGACTTCGATTGCAGCTTGCGCTCTGTTACGGGCAGCCTGTGCGAGCGCGTGGAAATTAAGTTCCGAACCTCCTTTGGGGCGAGGCACGACACCTTCGAGACCAAGGACGGGAAGGAGATACAGGTGCCACGTCACGCGAAGGACCTGAGCTCGGGAGTGGAGCGGGACATCAAGGAGAAACTGGGAATGAGATAGGCTCCGATCTCGACCTTCGACGGGAGGAAGCATGAAGTACGTATACGAGGCGATCATAGAGCCCGCTGGCCGGTTCCTCGAGGTGAGGTTTCCCGACCTTGGCATCATCACACAAGGGGAAGACCTGCAGGACGCTGCCTTCATGGCGCAGGATCTCTTGGAGAACCACATCGTCATGGCGCTCCGGAAGGGCGAGACGCTTCCCGTGCCGACCTTTGGAAACGAGTGTGGCACCAATGGCTACCGCATGGGCATTGTGGTGGCGTGCGACGAGGACACCCCGGAGGACAAGACCATGAGCGTCAACGAAGCCGCAGACCTCTTGGACGTCACGCCCGCACGCATACGGGCGATGATTCGCGATGGCATACTTGTCTCGCATAAGGTCGGCATGGTTCATATGGTCGATGCGGCCAGCGTGATGCGACGCTTCAACGAGCCCATTCATGCGGGTAGGCCACGGAAGGAAGCCATGACGGCATGATTGGGAGCACGGCGCTTGCCTTCTCCGTTTATTGAGTCCAGAACAAATGGCCACCTGCTGCGAGAAAACCTCGCACGACCGTAGGGGAACCTCGCACGATGAGGCCCCGGGCGGGCGCGCCCACCCGAACTGGAATGGAATCTCGTACGCTGACCCGTATGTCACCCCAGCGCATGGGATCCTGCCCCGGTTCGCGCGCTGGCGTCCCGCAAAGAAAGCGTATACCAGGGGCTTGTCACCCTCCCGTCAGCGTAGGACCTCGTCCCCAGGCGCCCTGATAGGTCAGCGTACGAGTTTTTGTTCCAGCTGTGGGCGATGGGGGGTTACATTGGTCGAGTTGCAACGTTCGATGCCGACCGCGGCGTGCGTCCTGCCCATACCTGACCTGACGGGGTAGGCGGGTTTGCCCCCAGCTGCGAGGGGAAAGCGGCACGTGACCGGGTGCCTGGTCCTTGGCACGGATGAAGTACGTACCTTGCGGTGACACCGTCAAGAAGGCGGTACTTCATCGCGAAGGCCCTGACGTTCGGGTTGCTGTCCGTAGCCGTCGGGACGATGGTGGCCCTCGTCACCCTTTGCAACGGGCAGCTCATCCTACTGGCCATCCACGGTTGGGCGTTCCCGGTACGGGAGGTATGGCGGCTTGCCGTCGGGTGCGCGGCCATGCCGCTCTTCTACGTCCTGCTCGCGGTCTGCGCCACGTTCGTTTCGAGAGGTACGGCAGCCGGCATCGTGGCGCCATGCGCAGTGATGCTTCTCCCCGCCATCGCGGAGCTCTTCCCCAGGGCGGTCCAGGAGGCGCTCGTGCCCGTCCTGCCCGCGTCCGCGATACACACGCTCTCGGGGATGGCGCAGGCGGGGAGCATGGAATACGCCGGGGCCCCGGCGGCCTTCGCCGTCCTGGTCGCCTGGGGCGCGCTGGCTTCGGCCCTGGCCGTATGGTGCTTCCGGCAAGGACATATAAAACTATGTTGGTTTGCCTGCAGTTTTGATGATATTGTTATCAAGGCTATGCGTGGTCAGAAACTCAGACGGGAATTACGGATCAACTACCCAACAATCGCTCCGCCCGATCGTTCCGGGGGGTCTCTGCAGGTGGCTGACACTGAGGCGAGAGTCAGTCTCTGGCGTGTCTGTGCAAGGTCATTTGCGCCGACCATCTCCTTCCCGCGTGGCCCTGCCTCGCGTCTGCGCCCCTCTCCGTCAGGTGACGTCGGCAGGAGACGAGCGACGGGGGCCGCCCAATCATGTGAGATATGCCGAGATGTGCCAACGAGGCAAATGCGAGAATAGCCCGCATCCGCCTTGGATACAATCAAACGACATGTGATTTTCTCTGCTTTCATGCCTCTTTGCGAAGGACTGCTGTATGGCATCAATGAACGAGAAGGACTACTACGCGATCCTCGGCGTGGAGAAGGACGCCTCGAAGGACGAGATACGCCGCTCCTTCCAGCAGAAGGCGCGCAAGCTCCACCCGGATGTCAACAAGGCGGCAGGTGCCGAGGAGAGCTTCAAGGAGGTCTCTGAGGCCTACGCAGTCCTCTCGGACGACGACAAGCGCAGGCGCTACGACGCCATGCGCTCCAGCACCTCCTTCGGCGGGTATGGTCCTGCGTCCCAGAGTCCCTACGGTGCGGGTGGTTTTGACGGATCGCCCTTTGGTTGGGGCTTTCCCTTTGGTGGCTATGCCGCGCGTAGGGGGTCTCGATCCACGTCGCGTGCGTACAACCCCAAGGTGGGCGCCGACGTGACCGTTGAGCTCGACCTGAGCGAGCAGCAGGCCAAGGAGGGCTGTCAGCGCGGCGTTACCTACCAGCGCTACGTGGCCTGCGAGACCTGTAACGGGAAGGGCTCGATCGAGCACGAGCACGCCGGGACCTGTCCCACCTGCGGTGGCAGCGGCCACATCGGTATCGACCTCAACAGCATCTTTGGCCTTGGCGTCTTCGAGATGGAGTGTCCCGAGTGCGAGGGCTCGGGCAAGGTGGTCGTAGACCCCTGCCCCAGCTGCGGAGGCACGGGGCGCACGCTCTCTGCGAGCGAGGTCGTGGTGAGCGTGCCCGCGCATTCGCATGACGGTGACGAGGTGCGCGTCAAGGACATGGGAAACGCCGGCACCAACGGCAAGGCGTCGGGTGACTTCGTCTGCAGGGTCGGCGTCGCCTCCGAGCGCCTGAGCCGACGGCAGGCCCTTGGCTTCTACATGCTTGGACTTGCGCTTCCCTTCATCGCGCTTGGTGCGCTCGCCCGAACCCTCTCGGGCATGTGGCTCTTCATCGCCCTAGTCGTGGTCGGTGGACTCATCAACGCGTTCAGGGACGGCGTCATCCATCCTGTGGCCTGGTGGAGGCGGGGCTTTGCCTCCATTGTGAACGGCTTTTCCAATGCGCTGATCATGGCTGTCATCGTGGTGATGATGCAGTCGTGCTCGACGCTCGGCACGAGGGGCTACATGGGCTAGGAAGGCGGTGCGTGTCGGGTGTCGGGGGGCCGCTCGTTTCCCGACGGCGAATCGCGAGACGCATTGGTACGGCAACAGACTGAGCTTTCAGGAGAATGGTGAGATTGGCAGCGAGTCCTGACTACTACGAGATCCTCGGCGTTGGGCATGACGCCGACGCAAAGACGATCAAGCGCGCGTTTCTCAAGAAGGCGCGGACGCTCCACCCTGACGTCAACCAGGCGCCTGACGCCGAGCGTAAGTTCAAGGAGGTCAACGAGGCCTACTCGGTTCTCTCGGACGAGCGCAAGCGCTCGAACTACGACCGCTTTGGCACGCCGGACGGCCCTGGCGGCTTTGGGTCGGACTACGTTGACATGTCGGACATCTTCGGAGGCGGCTTTGGCGTCAGCGACATCTTCGAGTCGTTCTTTGGTGGGGGAGCGACGGGCGCCGCAGGCAGGGCGGCGAGGACGCGTGGACGTGACATGGGCATCACGCTGCGCGTCACGCTCGAGGAGGCGGCTGCGGGCTGTACGAAGACTATAGCCTACGATCGACTTGCGCCCTGCGACGACTGCGGGGGCAGCGGGGCTGCAGACGGCGGCCATGCCACAAGCTGTACGCGCTGCGGGGGCACGGGGCGTGTGATCGAGGTGCAACGGACGATCTTCGGTCAGATGCAGTCCCAGTCGGTCTGTCCGAGCTGCGGGGGCTCTGGCCAGGTCATCGACAAGCCCTGCGAGACCTGCGCGGGACAGGGAAGAGCGCCTTCTCGTGAGACAGTCGAGGTCAAGGTGCCGGCGGGTGTCCACTCGGGTCAGTCGATCTCGCTGCGTGGCAAGGGCGAGGCGGGCATACGCGCTGAGCGTGGTGGTGACCTCGTGGTAACGATCCAGGTGGAGGAGCATGGACGCTTCGAGCGTCAGGGGGATGACCTCTTCTGCAGGGTGGAGATCGACTCGCTCGAGGCCATCGTTGGCATGACGCTTACCGTCCCAGGCATCCTCGACGAAGAGGTGGTCGAGGTCAGGGTGCCGGCGGGTTGCTCCTTTGGCGAACAGGTCAAGGTCACGGGATACGGCATGCCTAGGCTCGGCTCGCACGCCCGCGGCAGCCTGATCGCGATCGTGCAGGTGAGCGCCCCTCAAGGACTCACGAAAAGGCAGCTCGGTGCCATCCGCGAGATCGTCGGTGAGAGGAGGGCCGGGCGCGCTTCGGAGTCCCAGGTTGGCGACGAGGACAACGTTGGTGCCAAGAGGCGCGGATTCCGTGGTAGGAAGCGTCGGTGAGCGCTCCCAAGGTCGCCTTTGTCAACCTTGGTTGCAGGGTGAACCGCGATGAGCTCGACGACATCGCGGACACGCTCCTTGCGCTCGGCTGCGAGCTTTCGCCGAGCGCCGAGGCGGATGCTGTCGTCGTGAACAGCTGTGCCGTGACCGCCGAGGCCGAGGCCAAGACGCGCAAGCTCCTGAGGCGTATGGCAGCCCTTCCCCAGGCGCCTGAGGTTGTCGCGACGGGCTGTGCCGTGAACCTCTTTGCGGACGAGCTGAGGGGCCTCGCGCCTAACCTCAGCGTGGTCAGGGACAAGTCACAAGTCGCCACTCGCGTCTTGGAGCTTGTGGGTGCGCCCATAGGTGGCATAGATGACGCAGGCCTCCTTCGCGGCACGCCAACGGGTCGCACGCGCCTTGGCATCAAGATCCAGGATGGCTGTGACAGGCGGTGCAGCTACTGCATCGTGTGGAAGGCTCGAGGCCGCGCACGCTCCGTGGGCGCAGGGGAGGTCGTGCGTCGCGTGCGCCGAGCGAGCGGGCGGGGCTGTGCCGAGGTGGTCCTCTCGGGCATCAACATCGGCAGCTATGAGGCAGGCGGGCTTCGCCTTTCTGGCCTACTTTCGCTCCTCATGCGCGAGACCGACGTTCGTCGCGTTCGCATAGGTTCGATCGAGCCACCTGACGTCGGCGTGGAGCTGCTTGAGGTCATGGCTGCCAACCCCGAACGCATAGCGCCCTTCCTGCACATCTGCCTGCAGTCCGGCTCGGACGCGACGCTCAGTCGCATGGGGCGGGCCTATGACAGTGCCGTTTTCGCCCGCGCCGTGAAGACGGCACGCAGGATGCTCCCGGGCGTCGCGTTGGGGACTGATGTCATCGTGGGATTTCCCGGCGAGACAAAGGGGGAGTTCGAGCAGAGCCTTGCCTTCTGCCAAGAGATGGGCTTCTCGAGGATGCACGTGTTTCGCTACTCGAAGCGCCCGGGCACACCTGCCGCATCGGCGCCCGACCAGGTCGATCCGAGGCTTGTGGCCAAAAGGGGCGCACGCATGCGCGATCTCGCCCGCTCGATGCGACTTGAGGCGGCCAGCATGCTGCTCGGTACCGAGCAGCTCGTCGTCGTGGAGCGGCGAGGGCGGGGCGTCACGGGCGGTCTCTTTGACGTTCGCCTCGATCCGGCCGTAGCGGTGGGCACCCTCGTGCGGGCGACGCCCCATTCGCTTCTCCACGACGGAAGTCTCCTGGCGACCGTCGCGTGACGTGCGCCCTCGCTCTGGGTATGATGGGTGCGAGCAAGATAAGGGTTCCGAGCGAGGGACCAGAAGGGACGAGCGCAGTACATGCAGCCTACCCAGGTGCGCCTGACCATACCGGACACGATAGACCCCCTGCGGCTCATGGGTCCTGCCGACACGCTGTTGCGAAGGATCGAGGCGGCGTTTGATGCGATGGTCTCCGTTCGCGGCAATCAGATCCAGATCATCGGTCCCTCAGGGGAGGTCGATCAGCTGACCTCGACCTTCTCTTGCCTCATCCGCCTCATCGAGGCGGGAGAGCAGCCAACGGAGTCAGACGTCGACCTTCTCGTGGGACGGGTGAGGCGAGGCGCGCTCCAGGTGCCCGAACCCTCTCGGGACATCCTGCTCACTCACCGTGGTCGCCCCATCAGGCCCAAGACGGCAGGTCAGCAGCGCTACGTCGACTCCATCGCCCACAACACGATCACCTTTGGCATAGGGCCTGCCGGTACCGGCAAGACCTATCTGGCCATGGCCATGGCCCTGGCCGCGCTCAGACGCAAGGAGGTGGGTCGCATCGTGCTTGCGCGTCCCGTCGTTGAGGCGGGGGAGTCACTTGGCTACCTTCCGGGAACCTTACAGGAAAAGCTTGATCCCTACGTTCGCCCGCTTTATGACGCGCTCTTCGACATGTGCGACAGGGATCGGGGAAACGCCCTCATTGAGCAGGGCATTATCGAGATCGCGCCTCTAGCCTTCATGCGCGGTCGCACGCTGAGCGACTCCTTCGTCATCCTCGACGAGGCGCAGAACACAACGCATGACCAGATGAAGATGTTCCTCACGCGCCTGGGCCTCTCGTCTAAGTTCGTCATCACAGGTGACATGACCCAGCGCGACCTCCTCGGCTCGAACGGACTCAGGTCCGCTCGCGCGGTCCTCGTAGGCATGGATGACGTGGAGTTCGTCGACCTTGGTCTGGATGACATCGTGCGGCACAACCTCGTCACGAGGATCGTGGACGCCTATGGCAGGAGCGAGCGCCAAGATGCCCTTAGGCGTGACAGCTCCAGAGCCGGTGAGTGACGTGGCCTCGAACGTCGTGGACTTCTCGGTGGACGAGGGCGTGAAAAGCCCCGTGCCAAAGCGCGAGATCTGCCGCGTGGTCGACCTCGTGCTCGCACGGGAGGGCATCGAAAGACCCTGCATGGTCTCGGTGAGTGTCGTCACGGACGAACGAATGGCCCAGCTCAATCACAGGTGGCGTGGGAAGGACAGGGCGACCGACGTTCTCTCGCTTGAGTGCGAGCGTCCCGATGACGCCAACCTTGCGCCTGGGGAGCCCTGCGAGCTGGGGGATGTCATCCTCGCCCCAGCATACGTCGCGGCACAGGCCGCTCGCTTTGGCACGACGCCCGCCGACGAGTTCCTTCTCCTTCTCGTGCACGGCGTGCTGCACCTGCTGGGCTACGACCACCTTACGGACGAGGAGGCAGGGGTCATGGAGGCTCGTGAGGACGAGCTGCTGGCCCTCATCGGAGCTGCCGCGCCCACAGCTCACGTGACGCTCACCCGTCACGGAGAGGATGGGCTGCCATGATCCCTGGCAAGAGATTTCGCCATCCCTCGTTCAAGCGGAGTTTCCTCTTCGCGCTCCAGGGCTTCAGGACGGCGCTCTCGCAGGAGCGTAACCTCAAGGTCATGTGCGGTGTTGGGGCAGTGGCCATCGTGGCTGGGATCGCGTTGAGGCTCGACCCCTTGAGCTGGGCCATCGTTCTTCTCTGCTGTGGAGTCGTCATAGCCGGAGAGCTTTTGAACACCGCCGTCGAGACGATCATCGACCTCGTCTCCCCGGAGTTCCACCCGCTCGCGGGTCGCGCCAAGGACATCGCGGCGGCGGCCGTCTGGTCGCTCTCGGTGTTCGTCGCCCTTGCGGGGATCATCGTGTATGCAAACGCCCTCATGAGACTCTTGAGCTAAGGAGAGCAATGTCACGTGACGACCACACACCGACGCACTGCCCAAGCAGCCAAGAGGAGTTTCGCAGCGGCTTTGTCGCCTTGGTGGGCCGACCCAACGTGGGAAAGTCAACCCTGCTCAACGCCTGCTACGGGGCCAAGATCGCCATCACCTCCGATGTCGCCCAGACGACGCGCAGGCGCATGAGGGCCATTGTGAACACGGAGACGTCGCAGCTCGTGATCGTGGACACGCCTGGCCTGCACAAGCCCAAGGACGCTCTTGGCAAGGAGCTCAACAGGGCCGCGCTCGCCGAGCTTGCCGACATGGACGTCGTGGCGCTCCTCATCGACGCCACGAAGCCCGTGGGCAGGGGGGACGAGTGGGTGGCGGGTCGCGTCGAGGCCTCGGCGGCTCCCTTCAAGCTGCTCGTCGTGACCAAGGCTGACATCGCGGGGCCAGAGATGGTCGCATCCCAGCTCGAGGGGGCGTCTCGCCTCACGCGCTTCGACGATAGCTTGGTCGTGTCTGCGAGGGAGGGGTTCAACGTGGACACGTTTCTGGCGATCGTCAGTGAGCATCTGCCGCGAGGTCCCAGGTGGTTTCCCGACGGCATGGACGTGGACCTCACGGACGAGGAGCTCGTGGCCGAGTTCGTCCGCGAGAAGGCCCTCCTCAACCTGCGCCAGGAGCTGCCGCACTCCGTGGGTGTGACCTGCGACGAGATCAGCTGGGCGAAGGACGGGCACGCCTCTGTCGCGGCTACGGTCATCGTCGAGCGAGAGGGGCAGAAGGGCATCGTGATCGGTCGCGGGGGCTCCATGATCAAGAGGATTGGCACCGAGGCCAGACGAGATGTCGAGAGGCTCTTGGGCGCGAGCTGCTTCTTGGACCTGCGCGTGCAGGTGCGTCCCGGGTGGCGGCGCGACCGGAGTGAGATCCGTCGCATGGGCCTTGCCGTGGACGAATAGCCATGGCCTCGCGCACGCGTCGGCTCAGCTGCATCGTTCTCAGGCGCACCAAGCTCGCCGAGCAGGACCTCATCCTGACGTGCCGGTGTTGGCCTGTCGGCTGACTGTGCCGTCCGCCACTGACCCGAAAGGCGTGCATGGTATACACTTGTCCTCACAAGGTGGTGCGTCAGGGGAGGGGATCATGGCAAACTCGTTCGAGTCATCCCTGGGAGGGCACGTCGACCCGAAGGGCCTGACTGACACCTTGGGTTACAGGGCATCCCGCGTCCTTGGCATCGGGGAGCTTAGGCAGATTATCGTGCCGCTCGCCCGGCGTCGTCGCATCGCTTCGGTGAGCATCTTCGGATCGTATGCGCGAGGTGAGGCGGATGCTGACTCCGACATCGACATCCTGGTCGATCGTGGTGGGGGCAAGCTCACGAGGATCCTGGGCCTGGGAACCGAGGTTGAGAGGGCCACGGGCAAGACCGTAGACATCTACGACATATCGGAGCTTATGCCGGGGCCCTTTCGTGAGGCTGTGCTAAGAGAGAAGTTCGACCTATGACGAGGAATAACATGGGTATTGACAGTTGTCCTCGGCACCTGAGGCTCCTCCTCGACTATGCAAGGCAGGCCGCGCAGCTCGTTGAGTCAGGTGAGGTGAGCCGCGAGTCGCTTGGAAGGAGCGTGGTCCATCAGCTTGCCGCCACAAAGGCGCTAGAGCTTGTCGGGGAACAGGCATGGCTTCTCGACAGGGAGGGTGTCGACCTAGGCGAGGGCATTGACTTGGCCGCGATTGCCGGCATGCGCCATCGCATGGTCCACCACTACGATGGCATTGACTGGAGTTTGGTCGAAGAGGCGCTGTTCGAAGATATCCCCGAGCTTGTAAAGAGGCTTAGCGAGCTTGCCACAAGAGGGCAGGGCACGAAAGATACCAATGCGCCCGGCCTATGTTCTGACAACGCTGGGGAACTGGGCTAGCCATGGCCTCGCGCACGCGTCGGCTCAGCTGCATCGTTCTCAGGCGCACCAAGCTCGCCGAGCAGGACCTCATCCTGACCATGCTTGCCGCATCTGGCGAGGAGGTGCGTGCGGTCGCCAAGGGCGCGCGTAGGCCGGGAGGGCGCCTTGCCTCTCGCTCCGAGCTCTTCTCCGAGGTGGACCTACTCCTTGCCAAGGGCAGGGGCACCCTCGAGATCGTCTCGGAGGCGACGCTCGTGGACGCACACGCCAAGATTCGCGGCGACTTCGCGCGGGTGAGTGCCGCGAGCGTCGTGGCGGAACTCGCCTGTCTCACCTGCCTCCAAAACAGCGAGGACCCCTTTTTGCATCCGATCTGCTCGAAGGCGCTCGCGTGCCTTGAGCGGGCCTGCGACCAGCGGCAGCTGAACCTCATCGTCGCTGCCTACGTGATGAAGGTGCTCGCGCACTGTGGCTGGAGACCCGAGCTTACGCAGTGCATCTCCTGTGGCGATGTGGAGGTCAGCTACCTCTCGGCCCAGATGGGCGGCACGCTTTGCTCGAGCTGCGCCAAGGACGTGCCTGGGGCGCGGCGGCTGGAGCGCTCGGAGCTTGCCTGGTTAAGAGCGCTCATCACGTCGACCTTTGACGAGCTGCTTGCGGCTGGACCGGACCTCAAGACCTCAAGCGCGCTCGTCCTTCTCGCGCACGTCTGGGCGACGACGCAGCTCGACTGCCGCCTGCGCGCCTACGAGTTCATGCTGAGCTCCTAGCTCCCACGAGCGGCCCTTCAGCTCGAAGGTGAGCCCCCTCAAGAGACGCCGGAATCGCTCAGACGGTCTTCGAGATGCAGCTCGTGCTCATAAAGGATGACTGCCGACGGCTGGGGATTTCGTGCGCGACCTCATCGAGGGTGTCGATCGCATCGAGAATCGTGGTGCGTGAGGGGCCCGTGGCCGCCGAGCTAGCGTCTGGTAGTGCCCCCTCCCGATGCCTCGAGCCGCACTGTCCCACGGTCCTGCCACTCGACGCCACCGAGTGGCAGGCAGATTGCGCACTCGGCACTACTGAGTGGCGCGGGAGTCAGCATACGCGCAGTTGCCAGGAAATATTGTGCCACTCGGCGCCACCGAGTGTCAGGCAGACCGCGCACTCGGCGCCACCGAGTGGCGCGGCCGAGCCCCACAGGTCCAGCGCCCGTGCCCCGCGCGCCCCTCCCGGGGGCGCCTCAGGCAAGACCGCGACAAGACGCCTGAGCTGGCGGGAGGGGGCGTGCGGACTGCCCGTCGACCAAGCTCCGCCGTATTGGCCTGAGAAGGCGTCACTGGCCCATCCGTGAAAAGTAACCCGTAACGTAGGAAGAGGGGCATTCTGGGGAGATTTCCACTGCGCGTCTTAGGCCGACGCCTCACGTGCTATCCTTCCTCCGTCCTACCCCGTACCGAGAGGCTCGCTTGGCCAGGCGGCCGTCCCAGTTCGGGGCGAATCCACGCGAAAGGCGGTTACGACATGGCAGTCACCAAGGAACGCAAGGCAGAGCTCATCAGGCAGTATGGCAAGGACGAGAGGGACTCCGGCTCCCCCGCCGTGCAGGTTGCCATCCTGACGGAGCGCATCAAGGGCCTGACTGAGCATATGAAGGCCCACAAGAAGGACTATCATACTCGTCGCGGTCTTCTCACCCTCGTCGGACAGCGCAGGCGTCTTCTCTCCTACATCAAGAAGCAGGACGTTGAGGCCTACCGTAGCCTGATCAGGAGCTTGGGCATCCGCGACAACATCCAGTAGCGCAACGTGCGACGAACTTGGGGAGCGCCTTCGGGCGCTCCTCTCACATGACGGCCCGTCTGCAATGGGGCAGACGGAGATAAAGAGGAAACGCAATGACAAAGATCACACACGAGTTCGACCTCTACGGCAAGCACTATGCCCTCACGACAGGCGAGCTCGCGAAGCAGGCAACCGGCGAGTGCCTGGTGTCCTGCGGCGACTCGACGGTCAACGTGACCGTCGTCGTCTCCAAGGAGCGAAAGAGCTACGACTTCTTTCCGCTGACGGTCGACTTCATCGAGAAGATGTATGCCGTGGGGCGTATCCCCGGCGGCTATCTCAAGCGCGAGGCGCGTCCCTCCGAGAAGGCGACCCTCACCGCGCGCATGATCGACCGCCCCATTCGTCCGTCCTTTCCCGACGGCTTCAGGAACGAGGTACAGATCGTCGCCATGCCACTTGTGGCCGATCAGGTGAACTCCGTTGACACCATCTCGATCATGGGAGCCTCAGCTGCACTCAGCGTCGGGGGAGTGCCCTTCGAGGGACCGCTCGCGGGCGTGCGCATCGGCCGTGACAGCCAGACGGGCGAGTTCATCGTAAACCCCACCTACGAGGAGCGTGACCAGTCCGACCTAGACCTGGAGCTTGCGGGGTCTGCGACCTTCATTTCTATGCTCGAGGCGGGCGCCGAGGAGATCTCGGAGGACGACATGCTTGCCGCCATGGCCTTCGGCCAGGAGGCCATCGCCGCCTTCTGCGCGGAGCAGAAGGCGTTTCTCGCCAAGGTCGAGGCGCAGGACGGTCCCATCGCGACAAGGGAGTACCTCCTCGACGGGCCCAGCGAGGAGGTTCACGATCGTGTGTTCGCCCACTTTGGCGAGATGGAGGCTGCTCTCAGCCACGCTGACAAGTCTTCGCGCATAGGCAGGGTCGAGGCACTCAAGGAGGCGATCGCGGCCGAGTTCAGCGATGAGGAGCAGCTCCAGTGGGAGCGTGCCATCCCAGCTGAGCTCAAAGGCCTCGAGAAGCGCGCCATGCGCAAGATGGTCGTCGAGCGCGGTGAGCGCGTCGACGGACGTTCGGCCACCGAGATTCGCCCCCTTATGGTGAAGCCAAACTACCTGCCGCTCGTCCATGGCTCCGGGCTCTTCCAGCGTGGGCAGACCCAGGTCCTCTCCGTGGCCACGCTCGGCATGCTCAACGAGTGGCAGCGTCTCGACACCATCGAGCCGGTCGATGGGAAGCGCTACCTCCATCACTACAACTTCCCGCCCTTCTGTACCGGCGAGACCGGCCGCATGGGTGCGCCCAAGCGTCGCGAGATAGGCCATGGTAACCTGGCCGAGCGTGCCCTTTTGCCGGTGATTCCCAGCGAGGATGACTTCCCCTACACCATTCGCGTTGTCTCCGAGGTCATGGAGTCCAACGGTTCCTCTTCGATGGCGTCCACCTGTGGCTCGACGCTTGCACTCATGGATGCGGGCGTACCCATCAAGCGTCCTGTCTCGGGCGTCGCGATGGGTCTCATCCAGGAGGAGGGCAAGACTGCCGTTCTCACCGACATCCAAGGTCTTGAGGACTTCCTCGGCGACATGGACTTCAAGGTCTGCGGCACTGCCAAGGGCATCACGGCCATGCAGATGGACAACAAGGCCACGGGTCTCACGCCCGAGATCCTGCGTGAGGCACTCATGCAGGCGCATGAGGCCCGTCTGCGCATCCTTGACGCGATGCTCGAGCAGATCCCGGCTCCGCGCGAGACTACCAAGAAGAGCGCACCTTCCATCATCAGCCTTGCCATCCCCACGGACAAGATTCGTGACGTCATCGGCTCTGGCGGCAAGGTCATCCGCGGTATTCAGGACGACACGGGTGCCACAGTCGACATCCAGGAGGACGGTACCGTCTTCATCGCCGGCACCGGTGGGTCTGACGAAGACGCTGCCGAGCGCATCAGGGCCATCATCAAGGTCCCCGAGATGGGCGAGGAGTACACCGGTCGTATCGTGAACATCCAACCCTTCGGGGCCTTCGTCGAGCTACTTCCCGGCAAGGATGGCCTTCTCCATATCTCGCGTGTCGCCAATGGCCGCGTCGAGCGAGTCGAGGACGTGCTCAGCATCGGTGACGAGGTGCGCGTCAAGGTCATCGAGATCGACGAGAAGGGCAAGATCTCCCTTGATCGTCTTGACAGGCCTGACGTCTCTGCCTCGGGGAGGACCCGCGAGCATAGTGGCGAGCGTCGCGAGCGGACGGGTGAGCACCGCAGTCGCCGTCCTGGCGACAAGGGGCGTGGGACCATGGACCACAAGGGTGCCAATGGTCGCCAGCCGCGTCGCCACCATGAAGGCTAGACTGGGGCTGGGTTCGGGGTCCTACGGATGGGTTCCACCTGCCTACCATCCGCTCATCCTGCGAAACCGTCACCTGCTATCCGCCTAAATTGACCTCGCCTGTGGCCGTTGCAAGAAGCTTTGGAGGCATCTGGCAGCGGGACCGAAACGTCCGGGGATATCGGTAGGGTGTACACTGCCACTCGCTGGTGAACGTACGGTGGTGGAGCGTTCAGTTCCGAGTGGCAGTGCGACCGGTACGTTCGGGTACGCTCAGGCCCGAGTGGCAGTGCAGGTCACACTGCCAAGTGGCGTCGAGCGTACCGCAACGGTACGCTCAGGCCCGAGTGGCAGTGCGATGGGTACGTTCGGGGCTGAGTGGCAGTGCGGATCACACTGCCACTCGCTGGTGAACGTACAGGGGTTGAGCGTTCAGTGCCGAGTGGCAGTGCGACCGGTATGCTCAGGGGTAGTTTGGCCGCGCATGTCGGGGTCTGCTCTAGATCTTAGCCGGGGATGGCCTTTCACGAGAGGAATCTCTTGGCAGGCAGGACGGTTTCTCAACTAGCTGGTCAAGCTGGTCTGTTCCGCGCCTCCCACATGCAACGGGTAGGGGTCTTGGCGACGCGATCCGACTCTTGGCGGGCGCGTCCGCCGCAAGGCCATGGTGACCGCTGGGGCTAGATTTGTCAGTTGTATCAGCTGGCCTTGTAGTATCCTCTACCTGTTAATTAATCCGTAATTCCCGTCTGAGTTTCTGACCACGCATAGCCCCGATAACAATATCATCA
>ERZ772917.735-NODE-735-length-21841-cov-5.002616_pt1 | contig 21841 bp, 16 predicted proteins | sample MGYA00511187_ERZ772917 | MGnify/ENA primary metagenome ERZ772917 (study PRJEB29015, sample SAMEA2737925) | human oral metagenome | biome: human oral; feature: human-associated habitat; material: dental | place: China | collected 2012 ...
GCGTGGTCGGCGGGACAGGGAACGTGGTCGGTGGGACAATGTGTCCGGTCGACGGAACAGGGAGCGTATAAAAAACGACTCCGAGGCGGAACAGTCCGCCCCGGAGCCGAAACGAATGCCATCCGTTTGCCGGTTCACGCCCCGTGTGAAGAGGAGGGAGATGTTCATCTATCCCCCAAGGCCCTCTGTGCGTGGTTTACGTGGTCGGGAGGTGTACACACTATAGAAACATCCTCTATGGTAGCCTCCGCAATAAATTCCAAACAGCTTCTAAAACTGAACACAAAAACAGCCGGGTACATGGAAGGCAAAGCCCACGCATGCACCCGGCATCGTTACATATTAGTTATCGGCTATTCGATCAGCGGTTGCCGCCGGCCCACCAAACGGGAGTGTTGTAGACGTACTGTCCGTCGCCGTAAGCTTCTTGCACCTTCGGGTTGGCCAAAACGTCGGAGCTGCCGTAGGGGGCTCGCAGTGGGAAGGGCTTGGGGTTATCGAGCTTGATGAAGTCCTCGTTTAAGGCCTTCATGCGGCGGATGTCGTTGTAGCACTCGGTGGATTCGCCAAAGGCACCTAACATGGCGAGGTACTTTTGGATCATCACCTCACGCAGCGGGTTGGCTGTGAAGAGCGGCTTCACGTTAGCGTCGAAATACTCGCCGGCTTCCTTCTCCGTGATGGCCTCCGATGAGGTCTCTAACCCGTAATCAACGGCTGACTTCAGGCCCATCTCTGCGTTCGCGATGGCAGCCACTACGGCTTCCTTCAGAGCCGCTTCGGCTTCGGCCGTCTTGCCCAGTCGAGCCAGCGCCTCGGCTTTGAGGAAGAGCAGTTCGTGATAGCTCATCAGCAGCGTGGGGCACGAAATGGAGTAGACAAAGACGGGCGTGTTGTAATGGTTCTTTATGCCATCGGCTGTGCCGTTCGGGGCCATCAGCAGCGCCTTGTCGTCGGCGCCTTTGATCTGTGCGCCTTTCGCGTCGCAGAAGATGCGGTGCAGGCGCGGGTCTTTGCGCTCCACGAGCTTATCCCAGTAGCTCTTGCTGGCGGCCAGCGCCTCGCGAGCATAAAAGAAGGCAAAAAATGGATTCCAGTTATTGTCATCATAAATGGAGAAGGCGGCTTGCTCGTCGCGGCTCTTGTATGACTTGTCGATGTATTCGAGCACCTTCCGGAGGTCTGCCTCGCGATCCTTCGAGCGGGCCAGGAGGCGCATCGTGTAGCGCGCCTTCAGTCCATAGGCCAGCTTGAGCCACTTTGCGCCGTCGCCTTGATAGATGAAGTCGTAGCCCCCGACTTTGTCCTTCTTGTCGCCCTTGGGCAGGTCTACGATGGCATCGTCCAAATACTTCATGACGGACTGATAGATCGCTTCCTGCGCGTCAATGTCCGGGTTCATGAATTTAGGTCGACCGTTCTCAAGCTCCGGCAGGGAGGCCTGGCTGTAAGGCGTGTTGCCGAAGGCGTCAGTGATCAGCGCGCTGTTGATAGCCACTAATACCTCACCGATACCCTTGGTGGTATAGTTGGCACCCACCTCGTCAGAGGCTTTCAGCACGACGATGCGTGCATCTCTGAGCGTGGAATAGAGATTGCCCCAAACGTTGTTGAAAGTCGAGGAGACAGAAGGCTCACCGTTGCGGCTCTCGGCCTTGTAGAGCTGGTTGTCCACACCCACGGTGTGCTCCGTGTAGACGGAGAAGTAGGTGTTCAGGTCACCTCCGATGTTGTTGAATGCGGTGGAGGTGATGGCATCAGCCAAGACGAATTTCGCAGGCACACTCTTCGTATGATCGTTGTCCTCATTGATACGATCCATCGCATCTTCCGAGCACGACGCCAAGGCTGTGAAGCCCAAGGCGACGAACAAGATGCTCTTCCAAATATTGTTATTGATTGCTTTCATCTCTATGTAATGGTTTTAGAATTTGACTGATAAACCGAAGCCGTAACTGCGCGTACCCGGCAGTGAGAAACGCTCGAAGGCGCCGGCCATGTTGTTATTACCCTGCGTAGACTCGGGGTCGATGCCGTTGTCCATCTCCGACCAAAGCAGGACGTTGCGCAAAAAGACGTTCGCTGTCACGCTCAGGAACGGTTTGTTGTAAACCGGGTAGCTCAGCGAGATCTCGCGCAGCTTCAGGAACGACGACTTGTAGACGCCCGCCTCAGAGATGTTGGTCAAGGCGTCAAAGTAGTCGAAAGCGTTTTCGCCCTTGATCTTGATGTCGTTCGGGGCATAGCTGCCATCGGCCAGCTTCTTCACGGCGGGGCGCTCGAAGAGGAAGTCCGTCTTTTTGCGGAAGTCAGCCGAGCGCTGCGACACGCCGTAGAAATCCATCATGTAAGCCGTACCGGCATACATCGAGCCGCCTTGCTTCCAATCGAAAACGGCCGAGAGGCGGAACTTGAAGAGCTCCAAGTTCGTATTGAAGCCCATGCGGAAGTCGGGGGCAGCGTCGCCCAGCACCTTGTTCTCTCCGGTCATCGGCAGACCGTTCTCATCGACTATGATGTCGCCATTCTTGTTGCGCAAGAAGCTCGTACCGTAGAGTACAGGAAACTTGTTGCCTTTGCTCAGGCGCACCTGCGGGTCAACGAAGCCACCGAGCATAATGCTCTCTACACCCGGAGCCAGCTCATCCACATAGTTGTCGAGCTTCGTGAAGTTCACGCCCACTTCCCAATGGATATTCTTCTTGCGAATGGGGGCAATGTTCAGCGTGATCTCATGCGCGTTGGTGTGCACCGATCCGCCGTTGGTTACCAACTGCTGATAACCGGTGGACGAGGCCAGCGGCACCTCGAAGATCTGATCCTTGACGTTCTGGCGCGAATAGGTGTAATTCAGCGACAGCAGGTCGTTGAAGAACGAGAGGTCGAGGCCGATTTCGTACGACTTTGTGTTCTGCGGCTTGAGGTTCGGATCGTAGATGCGGTAGAGTGGCGTAAAGGCTGAAAGCGCATTGAATGGGTATTGGATCGGAGCACCATTGTAGAATCCTCCGCCGTAGCTCGGGGTATCATAATATGATTCGTAGTACGTGGCTGCTTGGCCCACCTCAGCGTAAGAGGCGCGCAGCTTACCGTACGTGAGGACGTTGTTCTTCAGCGCGTCTAACTCGGTAAAGATGAAGCCGAGCGAAACGGACGGGTAGGTAAATGAACGGCTGTTGCGCGGCATGCTGGAGACAATGTCGTTGCGGATTGTCCCGCTCAGGTAGAGCATATTGTGATAGGCAAACGAAGCACTGGCGAAGTTGCCGACCGTGCGGGTGCGGTGGAATGTACCGGACGAGGAATACACCGATGCGTTGCTCATGTGATTCCATCCGGGGAAGTTGAATTTGTCGCCCAAGTTGTATTTGTACTTGCTGGCCGTCTGCACGAATTCGTTACCGTAGAGCACGTCCAAGTTCATGTCCTCGTTGATCGTCCAATCCCATGTGAGGGTGAAGAGGGAGTTCAGTTCGTTGTTCGTCACGCTTTGCTCCTCTACCTGCCCTGTTTTATTGGTATGTCCATAACCCCACGTGTCGGTATAGTTCGTGGTGTAGGCGTCGACGCCTAACTGATACTTGGCGGTCACCTTGTGATTGTCGCCGAACTGCGTGGCGTACTGCGTGTAGGCGTTACCGAAGAATCGCTGCGAACGCTCCACGAAGGAGTTGTGCTCCACAGCCCAATAGGGAGCGTCGAAAACAGACGTTTTCCGGAACGTGTTCTGCGTGTAGGGATCACCCTTGACGTGGGAGGGGATGCCTTTCAGGTCGTAGCTGGCAGGTGCACCGTAGATCGTGGGGATGATGCCGTTGTTGGCACCCGTCTGCTTTTTGATCTTCGAGGTGGCGAAGTTGCCGCTGAAGCCCGTCGTCCAGTGGTCGTTCAGCGTAGCCTGCGCCGTCAGCTTCGCGTTGTAGCGAAGCAGTCCGGTGGAGGGTATGATACCCTCGGATGTGGTATTACCGAGCGACAGTGAATAGTTCCCCTTATCGAGCGTTTGGGCCACGTTGACGGAGTTATTCCATGTCACACCTGTCCTGAAGAACTCCTTCGCATTGTCATAGGTCTGCGGTGTAGCCCAAGGGTCGAGCCCCGCGCGTTCGCGTTGCATCACATAGTATTGACCAGGCTTCTTGCCGAACTTCTTGGTGTAGTCATTGTCCGTGTTGCCGCCATACTTCGGGTCGTTAGCCAAGTCGGCAATCTTCGGCCCCCATGAGCGGGAGTCGTCGAACTTATATCGGCCTCCGTATCCTTGCGCGTATTCCTTTTGAAACTTCGGCATCGTAGAGATATTTTCAAACGAGAGACCCGAGTTCACCGTGATCTCCGGTTTACCCTTGCGGGCGCCCTTGCCGCTCTTGGTAGTAATGACGATCACACCGTTCGTGGCGCGCATACCGTAAAGCGCAGAGGCGGCCTGACCCTTCAGGATGTTGATACTCTCGATGTCGCTCGGGTCGATGTCCACGGCGCGGTTGGCATAGTCGGCACCGGTCACGGAGTAACCTGTACCGATGTCACTCGAGGAAGTAATCGGCATACCGTCCACTACATAGAGTGGCGTATTGTCACCCGTAAACGAGCGTGATCCGCGGATCGTCATCTTCGACGAGGCACCAGGCATACCCGACGACGGCGCGATGTCGATACCGGACACCTTACCTTGCAGGGCAGAAGCCACGTTGGTATTAGCCGCCTGCGTCAGCTGGTCACCTTTGACGTCTTGCACGGCGTAGCCTAAGGCTTTCTTCTCGCGCGAGATACCCATCGCAGTGACCACGACCTCATCGAGCGCGAGGTGGGCGCGCAACACGGTCGTGGTGTGACGATCCGTGACGGGGATCTCTTCCGATCGCATGCCGACGTAGGAAATAACCAACGTCTTGGCTGAACTCGGGACGTCCAGTGTGTACTTTCCGTCCATATCGGTGACTGTCCCCACATTGGAGGAGCTCTTCACCGTGACGGCTGCACCGATGATGGGTTGCCCATCCTCATCGGAGATCACCGTCCCACTCACTTTCACCGTTTGGGCTACGGTCCATCCTATGCTCAGTAAAAGGCACAGGAGAAGTGTCATACTTCTTTTCATAGATACAACGTTTTGGTTAATGGTTCAATTAAATTTCTCTTAGAACAACGCAACAAAGATAAGAGCAGCTTTCACAAATCAAAACGCACTACTTCTCTTTTACCCTAAAACTCCTCCCCCGTGGTTGCATTTCGTTAATCCACGAAGCTACTTGGACGGTATTTATTATTGAAGAGGAAGAAAGCCCTCCCCTGTGGCAGCCACCCGAGTTCGCCCCCTACAAAGCGATCGTATTTTTGCCGCCTCTAAAAAAATGGACCGCAAGATGAACCCACGATACTCCATAGCAGCATTGTTCGTCGGATGCCTGCTGAGCGCATGCCGACCCGAAATGCCCGCCACCTCCACCATTACCATCGACCTGAACAGACCCTCCGAGGCCGTCGACCTGGATCTCTACGGCGTGACTGCCGACGAGGCTGACACCGCCTCTTGGTCAGCCGACATGATCATCAACGGCAGCTTTGAAGCCGTCGACTCCATCACGGGCTGGCGACCGCTGACGAGGGCCGCCGCACTGACAATCGACGCTCGCGTGCCACTGAGCGAAACCAACCCACACTCGTTGCTTGTGCGCGGCGCCACCGCGGCCGAACTCATGCGCGGCAACGGACTCGCACGTGGCGAACGCTACGACCTGACGTGCTACCTGCACGGTACCGCAGGCTGCACCCTCACCGTCACCCTGCGCGACTCCGCCGCCGGACGGGCGCTCTCCGAACCCTTCCGAATGACCTTGCCCGACGGATGGACCGAGGTCAAGCACACCTTCACTGCCACCGACAGCGCCCGACGCGCCACGCTCGTCTTCGAGACCGACAGCGCCGCCGCCTTCGGCTTAGACATGGTCTCGCTCTTTCCCCGCAAGGCTTGGCGCGAACGGCCGAGTGGTCTGCGCGCTGACCTTATTGAAGCCATCACCGAGCTGCATCCGCGTTTCATCCGCTTCTCCGGACGCATGCCCGCCAACGACGGTACACGGCATGTCACCACACGCGAATACACCCAGCTCTGCCGCGACCTGAACGTGCGACCCGCCATGATCACGCAGACGACCACCGCTGTTCCTCGATACATCATGCGCCCCGACCTGATGATGGCTCACAGCGATCTCTTCACCTCGGACAGCACCGGGCGGTACGCCACTTCAGCCGCCTACACCGACGCTTTCGGAACCTATCCGACGGCTGACGGTGGCACCTTGCAAGCGGCTCTCGGCGAAGCTGCATTCCTGATCGGTGTGGAGCGTCGGCCGGGCGCCGTGCGCGGGCTGTCCTACACTCCGCTTGTGGGCGGACTGCTCCTCCTCGAGGCCGGACGCATGGTGCGGACGCCGTCCTATTACGTGTGGCAAATGTTCGCCGACCACCGTGGCCGGCGCCTCCTTTACACCAACGTGGCCACGGCTCGCAAACCGCTTCTGACGCAAGGCAGCGCCTCAATCGCGGTCATCGGAGACGCTTTCGCCGTGGAGTCGACTGACACGATACGACGCGCCGGCGGGGAGACCGGCAACTGCACGCTCGCAACACGCCTGCTGCGTAAGCTGAACGGCATGCCCGGCGCCGTCCGGCTGTTGGTGCGCGACAACGGACTGCACGGCGCACGGCGTGACGCCATCGCGCTGGAGTTGACCGACAGCACTGCCTGCCTGATCCACCTGGCCGGCACCTTGGAACGCGTCTTGGCCGGCCCCGTCGCCATCTCACCCACTGCGGGTTGGTTTGAAGCCAAGGTGGAATGTGCCGACGAGGCGATACGTGGCTATATAAATAAGGCTAAGGTGCTCGAGGCGTCAGCGCCTTCGCGACCGTCCATCGTGGCTGTGGCAACCTCCGATCCGGGCAGCCGAACGATCATTCTGAAGGTGGTGAACACGACGCAACACGACGAGCGCACTGCCCTCCGCGTCGACGGCGCACGCATCGGCTCCTCGGCGCACGCCATCAGCCTCTCCGGCCTCCCCACGGCTCGTAACACCCCTGACCATCCGACGGCCATCGTGCCCATGATCCGCAACGTTCGCCTCTCATACTGGCCGACGATCTACGTCTTTCCGGCTAACTCGGTGACGGTGCTCACGCTGAAAATGAAGTGAGAGTTATGGTCAAGATGGTCTCGGAGTCTCCGAAATGGCTGAGCAAGGCCTGTATGATGATTTCGGAGTCTCTGAAATGATTAAGCAAGGCTTGCACAATGGTTTTGCTGCGTGACAAATCTCCGTCCCCCCTATGACCGAATGGGGATAAAAACAGATTCGCGTGCGAGACGGTGGGGATCGAAATCCTCCTATCCGTTCGCACGCGAATCCTTCTCGTGTATGCAGGTCGGGCTATGCGCCGCGACCGCCGGCTATCCGATCATTTCTTAGCTGCGCCCTGCTTGGCCACGGCCTCCATCAACTTACGCACCTCCTCGGGATCGCCTAAGAAGTAATCCTTCGTGAGTTGCAGATTGTCGTCGAACTCGAACACGTAAGGCACGGCCGTCGGCAAGTTCAGTGAGGCGATGTCCGTGTCGGAGATGCCTTTGAGGTGCTTCACGATGCCGCGAAGACTGTTGCCGTGAGCCACAACCAACAGGTTGTCGTGCTGCTTGAGGGCGGGGAAGATGACGCACTCCCAGTAGGGCATGACGCGCGCAATGGCGTCCTTGAGCGACTCGGTGCGGGGCAGATACTCGTCGGGGACGCCGGCGTAACGCGGATCCTTGTCCGGGTTGCGGGGATCGTCAGCCTCCATCGCCACGGGGGCAATGTCGTAGCTGCGGCGCCAGATGTGCACCTGCTCGTCGCCGTACTTGGCGGCCGTCTCACTCTTGTTCAGCCCCTGGAGCGTGCCGTAGTGCTTCTCGTTGAGGCGCCACGTCTTCTCCACCGGGATCCAATCCTCGTTCATGCGATCCAGCACGCAGTTGAGCGTCTTGACGGCGCGTTTGAGGTAAGAGGTGTAGGCCATGCTGAAGGCAAAGCCTGCGTCGCGCAACGTGTCGCCGGCCTTTTCAGCCTCGGCCACGCCCTTCTCGCTCAGGTCGACGTCCGTCCATCCCGTGAAGCGGTTCTCCTTGTTCCACTGGCTCTCGCCGTGGCGCAGCAATACGATCTTCTTCATATCACTCGTTTCTCCGTGGGGTTAAGCGAGGGTGATAGAAGAATCGAGGTACACGTCCTGAATGGCGTTGAGCAGGGCCACGCCTTCGTTCATCGGCTTCTGGAAGGCCTTGCGACCGCTGATCAGACCCATACCGCCGGCGCGCTTGTTGACTACGGCCGTGATAACAGCCTCCTCCAAGTCGCCCGCTCCGTGCGATTCGCCGCCAGAGTTGATCAGGCCGACGCGTCCCATGTAGCCGTTAGCTACTTGGTAGCGGCAGAGATCGATGGGGTGATCGGAGGAGAGCTCGGTGTACACCTTGTCGGAGGTGCGGCCGAACTTGATGGCCTTGAATCCGCCGTTGTTGGTGGGCAGCTTCTGCTTCACGATGTCGGCCTGAATGGTCACGCCGAGGTGGTTGGCTTGGCCGGTGAGGTCGGCGGCAGCGTGATAGTCCGTGCCGTCCTTCTTGAAGCCGTTGTTGCGCAGGTAGCACCAGAGGATGGTGGCCATGCCCAACTCATGCGCATAAGCAAAAGCCTTGGCAACGTCCACGATCTGGCGACGGCTCTCCTCTGAACCGAAGTAGATGGTGGCTCCCACGGCTACGGCACCCATGTCCCAAGCCTCCTTGATGGTGCCGAACATCACCTGATCGTAGGTGTTGGGGTAAGTCAGCAGCTCGTTGTGATTGATCTTCACTACGAAGGGGATCTTGTGAGCATACTTGCGTGCCACGGCGCCGAGCACACCGTAAGTCGAAGCCACGGCGTTGCAACCGCCTTCGATGGCCAGCTTAACGATGTTTTCGGGGTCGAAGTAGATGGGGTTCGGGGCGAAGGAAGCGCCGGCGGAGTGCTCGATGCCTTGGTCAACGGGCAGGATGGAGACGTAGCCGGTGCCGGAGAGGCGGCCGTGGCCGTAGAGAGCAGCGAGGCTGTTCAGCGTCTGCGGGTTGCGGTCGGAGCCGAGCCAAATGCGATCAATGGCGTCGGGGCCCGGCGCGTAGATCAGGTTCTTGTCGATGGTTTTGCACTCGTGGGCCAGGAAGTATTCTGCCTGTGCGCCTAATAATTCAACTGTCTTGCTCATATAATTTATTTTTTTTGAGATGAAACATGATGATCAACCGATCATTGATGCGACAAAGCTAAGATTAAAATCAGCGCCAATGCCTACCGGGCGGAGACTGCGGAAACGATATGTCCGGAGGGCGTATTCGACAGGCCTCTGCATCTCCCCCTGCCGCTTACTTCTGACGACGGATGTATTTTTGCCCGCACTCAAGACAAGATAAACACCTATGTTCAAAGCAATATTTCTCCGTTTGGCTGCCTTCATCTTCCGCCCCATCGACGCGTGGGGGGCATTGAGCCGCAAAAAAGTGAAGGACAACGATGACTTCCTCTCCCACTTCTTTTACCCCATGATCGGGCTGATCGCGTTGGCCGCATTCACGGGCATGCTCTTCACGGGGGCGGAGTTCGATTTTGTAATCGCGCTGAAGTCGGCCATCAAAGCCATTGCCGCCTCGGCCGGAGGCGTCTTCCTCGCCTCCTACCTGCTGAACGAGCTGTGGGGTCTCATCTTCAAACGCGAACGCAGCCTGAAGATGATGCAGCCCTTCGTGGGCTACTCCTCCTCATTGCTGTTCGTGATCGAGATTGTGCAGGCGTTCTTCCCCGAGCTGATCTTCCTGCGCATCCCCGCGCTCTATACCATATATATTATATGGGCTGGCGCGGTTACTTACCTGCAGGTGGATGCACACGTGCAACTGAAGTTCACGACCATCGCTTCGTTCATCATCATCGGCACGCCGGCCATCATCTCCTACCTGCTGTTCACGCTGATGCCGGGGCTGAGATTTTAATAAGGTAGTCAGAGATGGTTAGGGCAGTAAAGGGTAGTCAAAAGCAGGAATCGGGCTACCCGGCACCTCTCCGATAAGTCGAGAATGCGCCTCTTGGGCTCAAAACTACTTCCCCTCACTACTTCTGACTGCCCCTGACTACCCTTTACTACTTATAACCATTCATCATGTCGAAAGAGAAACCTACGAACCAAATCACGATAAAGAATAAGCGCGCCTCGTTCGACTACGAGCTGCTCGAGACCTTCACCGCCGGCATCGTGCTGACGGGCACGGAGATCAAATCTATCCGCTTGGGCAAGGCCAGCCTCGTGGACACCTTCGCGATCGTCGAACGTGGCGAGGTGTGGGTGAAGAATATGTACGTGGCCGAGTACTTCTTCGGGACGTACAACAACCACGCGCCGCGACGCGACCGCAAACTGCTGCTTAACCGCAAGGAGATCCGCCGGCTGCAAACGGCCGCTAAGGATCGCGGCTTCACGCTCGTGCCTACGCGACTCTTCATCAACGAACGCGGGCTGGCGAAGCTCGTCCTGGCCATCGCGCGAGGCAAGAAGGAGTACGACAAGCGGCAGTCCATCCGCGAGCGCGACGACCGGCGGGAGATGGACCGCATGTTCAAGAAGTAACGAGGCTGGAAACTATGATGCACGTGGAAGAAACTGTCGGACGGAGGGTGTGGCGATGCGTGCTCCGGGCGTTGCCCAAGGCCGCGCGCACGTGCCTGTGGCTGCTCAAGATCATCCTGCCCGTCTCGCTGGCCGTGCGGCTGCTGCAATACTCCGGACTGCTCGGCCAAGCGTCGGGTTTCCTCGCGCCCGCCTTCAGCCTGATCGGGCTGCCGGGCGAGGCGGCGATCGTCTTCCTGACCAGCATCTTCACGCCGCTCTACGCGCCGATTGCGCTGATGACCTCCATGCCGCTGACGGTGCGCCAACTGACCATCCTCTCACTCATGTGCCTACTGTCTCACAGTCTGCCGGTGGAGTGCGCCGTGCAGAGCCGCACCGGTTCGACCTTCATGGGCATGCTCATCCTGCGCATCACGATGAGCTTCGTCATGGCCTTCACCGTGCACCACCTGATGCCCCACGGCGCCTTCGACGCGCCCGTTGGAATCACGGGCGCCGTCGCCGTCTGCAGCTCACTCACGGACGTCCTGATGCTTTGGCTGCACAGTTCGTTCCGCATCGCGTTGCTCTTCGCCGCCATCGTCCCCTCGCTGATGATCCTGCACTACGTGCTCGACGAGTTCGACCTGCTGCGCGGCCTCTCGCGCCGCATGGCCCCGGTGATGGACTTCTTCGGTCTGCCTCGCGAGTGCTCCTTCCTTTGGTTGGTGGGCAACATCGTGGGCCTGAGCTACGGCAGCGCGATCATGATGGAGCAGCTGAAGCAAGACGCCATCTCGCGCCGCAGCTGCGACCTGCTGAACCATCACATGGCCGTCTCGCACTCGCTTCTTGAGGACACCATCCTCTTTGCCGCCCTCGGCGCGCCGTGGCTGTGGATGATCCTGCCGCGGTTGGCCTACGCCTTCGTGGTGGTTCGGCTCAAACTACTGGTTGAACGTGCATGGGGAAGGCGAGCGAAGATGAATGTGTGATTCTGCGCCAACGCGACGGCCGGAATCGTTGATTTATCGCATGTATATGGGCAGCCCCTGCGGGGGGTGCCCTTTTTTGTGTCGCGACGGTGCTACTGCCACCCGTCGCGAACTAAAAAGCACCTCGTTCTCCCATTCCGCCACTCGTCGCGAATCGAAAAGCACCTTGCTCTCCCATTCGGCCGCCCATCGTGAACCGAAAAGCGCCTCGCTCTCCTATTCAGCCACCCGTCGCGGACCGAAAAGCGCCTCGTTCTCCCATTCAGCCACCCATCACGGACCGAAAAGCGCCTCGTTCTCCCATTCGGCCACTCGTCGCGAACCGAAAAGCACCTTGCTCTCCTATTCAGCCGCCCGTCGCGAGCCGAAAAACCGCCGTTTATGGAAATCTTTTAATTTGACAGTCTATCAATTACACTGTAAATAATATGCTTTCAATATAAGAGTGCCACGATTACACCGTAAATTGAATGCTTTCAATATGAAAAGACTAAAATTACATCGTAAATATCATTCTTTCAATGCAAGAGTGCATAAATTACACCGTAAATAGTGTGCTTTCAATATGAAAACACTAAAATTACACCGTAAACGGAATGCTTTCAATATAAAAGCACTTCAATTACACTGTAAATAGTGCACATTCAATATAAAAGCCACATAATTACACCGTAAATTGTATACTTTCAATGTAAAAGCACTGCAATTACACCGTAAATATCGGCGCATAAAATCAAAAGCATACAATTTACACTGCAAGTTTTGCAGTTTTACATTGAAAGACTTTAATATAAAAAGTTTTTCGGTTCGCGACGAGCGGCGGAATGGGAAACGGGGGTGCTTTTCGGTTCGCGACGGGTGGCGGAATGGGAGAACGAGGCGCTTTTCGGTTTGCGACGGGCGGCGGAATGGGAAACGAGGCGTGTGAGGGCGCTACGGGAATACGATGAACGAAAAAAGAGAGATGCCGAGCACACGCAAAACCTGCATGTACCCGGCATCTCTCCTTTTTTTCGATACCCGTTTTTCGTCTCCCACTGCGGGGAAGGGTCACCGCCTGCGACGGACGCTGCGCGTGGCTCCGGCCGACTTTTCGGTTTTCACCTTGGGCGCCTTCGGTGCCTTGGCGGCCTTCTCGGCTTTGGGTTTGGCCGTCGACTCCTTCTCGGCCGACTCTGACTTTTTGACAGAGGCTCTGCGGCGGGCGCTCTTCTTCTCCTTGCTCGTGGCTGCGACCTGCGCGGTGGTGTCCGGCTGGAACCAAAGCGCCTTGTTGAAGGCCTGCAGCTCGTCCTCGATCCGCTGCTGCTCGTGCGCCATCGAATCCGGCGTCGGGCAGTAGGCCTGCAGCGGGATGTTGAGCAGGTTTTCCGTCTTAATGATTTTGCCGTCGAACATGCGGCGGCGGAAGTAGTCGTCGATGGTGAACGTCTTGGCGTTGTTGCGGTTCGAGGTCATGATGTACGTGCCGGAGACGTAGGGCCGGACGTCCTCGTAAAGCACCCAAAACATCGGCGTGCGCTCCGTGCCCATGTCGCCCTCGTAGAAGATGATCGGGCTGATGGCAAGCGTTTTCACGTCGAAGATGGAGTTGTTTTGGTCGAAATACCAGGCCTCCTTGACGTAGAAGGCGCGCACCTCGCCGGAGGGCACGTCGCTGTCGTTCACCACGTAGCGGATGCGGCCGTCACGCCCCGAATTGGTGGTCTGGAACATGATCGAGAAGCGATCGAGGACGGACTTGAAGTCCACCAAGTGGGCGTCGTCGAAGACTTCGTAACCATCTAAGTACTCGTAGGCGGGCAGCTTGCCGTCGGCCACGAGGCGGAAGATGATGGTGAAGAGGTTCTGCGCGCCGTTCATGGGTGTGACGGGGTAATAAAGCGGGGCGTTCTTTTCCTCCAGCATGTTCAACTCGCGGTATATGATGCGCATCCAGCGTGCATTGCCGATGTCCTGCGTCAGCTGGTCGTTGAGGTGCTGCGCGCGCACGGTCAGCTCGGGCAGTTCGCTTTCACTGTCATTTTGTCGGTTACGGTCGCTGCTGCGCCCCATCTGTGGCGAACGGCGCGCCCGGCTGCCGCCTTCCTGCGCCTGCATGGCGGGCGTGAAAAGCATCATCCATGCGCCCGCGAGGAGCGCCAAAAAAACAATCCGTTTCATCTCTCGATCTTCTTCGTTTATCTGTTTATCTGTTTATCTGTTTGAGCGATGTTTAAGTCGCATTTAAGCCGACTTCTAACTACCCCCTACTACTCTTCTCGTTACTGCACAATGACGTCGAACACGACAGGCTCCTGCTCCACGCCTTCGGGGGTGACGGAGACGGACTTGATGTAGAATTGCTTGCCGCGTTGCAAGTTTCGGATGTAGCTCTTCTGCCGCTCGGTGAAGCCGCTGCCCTGCGAGACTTCCATGAGCGAGTTGCCCATCGAGTCGGAGTAGGTGAGGGTGAACTGCTTCACGCGGCATTCGATGTCGAGGATGCCGTCGTCGATGGCAGACATGAGGCCGGCGGCGTCGAGCAGGGCGCGCTTGGAGATGCGTCCGCCGGTGAACTTGCGCACCACGCCGTTGGCGTCCTTATAAGAGATGTAGGGCTGCGCCTTGGGCAGCTGGCGCACCTTGAAGGTGAAGTCGCCGATCTTGGCCGAGACGCCGCCGATCTTGGCCGAGACGGAGATCACGGCCTCGCGGGCTCCCATATTGGGCACGGCGTAGCGCTTGCCGTTTTCGGTGCGGATCTGCCCGTTGGTCATTGTGGCCGTGACGTCGCCGCTGGCCACGCCGGGCACGGCTATCTCGATCTCATTCTCCCGCACACGACCGGCATAGAGCACGCGCATGAGGGTAGAGGCTACGGTGGCAGTCTTGGCCGAGACGGAGTATTCGCTGCTGAAATAATAGGGATCCTTGCCGGGCACCTTGAGGTAGCCTTGGATGGGGAAGGTGCCGGTCGATCCGGTGCCGACGGTGTAGGTGCCGTCGTATCCGGCCACCTCGCGCTCACTGCCCCGCGGCCCGATGAAGAGTTGCGGGCGCTGCGTGGAGTCGATGGCGGAGAGGACGATGGCGGCCTCGTAGGGCGTGCCGCTCATGACGATCTGACTCTTGGGCACGACCTGCGCGACGATCTTATTAACGCGGTAGTCGCCGATGTCGACGCTGCGTGCGATGGAGGCGAGCGCCTCGCCTTCGACGTAGCGGATGTCGTTCTGATATTTCGTCAGTATGGTGACGGCCGAGGCTACGGGCATGCTCTCGAAGAGCGCCGTCTCCCAAGAGCGGAGGTTGAGCCCCGACTTGCCGGGCACCTTCGTGTCGATGGCGCGCTCCAACATGGCGCGTTTGTCGGGGTCGTCCACCATGCGACTCATCATCGCGCGGTAATTCTCGAGGCGCTTCTTGAGCTTCGAAGCCTCGTGATCCAAGGGCGAAAGCATGACCTCCGACGCGGCGTCTAAGTCTTCCTTGTGTTGTATTTGATCCACGTTGGCGCCCGCGCCGTCGGCCTGGCGCACGATGCGGAGCTTGAGTTGCTGGATGTATTCAAACAGTTCGTCGGACTGCTTCTTCACTTCTCGGCCTTTGGCGTACCATTCGCCCACCTTGGCGGGGTTCACCTTATTGGCCGCATCCAATTCCTCCAGCGTCTTGCGATTGCGTTCAGCGGCCGTGGCGGTGGATTCGCGCAGGCTCTTCTCCACTAACTCGAACCCGCTGAGCACCTCCGACGATGTATCGTTCATGGCCATCATGGCAATGAAGACGAGATACATCAGGTTGATCATCTTCTGGCGCGGCGAATTGGGATTGTTTGCTATTCCTGACATTATGTGGGTGTCTCTGTTCGGCGACTGTTATCTGATCGGCTGCTGGCTGTAAGACGGCTGCTGCGCGTAGCCCTGCGGCGGATAGCCGGCGGGCGTGCCCTGAGGATACATCGGTTGCTGCGGCGGATACATCGCACCGGCACCGGGCGTCATGTTGACCGTCATGGCCTGCAAGAGTCGGCCGTAGACCTGATTGAGTTGCGCCAAGAGTTGCGCCATACGCTCGTTTTCGGAGCGGAAAGCGGAACTGTCCATCACGGAGTTGTTGTACATGTCGCGTATGCGCCCCAGTCCGTCGTTGATCTGCCGGATGGTGTCCATCTGCGCGCGGAGTCCGTCTAAGTGCGCCGAATAAAACTCGTTCATGCCGGAGAGGCTGCGGTTGAGCTGCTCCATCTGTTGCACGTAGCTCACGGTCTGCTCCTCGGTGCCCTCGGTCGTGGTGGCGCCGGCGATGGTGCGGTAAGAGTTGACGATCGTGTCGGAGACTTCGCTCAGCGACTGCGTCACGTTGTTGAAGCGCTCGAGGTTGGCCGATACGCCGGAGATCTGCTCGATGTACGTCTTGGTTACGTCCGTCAAGTCGGCCATGTGGGAGATCTGTTCAGCGGCGTCACCGAGCTTCTTGATGCTCTCGCTCAGGCTGCGCGTATCCTCCTCGGAGACGTTCAACCCCATCGCCGCCATGCCTAACTCAGCACTCTGCGCAGCGGCCGCGCGGACGTTGCCCGACAGCGACAAGCCACTCCCCTGCAAGCCTTGCAGGTTCTGCAAGCCGGACAGGTCGCCGACCACGATGGATCCGCCGAGGCCGTTGCCATTATTGCCGCCGTTGCTGCTACTGTTGAAGTCCGGGCGGTCGAGCGGATTCTTCGACTTGAGCACGGGGAAGACCTCTTCCCAATGGTACTCGTTGGATGGGCGCTCGAAGGCCGAAACGAAGAAGACTAACGCCTCCGTGACCATCGCCACGGAGAGAATGAGGCTGCCAAGCGGGTGGTGCAGGATCTTGAACAATGCACCGATGATGACAATGGATGCGCCCCAACTGTAGACGAAGTTCAACGTCCGTTTGCCATTTTCGGATGAGAGGAACATCTCCATCCGGTTCTTATATCTTCTATATTTTCCCATTATCGCTGTGTATTTATAGGGGGGATAGTGTGTGTTACTTCTTCTTTTTGTTGCCGCTCTTACCCTTAGCGTTGGAGAATCCGATCTGCGTGCGGACGCAGCGGAAACCGATATAGGAACGCGTCTCGTTTTGATACTCGAACGTGCGGCGATCGGAGCGGATAAACTCGGCTACGTCTTTCCACGAGCCGCCACGAACGACCTTCTTCTTCATCTCGTAGGGATCTTCTTTGGCCGCGTGATAATTCAGGTCGGGGTTGAGGTCGCTCGTTTGGCTGAGCCCCGACTCGGTGTAGACTGACGAAGTCCACTCGGCTACGTTGCCGGCCATGTCGTAGAGTCCGAATTCGTTCGGAGCGAAGGTGGCGACGCGCGAGGTGATCAGGTGGCCATCCTCGGTGTAGTTGCCGTCGCCGGGCTTGAAGTTCGCCATAAAGCAACCCTTGGCGTTCTGTAATTCGTTAGTCGACCAGGGGTATTTGTTTTCGCTCTTGCCGGCACGGGCGGCGTATTCCCACTCGCCTTCGGTCGGGAGGCGGAAGGGCTCGATCACTGTGCCCGGCGGCAGGTTAGCCGACTTCTTGTAATACTCCGTGCGCCACACGCAGAAGGCTTCGGCCTGCTCCCAAGAGACACCTACGACGGGATAATCGTCGTAGCCGGGATGCGTGAAATACATCTTCAGGTACGGCTCGTTGTGCGCGTTCTTGAAGTCGTTCACCCAGCTCGTTTCGTCGGGGTAGATGTTGACGATGCGCGTGTGGAGGAAGTCGAAGGGGCTGCTGAGGGCGCGCGTGATGGTTTGGTTGACGGGGCGGCCTTCGGCATCGAAGAAGGCGGTGTCTTTCGAGATCAGCACGACTTCGTTCGGGTCGACCTCATAGTCTGTGTTGCGCTCGCGCTCGGCGGGGATGATGCGGTTGCGGCGCAGGGCGGCTGCGGTGTAGTCGAACCATTCGTAACGGTAATTCATCTGCCGGGCGTCGAGGCTGCGTTCGCCGGTGACGGGGTGAGTGTAGTAGACGCTTTCGATGGCGCGGCGTTCGTCTTCGTTGGCACGCTTCCAAGGGATGGGGCGCGTCCAGTCGAGATGCGGGGTGACGGGGTCGCCGAACTTATCCTCGGTGATCATGAAGAGCTCGTTGCCGCCGTAGGCTGGGTCGGCCAGGCGGGTGCGGATGATGGAGTCGCGCACCCAATAAACGAATTGGCGATACTGGGCGTTGGTGATTTCCGTTTCGTCCATCCAAAAGGCTTCAAAGGAGACGCCTCTGGTTTGGGCGTCGAATCCCCACAAACTGTCTTTGTCAGCAGGCCCCATTTCAAATGATCCGCGCTTGATGAGAACCATTCCGTAAGGGTTAGGTTCGTTGTAGGAAGCCATTCTGGCGCCGACGAGTTCGCCGCCGTCGCCGGAAAGCATTTTTCCGCAAGCCGTGAGCAGCGTAAGCGCCACGCCAATGATCGCAATCTTCTTCATCGTCTCTCTCTATGTGTGTGATTGTCTTATGTTCTTGTCTTTATAATATTCTGATGCTCTTGTGCCTGTTTCGACCCTCCTTGGGCTTGGCGAGCTGCAGCCGATAGGTGACGACTGCTTCGTGACTGCCAAAGGTGGTTCGGGAGAGCGCCGTGAAGGGGTATTCATACGCGTAACCGACGCGAATGCCGGCGATGTCGGCTCCTAAATAAAGGATGCCGTTGGTGGTGCCACTGTCGGTGATGCGGAGGCCCAACCCGCCGTTGAACATCTTCTTATAGATGGCCCTGAGGGTGATGTCGCCGGCGGACGTGTGGAGGTCGGAGCGAAGCATCAGCGACGGGCGCAATTCCACCAACGGGTTGCGCAGATTGATATTGTATGCGGCCATTAAATTGTATTCGCGGGTGACTTTGCGTCCGAGGTTATCGTTGAGGTTGAGTGTGGGCGCGGTGAGATGGGTGGTGGCGAGGCCGACGTAGTATCGGTCGGTGGAGTAGATGAGGCCGAGGGCCAAGTCGAGGCTCTTGGCGGTGAGGTCTTCGCGGGGTATGGCGTCGTCTTCTGAGGCGTGATCGTTGGTGCCGTCGACGCCTTCGGGTACGGGGCGGGCTTTGGAGCCTTGGAAGGTGCTGTTGATGAGGCCGACTTGCAGTCCGATGCTGAGTGTGCCCTTGCCGAGGCGTCGCTTGTGGGCGAGCTGGGCGGCGAGGGTCATGTCTTTATAGAGGGTGCTTTTGTCGTCGTTGAGGATGATCAGGCCGACGCCGTTTTGCGTCTGTCGGAAGCGGTAGGGCATGTCGGCGGCGATGAGGTAGGTTTTTGGTGCGCCTTCGTCGAGTCCGAGCCATTGGAGGCGGTAGAGGGCGGTGAGTGCGATCTCGCTTTTCATGCCGACGGCGGCGGGGTTGTAGGCGGTCGTGGCGGTGAAGTAGTGGTTGAGGGGGGCGTCCGTCTGTGCGGCGACGGTGGTCGTGCACAAAAGGAGGCTGAGACTCATTATCCAATACCGATAATCCTTCATTAGTGACAAGTTACGGGTGACAAGTGGCTCGGGGGCGGCGTGTAATACAACAGGCAGGTGTGGGGTAAAATTGTATGAACGAAAAAAGAGCTGCAAGCACTTTTTGCCTGCAGCTCCCTCGTCTTCTGTTGTTTCAATATTCCTCTTCGTTGAAGAAGAAATCTTCCTTACTGGGATAGTCCGGCCACAAGTCTTCTATGCTTTCGTAGACTTCGCCTTCGTCCTCCATCTCTTGGAGGTTCTCGATCACCTCGAGGGGAGCGCCGGATCGTTGTGCATAGTCAATCAATTCATCCTTGGAGGCGGGCCAAGGGGCATCTTCCAGTTTGGAAGCCAACTCTAATGTCCAATACATGAAGTTTCCTTTTTTACACTGTTTGAGATTGTAATATTCCCTGTTCGTTCAGGCGAAGTGCCTGTGCGAAAGGCGCGCAAAAGTAGATTTAATATAATCACATGCAAGGGCAAAGAGTGATCGGGGATGGGGCGATTGAGTTGCTTCCGGCCTATCTCCCACTTTCTTGTCTTGACGCGAGTTGATAGCCGGTTGGGGGAGGGTCACTCGGCGCTGTCCCAGATGATTTCGTCGTCGCCACAGCGGACGCATTCGTTGCGGGCGATGACGAAGAGGAGGTCGGAGAGGCGGTTCATGAAGATTAAGACGGGCTCTTCGACTACTGCGCCGGTCTCGGTCAGGCTGTAGATGAGGCGCTCGGTGCGGCGGCAGACGGTGCGGCAGACGTGGGCTTGGGCGGAGGAGCGGTTGCCGCCGGGGAGGACGAAGGCGTTCAGGCGGGGCAACTGGGCGTCGATGCGGTCGATGGCAGACTCGATGCGATGGATGGCGTCGGGGGTGACGCGGCTCTCGATGCGGAAGTCGGTCTTGTCGGGGTCGGTGGCGAGGTAGGAGCCGACGGTGAAGAGTTTGTGCTGGATGAAGCGGAGGATGTCGAGGGTCTCGGGGTCGTCGACGTCGGCCATGAGGAGGCCGATGTGTGAATTGAGTTCGTCGATGGTGCCGTAGGCTTCGAGACGTGGGTGGGTCTTGGGGACGCGGAAGCCGCCCACAAGTGCGGTGGTGCCTTTGTCGCCACCGCCGGTGTAGATGATGCTTTTCTTCATTTTGTAATAAGTAGTTATGCGCCTTGCGGCGCGGGAGTTATAGGTAGTTACGGCCTTGCGGCCGGGGAGTTATGCGCCTTACGGCGCGGTAGTTATAAGTAGTTACGGCCTTGCGGCCGGGGAGTTACGGGGCTTTCGCCCCGGGTAGTTATAGGGTAGTTATAGGTAGTTACGGCCTTGCGGCCGGGGAGTTATGCGCCTTGCGGCGCGGGAGTTATAGAGTAGTTATAGGTAGTTACGGCCTTGCGGCCGGGGAGTTATGCGCCTTACGGCGCAGGTAGTTACGGGGCTTTCGCCCCGGGTAGTTATGCGGCCTGTCGGCCGGGTAGTTAGAAGTAGTCAGAAGTAGGTTCTACCCCTTAACTACCCTTTGACTACCAGGCGCCCACAAGGGGCGCCTCTACTACCGCGCCGCAAGGCGCATTACTACCCTATAACTACCTGCGCCGCAAGGCGCATAACTACTTGTTTGCGCGCGGCTGCATGATGGTGGGTGGGGAGAGAAGGGCGGCGAAGTATTGCTCGATGTAGGGGAGGGCGGCGTCTTTCATGACGACGTGCCGGTCGTGGTCGACGAGGTAGAGGGCGGGGAGGAGACGCAGGCTGTAGGTGTGGCGGTTGGCGATCTCGAGGTTGGGGTCGTAGCCGTGGGTCCAGGAGGCGGGGAACTGGGTGAGGTGCTGACGCCACATGTCGGCGGCCATGTCGGGGTAGATGGAGAGGATGGTGAGGCGGCCGCGACGGGTCATCTCGCGGATGACGGGGGAGGCGTCGATGGCGGCGGCGAGCTCACGACAGTTGCCGCAGTCGAGGTTGTGGAAGAAGATGAGTACGAAGTCGGTCTTGAGTGTGTAGAGCGATCCGGTGGTGCCGGTTTCGGTGGTGTAGTGTATGTCGGCGGCGGGTGTGCCGGGTCGGTTCTTGGAGACTTCGGCGAGCATGGCTTGGGGGCGGGCTTTGCGGAAGCGGTCGAGGCTGTCGGTGGCGAGCATGTGCTGGAGGGTGGGTATGAAGTACTCGTCGTTGCGCATGGGGGATGCGGGGTTGAAGAGGTACTGCTCCATTTTGGAGGTGAAGAAGGCGTACATGGCGCGGTTGGTGACGGCGCGGTCGAGGAGGTTGCGTATGCTGGCGGCGGCGACGTCGTAGGGGACGTGGGGGAAGACGGCCTCGAAGTAGTCCGTGAGGGCGCGCTCGGTGATGGGGGCGGCGGATCCGACGAAGGCGGTGTCGGAGAAGTCGAAGCGATCCCAGTAGTGCAGGGCTAAGTAGGCGGCGCGGGCTTGGGGTTGGCGGTACTCGGCGGGCACGTCGACGGGGGTGAAGGTGCGCGGTGCGTCAGTGTCTTGTTGGCTGTTGGGGCGGCATCCGACGATGAGGCCGGTGAGCATGCTGCATAAGAGGAGGTGCTGAAATGGTCTTTTCATCTTTCAATCATTTTCGTTTTTACGTTTTTACGTGTGCGGAGGCGCAAAGGAAGCAATGTCAATGGTCAATTACCAATGATCCCAAATCGGTCGTTAGGCGTACCCGACAAATTTGGCCGGCGCCCCTTGGCGCCTTGATCTTCTTT
>ERZ772917.738-NODE-738-length-21783-cov-8.879142_pt1 | contig 21783 bp, 12 predicted proteins | sample MGYA00511187_ERZ772917 | MGnify/ENA primary metagenome ERZ772917 (study PRJEB29015, sample SAMEA2737925) | human oral metagenome | biome: human oral; feature: human-associated habitat; material: dental | place: China | collected 2012 ...
CGGGACCCCGAGGGGTTCCGGCGCGCTCCGGCTCGCGTCATCCTCGGATGCCGCTCAGTGCAGGCGGGTGACCTTCAGGGAGTCAACGCTGAGGTTGACCTGCCCCGAGCCGGCCGACGCCGACATGTAGGTCGAGACTCCGACCGAACCGGGCGCGGCCAGGGCCGCGTCGTCGTCGGTCTTGTCCACCTGCCAGTCGGCGGGCTCGGAGTCGCCGATCCAGGCGCGGGCGCGCACCGCGGTGGACTCGGCGCCGTCGAGGTCCATGCGCAGGTGGAGGGGCTGTCCCGCCGTGTACTTGCCGACCTCGGCCGTGCCGATCACCGTATCGGTGTCGCCGACCTTCTTGCCCACGGTCATCGTCACGGTGCCGTCGGCGGCGACGCGGAACTCCGCCTGGTAGCGGCCCGCGTCCGTCTGGCGGCCGACGTAGGTGATGTAGGCGCCGTTACCGGCCGCCAGCCCGTCCAGGGACATGTCGACCAGCGACTCCGTGGAGGTCGAGTTGATCACCGCGGAGTGGATCGCGGAGGAGGCGCGCGCGCCCTTCATGGCGACCAGGCCCTTGGAGTCCGCGGTGGAGAAGCTGCTCCGGCCCCAGTCGACCGTCCAGTCGCCGCCCTTGGCGGCCGTGCCCCAGCCGCTGTCGGTGGCACGGTCGAAGGAGTCCTCGAGGAACGCCTCGCCGACGCCGACGTCTCCGTTGCCCGGGTCGGGCGCCGGCGGCTCGTCGTCGCCGGGCTGCCCGGCGGCCGTGACGCTCACCCAGTCCGAGGCGGCCGAGGCGCCCCACGGGTCCTCCACGACGACGCGGTAGCGGTGCTCGGTACCCGGCTTGACGGTGTCGGTGGCGGTGAGCTGGGGCAGGTTCCAGAAGCCCGCCGTGGCCTTCTGGGTGGACACCGGCTTGGAGTTGGCGTCATCGCGGTAGACCTTGTAGGTCAGGGTGGCGTCGTCGCGGTCCCAGTTGGCCTGGAAGGAGAGGGACACGACTCCGGACTCGGTCGACTCCGCCGTCACCGGGTAGGCGCCGCCCTTGTTCTCCGGCCCCAGCTTGTTGGGGGCGATGTCGCGGCGGGCGAAACGCACCAGGCCCTGCTGCGGGGTGCCGTTGACCGCGGTGAACTCGCCGCCGTAGACGAGGTAGTCCTTGTTGCCCTCAACGGTCCAGGTCGCCTGGTTCAGGCCGGTGAAGGTGCCCGCGGTGAAGTCCGGGTAGAAGTTGAGGTTCGTGGGGGCCGGCTGCCCCTCGTGCTCGGCGTACCCCGGGGCCGTGTTCGCCAGGACCGTGCCGGTGGCCTTGTTCGTGAAGGCGACGGCGTGGTGGTAGTTCCGGGAGTCGGGGAACCCGCCGATGTTGGAGCAGTCGTGGGTGTGGCTGGAGGCGTAGACGATGTCGCCCATGGGCTGGACGTCATAGGTGTCGCCGTGGCAGTCAGCCAGGTAGGCCAGCTCGCCGGTGTTCCAGTCGGCGCGGAACAGGCCCTCGATATTGCCCTGAGTGCTGTTCATGGAGTAGCCCGAGCCGTACAGCCCCTGGCTGTCCGCGCGCAGGCTCATGATGGCGCCCTTGGCGTCGCCGTTGCGCACGACCGAGGTCAGCGAGTTGCTGCGCACGGTGCCGTCGTTCTCCAGGACCGCCATGCCGTAACCGGGGTCGCTGGAGCCGTTGACGGAGGTGAAGCTGCCCCCGATCGCCACGCCGTTGCCGTCGGGCGCGGCCGCGATCGCCAGCACGCTGCGGTCGGCGACCTCGGGAGCGAAGTCCTTGAGGGTGCGCGACCCCAGGTCGAAGGCGGCGACGCGGTAGCGGGTGGCGGAGTTGACCTGGCTGAAGCCGCCGCCGAAGTAGAGGGTGCTGCCGTCCGTGGAGACCGCCACGGCCCTGACCGCGGCGTTGGTCGACACGCCCAGCTGCTGACGGGAGCCGTCAGAGGCGGAGACTGCTCCGACGCGGTAGGTGGCGACGCCGTCGAGCTGGGTGAAGCCGCCCCCGAGATAGAGCGTGGAGCCGTCCGCGGAGGGCGTGATGGAGTACACGGGGGCGTTGGTCGTCGGAGCCCAGCTCAGCAGCTCGCCGGTGGTGATGTCGTACGCCATGAGGTTGGCCCGGGACTGCTCGTTCTCGCCGGCCGCCGAGCCCGCGGGACGCGCGGTGGAGAAGCTCCCGGCGACATAGACGGTGTTGCCGACCACGGCCTGGTCCCACACCACGCCGTCACCGATCTGAGCAGTGGGCAGGGCGTCGGCGGAGACGGTCTGGGGTTCGGTGGGCTCCTGGCCGTCGCCGGGAGCGGCCGGGTCGGCCGGCTTCTGCCCGTCGCCGGGCGCGGCCGGGTCCTGCTTGTCGCCGGGCTGCTGCTGGCCGGGCGCGGGCGCGACAGGGCCCTGCTGATCGGCCGGCGGACTCATCGAGTCGTCGGCACGGGCACCTGCGACCGGCAGCAGGCCGGTGAGCAGGAGAAGGGAACTCAGGATGAACGCTGGTAGCGAGATACGCAGATGACGACGCACGAGGCGGGCTCCGTCCGTACTATCGACGCCTCCCGGGGTCAGGAAGACGTCTCGGTGATGTGGGAAGCGCCGCCCTTGCCAGGTGGACGGGGCGACGCGGGAATAAGGAAACGTTACCTCATTGAGACACAGGTGGGAAACCCGCGGGGAGGCGGCGCGTCCCGCCCGTGGCATCCTGTGGTATCCCGCGGCATCAGGACGTCGGGGCCTCTCCCTGGAAGACGGCCGCACGCGCCTGGGAGCCCGAGTCGACGACGATGCTGACGGAGCCGCGCTCCTCGACGGGAACGATGAATCCGTACTCGATGGTCGAGGCGGCCCCGGCCGCCAGGGAGGCCGGGACCGTGTCGGACGCGCTCTCAACCGGGGAGGCGGGCACGTTATCGGCGCCATATGTGACATTTACCACAAGTCCGCTCAGGGATATCTCCGCGTCCGTGGAGTTCCCCACGGTGACCGAGACGACGATGCCCGCACCCCCGACCTCGCCGGGACCGGCCGTGATGTCGGCCGCCTTGATCCCGTCGATCCGCACGTTCAGGCCGTCATCGAGCGCCGCGGACTGGTCCAGGCCCTGGGGCGGGAGCTCGTCGGAGCTCAGGTCGCCGGAGTCCACCGCGGCCTCCGACTCCGTCGTCGTCGGCACGGGCGTCGTGTCGACGGTCGGCACGGCGGCCGGATCGGGGGTGCCCGTGACGGCGCCGTCCGTGGCGGAGGCGTCCATGGCGGCGTCGTCCGTGGCGGAGGCGCTGGCCTCGGCCGAGGAGGGATCGGAGTGGGAGCAGCCGGTGAGCGCGGCGACTGGGACAAGAAGGAGAGCGGCAATGCGCAGGGGTCTGATCATCCGCGTAGGATAAGCGCTCCCCCGCATCGTGCGCACCATCTCGCCGGCGCGCGATAGCCTTTCCGCATCGTCCCGCCCCCCGCCCCATGGAAGGCCGCCGTGACCGTTTTCACTCCCCAGAGCCTGAGAGTCGCCATGATCGGGACGCGCGGCGTGCCCGCGCGCTACGGCGGTTTCGAGACCGCGATCGAGGAGGTCGGCCGGCGCCTGGCCGACCGGGGCCACCGCGTGCTGGTCTACTCCCGCAATCCCGACGCCGACACGCCCCTGCCGCGCCTCTACAGGGGCATGCGCGTGGTCGAGCTGCCCGCCATGCGGCGCCGCAGCCTGGAGACCCTCTCTCACACCGGGGCCTCGATCGTGCACCTGCTGCGGCGGGTCCACCCCGACGTCGCCTTCGTCTTCAACGCCGCCAACTCGCCCTTCCTGCCCGCGCTGCGCGCCGCGCGGATCCCCGTGGCCACGCACGTGGACGGCCTGGAGTGGAAGCGCGGCAAGTGGGGCCCGGCCGGGCAGCGCTACTACCGCGCCGCGGAGGCCGCCGCCGTGCGCCTCTCCGACGCCCTGATCGCCGACGCCCGGGGCATCGCCGACTACTACGCCCAGGAGTTCTCCGCTCCCACCGAGCTCATCTCCTACGGGGCCCCGCGGGTGCCCACCCGCACCGACCGGCTGGCCGAGCTGGACCTGGAGGCGGGCGGCTACCACCTGGTGGTGGCGCGCTTCGAGATCGAGAACCACGTCGACGTCGTCGTCGACGGCTACACCCGCTCCTCGGCCCGCCACCCGCTCGTCGTCGTCGGCTCCGCCCCCTACGCCGACGAGTACACCCGCCGGGTCGAGTCGCTGGCCGATGCGCGCGTGCGGCTCCTGGGCGGCGTGTGGGACCAGGAGCTGCTCGACCAGCTCTACACCGGGGCGCTCATCTACCACCACGGCCACTCCGTGGGCGGCACCAACCCGTCCCTGCTGCGGGCCATCGGCGCCGGGACCGCCGTCGACGCCTTCGACGTGTCCTTCAACCGGGAGGTCCTGGGCGAGGCGGGCCGCTACTGGTCCGACGCCGACGACGTCGCCGGGCTGGTCGACTCCGCCGAGGCCGACCCCGCCGCCCAGCTGGAGCGCGGCGCCCGGTCGCTGGAGCGCGCCCGGCTCTACGACTGGGACGAGGTGGCGGACCGCTACGAGGCGCTGGCCCGGCGCCTGGCCGCCCAGGGCCCGTCCTGCCGCCGTCCCAGCGGCAGGCGCGCGGGGGTGAGCGGATGAGCACCGTCCTGGTCGCCCACCCCTCGCCCGACCTCTACGGATCCGACCGCCAGCTGCTGGAGACGATCCGGGCCCTGGTCGACGCGGGCCACCGGGTCAACGTCGCCCTGCCCGACGACGGGCCGCTCCTGCCCGAGCTCACGGCCCTCGGCGCGCGGGTGGCGATCGTGCCCTTCACCGTGCTGCGCAAGTCCCTGCTGAGCCCGCGGGGGCTGGCCGGGCTGGCGGCGCGCTCCGCCTCCGAGGTCGCCCGGCTGCGGGCCCTGATCAGGGCCGACGGCGCCGACCTGCTCCTGGTCAACACCGTGACCCTGCCGTGGTGGGCCCCGGCCGGCCGCGCCGCCGGGGTGCCGGTCCTGGCGCACGTCCACGAGGCCGAGGACAGCCAGAACCTGCTGGTGCGCGCCGGGCTCAACGCCCCGCTGCTGGCCGCCTCCCGGGTGGTGGTCAACTCGCGGGCGGCGCGCGACACCCTCGTGCGCGCCCAGCCGCTGCTGGCGCGGCGCACGCAGGTGGTTCACAACGGCGTCCCCGCGCCGGAGGCGCCCCCGCCCCCGCTGCGCGAGCGCCTCCCGCAGGCGACCTTCCACGTCGCCATGGTGGCCAGGCTCTCCCCGCGCAAGGGCGTCGACGTCGCCCTGGACGCGCTGGGGCACCTGCGCGATGACGGGCTGAATGCCTCCCTGCGGGTGTGCGGGTCGGTGTTCCCCGGCTACGAGTGGTACGAGGAGGAGCTGCGCGAGCGGGCGGCGCGCCCCGACCTGGCGGGCCATGTCGAGCTGCTCGGTTACGTGCACCCGACGTGGCCGGTGCTCTACGAGGCCGACGCCGTCGTCGTGCCCTCGCGCGTCGAGCCCTTCGGCAACACGGCGGTCGAGGCCATGCACGCGGCGCGGCCCCTGGTGGCGTCCCGGGTGCAGGGGCTGGCCGAGGTCGTCACCGACGGCGTCACCGGGCTGCTGGTCGCGCCCGGCTCGCCGCGCGCGCTCGCCGACGCGCTGCTCAGCCTGGCGGCCGGCCCCGAGCGCGCCCGTGTCCTGGCGCAGACCGCGAGGCGGGAGGCCGCCGAGCGCTTCGGCGTCGAGCGCTACCGGGCGACCATGGCCCGGGTCGTCGAGGACCTGTTGGCCCAGGGCGCGGAGGCGCCGGCCTGAGGCGCGGAACCGGACCGATCTCGACGCGGAACCGGACCGATCTCGACGCGGAACCGGACCGATCTCGGCGAAGGCGGGCGGGTCAGGCGCCGCGGCGCAGCTCGAGGTACCACCTGGGCAGGGCCAGGGCGACGTAGAGCGCGTAGCCGACCAGCATGAGGCCGTACACCCACACGAAGACCACGGGCGCGAAGCGCAGCATGAGCACGAAGCACATGAGCCCGTAGTCGGTCGGCGCCGAGAGCACCGCCTTGGCGAATCCCGGCCTGCCCTCGTTCTTCGCCAGCGGCGTGCCCCCGTGGTAGCGCAGCTGGTAGGTGAGGATGTAGCTGAAGAAGTGGATGGTCTGCACCGCCCCGAAGGCCAGCGGCACGAGCAGCACGGCCGGCCCCGCGAAGTCGTCCAGGCTGAAGCGGAACAGGCTGATCGCGATCGCCGCGTGGATCGTGGACAGCTTGATGACGTCGGCCACGTGGTCGAGCCACTCCCCCGCCCTGGAGCCGCCGTGCCGCAGGCGCGCCAGCTGGCCGTCGGCCGAGTCGAGCGCGTAGCCCAGCATGAGCAGCAGGGAGGTCGCCACCGCGGCCGCCGCCGAGGGCCTCCAGAGGGCGATCAGCGCAATGCCGAGGTAGGTGCAGCAGGCCGACAGCAGCGTGACCTGGTCGGGCGTCAGGCCGACGCGGTGGGCGACGGCGGCGAGCACGCGCCCCACCGGACGGTTGATGACGCGCGAGTAGAGCGGGGCGCCCGCGTTGGACTTCTGCGCCGCCGACAGGGCGCGGACGGACTCGGAGATGCGGGGGCGGGCGGCGGGCGTGGTCGAGGGCATCATCTCTCCGGTCGGGTCGGGACGGGCGGTTCGGGGTCTTCGGCACGCGAGGCATCGGCGGCCCCGGCCCCGTCAGGGGGCGCCGGGACGCTCTCGGAGGCCACCGCCTCGGGATCGTACCCGCCGAGCGCGGCCTCGGCGTCGTCACGGCCGTCCTGGGCGTGGCGGCGCCGCAGGTCGCCCGACACCCACAGGGCGTAGGGCACGAGCTGGCACACGATCACCGCGATGACCGAGCCGGCGATCGGGCCGGCCGCCCCCAGGGGCGTGATGAGCACCCAGGACAGCGCCAGGTTCATGGGCACGAGGATGATCACGGGCAGCATCTGGGCGCGCAGTCCCCGCGGGTCGGTCATGTACATGCCCAGCGGCTGCTTGGCGGCCTCGACGACGACGTTGGCGACGTTGGCCACCAGCAGAGCCAGCGGCAGCACGATCTTCCCGCTGGACAGGATGTGGGCGGCCCACGGCGCCACGAGGGCCATGGCCAGGCCCAGCGCTCCTCCCATCGCGGCGAAGGAGCTCGCCGCTCCGAAGGGGGACTCCACCCGCCCGTCGGCGCGCGCCTTGGCGAAGTGCGGCCACATGGCCACGCCCGTGACCGCGACCGTCTGCGTGAGCAGGTTGAACAGCTGGGCGGCGAGGTTGTACTGGGCCAGCGGCTGGTCGCCCCCCAGGTGGGACAGGAGCAGGCGGTCGGTCTGGAACGCGACGGGAATGATGAGGGACTGGACCAGCGAGGGGCCGGCGGTGTCCACGATCCTCACCCCGCGCACCTGACGCAGCCGGGGCACGTCCCGCAGCGCGTCGGCCAGCAGGGGCCGGGTGGCCCGCCAGGCCACGAAGACGCATATGCCCGACACGAGCGTGTTGGCCACGTACGACATCACCGAGACGGCATTGCCCGCCTCGAGGCGGGTGACGACGGCGACCAGCAGCATGCAGGTCAGGGCCGGGGAGACGACGCCCTGGCTCAGGACCTGGGTGGTCGAGCGCCCCATCCCAACGACGACCCGCTGCCCCAGGCTCAGCGGCAGCGCCGCGGCGTACACCAGCAGGCACAGCGTGGCGGTGGTCCCGCCCCCCTCCATCAGCTTGGCGCCCAGGAGGGTGGGCCACAGGCCCGACAGGCCGATCACGACGCCGGTGGTGGCGATCACCAGCGCGGAGCACAGGAGCACGCGCAGCGCCGTCGTCAGGGTCCGCCGCACGACCGCATCGTGACGAAGATCGCTCGATCCGGCTACTGCGTTGAGAATCACTGCCCCGATGCCCAGGTCGGTGAAGGGCATGAGGTTCGGGAAGGTGGCCAGGAGCCCGTACTGGGCGTAGGCGTCGGTGCCGAAGTGGCTGATGATGAGCCGGGTGTTGATCAGCCCGAAGGCCCCGGCCACGCTCATGACGACGACCTTCGCCAGCGCGGTGCGGCGTATCGGCGCCCAGGCGCTCCCCGAGGGCACCAGACGGGTCCAAGTCATGGGAAGATCTCCTCACCAAACGCTGGTCAAAGATGGATAATGGGGGTGTGCGCAGGGTGACTCCCCTCACGCGCGTTCCCCCAGGGGTCGCGGTCACGGTAACATCATCAGACAACCTTCAGCCGATCGACCCTGACGGCACCTACGAGACCTACAGCATTCAAAGATATCTACCCCACCCCCCGGATCTAGCGCCTTCACGGAGAAGCCTTGCAGCCCACCATCCCGCTCCAGTCCCAACAGCGTTCCGCCTCGAGGCGCCCGCTGCGGGCGGGTGCACGCGGGTACCTTCCCCCGCTGGACTCGCCCGGCTTCACTTCCTGGCCGGTCATGCGCCGAGACCTGCTCACCTGGCTCCTGCTGGGAGACATCGCCGCCATCATCACGCCCGCCCTGCTGCGCGCCGCGGTCAATCCGGTCGGCGCGCTCATGACGGCCGGCGCGGGCTTCACCATGATGGTGCTGGCCTGGACCCTCGGAGCGATGCGGGTCGACGTCGTCGACCAGGCCCGCTCCGGCTGGGGCCACCTGCTGACCGCGACCGCGGTCATCGCGCCGGTCGCCGTCCTCGCCTCCCAGGCCCTGATGCCCGCCTCCTCGATCATCACCGTCCTGGTCCTGCTCGTCGCCCAGGCGATGCTGGCCATCGTCAACAGGAGCATCGAGAGCGCCTGGCTGCGCCGCTGCCGCATGGACGGCCACGGCCTGCGGCGCACGCTCATCGTCATGGGCACGGGCGCGGAGGTCATCCTGCGCCAGCTGCACCGCCACCCGGGTGACGGCTTCCTGGTCGTCGGCTACCTGTCGGCCACCACCAGCCGCTCGCCGTCGGCCGCCCCCCTGGGCGACGCCGACTCGATCCGGCACACCGTCCACTCCGAGCACATCGACGTCGTCATGACGCTGGGCGGCGTGACCCCGGACTCGCTGGTGTCCATCATGCGCGCCCTGGAGGCGACCTCCGCCCGCCTCGTCGTCGCCCCCGGCCTTCAGGACGTCGTCCCCGGGCGCATGCGCGGCCTGCCGGTCACCCACGGCTGGAGCGGGCTCATCGACGTGCGCCTGCGCCGGGTGCGGCTGGTGACCAAGGACATCGCCGACCGCGTGGCCGCGGCCCTCCTGCTCGTCATCGCCGGCCCGGTCCTCCTGGCCGCCGCCGCGGCGGTCCGCCTGGACTCCCCCGGCCCCGCCTTCTACACCCAGGTCCGCGTGGGCGAGCGCGGCCGCCACTTCACCATGTTCAAGCTCCGCTCGATGTACGTCGACGCGGACGCGCGCCGCGCGGCAGTCGTCGCCGCGGGCGGGGACGCCGGCAACAAGGTGCTCTTCAAGGACCGTCAGGACCCCCGCATCACGCGGGTGGGCCGGGTGCTGCGCCGCACCTCCCTGGACGAGCTGCCCCAGCTCCTCAATGTGCTGCGCGGGGACATGAGCCTGGTCGGCCCCCGGCCTGCGCTGCCCCAGGAGGTCGCCGAGTACGACGCCGAGGCCCGTCGCCGCCTCCTGGTCAAGCCGGGCCTGACGGGCCTGTGGCAGGTCTCGGGGCGCTCGGACCTGTCGTGGGACTCCACGGTCGCCCTGGACCGGCACTACGTGGAGAACCGCGGCGGACAGCTCGACGTGGAGATCCTCGCCAGCACTCTGAAAGCCGTCGTCGGGGGACGGGGAGCCTACTGATGCTCACCGGTTATGTACCCGGTGGCTTCGATATGCTCCACATCGGGCATCTCAATATTCTCAGCTCCGCAGCAGCCCGGTGCGACCGCCTCATCGTGGGCGTCGCCACCGACGACTCCCTGGAGCGCATGAAGGGGCGCGCGCCCATCGTGCCCCAGGCCGAGCGCATGGCGCTGGTGGGCGCCCTGCGGATGGTCGACGCCGTCGTGCCGGACCTGGACCAGGACAAGCGCCTGGCCTGGCGGCGCTGCCCCTTCGACGTCCTGTTCAAGGGCACCGACTGGAAGGGGACCGAGAAGGGCAACGCCCTTGAGGCGCAGATCGAGGAGGTGGGGGCCCGGGTCGTCTACCTGCCCTACACGCCCACCACGTCCTCGACGATGCTGCGCCGCGTGCTCGCTCAGGAGGTTGCTGCGCGCACCCCCGTGCCGGACAGGAGGTGAGGGCCCGTGCGCCTCGCCCTCCCGCAGCGCCTCCGCACCCGCCGCCCCACGCGCCGCCAGCTGTCCACCGCGCTCGCCGTGCTGGCCCTCGCCGCGCTGGCGGCCGCGGCCTGGCTGCACGAGGGCGCCTCGCAGGCCGACGTCGAGCTCAACGACGGCGGGGTGTGGGTCACCAGCACCTCCCAGCACCTCGTGGCGCGGCTGAACTACCCCTCCCGACAGGTCGACGGCGCCATCCGCACGGCCTCGGACAGCTTCGACGTCACCCAGAGCGCCGACCACGTCCTGGTCCCCGACACGGCCGCCTCCACCGTCTCCACGGTGGATCCCACCACCGTCTCGCTGTCCACGGGGACGCCCCTGACCAGCGGGGTCGCCATCTCCCAGGGCGCCGACCGGGTCATCTCCGTCAGCTCCTCCGAGGGCACCGTGCGCGCGACCACGGTCAGCGCCATCGGCTCCCTGTCCGCGGCCCCGGCCCTGATCGAGAACGAGCCGGAGGTCGTGGCGGTCGCCGGCACCGACGGCTCCGTCCACGCCGTGTCCCCCAGGACCGGCACGATCACGACCGTCCCGGTGCTCTCCTCCGGGTGGGACAGGCCCAGGACCGAGGCGGCCTCGCTCACGGCCGGCACGGACGTCGCGGTCACCGCTGTCGGCGCGCGGACCGTCGTCCTGGAGCGCGGCACGGGCGTGCTCCACCTGCCCGGCGGCAGGACCCTCGACCTGGGAGAGTCGGGCCTGACCCTCCAGCAGCCGGGACCCGACTCCGACACCGTCCTGGTGGCCTCCCGCACCGCGCTGCTGAGCGTGAGCATGGACGGCTCGGGCTCCACGTCCCTGCCCGCCTCCGATGAGGGCGAGGCGCCCGTGGGCGTGGCCGCCGCCCCGGTGCGCCTGGGCGGCTGCGTGTACGCCGCCTGGTCCGGATCGGGCCAGTTCGTGCGTCAGTGCTCGGGGCAGACCGAGACCCGCCACGACGAGAAGCTCGCCTCCTCCACCGCCCCGGTCTTCCGCGTCAACCGGGACGCCATCGTCCTCAACGACGTCATCGAGGGCACCGTGTGGCTCCCCGACGAGGAGCTCGTGCTGGTCGAGAACTGGACCGACGTCACCTCCCAGACGGACGAGGACGCCGCCAACAAGGACGACTCGGCCCAGACCAGCGAGTCCCAGTCCCTGCCCGAGCGCACCGAGGAGAACCACCCGCCCGAGGCCGTGGACGACTCCTTCGGAGTGCGCCCGGGCCGCTCCACCGTCCTGCCGGTGCTGGCCAACGACACCGACCAGGACGGCGACGTGCTCACCGCGACCCCCGGCGAGGGCGCCGCGGGCAGCACGGTCGCCCAGGCCCAGGACGGCCTCGCCCTGCGGCTGGACACGGCCGACGACGCCACCGGCACCATCACGATCCCCTACACGGCCGACGACGGGCGGGGCCTGTCCGACTCGGCCGTGGCCACCGTCGAGGTGCACCCCTGGGACGTCAACGGCGCCCCCGAGCAGAGCACGACTCCGAAGATCGTGGTCTCGGGCACCGCCTCGGCCTCCGCCAGCGTGCTGGGGACCTGGCGCGACCCCGACGGCGACACCCTCTACCTGGTCTCCGCCCAGGGCGAGGGCCTGGACGTGCGCACCACGAACGAGGGCACGGTCACGGTGCGCGACCTGACGGGCACCCCGGGCACCCGCCCGCTGACGGTGGTCGTCTCCGACGGCCGCGAGACGACCTCGGGCACGGTGGACGTGGACGTGCAGTCCGCCGACTCGGCGGTGCCGATCGCCAACGCGGACCACGTCCACGTCGTGGCCGGCTCCCAGACGGTCTTCTCACCGCTGGACAACGACTCCTCCCCCACCGGGGAGCCGCTGAGCCTGGCGGGCCTGGACGACCCCCCGGCCGGCACCACCGCCGACCTCAACCGGCAGGCGGGCACCGTCACCTTCAAGGCGGAGGCGGCGGGAACCTACTACCTCACCTATGACGTCTCGGCCGGGGCGGCGGTGGCCAAGGGCGTGGTGCGCGTCGACGTGGCGCCCGCCTCCGACTCCTCGGTGCCGCCCGTGCCCGAGAACGACACGGCGCTGCTGCGCGAGGGCGGCGCGGTCACCATCGCCCCCCTGAGCAACGACTTCGACCCCTCCGGCGGGATCCTCGTGCTCCAGTCGGCCTCCGCGCCCCCGGACTCGGGGGTGACGGTCACGGTGGTCAACCACTCGCTGCTGCAGATCACCGCGGCGGGCAGCGTGCCCGAGCAGGTGGACCTGGAGTACACGGTGTCCAACGGGGCCTCGACGGCGACCGGGCACGTGACGGTCGTGCCCATCACCTCCAGCGAGGCGCAGGTCCCGGTCACCGCCTCGGACACCGCGGTGGTGCGGGTGGGCGACGTCGTCACCGTCCCGGTGCTCGACAACGACACCTCGCCGTCGGGGCTGGCCCTGACGCTGACCGACCGGCTCGGCACCGTGGGGGACTCGCTGGGCACCGCCTGGGTCTCGGAGGACTCGGTGCGGATGAAGGCCGGCGACGTGCCGGGGCGCACCACCCTGACCTACACGGCCACCGACACGCTGGGCCAGACGGCCACCGGCCGGCTCGACATCGAGGTGCGCGACCGCGACGACGCCTCCAACACCGCCCCCAGCCCGCAGAACCTGGAGGCGAGCACGGTGGCGGGCGAGCCGGTCGACATCACCGTGCCGCTGGACAATATCGACGCCGACGGCGACTCGGTGAGCCTGGTGGGCCTCAACCAGCCCCCCACCGGCGGCACCGTCCAGGTCGACAGCTCCCGGCTGACCTACACGCCCACCGACGGCACGACGGGCACGGACACCTTCACCTACACCGTCCAGGACCGCTTCGGCGCCCAGACGAGCGCCACGGTGCGCGTCGGGGTGGCGCCGACGTCGGCGACCAACACGGCGCCGGTGGCCACCGACGACACGGTGGTGGCCAAGCCCGGGCGCACGGTGGCCGTGGACGTGCTCACCAACGACCTGGACGCCGACGGCGACAACCTCGTCCTGGAGGGCACGCCCGCCCCCGACGACGACGCCCTGGGCGTGTCCGTGCGCTCCAACCGGGTGGTGCTCAACCTGCCCGCCACCGAGGGCGTGCGCACGGTGCACTACACCGTCTCCGACTCCCGCGGCGGCACCGACGTGGGCACCCTGACCGTGCAGGTGGACGCCAACGCGCCCGCCGCCAGCCCGGTGGGCGCCGACGACTACGTGACCGTGGACAAGGTCGACGCCGACGGCTCGGTGATCGTGCCGGTCCTGGACAACGACTCCGACGCCGACGGCTCCCCCTGGGACCTGACCCTGACCACCGACGACCCGACCGCTCAGGTGACCGACAGCCAGGAGATCCAGGTGACCGTCGGCGAGGAGCGGCGCTTCGTGCTCTACACGATCACCGACGTCGACGGCCTGACGGGCAACGCCGTGGTGGTCGTGCCCGCCCGCTCCGAGCTGCGGCCGCGCCTGAACTCCACGACGGTGCCGGTGCGCATCCCCGCGGGCCGCACCACGGAGGTCAGCCTGTCCACCTACGTCATGTCCCGCGCTGGAACCTCGCTGACGATCACGGACACCTCCGCCCTGCGCACCGGCAACGGGCTGGACTCGGCCGTGGCCGGCGGGGACGGCACCGTGTCCCTGACGCCGACGGCGGGATTCCTCGGACAGACCTCGGTGACCATGACGGTGGCCGACGGCACCGGGGAGGACGCCCTGAGCTCGACCCTGACGCTGCCGGTGCTCGTGGAGTCCACCACCAACACGGCCCCTGTGCTCACCCCGACCCAGATCCTGGTGGCCCCCGGCGAGGGCGCCACCAGCGCGGACCTGGCCGCCATGACCAAGGACCCCGACGGCGACCGCCTCTCCTTCACCGCAGGCTCGGCGCCCGGCGGCTTCGAGGTGAGCCTGTCCGGCTCGACGCTGTCGGTCAGCGCGGCCGACGGCGCCGCCGTCGGCACCACCGGGAACGTGACCGTCACCGTGGACGACGGGGCGAACCCGGGGGTGAGCGCCGACCTGCCGCTGAAGGTGGTCGACTCCACCAAGCCCCTCATGACGACGGCGCCGGCGACGCTGACCTCGGACGGCTCGCCCGTGAGCGTGGACGTGGCCTCCCTGGTGACCAACCCCTTCCCCGGCAAGCCCATCACGCTGGCGGACGCGCCGGCGGTCACCTCCGGACAGGGCAGCGTGTCGGCGTCGGGCACGACGCTGACCATCAGCCCGGCCTCCGGCTTCACCGGGCGCCTGGTGGTGGGCTACCGGGCGCTGGACGCCACCGGCGCCGCGTCGCGCGGCGTCAGCGGGACGGTGACCGTGACGGTCTCGGGCGTCCCGGCCCCCCCGGTCGGGGTGAGCGCGGAGCCCCGCGGCTCGACCTCCATGACGGTGACCTGGACGCCCGGGTCCGACCACGGCTCGACCATCACCTCCTACACGCTCACCGAGGTCGGCGGCGCCGGCACCTGGCAGTGCACGGGCTCGCCCTGCGAGGCCACCGGCCTGCAGACGGGCGGCACCTACTCCTTCCAGGTGGTGGCCACCAACGCCGCCGGCTCCTCGGAGCCCTCGGCGGCCTCGACGCCCAAGGTCCTGTCGGTCACCCCGCCCCGGCCCGCGGGCGTCACCCTCACCGGGGGCCAGGGCGAGGTCACCGCCTCCTGGTCCCCCGTCAACGCCGAGGGCTGGGGCGTCACCTACGAGGTGCAGCTCGACGACGGCCAGCGGCAGACGACCAGCGGCACCTCGGCCACCTTCTACGTGGGCTCCGGCAGCTATGTGGCCAAGGTCCGCGCCGTCGTCGCCGGCAGCGGCAGCTCGGGGTGGACGACGTCGAACGCCGCCGGCCCGTGGAGCGCCCCGGGCAAGCCCTCGGTGCAGCAGGCCGCCGGCGGGGTCAGCGTGTCCTGGAGCTCGGCCGGCACGGGGGCGCGGGTCTCCTACACCGTCAACGTCCGGGGCGACACCTCGACCTCCATCGACGCGGGCACCAGCACCAGCGCCTTCGTCCCGCTGTCCCCCGGCAGCTACACGATCAGCATCACCGCCTCCCACGGCGGCAGCTCCGCGGAGTCGCCCTCCACGGACTTCAAGGTCACGGGCTCCCCGAACCCGCCGTCCTCACCGGTCATCGCGGCCAGCGGGGCCTCCGGCGCCCTCGACGTGGTCACGCCCGCCTACGCGAGCGCGGGAGGCGGCTGGTCCGCCGGCGAGCTCCGCGTGGAGTACTCCATCGACGGCGGCGCCAGCTGGACCGGGAGCACGCACTTCACCGGCCTGTGGAACGGCCGGGGCTATACCGTCAGCGCCCGCGTCGTCGCCCCCGACGGCTCGGTCTCCTCCTCGACGACCGGCAACACGGCCAGGCCCTACGGGCCGCCCGGGGCCCCGACGGTCTCCTGCGCGCCGTCCGGGACCTCCGTGCGCTGCACCTTCACGCCCGGGGACACCGGCGGGCAGGCGGTCACCTACGAGCAGGCGGACTCCTCCGACGGAGCCGGGGCCGGACCCGTCTCGGAGGGCTACGTCAAGGTGATCGATCCCGGCGCCGGGAGGTCGGCGACCTGGTGCGTGCGCGCCTCCAACGGCGCCGGCACCACCGCCTGGTCCTGCGACTCGGCGACCGCGAGCGGGGCGTCGAGGTCCTTCTACATCACCACGGACACGCCGGAGGCCCAGTGCTCCCAGCAGGACCTGGACGAGACGGGCTTCCGCCGCAACTTCTGCTGGAGGATCGTTGTGGACGTCTCGGGCTTCAGCCCGAACAGCTCCGTGTCGTGCAGCTACGACTACCGGGACCGCGCCGACGGCCAGATCAAGCGCTACACGGGCAGCGTCACCGTGGACTCCTCCGGCGGGGGCCGCAAGGTCTTCCCGCACCGCAGCGCGGTCCCCGATCTCCAGGTCACCTGCACCCAGCAGTAGACTCCGCACGCGCGTTCCCATCACGTCCCACAGATACCGCTTTCTAGGAGGCTCGTCCGCCCATGGCCCTCTCGCAGGAAAACGCGAAATGGTTCGCCGACACCTTCACGCGCATCGTCGACAATGTCGGCCAGGCCCTCCTGGGCAAGGAGGACGTGGTGCGCCTGGCGCTGACGACCATGCTCGCCGAGGGCCACCTCCTGCTGGAAGACGCCCCCGGAACGGGCAAGACCGCCCTGGCCCGCGCACTGGCCGCCACCGTCCAGGGCACCCACTCGCGCATCCAGTTCACCCCCGACCTGCTGCCCAGCGACATCACGGGCGTGACCATCTTCGACCAGAAGACCCATGAGTGGGAGTTCCACGCGGGCCCCGTCTTCGCCTCCGTCCTCCTGGCCGACGAGATCAACCGCGCCTCGCCCAAGACCCAGTCCGCCCTGCTGGAGGTCATGGAGGAGTCCACGGTCACCGTCGACGGCGAGCGGCACGAGACCGGCCGCCCCTTCATGGTCATCGCCACCCAGAACCCCATCGAGCAGGCCGGCACCTACCGCCTGCCCGAGGCCCAGCTGGACCGCTTCCTGGTCAAGACCACCATCGGCTATCCCGACCGCAAGGCCCTGACCCGGATCCTCGCCGGATCCGCCAGGCCTGACCGCTCCAAGTCCCTCAAGACCGTGATCACCGCCCCGGCGGTCGCCCAGATGGCCGACCTGGCGGCGGGCAACCACGTCGAGGACTCGGTCCTGGACTACATCGGCGCGCTCGTGGAGGCCACCCGGAGCTCCCCCGACACGCGCCTGGGCGTGTCCACCCGCGGCGCCATCGCCATGACGCGCGCCGCCCGCGTGTGGGCCGCCTCCCGCGGGCGCGCCTACGTCCTGCCCGACGACGTCAAGGAGCTCGCCGAGGTCGTCTGGGCCCACAGGCTGGTCATGGACCCCGACGCCGAGTTCTCCGGTGCCACCGCCCGCGGCGTCGTCACCCGCGCCCTGGAGGAGACGCCGGCGCCCACGACCCGCCTCTAGCCCCGGCCCCCGAGCCCCGCCAACATCCCGCCAACATCCCGCCAGCACCCGACAACCCGACAGCGCAGCAGCATGCCCACACCTCAGTCCACCTCGCCGCCACGGACGGGACGCAACCGCGCCCGTCCGCGCAGCACCGCGTCCGCGGCGTCCCCGGCGCCCGCGTGGCACGAGTCGATCCCGCTGCGCCGCATCATCGACGGCGTGTCCACCCCCGGCTGGGCGCTGAGCGTGGTGACCCCCACCGGCTGGGCGTGCCTGCTGCTCCTGGTCGCCACCGGCCTGGCAGCCCTCCGCCTGGGCTGGCAGGAGGCCTGGAGCGCGGCCGCGGTCCTCGCCGTCGTCGTGGGCACCTCCTGGCTGTGGCTCCTGCCGCGCGGCGCGCACCGGGTCTCCCACGAGCTGCTGGAGCCGCGGGTGACGGTCGGCGACGAGGCGATCATCCACCTGACGGTCCTCAACCCCACCGGCCGGCCGCTGCTGCCCGCCCGCATGGAGATGCCCGTGGGCCCGGGCACCGCCGTCTTCGCCGTGCCCACCCTGCGCTCCGCAGCCGTCCACGAGCGCGGCTTCGTGCTGCCGACCGCGCGGCGCGGCGTCGTCACCGTCGGCCCCGTGGTCTCGGTCTCGGCCGACCCGGTAGGGCTGCTGCGCCGCGAGCGCACCCGCACCCGGGCCCAGCTCGTCCACGTCCACCCGCGCACCGTCCGCGTGGGCTCCTCCCTGCACGGCCTCATGCGCGACGTCGAGGGGGCCGTCACCCAGGAGCTGTCCAGCTCCGACGTCTCCTTCCACGCCCTGCGCGACTACGTGCCCGGCGACGACCGCCGCAACGTCCACTGGCGCACCACCGCCCACACCGGGCGCCTCATGGTCCGCCAGTTCGAGGAGACTCACCGCTCCAGCCTCCTGGTCCTCCTGGACTGCCTCATCGACGACTACGAGGTGGAGGAGGACTTCGAGACGGCCGTGTCGGTGGCCTGCTCCCTGGGCCTGAACGCCATCCACGACGGCCGCGAGGTCGCGCTGGCGACCCAGGACGACGAGCTGTCCACCGCCACCGGGCTGCAGCTGCTCGACGCCTCCTGCCTGGTGACCGCGACGGCGGAGGCGGGCTGCGACGACCTGGCCCGCCAGGCCTCCGCCCGCCACCCCGAGGCCTCCGTCATCATCCTGGTCACCGGGCAGCGCTGCGAGAAGCAGACCCTGGCGCGCGTGCGCACCCTCACTCCCCTGGACGCGGTCGTCCTGGCGCTGCGCTGCGGCTCGCGGGCCATGGAGCGCCACTCCGTGGGCGGGCTGACCGCCTACGACCTGGACCGGGTCCAGGCCCTCCCCCGCATTATGAGGAGGGCCTCGTGAGCGCCCCGCGCCCCGGTCCCGGAGGCGGGGACGGTCGGGCCGGCCTGCGGGGCCTGCCGCCGTCGCGGTGGATCGACCTGGTGCTCGTCGTCGTCCTGGCCCTGGTCGCCGCCGTCCTGTTCGTGCCGCCCTTCGGCTCCCCCATCGGCGCACAGGCCGCGGCCTGCGGGATCGGGACCGGGGCGGTCGTGGCCCTGGTGTGCGCGGCTGCCCGACTGGGCCCCGCCCCCACGCTGGCCCTCGCCGCGCTGGCCCATGTGGGCCTGGCCCCGTGGATCCTGCCGGACGTCGGCAGCGGGTGGAAGGCGGTGCGCGCGGTCCTGGCCGCCACGGTCACCGTGTGGCGCGACGCCCTGACCCTGCCGGTGCCGCTGACCGCCTTCCCCACCATGACGGTGCTGCCGTGGCTGGCGGGACTGGCCACCGGCGTGCTCGCCACCCGGGCGGTCCTGTCGGGGCGCGTGATCAGCGCCGGCACGGCCGTCCTGGCCCAGGCGGGGGTGGCCATCGCCTGGGGCGTGCGCACCGCCCTGGCCCCGAGCGCCCTGGGGGCGGGCCTGATGGCGGGAGTGCTCCTGCTGTGGGCCATGACGGCGCAGCGCGGCCGGCGCGAGCGCGTCGCGGAGGTGCTGGAGACCAGGGACGCGGGCGTGGGCAGGGGCTCGCGGCTCGGGCTGGCGCGGGCCGTGGCGCTGCTGGCGGTCACCGCCGCGGTGGCGGCGCTGGCGATCCCGGCGGCCCCCCACAGCCGCACGGTGCTGCGCGACCTGTTCGAGCCGCCCCTGGACCTGACCGAGTACGCCACGCCGCTGTCCCTGGTGCGGACCCTGGAGACGGATATGGCCTCCACCCCCCTGATGACCGCCTCAGGCGCGGACGAGTCCACCCGCATCCGCCTGGCCGCCCTGGACTCCTACGACGGGCTGTCGGCCCGTATCAGCGCGTCCGCGACCGGTGCGGCCCGCTTTCAGCGCACCGGGCACGAGACCCCGCTGACCGCCGACGGCGCGATCAGCTCGGAGGACTCCCGCGAGGTGACCGTCGGCATCGCCGACTACAGCTTCCCGTGGGTGCCCACCGTCGCCGACACCCTCAGCCTGGAGGTCTCGGGGGCCCGCGCGGAGCAGGTCTCCCAGAGCCTGTACTACGACGTGTTCTCCACCACCGGCATCACCACCGCGTCCCTGAGCAGCGGCGACGTCCTGACCGAGCAGGTCAAGGACCCCCCGGTGGCCTCCGACGCGCAGCTGACCGAGGCCGGCATCGACAACGTCGCCCTGGGGCCGGTCGAGGACGTGCCCCCCTCCGTGCAGACCCTGGCCACGACGCTGGTCGGGACGACCTCCGAGCCGCTGGCCCAGATCCGCATGCTGCAGCAGGCGCTGCGCACCGGCTACTACTCCGACGGCACCAAGAGCCCCTCCCCGCCCGGGCACGGCGCCGCCCGCATCGCCTCCATGGTGGACGCCGGCTCGCTGGTCGGCGACGACGAGCAGTACTCGGTCCTCATGATGCTCATGTGCCGCTCACTGGGGATCCCGGCACGCGTGGTCATGGGCTTCAGGCCCACCATGGACGGCAACGCCGCCAACGTCACCGGCCAGGACGTCAGCGCCTGGGTGGAGGTCCCCTTCCGCTCGGTGGGATGGGTCACCATCGACGTGGTCCCCGACCGCGACCAGGTGCCGCAGCAGCAGACGACCGAGAAGGTCTCCAACCCCGAGCCGCAGGTGCTCCAGCCCCCGCTGCCCCTCCAGGACCCGGCCCACCTGCCGCCGTCCTACGAGGACGAGGACCGCGACAGCTCCAACGACGACGACGGCCGCGGCCTGGGCCGGATCGTGGCCATGGTCGCCGGCGGGCTGGGGGCCGTGCTGCTGCCGATCGCGACGATCCTGGCGGCCAAGGCCCTGCGCCGGCGCCGGCGCCGGCGCCGAGGCGGGGTCGAGGGGGTGCTCGGCGCATGGGACGAGGTCGTGGACCGGGCACGTGACTTCGGACGCAGGACGCCGCCACGGGCCACCCGCCGCGAGGCCGCCTTGTCGCTCGCGCCGGCCTTTCCGACCGCCGAGCTGACACGCTTCGCGGCAGCCGTTGACGGCCAGGTCTTCGGTAAGGGCATACCGACGTCGTACGCTGTGAGCACAATCTGGGCGTCGGCCGACGCCATGGTGCCCTCCATGGGCTCGGACCGCTCGCGGATGCGGCGCCTCGCCGCCCGCCTGTCGCCGCGCTCCCTGGGGCGCCCGCACCGGACCGGCCCCCGCGCAGCTCGACGACCCATCACTCGTTCAGGACCCAGGAGGAAGCGCTCGTGACCTCGACGCCGCCGTACAGCCAGGCCGCCGCTCCACCCGCCGCGGTGCGCAACCGCGTTATCGCCGGGGCGATCGACCTCATCGGCGGCGCGGCGCTGGTGGCGGGACTGGGGGTGCTCCTGAGCATGGCGATCCCCAAGACCCCGGTTGCGTGGCTCGTGGCGGCCGCGGCCGTCGTGGCGCCCCGCGAGTTGGTCCTCGCCCTGACCGGCTGGAGCCCCGGCGGCCGGCTCATGGGCGTGCGCCTGGTGAGTGCGGCCACCGGCGGAGCGCCGAGGACGCGCCTGTTCATCCACGCCGACCTGCTGTGCGTGACCCTGGGCCTGGGGGCGATCATGTTCATGAGCTCAGCGGCGTCCAGCCCGCGCGGGCAGGGCTGGCACGACCGCATGGCCGGAACCCTGGCCGTGAGCACCCGCTCAGGCTCCACCGCGGCGCCCAGGCGGCAGGCGGCCGGGCGGCAGGCGGCCGGACGACAGGACGTCGCGCAGCAGGCCCCCAAGCGGCAGGCCCCACGACGCCAGTCCATCAGGCACCAGACGCATACGGCCGCCCCTCCCCAGCACGCGATGGGGAAGGGCCCCGCACGCGAGCGCGCCCGCGTCTTCCCCGACAACGCGTTCTTCCTCAACCCCGACGGCTCCTCGACGGACATCGGCTCCACGGTCGACACAGCGAGCGCCGTGGTCCTGCCTCCGGCCTCCGACCGCGCCATTATCGACTCCGTGCCCTGGGCCGCCGTACCGACCCAGCTCGACATGCCGACCAGGGACGACTCGCCGCTCGTCCCTCAGGCCCCGGCGAGCCCCGCTCCCGCCGCCCAGGACGCGGCGGGCCCCCTCCCCGCCTCCCCGCTCCCGGCCGGCCCCAGCCCCATGACACCGGCCCCAACGGGATCGGAGCCCGCCACCCCGG
>ERZ772917.740-NODE-740-length-21766-cov-6.164249_pt1 | contig 21766 bp, 23 predicted proteins | sample MGYA00511187_ERZ772917 | MGnify/ENA primary metagenome ERZ772917 (study PRJEB29015, sample SAMEA2737925) | human oral metagenome | biome: human oral; feature: human-associated habitat; material: dental | place: China | collected 2012 ...
TATGCGCTAACGTAAGCCTGCTAAGACTGATTATTTTATCGGCTTTTGCCTTAAAGTTTTCGCTAAGCCCGTAAGCTCCGCCGATAAAAAACGACACGGCGCTTTTGTCCTTTAGCATCCCCGCAAATTCCATGCTATCAAGCTCCTGCCCGCGCTCATCCAGAGCCACGACGTAGCCGCTAAGGCGCGGCAGATAAATTTCATCATACGCCCTAAGGGCGAGCTCGCAAGACGCTGCTTGAGCGCGAGCGATACTGGCGTTAAAAAAGGTCTGCTCTCGCACCGCCGCAAATTTAGCCGCCATTTTTTTATAAGCGCTTATCTCGCTAGCAAACTCGTCCGTGCCCTTTTGAATGGAATTTACCGTTATCTGCACTACTCTTCGCTTCCCTCTTCGTGCAGAGATTTGTCTCCGCCGCTCTCGATCTGCACGGCGTTTTTGCTAAGCACGTTTATCATATCGCTTAGATACTGCCTCATCTCTCCGCGCGGTACGATCGCGTCAATGAGTCCGTGCTCGAGCAGAAATTCCGATCTTTGAAATCCCTCCGGCAGATCCGCACCGATGGTTTGCTTGATGACGCGCTGTCCGGCAAAGCCGATCAGAGCACCCGGCTCTGCGATAATAATATCTCCCAGCCACGCAAAGGACGCACTCACGCCGCCCATCGTAGGATCGGTAAGAACGGAGATGAAAGGAATTCTATGCTCGGATAAAATTTTAAGCGCGGCGGAGGTTTTACTCATCTGCATTAGCGAAAAGGTGCTCTCCTGCATCCTCGCGCCGCCGCTTGCGCTTACGATGATTAGCGGCTCGTTTTTATCCAGGCTGCGTTTTACGGCGCGCACGATCTTCTCTCCCTCCACGGAGCCCAGACTTCCGCCCATAAAACTGAAATCAAATACCACGAGCTGAATCTTTTGGCGACTTATGGCGCCCTCGCCCGCAATCACCGCGCTAAGCCTACCCGTTTTTTCTTTAGTCTCGGCAATACGCTTTTTGTAGGATTTTTTATCGACGAATTTTAGCGGATCGACGGGCTGCAAATTTTTATCGAACTCCACGAACGAACCCTCGTCGCAGATCAGATCGATGCGAGCTTGCGCATCAAAACGCAGATGGTAGTTGCACTTCGGGCAAACGCTATGGTTTTGCTCGACCTCTTTGTGATACATCAGCGCGCCGCATCCCGGGCACTTGATCCAGTGCGTAGGAGCATCGTTAGGCGCGGGCTGCGTTCTACGTATTTTTGAAAACAGATCTCCGAAATTCATATGATTTCCTTTAAATTCCATGAAATGTAACTTCTGATTATAACCTAAAATTCTTTATTTAAATTTATATGTGAATTTCGCTAAAATAGGAAAATGCAAGGATTTATATTAAAAACGACCAAAGTTAGGGACGAGGACTGCATCGTGGACGTGCTGAGCGAAAGCGCGCTCGTGCGTGCATATCGCTTTTACGGCGCGCGCCATTCAAACATCATCCAGGGCTATAAGATCGACTTCGAGCTCTCGCAAAATCCAAACTTCCTCCCTCGCCTTAGCGGCGTGATGCATCTGGGATACGCGTGGCTCGCAAGCCGCGAAAAACTGCTATTTTGGCAGCAATTTATGCGGCTTTTATACGCGCACCTAAAAGATGCCGAGCATCTGGATAAATTTTACTACGAGCTGCTCACAGAGGCCGCTGCGCGCTTCGGCAGACAAAATCCGCGCCGCATAATCGTGGAGAGCTATGTTAAAATTTTAGAATTTGAGGGGCGATTGCACGACGAGCCGTATTGTTTTTTATGCGACGAAGAAATTTTAGAAAATATCGCGTTGTGCCGCAGCTTTTTGCCTGCGCACGAGAGCTGCGCGCAAAGAGCGGGCTTTGCGCAGGATGAAATTTTAGAATTTTTACAAAGCAAAAAGACGCTAAATTTAAACGACGAGACGGTAGAGAGGCTCTATGATATAACGCTTGAGGGGCTTTGAGCGCGGCGCATTTGATGCGGACGTAAAATTTCAATGCTCGGGCGCTAAATTTAAAATTTCATAGAATTTCAAAATTTCATTAATGGACGGCTTTGTGTTTTATTCGCTTTGCTCGCGCAGAGCCAGCTAATCCCGCATTGTGCGGGATTTTGCATTAAATTTTAAGGGGACTAGCTAAAAAGCTTTTTCATCGCCTTGAAAAACATTGCGGTGAGCGGATTTGATCTGCCTGAAACCTTTGCGATCCAAGTTTCATAAGTCTCGCCCTTGCTTTTTAGAAAATCTATAAGCACCTTTTGGCTGGCCTCCATGCCGCCTCTATTTTCGGCGTCCAAAAGCATCTTGTAGATCGGCTCGACCGCCTCAACCGCGGAGCGCGGAGGAGCTTTACGAAATGCCGTGTATTCGGTGATCTGTCCGGTCGTAGGATCTTTTTTGGAGCTAAATTCCGTAATAACCCAATAAAAGCGCCCGTCTTTGGCTAAATTTTTTACCACCGCGGTAAAATCCTTGCCCTGCTGTATCGTATCCCACATAAGCTTAAACGCTATGCGCGGCATATCCGGGTGGCGGATGATGTTATGCGGCTTGCCTATGAGCTCCTCCTCGCTGTATCCGCAAATCATACAAAAATACGGATTTCCGAAGGTGATAATGCCCTTAGGATCGGTCCTGGAGACGATGTAGCGGTTCGGATCAAGTTTGATCTCTTGATTTAGAGGCGTCGGTCTTTGCATTTTTAATCCTTTTGCTTTAAAATTTTAAAAAAGGAGTATATTATAATTTTGTTTTTAAGAACATTAAATTTTTATTAAATTTAGCAAATTCTAAAATTTACGACAAATTTAAGTATAATCCCGAAATCCAAATTTCAAAAGGCGGCGCGTTGAAAAATCCCTTCCTATCGCTTAAATACCCAAATTTTAGAATTTATTGGATCGGGATGAACCTCTCGCTGATCGGATCGTGGATGCAGAGCATCGCGCTGCCGTGGCTAGTGTTAAGCATCACCGCAGACGCTTTTAAGGTCAGCCTCGTAGCCGCGGCGCAGTTTTTGCCGGCGCTGCTTTTCACGCCGTTTTCCGGCGTGCTACTGGATAAATTTGATCGCAAAAAGATCCTCCTGCTCGCTCAGATCGGCATGATGATCATCGCGAGTATTTTTTCGTTTATGGTTTTTTGCGAAATTTATTCGTTTGAAAAAATTTTATCTCTCGCCTTCGCTAACGGAATTTTTAGGAGTCTCGATTCGCCGAGCCGCCAATCGATGGTCAAAGACCTCGTAGGCGAGCCGCAAAGCATATCTAACGCAATCGCGCTAAATTCTATGTCCTTTAACGTCACTCGCATCGCGGGGCCCGCGCTTGCGGGGCTTGTGATGGCGCTGTGGGGCGTAGGATTTTGCTTTTTATTCAACGCGATCAGTTTTTTGGGCATCATCATTTCGCTCTTTTTCGTTAAAATTTCGCCTTCAAGCTTAAACGCAGCAGCCGCAAAACATGGCGTTTTATCATCTATCAAGGCGGGCATTTCATACATTTCGCACAAACGCACGCTAAGCAAGCTGATGCTAACGGTGCTCGTGATCTCTACCCTCGTGCCGAATTACAACGTAACGATCTCCGCTCTCGTTAAGCTTAGCCTCGGCGCGGACGAACGCAGTTTCGGATATTTGATGTCGGCTCTGGGCGCGGGGGCTTTTTTCGGCGCGCTTTTCGTGGCGGTTTTCGGCAGGCTTAGCGTCCGCAGGATCTATCTTTGCGCAAGCCTGCTCGGGCTAAGCTTGGCTCTCATCGGCGCGGTAAGCTCCTTTATATGGGCGAGCGCGTGGCTTGCGGCGACGGGTTTTTTATTCGTCGCGACAAATTCGAGTATCAACTCAGCCGTGCAGATGCACGTAAGCAACGAATTCCGCGGCAGAGTGATGAGCATCTACGCGCTGTTTTTCATCGGCAGCACCCCTTTTGGCGCGCTATTTTCGGGCTTTTTGGTTAATTGCTTCGGCGCACGAGCGACTCTTGCGATCTGCGGCGCGGCAAGCATCTCGGCGCTGCTTTGCATATTTTATAAATTTAAAAAGGCTCACAGCCCGCTGCGTTAAATTTAGACGCTTCAAATTTAACTCCCAATCGCTAAAACGCTAGTTAAAATTTTAAGCCGCAGGGGCTTTTGCGTAAATTTCTCCCGCTTCGTCCATTATCAAAATTAACCTTATTTTTACGATGGGATTTTAGAATTTCGACCAAAATTCAAAGGTAAGGAGTTTTTATGAATAGACGAAATTTCTTAAAAAGTACCGCCGCAATCGGCACGCTAGCGACGTTAAATCTAAATTTAAACGCTAGCGCGGTTACAGGCGGGACGGAAAAGAAAGTCGCCAGCGTCTGCGAGATGTGCTCTTCGCGCTGTCCTATCGAGGTGACCGTCAAAGACGGCCGCGGCGCTTTAATCGAGGGCAACCACAGGTTTTCGAACAAAACCTCCGTCTGCGCTCGCGGCGGAGCGGGCATCAATCAGCTCTACGACGATCAAAGGCTCATTAAGCCACTCATTCGCGTAGGCGAGCGCGGCGAGGGCAAATTTAGAGAGGCGAGCTGGGACGAGGCGCTTAAAATTTGCGCGCAGAGGTTGGGCGAGATTTCGCAAAAATACGGCCCGCAAAGCGTAGTTTTTACCTCTAAAACGGGCGAACACCACACCCAGATGATGAATTTCGCCTGTGCATACGGCAGTCCGAACATCTACTCGCACTGGTCCTGTTGCCCTGTCACCTACAATATCGCCGTGCCGCACACCTTCGGCGCTAACATGCAAAGAGACTACGGCGATGCAAAATATATCGTAAATTTCGGCCATAATCTCTTTGAGGGCATCGACATCTCAAAAACCAAAAAGCTCGCAAAAGCCGCGAGCAGAGAGGACGTAAAGCTTTTGGTGCTCGATCCGCGCTTCAGTACCGTAGCTTCCAAGGCAGACGAGTGGCTACCGATAAAACCGGGAACCGACGCGGCGTTTTTGATGGCGCTGATTCACGTCTGGCTGCGCGATAACAAATACGACAAAAAATTTATCGAACAATACGCCGTGGGGCTAGAGGAGCTAAGGCAGTCCGTGAAGGATACGACGCCGCTTTGGCAGGAGGCTATCACGGGCATCAAAGCGGACAAGGTAGAGCGCATCGCAAATGAAATTTACGCCGCGGCTCCCGCGGTCGTAATCGACTGGGGTCATAAAACCACGACCGCTAAAGCCGAATATATCCGCACGCGCGCCATCGCGATCGCAAACGCGCTGATGGGGAACGTCGAGAAAAAGGGCGGAATTTACTTCTCTAAAGATTCCAAAACCTTCAACGCGCTTTGCAAAGAGGATCTATTCCCTACCATCTCGAACCCGGATAAAAATTTTAAAATTCCAAAGACCGCGCGCATCGACGGCTGCGGCGAAGAAGGCAGCGAAAATTTCTTCGTGCCGCGCAAACACGGCGTTTTGATGCAGATCGCGCCTACGATTTTAAGCGAAAAGCCTTACCCTGTAAAAGGCTGGGTCAGCACGCGCTTTAACCACCTCATCAACGTTGCGGGCGTGGATAAGAGCGTAGAGGCGATCAAAAAGCTGGACTTCGTGCTCGCAATCGACGTATATATGAGCGACTTCGCGTGCTTAGCCGACGTGATCTTGCCCGAATCCACGTATTTGGAGCGCGACGAGTCGATTCAAAACAAAGGCGGCACCGCGCCTGGATTTGTGATGCGAAACAAAGCCGTTGAGCCGGTGGGCGATACGAAGTGCGGCTATGAAATTTTTAGAGAACTTGCGAGAGTGATGAAGATCGATCAGGACTACACTTGGAACAACATCGACGAATACCGCATGCAGCAAGCCAAAGGTAACGCCGAGCTGATCGCAAATTTAATCAAGAACGGCTACGTAAGCTACAAAGTGCCGAAGCTGTACTACCGAGAGCCGAAGCTCGTGGCTAAATTTATCGATAAATATCCTGTTGCGGCGGAGTTCGTGGACGAAAACGGCGAGATGAGCTCGCAGATGAAATTTAAAACCCCGAGCGGCAAGATCGAGCTTTTCGCGCCGAAAGTGGAGGAGCTTTTCGCGGGATACGGCTGTTTAAACACCGAGGGTATGGACGTATTCGGCGGGCACAAATACTGCCTAATGACCGGCAAGACCGCGCTTCACACCAACGGACACACTCAAAATGTCAAAATTTTAAACGATATGATGAGCGAATCGCCGGTTTGGATCAGCCCAGCTTCTGCAAAAGCGGAGGGGCTAAAGACGGGCGATATCGTGAGGCTTAAAAATAAATTCGGCGAGCAAAAGGCTAAAATTTTCGTCACGCAAGGCATCAGGGACGATTGCCTATTTTTATACCACGGCTTTGGGCACGTAAGCCCCGGGCTAAAGCGCACGAACGGCGTAGGCACCAACCAAAGCGTCCTTCTCGATCCGGCTGCGGGTCCTGTGGTAAGCACGATGGTAACCAACGTCGGCGTCGATATAGTTAAAATTTGAAAGGGGCGGTTATGAAAAAACTCATAATGATTCACGACGAAAATTTATGTATAGGTTGCCAAGCCTGTTCGGTTGCATGCAGGAACGAAAACGGCGTACCGAGCGGCGTTTATAGGCTGCAAGTGCACGGCAAAACAAGCGGCGTTTTTCCAAATTTAAAGCTCGATTATTCGCGCGCCAGCTGCGTTATGTGCGAGGATAGCCCCTGCGTGGACGTCTGCCCTACGGGAGCGAGCTTTAAAACCAAAGACGGCGTAACGCTCATAGACGAGAGGCTTTGCGTCAGCTGCAAATACTGCATCCTGGCCTGTCCTTACGACGCTAGATTTGTCGATCCTATCACGCACGCTATCGGCAAATGCACCTTTTGCTACACGAACCGCACGAGCAAAGGCTTGCAGCCTGCTTGCGTAAGCGTGTGTCCGACCGACGCTTTGGTTTTTGGCGACGTAAACGACGCGAGCTCTGGGGTAAACAAGCTGCTAGCCAAAACGAGCGTAGAATATCCAAAAGCGTATCTAAACACCAAACCGCGCCTAGCGAATATCAAAAACAAAAAAGGAGGACGCTATGAATAATATGTGGGGCGATATGAGCCAATACTCTGAAATTTACTGGCCTTGGCCGATTGCGATCTATCTATTTTTGGCGGGTCTTAGCGCGGGAGCGACGATGGTGGCGCTTTTAGTCAAATGGAACCGCCACGAAAGCGAGCAAAATTCTATCTGGGACGCGATGATTAGGGCGGGAGCGATCACGGCGCCGCTTACGATCTGCGCGGGGCTTTTGCTTTTGATCTTCGATCTGGGCAAGCCTCTTACCTTCTATCTTTTGCTGATCAAATTTAACTTCGGCTCGGTGATGAGCCTCGGCGTGGCGGCGCTTTTAATCTACGTGCCGCTTAGCTTCGTATTTGCGCTATGCGTCTTCGGCGAGGAAATTTGCAAATTTAAACTACTTGCGTTTCTGCGACCTATCGTAAATTTACTAAGCTCGTTTGCCAAAGCTTCCAAAGCTTTCGAGCGGGTTTTATTTATCCTTGCTCTTTGCGTGGGCGCATACACGGGCTTTTTATTAAGCGCAGTGATGAAAATTCCGCTTTGGAATACTCCGGTACTGCCGATTTTATTTTTGCTATCGGGCTTTTCCAGCGGCATCGCGGCGAGCATTTTAGTTAGACTTCTGTTTTTTAAAGGCTCGTTAAACAAAGATAGCATAAAATACCTTTTGGTGCTTGATCTGCGCGCGATACTCTTTGAGATTCCGCTTTTGTTCATTCTATTTGTCGGGATGTATTTCGAGGGCGGCACGAGCGCGCTTGCGGCACAGCAGGCTTTGACGCACGAGGTTTACGGTAAAATTTTCTGGATCGGCGTTTTAGGCACGGGGCTCATCGCTCCGATCATCATCGCCTTTACGGCGCTGAAAAACCACGCCTACAAGCCTGCGTTTATAGTTTTAAATTCTTTCGTCGTGCTTTGCGGCGTCATTCTGCTTCGCTACTACATCGTATATGCGGGGCAAATTTGCACGGGAGCGTAGTCTCGCTCCCGATTTAGGGAACGGGTTTGAAAATTTTACTTTTAGAAGACGATTTTGAATACAGAAGCAGCGTAAGCGAGTATCTACAGGAGCTTGGCTACGAGGTGGACGAATGCGAAAGCGGCGACGCAGCCTGCGATAAGATCGCCGCGAATGCATACCACTTGCTGATTTTAGACATCAAAGTGCCGGAGGTTTCGGGAGAAGAGGTGCTTAGATACGCGCGAAACCTCGGTCTTAGCACTCCCGTAATGATGATGACCTCGCTCGGCGACATCGACGATTTAAGCCAGTGCTACGAACTAGGCTGCAACGAATATCTAAAAAAGCCCTTCCACCTAGCCGAGCTTAAATTTAGAGTAAGCGAGCTGATGCGAAAGTATTTCGGCGACGAAAAGGGCGCCGTCAAGATCGCGGGCAAATTTTATTACTTCGCAAATTTAAAAATTTTAAAACGCGCGGACGAAGAGATATCGCTAAGCGCCAAAGAGATCAAAATCATAGAATTTCTACTCGCCAATATCAAAAGATTCGTAAGCGTAGATGAACTCATCGCCGACGTATGGGACGGCGAAGCGGGCAGCGTCGATGTGCGCGTGCATATCAGCAACCTCCGCTCCAAAACGAGCAACGATTTCATCCTCTCCAGCCGCGGACTCGGATATAAGATCAATGCTTAAAGGGTTTAAATTTACGCTTTTTAGCGCGATTTTCATCATCGGCGCCTTTATAAGCGAGAGCCTTTATATAATCTATTTAAACTCCAAAATCGAGGAGAGCGCCGACGTCGCCGAGCTGATACAAAAAAGCGGCGAAGCCCTAGCCGGCGCGGATCTGAATCTAAAAGACGAGCTCATCTACGACTACGCGATCCTAAACGCAAACGGCGAAATTTTAAGATCAAACCTGAGCGTCCAACCGCCCGATTTTGCGTTTATCACGCTGAAATTTGGCGGACGGGTATTTTTTAAGCGCCACTTTCTGCATGAGGGCAAGCTGCATTTTTTCGTCATCTCAAAAAAGATAAGCTACGCAAAGATAGAATTTATCGCGATCTCTACGATCTTTATCACGATTTTCGTAGCGCTCATCATCGCGCTGTTTAACTACAAAATCATAAAAAATTTCTACGCGCAGCAAAGCAACCTCATCAAGGCGTTTTTCAACGACGCGATGCACGAGCTAAAGACCCCTCTGGGCGTCGCGCTCATCAACACCGAGATGCTAGGCCTACGCGACAAACACACGGCGCGAATAAAATCCGCACTCAAGCAGATGGTAATTACTTACGAGGACGTGGAGTACTTTATCAAAAGCGGCAAGATGAGCTTAAAAAGCCGCCGCATCGATATGAGCGAGTTTTTGGGCGCTAGGATAAATTTCATCTATCTGGTCGCAAAAAGCAAAAACATAAGCCTGCAATCGCGAATAGCGCCAGATGTGAGCGTCTTTATGGACGAAACCTCGCTGATGCGCCTCATCGACAACACGCTAAGCAACGCCATAAAATACTCGCGCCCCGGCGGCAAGATCATCATCGGGCTGGAAAAAGGGGTGAGCATAGCGGTCTTTAGAGTGCAGGACTTCGGCATCGGCATAAAGGATACGAGCGCGATCTGGGAGAGATACTCGCGCGAAAACGCGGCTCTTGGCGGATTCGGTCTGGGGCTAAACATAATCGATAAAATTTGCAAGCGCTACGGAATCGCAAAAAGCGTCAGCTCGAAGCTTGGCGAGGGCAGCACCTTTTGCTACAAAATCCCGCTGTTTAAGCAGAAACTTTTGGATTAAAACGGCACGTTAAATTTGGGCGCAAATTTTAAAATTTTAAAAGTAAAATTTGCGCGACTATCGGGCTTTTTAAAATTTTGTTTTAACTTGGCTTTTCAACCGCCTGTAAGTTCCCTGCCTTCCAGGTATTCTTTTTCTACATCGTATTTTACGTCGCCGCAATTATCAAAATAATACTCGGGCGAATTAGTGGGTTTTTCATAGTATGTTTTTAAATTATATTCAGTCGGAATTTTATGAAATAGCAAAATAGACTTGGATTGTAAAAAGTTGTCTCTAATTATGAAATTTTTATCTAGCATAAGAAATACGCTATCCTCAAAGCACAAAATCAAAGGCTTCGTAAAACCGACTATTTTATCGACAGTATCAACTTTCAAATATTGTTTCGGATCCGTTTTAGTCGCCTTTAGTTCTGTAATATAGAAATCCTCAATAGTTTTTACTTTATTGCTGCTGTTTTTTAAAATTTCAAGATAATTCTCAAAGTTCAAGTCTTGCATTTCATAATAATCAGTGGAATACTTATGTTTTATATCATCGTTCTCTCTATAACTCGCTATCTTTTTTAATACGATAATTTCTTTATCTAAAAATTCTCCGACGGCGCGCCTATACAACTCCTCTTTAGGCAAAATTCTATTCTCTTTTAGGCAGTATCCTTGCTTGTATTTGTTGTACAGGGAGAGAAACCACAACAAAGCCTTTTGAAGTGGAATAATCGGGCACGATGCGGATAAAAGCTGCGCAGAGTATCGCCGCCAGAAGTAGTGTGCCAACTATCGCTTTAAATTTAACGGATTTATAAAATTTCATACCGACGCTCCTTTTAAAATTTAAAATTCCAGTTGTTTGCTCAGCTTTTCAGCCGCCTTTAGCCTCTCTACTGCCTAAATAATATTCTTCTAATGGATAATTTAGATTTCCGCAGTTGTCCAGCTCAAAACCCTGTTTTATATCAAACGACGCCTTGTTTCTCTTCTGGTAATATTCCTTGATCTTTTCAGAAAAATTCATTCTATCAAATAGGTATTCGGAATGATTGCGTTGTATATAATTTTTATAAATTAAAACAAACTTATCTAACAATATATGAATATTTGGTCCTTTGTAAGCGCCGTCTAGAATAATTATCGGTCTATCAAACCCGGCACTCATATCATTTAAATTTATCTTTATATATTTCTTTGGGTCGGTTTTTTTAGCCTTTAATTTATTCATAAAAATTTCCTCAAACGTCTCATTATTATCATGATGCTTTTTTAATACTTCAAACCAATTAGATAAATTTATGTTCTCTAGTTCATAGTATGCAATTTCATATGAGCTACGCCAAGAACTACCATAGGCATAGGTCCTATAATCATTGATCATTTGTTCTAGTTTTAACTCATAATCCAAATACTGCCCTATCGCTCTTTTATACAGCTCCTCTCTCGGTAAAATTCTGTTTTCTTTGAGGCAATAGCCTTGCTTGTATTTGTTGTAGTCGGAAGTAGAAACGACGGCGAAGCCTCGTGAAGTGGAATAATCGGGGATGATGCGGATGAATGCGGCGCAGAGTATTATTATAAGAAGCAGCGTGCCAGCCAGGGCTTTAAATTTAATAGATTTATAAAATTTCATACCGACGCTCCTTTTAAAATTTAAAATTTCAGTTGTTTACTCAGCTTTTCAGCCACCTTTAAACATACTTTCTCTTACCAAGCGATCCGCTATTTCCTCGATATTGCTTTCATAAACTTCAAAATCGCTATTGCCGCATGTGTCGATTTTTAAATAATACTTCTTCTCGCGTGAGCCGTTTTCTATAGTCTCGTCATAATGTTGCTTCGCTTCAGATAAATCTTTTATAGTGTCTCCCACATATATTTTAACCACGACATCTCTAAATTTAAAATTATCATACAATATAAAGCTTTTATCGAAGTATAAAATATACTCGCGCAAACCGCCGTATTCTACTATAGGCTCCTCAAAACCGGCTGATCTATTGTTTAAATTTATCTTTAATCTTGCTGAGATATTTACGGGCTTCATTTGAAATTTCTCGACAAAGATATTTCTATATGGCCAAGCGGCTTGATTTTTACGTTTTTGTATCTCATATTCTTTAGATAGAACTTCCAGCCAATCATTGTTATTAAATTTATCCGTTTCGTAAAAACCTACTTTAACGGCAAATTCTCTATTGCCGTAGTTGCAAGTCTCACTGCCATATACATAATAGCATTTGTCAGTAACGAGGGTTTGAAACAGCATGCGCCTCTTTAAAAGATCTAAAATTCCGCGCTTAAATCGCTCCTCTTTGGGCAAAATTCTGTTTTCTTTGAGGCAATAGCCCTGCTTGTATTTGTTGTAGCCAAAGATTGAAACTACGGCGAATCTTCGCGAAGTGGAGTAATCGGGCACGATGCGGATAAATGCGGCGCAGAGTATTATCATAAGAAGCAGCGCGCCAGATAGCGCTTTAAATTTAACGGATTTATAAAATTTCATACCGACGCTCCTTTTAAAATTTAAAATTTCAGCACAAATTGCCGCGATCATGCGATTAAATTTAAAACGCTCGCTCGCCGCGCCGCCGCCGCCGCTACGAAACAAACAAGCGATAGGCGCCTAAATTTAAATCCCGCCGCTAGCCTTCGCGGTACAAAATTATATAGCCCAGCTTCGTGCCGTTTTCGTCCGAAAATGCCCGCACGTAAAAATAATGTCCGTCCTTTTTGATAAAGCTCTGCGCCCCAAAATCAAGCGTCGCCAAAATCGACAAAACGTCGTAATCCGGCGCGCTATTTACGACGATAAAGTCCTTGATAACGCCTATTTTATCGTAGAAGCAGTCGGTCTCAAACCTCTTATCTACGAGGATAAAAATATCGTTTCCCATACGGTTGATCTGCGCGATGACGTGCTCGAAATCGAGCATTATCTCGGCGCTTCCGATAAATTTACCGTCGCTAAAAACAGGCGAAATTCCACGCATAAAAACCCCACATCGCCCCATCTCCACAAGCGCCTTTGGAAGCAGGCTTTGGCGGATCTGCAAAAGCGAATGGCGAAAAGAGCTCAGATCGTCGTTGTAAAATTCGTCGCTCCAGCTTCTGGCCAGACTTCTGATGTTTTGCGTGTGAAAATGTATCTTCACGCCCGTGTAAAAGGGCACCGCGCTTAAGATGTCTTTGTATTTTTTCGTCACGTCCATGCACTCGCCGTGTTTGCCGCTCTCGAAACAGCGCACCACATCGCTGTTCTGCGATAAAATCAGCGAGATCGCAAAGGCGTTTAGCTTCTCTTCGTCCACGATCTTTTCAAAAAGACTCGCGCTAAAATCGAACTGCTGCTTGATTTTTATCTCGTTTTCCTCGCTTTTAAAGCGCAGATAAAACGCAAAGGTGGCGACGCAGCAAGCAAGCGCGAAAAGGCTTAGGTATTTTTTGGAGCGCGCGCCTATCATCTGAATTCCATCTTTAAATTTGCCGCCAGAACTTCTGCGAATTGGCTAAATTCCGGCAGATCGAGTTTGCCGTTTCGCATCTTTTTTCCCCAGACGGACTCCGGGAAAAAGCTGTCGTTTTTAAAGCGCGCTTGGACGTGAAAATGCACGCGCGGCACGTAGTTGGCGAAGCTTGCGATGTTGATCTTATCGGGCGCGTAAAACTCCCGCAGGCTCTTTTCGCACTGAAGCACGGCGCGCCACAGATGCGCCAGCGTCGCCTCGTCGCAGTCGCTAAGCTCTTTAAATTTCGCCTTCGTAAAGACCTTCACCCACGGCACTTCGTGCTCCTCGCGCTCCACGTAAATCATCTCATCTTCGTAAATCATCGCTTCTCCTTGAAAAGGGAATTTTAATGCAAAGCCCATTAAAAAGGGTTAAATTTAAAGCGAGCTTCGCTTAAAATTTTAGAGCCGAGCTTTAAAATTTCGGCATCTACGTGATCTTAAAGGGCGCCGTAAAGCCCTGCGCAAAGCCCATAAATTTTTCAAATTCCTCCGCGCTAAGCTCTGCGCTAAACTCCGCTCCCGCAGCGCCGAAGCTCGCTTCATAAACAAAACCCGATTTTTTTAAAAAATGTTCAAATTTAGCCACCGCCGCAAACGGCACGAAAAAGGCGCAGCGCCTTTTAAGCGAAAAATCGGTTAAAGCGCCGCTGCTTGCGGCGGTCTCGATAGCAAGATTCGCGCTACTAGCGTATGCCCGCACGAGCCCGCCCGTACCTAGCTTGATACCGCCGAAGTAGCGCACCACGAGCACCGCGGCGTTAATTAGCTCGGCGCCGCGAAGCGCGTTTAGGCACGGCGCGCCCGCGGTTGATTTGGGTTCGCCGTCGTCGCTCGAGTTTTCTACGATCTGCCCGGGCTCGTTCAGCGCGCGATACGCCCAGACGATATGGCGCGCCTTTGGGTGTTGCTGCCGCAGCCGCGCACGCAGCGCCTCAAAGCTCGCTAGCGGCGCGAGATAGGCGATGAAGCTTGATTTTTTGATCTCCTGCGCGGCGCTGATCTCTTTTTCAATCGTTTTCAAGGCTTTCCTTTGCGGAATTTTATCTTTTTTGCATTATAATAAAAGTTCAAAAAAAGATCAAAGGAGCTTCATGATCCAGACTTGTTTATTTCCCGCGGCGGGCTACGGCACGCGCTTTTTGCCCGCGACCAAATCGCTACCAAAAGAGATGCTTCCGATCCTCACCAAGCCGCTCATTCACTACGGCGTGGACGAGGCGCTGGAGGCGGGCATGGACAATATGGCCTTCGTCACGGGTCGCGGTAAACGCGCGCTGGAGGATTATTTCGACCGCAGTTACGAGCTGGAGGATCAAATTTCAGGCAGCAGCAAAGAATATCTGCTCGACGAGATCAGGGCTCTTATGAAGCGCTGCACCTTCTCTTTTACGCGCCAAGAGCAGATGAAAGGGCTCGGTAACGCGATTTATACGGGTAAAATTTTAATCCGCGACGAGCCTTTCGGCGTGGTGCTCGCAGACGATCTGTGCGTGAACGAAAACGGCGAGGGCGTGCTTGCGCAGATGGTTAAAATTTACGAAAAATACCGTTGCAGCGTCGTTGCAGTGATGGAAGTGCCGCCGCAGGACGTAAACAAATACGGTATCGTCGCTGGCAAAAGCATCAGCGACGATCTGATAATGGTCTCGGATATGATAGAAAAACCGGAACCCGACGAAGCTCCGTCAAATTTAGCCATCATCGGGCGCTACATCCTAACGCCTAATATTTTTGATCTCATCGAGCAGACGGCGCCCGGTAAAAACGGCGAGGTGCAGATCACCGACGCGCTTTTGAAGCAGGCTCAAAACGGCGTGGTGATCGCGTATAAATTTAAAGGCGCTCGCTTCGACTGCGGCTCGGTGAAAGGCTACGTGGACGCGATCAAATATTTCTACGAGCGAGAATTTAGCGATGGTAAAAAATGAGCTGTTTTTCCCTCCGGCAAAAGACGGCGCGCTAGAGGAGGTAGCGGCAAAGATCCGCGCCGAATATGAAAGCGGCGAGATAGGCTACTACCGCCTGCCGCAGCAAGGCGCGGGCGTAATAGCGCAGGCGAAGGAATTTTTTAGCGCGCGAAGCTACGATGCGATCGTGCTTTTGGGCATCGGCGGCTCCAGCGTGGGCGCACGGGCGCTTTATGAGATGCTAGCGGGCAAAATCCGCAAAGATCTGCGCTTTGAAATTTTGGATAATCTCGACGGGCGCAGCGTAAACCGCGCGCTAGCGGGGCTAAATTTTGCTCGCACGATCTTCATCGTATCGTCCAAATCGGGCGGCACGATCGAGACGATCTCGCTTTTTAAGGTAGTTTTGGACCGCTTCGGCGTGCGCGATCTAAAAAGCTTAGCGCGCAATTTCATCTTCATCACCGACGCAGGCTCGCCGCTGGATATCTTCGCGCGCGAGCACGGCGCTAGCGTCCTAAATACACCTCGCAACGTCGGCGGCCGCTTTAGCGTGCTAAGCGCGATGGGGCTCCTACCAGCGGTAGGGCTGGGGCTCGATGCGGATGCGCTGCTGAGCGGCGCGGAGGAAGCCAAAAAGGCGTATCTGGATGAAATTTTATCCGCAAACGGCGATGCGGCGCAGAATAAAATTTTACAAAAGGCCCACCACTACGCCACGCACAGAAGCGCGAAAATCAACGTCCTTTTTAGCTACTGCGACGCGCTGCGCGGCTTCGGCGAGTGGTATGTGCAGCTCTGGGCGGAAAGCCTGGGCAAAAAGATCGGCTTTAGCCGCGAGGGGCTCACTCCTATCGGGCTTTCGGGCTCGCGCGATCAGCACAGCTTCCTTCAGCTCATCATGGACGGCATCAAGGACAAAACCGTAACCTTTCTAAAGATCGCAGACACTGGGCTTTCGGACGCCGTGCCGCAGCTCAGCCTAGAGCCACTTCAGAGCTGCGACTTCGTAAACGGCATGCGACTGAGCGAAGTGCTAGGCTGCCAATGCGACGCTACGCTGCAAGCGATCAGTAACGAAGGTATCAGCGTCGATCTCATCGAGGTTTCGCGGCTGTGCGAACAGAGCGCGGGATTTTTGTTTTACTACTTCGAGCTGCTAACCAGCGCCACCGGAGCGATCTTAGGCGTCAATACCTACGATCAGCCGGGCGTCGAAGCGGGCAAGATAATCTTAAAATCGATGATTTTAAAATCGAGGGGTTAAATTTCAGTTTTATTTTGCGGGGTCGTGAAATTTCACCGCGTTCGATTTTGTTTAGGCTAAATTTTAGAATTTTAAAATTTACGCCACGGAATTTTGATTTCGCGCTACGAGCGTTTAGAATTTTGTCGCGAAATTTCACGGCAGAATTCCAAGATTGCACCGCGAGGCGTAAAAATTTTGCGACTTGCGGGCGCACAAGGAGATGAAATGAAAATCAAAGGGATCGATCACTTCGTCCTAGTTACGGAGGATCTGCAAAAATGCGTGGAATTTTACGAAGGGATTTTGGGCTTAGAGCATGTTTGCGAGGGCGGTAAACACAGCCTGCGTTTCGGCTCTTCAAAGATCAATATCCACACCCGCGCGGGCGAGTTTAGCCCGTTTGCGGCGCGTCCTATCGTGGGCTCGGCGGACTTTTGCCTCATCTGCGAAGATCAAAGCGCGCAGCAGCTCAAAATGGAGCTTGAAAGCAAAGGGGCGCAAATAGAGCTCGGCGTCGTGCCCCGCACGGGCGCGCGTGGAGCTATGCAAAGCATCTATTTGCGCGATCCTGACGGCAATCTCGTAGAGCTCGGCGTATATGAAAAATAGCGAAGATTAGCGCGTAAATTTGAGGGCAAAATTCCAAGCGGAGCTTTAAAATTTAAATTTTCTAAATTTTACCTTTTTGCTAAATACCGACAAGGTGCGCGGGACGCTATCCAAATCTATATGCGTTTTGCGCATAAAATACTCTTTTAATTCCAGATACTCTTTTTCGCTATAAATCAAAACATTTATAATTCTAAGATCGTCCGTTTCGCCGTATATCACAAGCCGGTCATAGACGCCTAAGCATCTGAAACTGCCATTTTTAAGATGCATCAATATACCCGCTCCGAATAGGCTAATTGCTATCATCGAAATTAGCGCGATCATCGCATGCATTCCGCGCATAACGTATGCGCCCAAAGGCCAAAGCGACAAAAACAGCATTTCGGGTATGCTTATCCTCTGCTGCCGGTCCCAGCGCGGATCAAAACTAATCGCAACGGCGCCGATTTGTTCAAGCTTCAAAGATTTATAAGCTTTATCTTCTTTGTAATATTTATATCCGAATCGTTAAATACGAAATAGACGCCCTTTTGTTGCTTTCGCCTGGTAAAAAACATTACCAAAGCGAAAGGGAGTAGTCTAAAATTTTTGGGCTCAATGGGGTTTACTACGGTAACGACCGAGATGAAGAATAAGCATCCTATAAGCGTAGCAATCGTGGAATATTTCATAGTCGTAAAAAGCATAGTCTTTTATGATTAGGATCTTTGTCGTAGTCTCTGGCTTTATAATTTTGCTGCAAAGAGCCGTTGTCATCCGATATAAAATTTTGCGGCTCTGCGTTATTTTCATAGGCAGAATTCTGATCCGCTTCGGCTTCTAAATTTAAAGCGTCAGGATCGGAATTTTTGGTTTCAGAATTTGAAGCTTCGGAATTTGAAGATTTATAATTCAAGAATTTAGAATTTGAGACTTCGGAATTCGGGGATTCAAAATTCAGGAATTCAGAATTCGAAACTTCAAAATTAGAGACTTCGGAATTTTTGGTTTCAGAATTTGAGATTTTAAAATTTTTTCCGTTAAAATTTTGTTCCAAGCCCAGCTTCGGCTCTTGATGCCGCTTTTGTAGTAGCCTTTTTAATTCCTCAAGCCTGCCTTGATCCATTTTTGCTGCCTTTAAATTTTGGACGCGCCATTTTATACCCTCGCCGCTTAAAGCTCAGTAAATTTTACCGCGCGTCCGTCGCGCGCAGGCAAGCCCGACGAACCGAAACGATGCCGACGGATCAGGCGCCGCGAAACCGCCTTTTTGTACAAAGCTTTAAGCTGATCTGCGGGCCAAATTTCATCTCAAATCGCACAACCGCCTTCTGTGCCGGCGCTTGTCGCGTGAGATCACGCCCGAATAAGCATCATATCCGCCGCGGGCTGCACCGAGGCTTCGACGCCGTGCGGAAAAAAAGGCTCGGACGACAAAAGCCGCGCCTAGCCGTACAAATTTAGCGCGAGCTCGGCCGCTCAAGGCACTTGCAAATTTTATCTATACTTTAGCGTCTGTTTGCAAGCTCGCACAGTCCTTGCGCAGTGCGCCGAAATGGGGTGTCGCCCAATCCGATACAAAATCTAAAACGCGCCAAATCCGGACGATCTAGGCCTTAAAAATGCACCTTAAATTTCGCCCAAAAGCTTCTGCCCGGTTCATAAAGCCTCGTGCCGTTCGGGATAGTCTCGTAGCCTGCGATACCGCCGCCGTAGCCGCCTTTTGAGTTATGATAAGCATATTTGGCGTCGTTTAGGTTTTCCGCCGCTAGCAAAAATTGATAATTTTTATATTTGTAGCCCGCGCTTAGTCCCAGCGTCCAAAAGCTATCGCTCTTGCCAAGGTCCATACCGCCCACGTCGCCGTAGCCTTTTTGCGCGCGGTTTTGCGACGCGTTAGCGTAGAAGTCGGCTTTGACGAACCAGTCGGGCTTTTCTAAACCGGCGCTTAGTTTAAACGCTAGAGGTGAAACCTTAGGCAGCGCGTCGCCGTCTTTTAGGCCGCCCGCGTTTTTAGTCACCTTGCCGTAGACGTAGGATACTCCCGCCCCCAGCTTAAACATATCGGCTAGTAGCGTAGTGCCCTCTATCTCGCCGCCGTATAGCAAGGCGTCGGTATTAAAGGCGTCTGAGGACATGCCCATAGGATTATATTTTAGCATGATATAATCATCCATCTTTGAGACGAAGAAATTTGCGTTTAGTTCGTAGTTTTTATCTTTTAGCACTGCGCCAAAATCCAGCTGCGTGTTTCTTTCTTTACGTAGCTCTAAGTTCGCGTCCTTGTTCGTTTCCCAGTGATCAGGTAGTCTTTGTGCGTGCCCTAACCCAGCATAAAGCGTTAAATTTTGCAGATATTTTTCGTATCTAAAAAACCCTGAGAATAAATTTTCTTTCCTGCTCTTATGCGTTTTTAACAGTTTTCTCTCGCCCGCGTCCAGCCTAAGTCCGCCAAAAAGCCCGTAGTCGTTTTCTAGGACGTATTCGTTTTGAGTATAGATCGTTTTATACGTTACCTTGCGCTCTTTTACGTGCGGCTTTGATACAGCTGCGTCCATTTCGGCTTTAGATACGCCGGCTCCGCCCGTTCCGGCGCCTCGCCACTTAAATACATCCTCAGAGTACCCAGCGCCAAGATAGCTTGTTAAATTGTCGAAATTTAGCTCGCCTTCTAGCTTAAAGCCGTACATATCGCGTATCGGGTGGCTGATGCTATATCCCTTGCCAGGCCCCATGCCTGGCACCACCGGACGCATGGTGAAGTTGTCCATTATATGGTCGATCTGATGATAGTACGAACTTAGCCTGATTTTGTGCTCGCCGACGTCTTGTTCAAATTTGAGTCCGAAAGACTTACGGTCAAACTGCACGCCGTCCCTCATCCTGTCCGCATACGCCGCTTTGCCCTCGCCCAGGTCCGTGCTAAGCTGAATGGCGGTAGAATCGGTAGGCGTGATCGTGCCCACGAGCGAGACGCTGTCGCGTTTATAGTGCGTATGCATTTTCTGTCCGCCGCCGCTTTTATAGTCGCCGCTCTCGTAATGTCCGCCCGAGATCTGCAAGCTGCCCCATTCATTGCCCACGACGGCGTCGGCTACGGTTTCGAAGCGTCTAAAGCTTCCGCCTAGCACGCTAAAATTCCCGCCGAATTGCGTTTTATCTAGTCTTAAAATATCTCGATCGAAGAAAATACCGCCGCTGATGAGCGCTCCATATCTGACGTCCTGCGGACCTTTGACGATGCGCACGGAGTTGTAGTTTTGCGCCGAGATGTAGGTGATGGGCGTATCCATACGCATGCCGCAGCCGCCGTTTAGCGTGCTGCCGTCGATGAGCACGGGCAGTCTGGACGCCGTCTGCGAGCGGTAATAAACCTCGCTGCCGCCTCCGCCCTTGCGCTCCATCGAAAAGCCGCTTAAGTTCAAAAGCGATTTTGCGATGTCGCCGTTTTCTAAAATAGTGTCTTTACCTGCGATCTCCACCTTCGTGGGCTCTTGCAAGATAGATTTTTTAAAATTCGACGATACGATTATCGTGCCTAAATTTACGTCCTTGCTCGCAGTATCGTCTGCGCTCAAGGCGCCGCATAGCAAAACCCCCGCCACAACGTAAGATAACTTCATTTTTGATCCTTTGGATATTGTGATAAACGATTGCGAAATTTAATCACAAAAAATATCAAATTTATATTAATATTTTAAAAAGTTAAAATTTTACGCCGTAAATCCCAAGCCGAAGGGCGCTTCGGAAAAATATATAGCGATCCTTTAATCGCTAGAATTTAAATTTCCTAAATTCTATCTTTTTGTTGAAAATCGACATCGTGCATTGAAGATTGCTTATATCTTTTTGCATCGTCTGCATGAAATAATCGCGTAGCTGCACATACTCCTCTTTATCCACCATTAAAATATTTAGTATCTCGACCTCGGCGTTTTCTTTATAAAGCACAAGCTGATCGTGAAGACCGAAAAAGCCGAGGCTGCCGTTGCGTAGGTGCATAAGAGGCTTTGCTCCGAAAATCCCCGACGCGGCTAAAACAAAAAGACACAATACATTAGTTATATATTCACCAATTGTTACATCGTATGAGTTGGCGACAAAAGCTAATAAAAGCCAAAGAAGCAGCGCTATTTTTATAAACCAATTTACCCTTTGTCGCATACTGTGTCTGCAATCAAAGCTAATCACCATTGCGCCTATGCTGTTTAGTTCGAAAATTTTGCGAATTTTGTTTTTATGATAATACAGAATTTTATCGTTTTTAAACTCAAAATACATACCGTCTTTATCGCGAATTACGGTCAATAATGAAACCAATATAAATGGAAGCATTCGAAAGGTCTTAAGGCTAACGGGATTTACTATGGTAGCAAAAGTAAAAAATATAATAAATCCTATCAGTAGCGCCGGAAATTGATAAATCATAAATTCATAATATGTATGGTCTTTGATGATTATCGGTTCTTTGTCGTAGTCTCTAGTTTTAGAATTCTGCGATAAGGCGCCGCTATCATCGGATATAAAATTTTGCTGCTCTATGTTGTTTACACAGGCGGAATTCTGATCCGCTTCGGCTTCTAATTTTAAAGCGTCAGGATCGGAATCTAGGGTTTCAGAATTTGAAGCTTCGGAATTTGAAGATTTATAATTCAAGAATTTAGAA